>OLSQ01000054.1_pt1 | contig 110627 bp, 105 predicted proteins | sample 1672561 | NCBI WGS metagenome assembly OLSQ01 (sample SAMEA3136699, study PRJEB25190) | human gut metagenome | biome: human gut; feature: human-associated habitat; material: faeces | place: Austria | collected 2013
AATACTGACGTTCTTCAAGTTTGTGGAAGAAGCCCTTCTCGAGAATGCCTACTGCGTTTTCTACAGAACTCTTGAATTTCGGCTTACGGACCTTCGCAGGAAGAATAACAGTGCCATAGTGGTCAGCCCAGTCAGCATAATCCTTGTTCAGTTCCGGCTCGATCCAGTCCTGATTAACGATAACAGCCTGTTTACAGTTGTCACAGACTACTAAAGCAGGAACTCCACCAAAGTAATCCAGTGCGTGATTGTTGACCTCGATCCACTGTGGTTCCTTCGTTGAGAGCATTCCTTCTGCATAGATATACTGTGAATAAGGAAGGATGGCTACAAATACAACGATGGCCATGATCTCGCCGGTAAGAGGATCTGTCATTGAGAAGGTCTGACCAGCAAAGTCAACTTCCATTTTTTGTGCGATAATGGCATCAAAGTGGGCGGTCTCATAATTCTCTTCGCACCACTTGTTGTAGAGCTCACAATACTGACTGTACTGATAGAAACGAGCGCCTTCTTCTTCGCACTTTTTCTTATAGCGGTTCCAAAGAAACATGAGTGTCATGTTTTTACGGGTAGCCATAAGCTTGGCAGCATCTTCATAATCAGGTAACTCGATGTTCTCATTTCGTCCTCCTGATCCAGGTACAGCTCCATACACCTTCAGGGCAATACCATAGTTAGTGATGCCTGCTGGTAATGGATAGCTCAGATCTTCGCACTTCTTGAATGCTCTCAAGAAGTCATTAACACCAGACTTGCTGAAACCAGCCTGACGAGCTATTTCGCTACCGGACATTGATAGCGCGTAGTGTTTGATAATGATGTCCTTGTAATCCAACTGCATACATTATCCTCCTTAAAATGATCTATTCACCACCACTGGGATGGCTACTATCATTATAAGGATTGGATTGCAGAGACTGGTAGAAATTCGGCTGTTCAGAAACGGAATGCGGCCGTTTTGCTCCGCAAAGACGGCCGTTTAGCTTCGCAATATGCACCCGACTATGGATTGCTCTCCTTTTATGTTATTCAGATTTGGCGTCCCCGCCGTCCGGTTTTTGCCGCAAACGCAAAACACGCCGGATGAATGGGCGGACGTATGTCTCGTCAGGTGCAAGGGAGTAGCCCAGCGCCTCCGCGTACTCCACCGCTTCGCGGGAGGGGGCTCTCCCCTCACCTACCTTACGGATAAAGCCCTGAATGGCTCTGGGAACCTCCTCATAGGCTTCGTCGCCCTTGCGGGTGTATCCACCCTTCCCCGTCGCTTCCGTGTCGTCGTAGACGTTCCTGAGGCGTCCTCCGCGACCGTAGTAGCTTATGGACACATTCTCAAATTTTCGAACGCCATTTTCGTCGAGGGACAGGTACTTGATGTGTTTACTCAGGCTCGCCAGCAGTTCTGGGCCCTTGCGGGTAACAGCGCAGGCGTAGAGGTTCAGGATGAGTCTCTTAATGTTCCCGTAGATAACTCTATCTTCCGAATCGAGGAAAATCGAGAAGAAAAACCCAGTTTTAGTATCATAGTACCCGCTCAGGTCTCCCTCGCAGGTGTCCAAACGGTAAAGCATATAGATGGAATCGCCATACAGGGTTTCTTTGAGTAAGACTCTTCGAATGATGTCTTTTTCACTCGTGAATTCAAAAACAGCGCCGTTGGTCGGAAGTGTCGAGCTACGTTTCGTCCGCAGCAGCTCATGCATCTCGTCTGGCATCATCACTGGCAGCGCAACGATGGAAAAAAACTTGTTTGCGATGGCAGAAAAGCGGTGCTGTGGGAGTATGTCGAAGGTATATTCGTTGATGAGCGCTGCCATACTCGCAATCTGATTGGAGAAGATTCTATCCACCTGTGTGTAGAGTTCTAAATCATCTGTGTTTTGGATGTAGTCATATCCCCACTTACCGTAGATTTCCTTGATTTGAGCATTCAGTTCCAATGGGGAACGGATTTTCCCGTCGAGCTGACGACGCTCCAGTTCAAAGGATGGTTTGTCCAAGAAGGGGTAGGTATCTTCCATGACCAACAGTTCACCGGTCGTTTTCAAACCGCAGACGACTTTGGTTAAGTCGAACTTATCTGGACGCAGGTATTCCGTCTGCTGAAGGAGGATACTGAAGTAACAGTACACCACATCAATGTTGATGTTAGATTGTTTTTCTTCCTTTGCGGTAAAAAGAAGGCGAGATGCGGCCATGAGGAAATCAAAGAACAAGGCGTACTCGGATTCCTTCTTGATTTTGTGAGCCGTAGCATTGAAGAAGCTGTGCAGTCCCTTGATAAATTTGTCGGGATTGGCGCCGGCCAGCTCTACCTGAGACTCGTATAGCCGAGAAAACGCCTTGCTCTCGATGTCACTGCAGAAGAAATACAACGACGATGACAACTCCGAGAACGGAATATTTTGCAGTGTACTCACAGTGACGACCGCAGTATTCATAGTCCTCCGCTGTAATAGGTTTGCTGGCCCATAACCGCTGCCGTTTTTCCGGTCGAACCAGTTGCTCCACTTTTTCAAGAGCGCGTAATCAGTATCCATTGCCATTGTGAGACACCCCTTAGTTTTTTTCAATTTTACCATAACGAACAAGACTTATCCATATAGTTTTAATAATAAGTTTTTCTACAGTCTTGCAAAAGTTATATTGAAAGGCGCACATCGAAACTCGTCCTTGTTGAGTAAAAAGAGTATGTCTTAACTGTGACCGGAATCATTTTAAGCATATGTGGAATTTCTGTCGTTTTTATTATCTCAATTCCATGTCCCAAGCACCCCGAACCAACAAAAACAATAAATTTCACCGCTTTGCAATTTTCGTAAATCCAAAGAAGAAGTTTCGCATCATAGCATAACCAGTAAGAACGAAGATGAATAGGGGATTTCATGTTGTAGTCAAACTTTTTCTCGTCGGTGTGCCGCAAAGATTCAAATTCCTCGTTGTACCGCCCCGAAATGTCGAGGAGCATCTGAGTGTCCTCGTTAAAGCTCATGCGCCTGTTTTCACTACTGCCGCTATATACCTCTACCATTCCGAGAGCGCTATCCTGATATTCCACGACAAACACTGTTGAATCCGAAGAAGTTCTTCCAAGTTTTTTGTTATATTGAGCGAGGCTCAAAAGATGCTGGCAGCAGTTCTTCTCAAGGGACTTTTTAAGAAGTTCGTGACTATGCTCTTGATTCGGGGCTTTCCCTGTAAGCACAATCACATCTCCAAAATTTTCAGTTGATTGACTTATAGCTTCTTCAATTTCCATGATTTTTTGCTCTCTTGCTCTCTTAAATATAGCATCATCTCTCTTTTGCCGCGCCCCTTTCCGTCGAGTTTCTTCAGACGAAGTTATCTCGAAATGTTCAATTATAGCGTTATCGCTGGTAAAATCAGGAAATTCGCTCGGCGAAGGATTAGCCTTTGCTCTATCAAAAAGTTCGGAAACTTCAACAACATCATCTTCCGAACATCCGAACCAATAAAGGCAACTACACCTGCTGTCATTAAGCATACTTTTAATCAAATCCAATACATTCTGCTCTTTGTGCCCTCTCATAATCCATGCCCTCCTTTTATTTGTAAGATTACGACTTTAACCCTTCCCAGACAAGTATGTGGTTATAGTTATCCTTATTTTGGTGGCGTATTTTTTCAGGTCGGAGGGGGGACATCACGTAGGCGTTCCTGCCAGCAACGACAACATTCTCTGGACGTTTGGGTTTCCAGCATCATTGTGATTATCCTCTATACTCCAAAACCTCCTTCAAAAAAACAGGGGAAAAGATTTTATCTTTTCCCCTGCCGATATTTATTTTTCAGGTTAGTTATACCATCCACCGACTACACTGGAAATCAGTGCGCCGGAAAGGATGGTGCCGAGGATACTCAGACCGACTGCCACGCAGAATCCAATCAGTGCCCACTTCCCTACCGCCTTCGCCTTAATGGGGGTCGAATTCTGCCACGACAGATACAGAATCAGGCCAACCAGCGGGATGAGGAACGACAGGATATTCAGGCCAGTAGAAGGCTTATCCACCTCGACATTCTTGCTCGCCACGGCGCAGCCGCAGGAGGGGCAGATGACGGCGTTATCATCGACTTCTTTACCACAGTTATTGCAGTATTTCATATTGTTCTCTCTTTCCGGGGAGGGCTACTCCCCTGCTTTTATTTTTTTTTGCAAAAACAGGGGCGCAGGCACAAGGTCTGCGCCCCTGAATTCACTTTGAGTGATTGCTCAGGTGGGGATGTGCTTACTCGGCGAACTGCTCCTTCTTGCGGCGGAACATGAACATCGCCGTAGCGCAGCAAGCGATGGCACTGAACGTACCCAGCATAGCCCACAGGCCGATGCCTTCATCGCCGGTCTGGACGCTATCGCGGAAGTACACAGTCTGAGCGCCGTCCATCAGGTCGTTGTGGGTAGCAATGACATTACCCGCCTCAGCACGACCCTCATACAGAGTCTCGAACACCACGAGCGCATGGTCCTTCAGCTTGGATGCGTCGAACTTGAACGTAACATTCACAGCACCGTTGGAGGACTTGGGCGTAAAGGTCGTGGTAGCAGTTACCAGATTACCCTTATTGTCCTTGAGGGCAACACCGGAATCCTTATCCATCAGCGTACCAACCAGCACGTAGGTCTTGCCCACAGTCAGGCCGGTATAGTTGACGGTGTCCACGATTTTCACGTTCTTACCAGCAACGGAGTTCTTCTTCTCCTTGCCATCGAAGGTGGCGGTCGTAGAAATGCTCGGACCGGAATAGGTCGGGATGCGCTTGATGGTCACAGTCTGGTCAACATCGTTGATGTCGGTGTGCGTAGCGACCGTAGTGCCATTGCGGGTCAGAGTCTCGAACACGACCAGCGTCTTGCCGCCCAGAATGGACGCATCGAACACGAAGCTCACATCCACAGTACCGTCAGCAGACTTAGCCTCGAACTCGGTAGTGGCGGTGATTTCCTTGTTGTTGCGGCCCAGAACGGGCTTGCCGGTTGCCTTATCCATCAGAGTACCTGTCACGGTATACTTGTTACCAGCAATCAGACCCTTATAGGACACGGTATCAATCAGCTCAACCTTGCTGTAGGCCCAGAATTCCTTCTTGCCATCAGCAGCGTTCTTGGCAGAGGTCTTGATTTCGGGATTATTGACGGTCACGGTCTGGTCAGCATCATTGATGTCGGCGTGGACAGCGATTTCAATATCCTTGTACTGCAGGGACTCGAACACGACGATGGACTCGCCACGCAGCAGAGAAGCGTCGAGCACGAAGAACACGTCAACGGTGCCATTGGACGCCTCAGCGGTGAAAGTAACGGAGGAGGTAATTTCCTTTCCGTCCTTATCCTTCAGGGGCTCGTTGGTAGCCTTGTTCATCAGCTTACCGGAAACAGTGTACTTCTCGCCAGCAATCAGGCCCTTATAGGACACGGTATCCTTGATTTCAGCGCGGGCTTCGGGGTCGAGGGTCTTGCCGTTGGTGGCGTTGTTCACGGCCTTGGTGCCGATTTCGGGAACGCCGATGGTAACGGTCTGGCCCTCATCGTTGATGTCCTCATGGCTCACAATCACGGGCTTATCGGAGTCACCGGGAACAATCTCGTTGCCCAGATACACACGCTCGAATACCACCAGAGACTTGCCGGCCAGCTCAGTGGCATTGAAGACGAACTTCACGTCCACAGTGCCAGTAGCCTGCTCAGGAGTGAACACCTTGTAGGCGGTAATGGGCTCGCCCTTGGCATCGGTGACGGGCTTGCCGGTTGCCTTATCCATCAGAGTACCGATAGCAATGAACTCCTTACCCACAGGCATATTCTCATAGGAGATGGTATCAACCAGAATCACATCGTCCAGAGGCATAAATTCCTTGCCGCCGGCGGAGTTCTTCGCGGTAGTACCAATCTTGGGATTCAGGACGGTCACGGTCTGGTCAACATCGTTGATGTCGGCATGAGTCGCAACGACCTTCTCACCACGCTTCAGGTCCTCGAAAGCAACGAGGGACTCGCCGCCCAGCAGAGAAGCATCGAAGGTGAACTCCAGCTCCACATAGCCGGTAAAGTCAGCCTCGGCCTTGAAGGTCTTGGAAGCAGTGATGCGGTTGCCCTGAGCATCCAGCAGAGGCTCACCGGTGGACTTGACCACCAGATAGCCCTCGACCGTATAGGTCTTGTTGGGGATGACATCAGTGCATTCCACCTTATCAATGATAGTGACGGAGGTGGAAGGAATGATTTCCTTGTTGCCGTCCTTATCGGTGGCAGTGGTCTTGACCTTGGGGGTCACAGCCTCATCCTCAGCGACGATGCTCACGGTCACAAGACCGGTCTCAGCGTCCAGAGAGATGGTGTCGGGAGTGACGTCGAAGCGGATGGGAGTGTCCATCAGCTCGTAGCCCTTGGGGGCCTTGGTCTCGACCAGATGATAGCCCTCACCATAAGGCAGAACCAGAGGAGTCACAAAGTAACCCTCATCATTGGTCACGAATGTATCAATATACTTGACAGTGGGATAAGTGACCTTCTGAGACACCTTGTTGCCATCGGGGTCATAAATCTGGAACTCAGCGCCGCCCCAAGGAATGACTTCGCCATCGAACTCATCGACCTTCACAACGCGCAGATACGCAGTGATGGGGCCGTTGTTGACAGCCAAATCATGATGGTCACGGTCAACTTCGCCAACCAGAACGGTGAACTCAGGTGCGAGGCCTGCGCCCTTGTCGCCGGCCTTGGTCTGACGCACCACATAGGTGCCGTAAGGCAGCTCGATGGACTTGCCGCTGTAACCCAGCTCATTGGTGGTCAGCGTACCACGCTCGTCCTCCTTGGCGTTCTCATAGGAGCCAGCAGACTGCAGCCAGTAGATGAACTCAGCGCCGCCCTCGAACTTAGCGGGGCCGGAAGTGCCATCGGAGATGAACTTGGTGATAGCGAACGTACCACGGTTGATGACCTCAACAGAGGTAATCAGAGGAGCAGAGTTGTGCTCAATGGTGTAGTTCTCAGGCTCAGAACCAACGGGATACACGGTCTCGTCAATCTGATAGCCGGTAGGAGCCTTGATTTCACGGATGGTGTAATCGTAGCCGCAGATGTACTCGTCGGTCGTGAACGTGCCGTCCTTACCGATGACGTACTCCTTCACCAGCTCGTCGCCCTTATACAGACCATACACAGCACCCTCGAAAACGCCATCGCCGCGAGGAATGTCAACGGTCTCGGAGTCGGTCTTCTTGACAGTGACCTTCCACTTCTTCAGTACGTTGCTCACAGCCGTATCGGTCGTCTTCTGGTACTCGACCACAAGACCTTCCTGAACAGCGGGGATGACGTACTTCACAGCGGTATCGACCTCTTCCAGCGTGTAGTTGTTGCCAATCAGGACGTCCTTGAAGATGGCGACGCCGTCAGCGTTGGTGGTAGCGGTCATGTCCACAGCATCGCCGGAAATGGCCGTGCCGTACAGACGGAAGGTAATACCCTCGACCAGACCATCCTCGGAGGTCTTGGTCACGCGCAGGTCGCCGCGCTTGAGCTTGTTGTAGACTTCCACATCAGTGGTGCTGCCCAGCGTCACCTTGACGCCAGCCTTTACCTCAGGAACAACGTACTTCGCAGCGGTGTTGACTTCTTCAACGCTGTAATTGTTGCCAATCAGAACGTTATTGAAAGTAGCAATACCGTTTGCCTCAGTAACAGCGGTCATGTCAACGGTCTCACCATTGATGGCCGTGCCGTACAGCCGGAACGTGATGCCGGCGGTCTTGCCGTCCTCAGAGGTCTTCTTGACCTCAACGGCGCCGCGAGCCAGCTTGTTCTCGAACTGCAGGTTTGTCGTCTTGTTCAGAGAAATGGTCACACCCTCCTGAATGGCAGGAACGACGTATCTCTCAGCGGTGTTGATTTCCTGCACGGTGTAGTTGTTACCGATAAGGATATCCTTAAACAGAATCACACCGTTCTCATCGGTGGTAGCCGTCTCGTTGACAGCCGCACCGGAGATGGAAGTACCGGACAGGCGGAAAGTCATACCGGACACGAAGCCATCCTCGGAAGTCTTCGTGATTTTCAGATTACCGCGAGCCAGCTTATTCTCGAACTTGGCTTCAGTGGCGACGTTGTACTCAACGACAACACCAGCCTGAACTTCAGGAACCACATACTTTGCAGCGGTATTGATTTCCTCAAGTTTGTAGTTTTTACCAATAGGAACGTTGTTGAAGGTGGCAACGCCGTTCGCATCGGTAGTAGCGGTCATATTTACGGACGTACCGGCAGCGGAAGTGCCGGACAGCCGGAAGGTATGACCGGCAACCTGACCATCCTCAGACATCTTCGTAATCTTGACAGTGCCCTTCTTCAGAACGTTGTTGAAGCTCACTGTTTTGACGTCTCCGATTGCGATGGTCACAGTCTGAGATGTCGTCGGAATGTAGTTTTCCGACGTCTTCTCTGTCACAGTGTACGTACCGGGCTGCAGGTCAGCAATGGTGATTTTGCCGTTGGCAGCAGTTGTCACGGTTTTGCTGAAGCCGTTGGGACCGGTCACGGTGAAGCTCACGCCGCCAGCCTTGCCATCCTCAGAGGTCTTGGCAATGGTCAGGTCTCCGGTGGTCTTCGTGACCTTTGCTCTGACGTAAGCCGTAACAGGGTCAGGCCAACCATTCAGAGCAACACAATCTTGCTTACCTCCGCCAGCAACAAGAACATAGGCATTGACACTATCAGGGTCAATCACATTACCCTCGGCAGGATTTGACGCAATGCCATTCAACATACTCTTTGCTGCCTCGGCTGTGGCGTTGATTGTCAGATTGTAGCCACTCTGAATTGTTTCGACGCCGGCCAGATTGAACGTAAAGTCCTCGAAGTTCGGCAGAACCCTGTTGGAGTCATATTCAGTCGCTGTCCATTTGGTGCCATCCCATTCAAGCTCAATATCCTTTGCGGTGTTTTTAGGACTGTATACAGCAAAGCTGGGGATTTTAGATTGCTGGTTAATCATGCTCCAAATGTAATCGTGAGCAGCCTTGATATAAGGTGCAACATCAGAATCATAAGAGTGTCCGGGTCCAACAAAGAGGTCGCTCAAGTCTGAGTAAGGGCCAACAATCTCCCAAATTACTTCCTGAGTAGCGCACCATGCATACGTGCCATTGCCGGCATAAGATAGAAGTGTTCTATCATCCACACCACCATATCCGTAGGCAAGAGCAAGACGGACATCATCGCTACCCCAAAAAGTATTTGCATCAACAGAAGTGCCACTACCGGGAGCTCCCTTGTGAGGTTCGATACAATAAGCGGGCTGGCCGTTGAAATATTTTACAACAGCACTTGTATACGGCTCAAATGCTGACAGCCACGTACTGTTGTAACTCATATCGTCACCGGTCGTAATGGTTCCGGAGGAACGAGCGGGTGCTCTCATGGCACTGATAGCTCTGGGTGCGTTCTGCGCTGACCCGTAAAGGACGGAAACGCTCACGGGAGTGTCCCCACCCGCATAAGGGTCGGAAACTTCTTCGCTTACAGAAACCTTATCAGATTCCTTCTTTCCGTCCTCAGCCTTTCCAGCGTTAGACTGAACAGGCTGCTCATCCTTAGAAGAGTTATCCTTGGAAACGTCCTTTTTTTCTTCGTCTCCATTGCTTGCGACATCCTTATCAGCGTCGCTCTTACCCTCAACGGCAGGAGCCTCGGCATCCTTCTTACCATCATCGGGAGTCTTCGCGTCTTCTGTGGCGTTATAGACCAAATCGCCATCGCCAGAATCAGTCTTCCCAACCTCTACAGGGTCAGAAACACTTTCGATAACGACCGAATTGCCACCGCCATCCGCGTCCGCTGCATATACGGACGTCGGGAGCAATCCGACCACCATCACCAGCGTCAGCAACATAGCTACTACGCCACGCAGCTTCTTGTGTTTCATGGTTTTTGAAATCTCCTTTCAAAAATTTTTGAAGATTAACCGGCCTTCCTACCTTTACATGAATATGATATTTTGCCAAGTTCGAGATGCAAAAAAGGCAGGAGACCGACGCTCTCCATAATCCCATAGTAGCATATTCGATTATATTGTCAACACATCCGGAGACACAAATTTCTAAACACAACGAATTTGTCAAATAGTTCATGGGCAAGAAGAAGGCAGCGGCTTTTTGCCGCTGCCTTCTTGAATTACCGTTATTAGTTAGCCACCGTAGTAAACGAAGATTTCATGATAGCCCGCAGATGCATTCCAGCGAACAACACAGTTGATACCAACATACCATCCCTCAATTTCGGGATACCATTCACCGTTGCGCTCAAGAGCACTCTTAACATAGTCAACTTTCTGTTTGATTGCGGACTCAACCCATTCCTGATTCCAGCAGGACTCAGGGCAATCGCGTTCCAGATAGATGGGAGGGAAATAACTTCTGCAAGCAGAGTCTACAGTAAAGCCATAACCCTCTGCATAAGAGTTACCAACGGACATTGCAGCCGCACAGTCGATGTCAGCCTTAGTCGGCTTTGTGGGCTTGGTGGGCTCGGTGGGAGTAGTAGAACCACCACCAGTGGAACCGCTGTTGTCGTCAGAGGGCTTGCTGGGAGTAGTGCTGCCACCGTTGCCGCCGGAGGGCTTGTCAGGCGTGGTAGTCTGCTTGTTGTTCTGGTAGTAGGCCCAAGCCTCGTCAGCGGTACGACCGCCGGCTGCCTTCTTAGAACCCGCGCCCCACTGACCGTCAGCAGTCACGCCATACCAACGCTGCAGCTCCTTCACCTGAGCAGTAGTCAGGCTGCCGTTGTCATAGCTGGGAGTAGAGGGCTTCTGAGAGGGAGTCTCTGTCTTGGTATCGCTCTTGTTGTCAGACTTGTTATCCGTCTTCGTGTCGGTCTTTGTGTCCGTCTTGGAGGTATCCTGCTTATTGTCAGCGGGCTTCTTCTCATCCTTCTTGGACTCGTCAACCTTGGTCTCAGTCTTCTTATCGTCGGCCTTGACCTCATCCTTGGCATCGGTCTTATCCTCGGTCTTCTGAGCATCATCGACCTTGGGTTCCTCCGCCTTCTCATCTGTCACGTTTCCGGACTGCTCGACATAAGCGGTGATATCCTCCGCCTTGACGACCACATTGCCATCCGCATCCAGCACATTGCCGTCCGCATCCAGCGTGAAGTCGGTTACTGCCTTGCCGTCCTTGTCCACCAGAACCTTTTCGCCGGTCTCAGTCGTCTGCACGTAGCATCCGATTTCCTCGCCGGTCTTGGTTTCCTCGCTGGTCTTGTTGCCACAGGCCACCAAACTCATGGTCATCACCAGAGCCAGCAGCATGGCGATAAAATTCTTCATCTTTTTCATTGTCATAGTTCCTTTCTTAAAATTCAAAATTTGCTCAGGGAATGTATTCAAATAAATGACCAGTGCGCGAGGATTTGTTCTGTGGAAACTTGACATTGTTTTTGATGTGCTGACTATAACACGAATATAAAAAAATGTCAAGTCTCGATTTTGTAAAAATATGAATCTGAGGTGCAAAAAGCGCAAGGTCTTGTATTCCAAAAAATCTGAAACCCTTGATGTAGCAACAGCTTCAGCAGTCCACCGCCCTCCAAATTTCTCCTGAAAAATTTTTGCAAAAAAATTGAGCCGGAGGTTTTCTCCGGCCCAATTTTGGGTTTCTATGAGGTCTGCTGACCCCATTTAAGTTATTTGTTCTTCTTGCGCTTGATGGTGGACACGACCACAACCACAACTACCGCACCCAGAGCAATCGCTCCGATTGCGATGTAGATGCCGATTCCGCTATCGCCGGTCTTGGGAGAAACGGTGACAGTCACAGTCTGACCAGCATCATTGATATCGGTATGGCTCAGGTACGGAGTGCCAGCCACGTCCCTACCGACGTACATCTCCTCAAATACGACAATCTTCGCACCCTTGATGTTCCCCGCGTTAAAGGAGAACTTCATATCAACGGAGCCATCGGAGGTCTTCGGGGTAAATGTCAGCGTGGAGGTCACTTCCCTATCGTTCGTGTCGCGGAGCGCCACGCCCGTCTGAGCATCCATCAACTTACCAACCAGCGTGTAGGTCTGGCCGACAGTCAGACCGGAGTAGCTCACGGTATCCACAATCACAAGGCGAGAGGCATAGCCGCTGGACTTTGCGCCATTGGCAAACGTTGCCGTCGTGCTCATGGTAGGACCGCTGCGATAATGGACACGGTCAACGGTCACGGTCTGCTCCTCATCCGTGATGTCGGCGTGAGCAGCGATACTCATGTTGTCGTAGAAGAGTTCCTCGTAGACGACAAGGGTCTTCCCTGCCACGGAACGAGCGCTGAAGATGAAGGATACGGTCGTTGTGCCATCAGCCTTTTCAGGAGTAAAGGTCGCTGTAGCGGTCAAAGGCTTATTGTTCTTGTCCATTACGGCCTTACCCTCGAACTTGTCGCCAGTCTTCACCTTCTCCATCAGAGTACCGACCAGTGTGTACTCATGGCCGGGAATGAGACCTGTGTAGGTCACAGTATCGACCAGTTCGGCCTTTTCATACGGTGAGAAAGTCTTCTTTCCGGTGGAGGCATTGGAAGCAGATGTCTTGACAGACGGGTTTGTGAAGGTAACGGTCTGAGCAGCATCCTCCAAGTCCTCGTGAGTTGTCAGTGCGGTTTCATCGCCCTCATTATAGAAGAGGTACTCGAAAACAACGACATCCTTACCTGCAAGGGCTTTACCATCGAACTCGAATACCACATCGACGGAACCGGAAAGCGCATCGGGAGTAAAGGATGTAGAAGCTGTGACAGGATTGCCGTCCTTATCATTCACTGCCTCGCCAGATGCCTTATCCATCAGCTTTCCGACAAGCGTATACTTGTGGGCAGCGGAGAGATGGTCATACTTCACGGTATCGACCAAAACAACCTTTTCTGCAGGGTCGAACAGCTTTCCGCCATCGGCCTTGTTGGTCGCAGTAGTACCAACAATAATGGGAGCCTTGACGTCAACAGACTGGTCTTCGTCATTGATATCCTTGTGAGATGCAACAACGGAATTACCATAGTACAGGTTCTCAAAAACGACCAGCGTACGTCCAAAGAAAGTACGTGCGTCGAACTTGAACTCAACAACCACGGAACCACTCTCCGCCTCATGCGTAAAGGTGGTCTCTGCGGTGATGGTCTTCCCTTCTGTGTTCTCTACGGGCTTGCCGGTTGCCTTATCCATCAGAGTACCGACAACCTTGTACGTATGCCCGACGATGAGGCCTTCGTAGGTCACGGTATCCTTCAGTACGACATCAGCAGTAGGCTCAAACACCTTCGTGCTATCAGCGGCGTTCTCAGCGGAGGTCTTGATGGAAGACTTCACCACGGTCACGGTCTGGTCAGCATCCTCAATATCCTTATGAGCCGCAACAGGGTTCTTATCGTCGGCATTAAAGAACAGCTCTTCAAATACCACAATGTCACGTCCCTTTACGGAGGAGGCGTCAAACTCGATTGCAGCGACGACCGAGCCGGCAGTGCTCTCCGGAGCGAACTGCATCTCCGCAACAACAGGTACACCGTTGTTCAGCACAGGCTCACCGGTGGTCTTGTCAACCAAGCTGCTTCTCAGCGTGTAGGTGTGACCGGTAGACAGGTGGCGATACACCACGGTATCGTTGATGATAGAGGTTTCAGAGGCATCAATGAGCTTGCCCTCATCAACTGCGCTCACCGCGATAGTTCGCATAATTTCAGGGTTATGGACCGTGGTGGTTTGCTCCTCATCATTGATATCCTCGTGAGATGCAATGACAGTCCCGTTAAACAGGAGCTTCTCAAATGCCACGATAGTCTTACCGTACAGTTCGGTTGCAGCAAAGGTAAACTCGACATCGACCGTACCGCAGGCAGCTTCGGGGACGAACTCGACGGAAGCAGTTACGATGTTTCCATCAATATCCTTGATGGCTTTCCCAGTTTCCTCATCCATCAGGGTTCCGGTCACGGTGTACTTGTGCCCCACAATAAGGTTGTTGTAGAACACAGTATCCTTCAGCGTGACCGTGGTATCCGGCTCAAACACCTTGCTGTTATCCTCTTTGTTCACGGCAACAGTCTGTACTTCAGGGTTCGTCACAGAGACGGTTTGGCTGCCATCGTCGATATCCTTATGAACTGCGACAGGTTCGGTATCGTCAACGTTAAAGTAGATTTCCTCGAATACGACAACATCCTTACCCTTCAAGAAAGAGGCATTGAAAGTGAACTGCATATCCACAGAGCCGCTTGTTGCCGCAGGCGTGAAGACCTGTTCGAATACAACCTCTGTTCCGCCGTTCTTGATAGGTTCGCCAGTCTCCTTGTTCATCAGCGTACCACGCAGCGTGTACTCGTGGCCGGTGGAGAGATGCTCATAGGTTACAGTATCGGTGATTTTCACGTTTGCAGCGGGGTCAATGAACTTACCGCCATCAAGTGTTCCAACTGCTGTCGTACCAGTGATATTGGGGTTATGGACCTGCACGGTCTGCCCCTTATCATTGATATTTTCGTGAGAGGCAATCTCGGTATCGTTGTAGAAAATCTTCTCAAATACCACGAGGTCTTTGCCGAACAGCTCGGTAGCAGCAAAGGTGAACTCAACATCAATGCTGCCGCTGGCATCCTTTGCCTTGAAGGTCTTCTCAACTGTAATCGCATCACCATTTGCATCGACCACAGGCTTACCGGTTGCCTTATCCATCAGTGTTCCGGAAACCTTATATGTATGACCGTCAATCAGGCCAGTGAAGGAAACAGTATCCAGAATCGTGACCTTCTTTTCAGGTTCAAGCATTTTGCTGCCATCAGCCTTATTGGAAGCTGTGGTCTTAACAGTGGGTTTCGCTACCGTTACAGTCTGGCCTTCATCGTCAAGGTCTTTGTGGGATGCAACCGCAACAGACTGCTGCTCGTAGAACAGTTCCTCGAAAACTACGATGTCCTTACCCTGCATACCCGTTGCATCGAAAGTGAACTCCATGTCGATGCTGCCATATGCCTTCTTTGCGGTGAAGGATTTCTCAACTACAACAGGCTTGCCGTTCAGTAGAACAGGCTCACCAGAGGCCTGATAAACCAGTGTTCCACGCAGCCTATAGTCGTGTTTTGCTGACAGGTGTTCATACTTGACAGTATCACGAATTACGACATTTCCGGCTGCATCAATGAATTTTCCGCCGCCCTCGCCATTCTCGGCGGTCGTATCGGACAGTTCGGGCATATAGAACGTTGCAGACTGGTCAACATCGTTGATGTCTTCATGCTTGGCGATGATATTTCCATCATAGGAAACAGTCTCAAACGCCACGACCGTCTTCCCAAACAGTGCTGAGGAGTCAAACGTAAAGTAGACGTCAACAGAACCATCGGAAGATGTGGGCACAAATATCGTCTTGCCCGTGATTTCCCCGTTTCCTCCGACCAGCACTCGGCCAGTAGCTTTATCCATCAGGCGGCCTTCAGCAACGTAAGTATGACCGGGAATGAGGTTGTGGTAGCTCACGGTATCGACAAGAACAGTAGCCAACGAAGAGACGAAGAACTGGTTCTTATCAGGGCTTGCGTTCATCGTCGTACCAATGCTGGGCTCGGTGACAATCACGGTCTGCGCTTCATCACGAAGGTCTGTATGCTTCGCACAAGGCTCGACGTCGTTCTCATTGAAGAAGAGTTCCTCAAATACCACAACACTCTTGCCTGCGAGCTGAGAGGCATTCAAAGTGAATGTCATATCCACGGAGCCAAAAGTCCGCTTCGGTGTAAACTTGATAGATACAACCGTGTTGGGCAGTTCCTCACCAGTTTCACCATTCATCAGTCGTCCAACCAGTGTATACTCGTGGTCGGGTGTCACATGGGAATAGGTAACGGTATCAGTGATGGAAACCTTCTTGGCTGCATCGACCAAATTGTTGCCGCCATCAGTGTTCTCAGCGCTCGTTGAGATGCTTGGCGTGTTGATTTTCACGGTCTGGTTATCGTCCTCAAAGTCCTTATGCTCGGCGATAATCGTACCGTTGAAAGCCAATTCCTCAAACACTACCAAGGACTGACCATAGAGCTGCGAAGCATCGAAGGTAAACTCGACATTGACTTTTCCGTTCACACTGCGGGCTGTAAAGGTCGTGCTGCCTGTTACGGGAGTTCCATTAGAATTCAGCACAGGAGCGCCAGTCTGCTTATTCATCAGCGTGCCGGACACAGTATATTCGTGTCCCTTACTCAGACCTGAATACGTGACGGTATCAATCAGTTTCACAGAACTCTTGGGGTCGAAGAACTTGGAATTGCCCTCTGCGTTCTTTGCGCTGGTCTTGATTTCCGGAGTATTAAAGGTCAAAGACTGCTTCAGGTCGTTAATGTCAGTGTGTTTGCCCGCAGGAATCTCCTCGTCTTCATTGAAGTACAGATACTCAAACACCACGAGTGTCTTCCCTGCCATATTGCTGGCATCAAAGGTAAACTCTACATTCACAGTCCCAGCAACACGCTCAGGTGTGAACGTGGTCTTGCCGGTAATCTCATTACCCTTCGCATCGAGCAGAGCCTTGCCGGTATCCTTGTCCATCAGCTTACCGATGATGGTGTACTCATGGTCGGGAGTCAGATGGCGGTAATACACGGTATCCACGATATGAGTCCCCTTAGCGGGGTCAATCAGGTTGGTATTGCCATCATCGTTCAGGGCCTTAGTGCTCAACTCAGGAGCGAAGAAAATGGCTTCCTGCTTCTCGTCCGTAAGGTCTTTGTGCTCGGCGATAATGGTGTTGTGATAGTACAGAGACTCAAAGGCGATAACGCTCTGGCCGTACAGAATAGATGCATTCAGCGTGAAGGTCACGTCAACGCTGCCATCCTTACTGGTCGGAACGAACTCAGTCTCGCCAGCTACCAATTTACCGTTGCCGTCACGGATGACATCGCCGGTATCCTTGGAAACGAGGTTGCCCATCACTTTATACGTGTGACCGGGCACGAGGTCGGTATAGGTCACGGTATCCGTGATAGTGATTTCGTTCAGGGGCTCAAAGTAGTTGTTCAGAGAGATGCTTTCGTTGATGGTCGTATGAACCGAAGGGGTATTCACAGCGACAGTCTGGCCTTCATCATTGATGTCCTTATGGACAGCGCAAGGAGTCGTGTCAGAAGCGCGGAAATACAGCTCCTCATAGACAACCAGAGAATCACCGTCAAGGCCGGAAGCATCAAAGGTAAATACCATCTCGGTGCTGCCCTTAGAGGCGGTAGGCGTAAACGTGTTCGTCACGGTTACGGTACGCCCGCCAGAAACCACAGGCTCACCGGTGCGCTTATTCATCACCGTACCAGTGATGGTGTACTCCTGACCGATGGTAAGGTGCTCGTATGCAATCGTATCCTTGATGACAACATTCTTTGCAGGGTCAATGAACTTTCCAGTACCCTCACCGTCAATAGCGGTAGTGCCGATTTCGGGGTTATACACCTTCACGGTCTGGTTGGCATCTGCATCATCTTCGTGAACCGTCAGCACCGTACCACGGTAGGACAGCTTCTCGAAGATAACCAGCGTATGCCCATACAACTCGGAAGCATCAAAGATGAACTCGACATCTACTGTACCGGTCTTTGCCGTAGGCGTAAACGTCGTTGTGCCAGTAATGTCATTGCCGGCAGTATCTTTCAGAAACTCGCCCGTAGTTTTATCAAAGACCTTGCCAGTCAGCAGATAGGTATGTCCCTCAACTACCTTCTCATAAGAGACGGTATCCTTGATTTTTACGCTGTACTGCGCCTCAAGGAACTTCGTTCCGTCGGCAGCATTCACTGCGTTGGTGGTAATCTCAGGAGCCTCGACCGTCACGGTCTGGTCAGCATCGTCAATGTCCTCATGCGTCGCAACAGGCACTTCTGCGCTGATAGCAACATGGTAGAGTTTCTCGAAAGCAACGAGCTGGACGCCGGCAATCTCAGTGGCGTCGAAGGTAAAGACCACATCCACCGTACCTGAAGTGGTGGACGGCGTAAAGGTTGTCTCGCCAACAATGAAATTACCATTGTCATCCTTTGCGGGCTGCTGTGTGTCCTTATCCATCATCTGCCCGCTCAGTACATATTTATGGCCGGGTGTCAGGTGCTTATAGGATACGGTATCAACGATAGAAACGCCAACAGAGGGGTCAACTACCTTCACGTTGCCATCGGGGTTATTTGCAGAGGTCTTGATTTCAGGGGCGTAGAAAGCTACGGTCTGGTCGCCATCCGCAATGTCCTTATGGCTTGCCACCTCGACACCATCACGATGCAGCGTATCGAAAACAACAACAGCATCGCCGGCAATCAGAGAAGCATCAAAGATAAAGGTCAGCTCCGTGGAACCATTGAAGTTGTCACCTGCAACAAATGTGTTTGTTGCAGTGATGCGCTTACCGCTGCCATCCAGCAAAGGTTCACCTGTAGACTTCAGCACAAGATATCCATTCACGGTGTAGGTCTTGCCGGGGATTACATCCGTGCAGGATACTGTATCCTTGATAGTCACAGATGTCAGGGGTTCCATAGTCTTTTCCCCTGCTTCGCCCTTTGCCACGGTCTTGATTTCCGGTGTCACAGGACTATCCTTTGCTGTGACCACGATGACCTTCTTATCACCTTCCATCGTGGTGCTCTCTGCGTCAACATTGAACTCGATGGGAGTGGAATCCAGCCTGTAGCCCTTAGGCGCCGTTACCTCGACCAGCGTATAGCCTCGGCCAAACGGCAGTTCCTCAGGCGTAATCAGCTTACCTTCGGCATCAGTCTTAAATGTAGAGATGGTTGAAAGGCCATTCTTGAGAGAAACCAGATTTCCGTCGGGGTCGTAGATTTGGAACTCCGCACCACTGTAAGGAATCAGGGCGTTATCCATCGCATCGAGCTTGACAACACGAACAGAAGCATAGTAAGGACGGTCGTTCAAAACATAGAAGTATGTCTTACCGTTCTCGGAAATAGTAACCTCGAAACCATGGAGCATATCAGCGCTCTCAAAGTCCTTCGTCTGGTCAATGATGTATGTACCATAAGGCAGAGCCTTAGTGGTAGCATAACCGTCCTCGCCCACAACGATATGGTCTCGGTCGGTAGTCTTTGCTTTGGCGTAGCTGCCAGCAGCCTTCAGGTAGACGTCGAACTCAGCTCCAACTTCGGGAGTCACCTTGCCGGTCGGGAGAGCCTCCTCAACGCCGGTAGCTCCCACATCGGAGTGCTTGAAAATCTTGATGTAGCCCTTGATAACGCGCTCGGTAACGCCCAAGTCGGGAGCTGCATTGATTTCAATAACATAGTTCTTTGCCTCAGCACCGACGTGATACACGCTGTCATCCAGCAGATAACCAACGGAAGGAACGATTTCCTTGATGGTCCAGTTATCACCACAGATGTAGACGTCCGTAGTGAACTTGCCATTGGCGTCAGTAGTGTACTGTTTCACCAGCTCATCACCATCATACAGGCCGTAAATGGCACCTTTCAGCGTGGCATTACCCTGTGCTGTAGTCGTTTCGTTATCGCGCTTTGTGACGGTCACAGACCACTTCTTCAGCACGTTATGGATAGATGCGGTCGTGGTCTTATCCAACTTGACGTCAATACCGTCCTTGACGGCGGGAATGACGTAGCGGGCGGCAGTATCAACTTCTTCCAGAGAGTAATTATAACCGACCAACACGTTCTCGAAGGTCGCCACGCCAGCAGCGTTGGTCACGGCGGTCATATCAACGGCCTGTCCCTGTGCGGAAGTTCCTGTCAGGCGGAATTTGATGCCCTCAACGATACCATCTTCAGAGGTTTTAGTGACACTCACTGTACCACGGGCCAGCTTATTATACACGTTGGCATTTGTGGTTTTATTCAGAGTGACCACGATACCGGAAACGACATCGGGCACAATGTACTTCTCAGCAGTGCCGACCTCCTGAACGGTGTAATTTTCACCAATCAGGACGTTAGAGAAGGTCGCAATACCCTTGGCGTTTGTAGTGGCGGTCATGTCCACTGCGTCTCCGTTGCCAGCCGTGCCGGTCAAGCGGAACTTGATGCCGGACACCAAACCGTCTTCAGCAGTCTTGGTGATTGTGACAGTACCACGAGCCAGCTTGTTGTAGACGGCGGCATCAGTAGTCTTACCCACAGTAATGGTGATACCATTCTGTGCTGCAGGAACCACATAGCGGGCAGCCGTGCCGACCTCGGTCAGCACATAGCTGTTGCCAACCAGCACATCCTTAAACTCGGCAATACCCTGTGCGTTGGTAGTCGCATCCAGAGACACTTTTGCACCGGAGGTTGATGTGCCTTCCAGATGGAACTTCACACCGGAAACCAAACCATCCTCGGAGGTCTTGGTGACACGGAGATTACCACGAGCAAGGTCGTTGCGGAAGGACAGCTTTGTAGTATCGTTGACCTTCACAGTAACACCAGCCTGAACCGCAGGAACCACATAGCGAGCCGGAGTGTTGGCTTCCTGCACCGTATACTTCAAACCGATAGGCACGTTGGAGAATGTCGCTACACCCTTGGCATCTGTCTTAGCGGTCATGTTGACGGTCGTACCAGCATCGGAAGTTCCGGTCAGTGTGAATGTGAGGTTACTCACAACACCATCTTCGGAGGTCTTCGTTACCTGAACAGCTCCGACCTTGAGCTTATTCTGGATAGACACCGAAGTCTTATTGTTGATGGTTACGGTAATATTAACAGGGTTGACCGCCTGATAGTATGCCGGTGTATTGACCTCGGACACAGTATAGCTTCCGATAAGAACATTGGAGAAGGTTGCAATACCTGAGGCGTTGGTTGTCGCGTACAGGTCAACGGCAGTACCATCAACGGAAGTACCCTGCAGGCGGAAACGCACATTGGCGATTTTACCATCTTCGGAAGCCTTTGTTACCTGCACAGAGCCGCGTGCCAGCTTGTTGCTGACAGTTGCCTGTGTGGTGTTGTTATACTTTACAGCGACGTTCTGTGCGGACACAGGAGCATACTGTTTACCAGTATTTACCTCGGTCAGCGTATATGTACCGATAAGCACATTTGAGAACGCAGCTACACCGCTGGCATTGGTGGTAGCTGTCAGGTTTACAGCCTGACCGGAAGTGGATGTGCCCTTCAGGTTAAACTGAATGCCACTCACCTTTCCGTCCTCGGAGTTCTTGGTGACAGTCACGTTGCCGCGAGCCAATTTATTTTCGAATGTTTTGGTTACAGACGTATTAGGCGTCGAAAGCGTAAACGTCTGGCTGACAGGGGCTACATATCTTCCGGGCGTATTTACCTCGGCAAGAACATAGTTGGAACCCAAGGGGACATTGGAGAACGTAGCCTTGCCGTTCGCATCTGTGGTCGCAGACAGATTTACAGCATCTCCCGCGTAAGACGTTCCTGTCAGTGTAAAAGTGAACCCTTGCAGAACTCCATCTTCCGATGTCTTCGTTACCTGCACGGTACACCGAGACACTCTGTTCTGGAAGGAGACACTCGCCGTGCCTCCAATCGTAACTGTCGCAGTCTGAACCCGATTCACAGCATAGTATCCTAACGGCGAAGATTCTGTAATCGTGTAAGTTCCGGGCTGCAGGTCTGTAATGCTGATTTTGCCGGATGCATTTGTCTTAAAAAGACGATTATACCCATTCGGCCCGGTTACAGTAAAGCTGACGTTGGAAATGTTTTTCCCATTTTCAGACGTCTTTGTGATGTCCAAATTACCGGTTGTTTGCGTCACCTTCGCCCGCACATAACAAGTAACGGGGTCAGGCCAACCGTTCAGCGCAACGCAGTCCTGCTTGCCGCCACCTGCGACGAGAACGTAAGCATTGACGCTGTCGGGGTCAATCACATTCCCTTCTGATGCATAAGAAGCATATCCATTCAACAGACTCTTGGCAGCAGCGGAAGTTGCCGTAATAGTTAAGTAGTACCCTGAACTGCTTGCTGTCAATCCAGACAATCCAAATGTGAAATCTTCGAAATTCGGTAACACTCTGTTAGAGTCGTACTTCGTCGCCGTCCATTTCGACCCATCCCATGTCAGTTCGATGTCTTTTGCGGTGTTTTTAGGACTGTATACAGCAAAGCTGGGGATTTTAGATTGCTGGTTAATCATGCTCCAAATGTAATCGTGAGCAGCCTTGATAGGTTCAGCAACTTCAGGGTCATACTGATGACCGGGACCCACAAACAGGTCACTCAGGTCACTGTAACCGCCAACGATTTCCCAGATAACCTCCTGTGTGGCACACCAAGCATAAGTACCGTTACCAGCATACCAGAGCAACGTCGAGTCATCTGCGCCACCCCAGCCATAGGCAAGCGCAAGGCGAACTCTATCATCCCCCCAATAGCTGCTGGCATCTACGGAGGTGCCGGAGCCGGGTGCGCCCTTGTGAGGCTCAATACAGTAAGCTGGCTGTCCATTGAAGAATTTCTCAACAGCACTGGAATAGGGGGCAAACTCAGCCATCCACTTCCTGTTATAACCCATATCGAGGCCGGTCGTAATGGTTCCCGATGCACGAGCGGGAGCCCTCCTCGGACCAGAAGAGTTTTGCGGTGAGCCATACAAAGGCGTAACGCTCACGGGAGTATCTTCACCGGCATAGGGGTCCGAAAGACCTTCTTCATCATCAAAACTCTCGCCATCAGGAATAGATACTTCCAATGAGAATTCCGAGTCTGGAGAACTATTACCCTTCACCTCATCGGGAGACTTACTATCATCCGCTGTACCGTCGTTGCCATCTTGAGAGGATTCCTCGCCACTTCCGACAGCATCTTCCGTGTTTCCTTTGCCTTTTTCGTCAGGCCCTCCGATAGATACTGTATCTTCTGTCGATTCACCATCACCCCCTTCCACCATACCGTCATCAGCAATTACCTCATTGCCGATGTCGTCCGCACCAGTAATCTCCTCCCCCGCAGCAAATGCAGACGTCGGAAGCATACCGGCCATCATCACAAGCACCAGCAGCATCGCAACGATACTGCGAAGTTTCTTGAAACGACTAATCTTCACAATTTCCAGCTCCTCTCGCAAAGTATTTCTTTCGTCCATGCGCCCGTTTTTCTGTCCTCAAAGCCGCTGCAAGACAACGGTTACGATGGATGAGTGTCTACATTTTCTACACTACCAAAATCCGATATTTTGTCAACTACTTGGGAGCTGCAAATTTTCAGCGCTGCGTTAGTCTTCGCAATTCTTAGCGCACATACGTTCTGAGCATTGAACAAAAAAAGAAAGCGTGCAATCATTGCACACTTTCTTTACTCTGTTTTCGGTTATATTTAAGGCAGGAATTTACTCGCCAATCATGGCATCATAGAGCGTTTCGGCCAGAGCCATCAGCAGCTCCTTGTTTCCAGAGCGAACGACCTCATTGAGTCGCTGGCGCACTTCGTCCTCATTTCCACCGAGAATTTCAGGTTCATCGAACACAAAGGTAACTCGAACGCCCTTGCTGGGTGCGGTCTTAGCCTTACCGTCAATGGTAGCCCAAGACAGGCGTTCCTGAGGCTTTACAACGGCAGGCTGAGTAGTGGCTGCGGTATCATCCGCAACGGCATCAGGAGCGTTTGTAGAGCCTTCCTCGACCTCTGTATCAGGATAGTCGTACCCTACGGTTTCCACGGGGCCAGCATCGTGTGAGGCATCGTGAGAACCACCGCCAGAAGGTTCGTAGCCTTCGGGATAGCCACCGGAAGACAGCTCGTTGTCACGCACTTCCTCAGGTACGGGCTCAGACGCCTGAGGACTTTCCTCGGCGGGAGCTGCAGGCATCTCCGTGGGGCGCCCCTCATAGGTATAGCGGATAGCCTTGGCATCGGCATCATTCAGCGCCATGTTGGGGTCAGCAGCCATCTTGTCCGAAACTTCGGCCTGCTGTTCATCCGTCAGGAAGGAGAGCTGGTAGGCCGCTGTAACCGTCATACGTCCCGCATCGCAAAGAGAAAGTACAGCATCAGAGCAGTCGTTCAACTTGATATACATATCCAGCATACGGGCAGAGATGCCGAACCTCTTGCACGCCACCTCACTGGCACGACCCAACACGGGGTCGTCAGCACTGTCGTTGGTGCGCCGGCCCATCTTGATGTTCTGTTCCGTCTTGACCGTATCCGTCCACAGCTTGAAAGACCGCGCCTTCTCAGACGGCAGCCACTCAGGACGTTGGATATTGGTCTCCACCATGATTTTACTTGCGGTCAGATTGTCGATATTGGTGACAAGGCAAGGCACTTCACGGAGCCCTGCATCAGTGCTTGCACTGAACCGACGGTGCCCAGCGATGATTTCAAAATCGCCGGCAATGGTCGGATGCGGACGCACAATGAGGGGGACGGTGACACCGCTGTTGCGGATGCTGTCAACCATAGAGTCGTAGTCGCTATTCTTGACCACGAGGAAGGTATGCCCCTCGAACGGATGCAGCTTATTCAGTGCAATGTCCTGCACACGCCGGTCATCGACGCGCATGGCATCCATGGGGTTGTTGCCGAGCAAGGCGTCCAGCCCGTTGCCCTTGATAGCCGCATTTGCGGCCAACTTATCTTTCAGCGAATTTGCCATTTCGAAATGACCTCCTTTGCCACATCCATGTAGAGTTCACCGACACGACTTCCCTTCTTTGCAACGCAGGTGCGATGCTCGGTCGGTGCGTCGGATACTTCCTTGAGATAGGGAATCATCGTCTCCAGTACCACGCCATCACCCAGCGCTTCCGTCAGGTCATCCCGTGTAGTCTTCACGTTGCTGCGCCGCGTATCCGCACGGTTAATGAGGATACCGTCGATGGTCAGCTTGGGGTTCAGAGACTTTTGAATGCTGTCGATGGTACTCAGCAGGTCCGCCAGACCGTTGACAGCATATTCCTCAGCCTCCACAGGGATGATGATACTGTCCGCAGCAGTCAGTGCATTGGAGGTCAGCAGGTCGAGACTACCCTTACAGTCGATGATACAGACATCATAGACGCACTGGCTGCCAACAGCAGAGAGCGCTTTTGCCAGCACACGGTTTCCGTCTGCCACATTTGCCAGAATGGTCGGTGCAGAGGAGAGTGCAGGAGACGCAGGGATGAAGTCCACCTGCTCCTTTTCATTGTGCCGAATAAACGAACTCAGGGTGATGGGCATATTGTATGCCGTGAAATAAATGAGTTCATTGGTCGTGGTAGGCGTATTATCCTGCACAAAGCCCAGCGTGTCGGAAAGATTCCGCTGTGGGTCGATGTCTGCCAGCAGCACTTTCTGCCCAAGCCGAGCCAGTGCCGCGCCCAAGTTCACAGCGGTGGTGGTCTTCCCTACTCCGCCTTTTTGGTTACATACTGCTACGATTCTCATATCGTTTTCATCCTTTCAGGTATTTTTCTGTCTCCGAAAAGTGTGCAATGATTGCACACTTTTTTGCTTGATTTAGGAATGTGCTGACTCCTCCTACCTCTCAAGGAGTAGGCTTGCGGCGGGAAAAGTTAAATTATTTTGTCATTCAGATAATCCGTAAGGTATACAACCCTGTCATTTCGGAGTCTTATATACCTCACGATGGTATACAACCCTGTTATTTTGAGAACCTATACGCCGCAACGTGGCTATTGTGTGCAGCCCTTTCAGGTATACAACCCTGCTATTTCAGGGTTTCATACACCCGTCACAGGCATATTCAGTTCCCTAAAGGTGCTGGTATCACCTCTCACATGATAACCAGCCAACAGAGTATTCCTGCTTCACCGACGGACATCCATCTCCACAGGCGTAAATTTCGGTTATACCGTCCGTACTCAGTTTTGGTTTCTTGGAAAAGTGTGCAATCATTGCACACTTTTCTTACTCAACGTCCTTCTTCTTTCGACCAATCACGGGAGCCACCAGCAGCGCAGCGATGGAGACACCGGCCACAGCGAACACATACAGCCAGCCAAAGGAAGTATCACCCGTCTGAGGTGCATGAGGAACGGTCTCAGGGGAAGGCGTGCTGGGAGTGGGGTCATAATAGTAGCGACCGCCGCTGGGCTTATTGTCAGGCTGCGTATCGGGCTTATCATCAGGCTTGTCCTCAGGCTTATCTTCGGGCTTAGTGATAGGCTTATCATCCTCATTCTTACCATCATCGCCGGGATTCTCAGGTTCCGCAGGGCGGTTGTAGCGGAGAATGATTTTATTCTCGCCACCCTCGGCAATCACGATAACCTCATAGTTGGCGGAAGTGAAGGTGTACGTACCATCCTTGAACGTGGTGTTCTTGGTAATGCCAGCAGCCTCGATGATGTCACCGATATCGGCTTCAAGAATTTCCTCCGTCTGACCGTCCAGCTTACCATCGGTGTAATACTCATGGACAACCGTGAACTTTGTAGGGGCCTCGGTGTCCGTAGTACGGTCGTAGCGCAGAACCATGACGTTCTCAGCACCATCGACAATGACCATCTTTGCTGGAGTGGCAGAGGTAAAAGAGTATGCTTTCTTGTTGTAGGCAGTCATCTTGAAAATGCTCTCGGAGTCAACTTCAGTATTCTCTTCAGCGGACTGAGCCACGACAGCGACACCATCCATCTCACCATTGGTGTAATACTCATGCCGGATGGTATAAGGAACCATTGCAGGAACAACATCAACCGTGCGGTCATAGCGAACAACGATAGTATTATCGCCATCAACAGTCAGGGTAACGGAAGTGGGCGTGCAGGAGGTGAAGCCGTATGTCTCTTCGTTGTAGGTGGTGCAGCGGGTCACGCTGTCAGCGTCCAGCACAGTACCCTCGGCGCCGGCAGACTCAACTACTGTCTCGCCATCGAGTTCGTTGTTGGTATAATACTCATGCTTGATGGTGTAGTTCACCTCAACAGGAGTGACCTCAACAGTGCGGTCATAGCGCAGGACGATAGTATTTTCCTGACCATAATCCAGCGTCAGCTCAGAGGGAGTGCAGCCGGTATACTCATACTCGCTGTCCTGATAGTTCAGAACCTTGACAATGGCATCCTCGGATACCACATATCCGGAAGCGTTTTCCTCTTCGATAGTGGTAGCGCCATCAAATACATCATTTGTGTAGTATTCGTGCCGAATAGTGTAAACAATGTTGATGTTCACAGGAGGCGTAGGAGGCGTGGGAGGAGTCTCGACAACACGGTCGTAACGCAGCGTCATGGTTGCACCCTCAGACACAATCATGACAGAGGGGTCAGCAGAAGTATACCCGTAGGTTTCATCGTTGTATTCGGTAATCTTATCCAACGTGAAACTGTCAATCTCAGTACCTTCCTCGGCAGTCTGTGTAACAGTGATGGAGCCGTCCAGTTCACCATTGGTGTAATACTCATGCTTGATGTTATAGGAAACCTCGACAGGCTCAACGTAGGGCAGATAGCCGCGCACAGTGGGAATATCGAAAGCAATGGTCTTCTCCACGCCGCCGAAGGTATAGGTCAACACAGCAGAGGGGTTGACATCATAGGCCTTACCTTCTACGAAACCTTCCTTGTCAGTCTGGAGAGTAATGGGATAGGTTACGGTATAGGAACGAGTTCCCTTCTCCTCATCCACAGTAGGAGTCACTGCGGTGACGTTCCACGTCAAACCATCGGAAGTCTTTGCGATACCGAAGGCCTCCAACTCAGACACGGAACCAAGCTGGATGTAGCTGCCCATGGGTGCCACGACCGTACCGGCGTTGGTGGTCGTCACAATGGAATTGCCGATACGCTTGAACAGGTCGCTCAGTTCGTTCATGTCCTGCGTAGACAGGTAGTGGTCTGCGTCGGTCGCAACAGCCTTCATGGTGTCCTCGGCATTCTGCTTGCTGGTCTGCTCATTCTTGCCATAGCCATCCAGAAACACGGTGAAAATCTCAAAACCGGAATCCTTGGCAGCCTGCGCCTGAACGATAGCGGGCTGGCCGTTATCTGCATAGACCTTGTTAGTCAGAGTTGTGCGCTCATCATGCTCGCAGGTGACATCCAGAGAAGCATAGTGGTTGTCCTGCGTGTACTCGAAGTCGGAACCACTGCCAACGATGGAATTACGGTCGAAGCTGGTAACGAGGTTGCTGGCAGTGCCGCTGGACTTATTCCAGTTGTGGCGCCGGCCAGACTCGGTGCAGCCAGACCAATCAGCCGTACCGGTCAGACGATAGCTGTACGTGGGCATACCATCAGAGAACAGGACGATGACCTTCTGTGCAGAGCTCTTATCGGCAGCAAATACCTGCTGGGCAGCATAAATACCGGCCTGCACATTGGTGCCACCATCATAGATATCACTTACAGCAGTCGTCGCCGTGGTAACAGCCTCAGAGACCTTAGCCGTGTCGTTGGTCAGCCAACAGTGACTCCAGTATTTCGTACCAAAACTCACAACGGAGACCTGATTGCCGGCAGCAATGCCGTCTTTATCGAGGATGCCGGAGACAAACTCGTTCACAGCAGCTCTGGTATTAGTGCGCCGGTCGCCATCCATACTATTGGAGCGGTCGATGCACAGCACGATATGAACGGGCTTCACGGGCTCCAGTTCGACCAAATCGGAAGTAGTGACAGTCATCGTCACATCAAAGTCATTGCCAGTGGTGTGCGCTGCAGTCTCATGGACAGTAACCATACCGTCCGTGGACTTCATCAGGATACCCTGCTTCACAACCTCACCATCACGCACAGTGCTGGCGGCGTATGCCTTGATACCCACGCAGCTCAGGAGAACGCAGAGGAGTAAAAAGGCAGAGAGAATACGCTTAAAGTTCGTAATCGTCTTCATAATTCTTTTGTCCTTTCAAGTTTGAAAAAGTATGCCACCCTAAAGTGTGCAATGATTGCACACTTTTCAATTCGCCTCTCTTAGAGACTACCCCTTTTGCGTCTCGATAGGCGGTTCATAAAAATTTGCTCCCGCCTTATGGAAATGGTACAGTCACCGCTTCTTCAATCCGAAGCTATCTCTCACATAACGTTCGGAATACACGGCAATTTCCTGCTTCAATGACGAACATCCGTCTCCACAGGCTTCAATTCCGGTCATACCATCCGTACTTAAAATCGTTCTCTGGAAAAGTGTGCAATCATTGCACACTTTTCGTTTACCCCCAGAACCCAACCTGACTGTAGTAGAAGAAGTCTCTCATAAGCTGGTTTCGGTTCGCGGGAGTGTCGGGCATCGTGTAACCGTCGCGGTAGTTACAAAGGAACAGCTCACCGTCCTCGACGCCGCACATGATGCCGACATGGTCATCTCTTGCGAAGATTGTTACCAATAACGTGTCCTCCTTTCTTCTTGGTTAAGTGTTGCTGTAGGCGGTCTGCACCACCACAGGCTCCGCAGGAACTTCAGGCGCCATATTGTTTTCGACCCATTTATCATGGGACTCCATGACAGGGCCGGTGATAGACAACCCCTGCGGCCACATCGGGTACTTGCGGTCCTTGTCAGGAATACCACGGACGATAAGCGCAGGATTCACAGCGAACTCCCAGCCCTCCTTATCCTTGCGTACCACATAGATAAAGCCGTATTTCTGCAGGGCGGTAATCCACGAGGTAACGCTGCGGAGTTTTCCGCCAGTCGCCTCACACAGCGCATCGCGCCGACAGTATACGATATTCTCGTCGTTCATTTGTCCGGCGAGGTACATCACAATCGTCCATGCACCCTTGGACTGAAGCGTCAGTGCGACGATTTGCTCGATGTAGTAGTTGTTGATGGAATATGCGGTCTTAGATTTATCACACATTTCGCTCACCCCCTCAGGACGTCTTTTCTTCTTGTTCTTCCTGCTCCGCCTGCCGAAGCACTTGGTTTTTCCAAATTGCGGAGGGAATTTTCTGTTTCTTCAGCGGGACGCCCCCAAACATGACGTCTGCATATGGGCCAGTGATGCCGATATCCGGTGGGAATGCACTCCGTTTCAAGCCGGAATACGTTCCTCGCCAGAAAATACGGTGGTTCACGGCGTATGTACCAGCCCCTCCCCTGCCGCCACGCCTCAACGTTACGACATATCCGTATTTTTTCAAATCGCTCATGGCACTGCAGAGCATCCGATATCCGATACCCGTTTCCTTCTCGATTTCAGAGTAGGAACAGGTAATGGCGTTGTATTTATCCATGTGTTCTACGAGATATAGCAGCGTGGCCGTGGCTGACGGGTTTTCCATTGTCAGCCCACACAGGTGTCCAATAAAATTGTCATTCATCTGGAAGAACTTACTGAATGGACAATGTGCTCTGCTGCTGACGACCACTTCCTCAGGGATTCCATTCTTGAAGACCTCCTGCATAACCGCCGCCTGCATCTCTTTGGCCTGCTCGTCAAGGGAGATAACTACATTTGCCTTGAGCTGGCAGTAGTATTTCCCATTACCCCATGAATGCCATGTGATATCGCCGTTCAGCACATATATCGTGCCGTAGCCAGAGCGAAGAGTCATGAGCCAGCCGCCATTCCGAAGCTCTGCGATGCAACTGTAAATCGTCCGCGTCGTCATCTTCAGGCAGTCGGCGAGAACTCTCGCCGAGCATATGCAGGCATTCTCACCTCCCGCATTCGCTCTCAACGCCAGATATGTCACGAACGCACTGGGAGAGTTGTGCGCCAGCGCTGAAAGCTCCGCACTTTTCTCCTCGTTTATCTGCGTCCATGCGTAGTACACAGGAGCTTCTGTGCGGGACGGACCAGCGACAGCGCGAGGGTCTTCCCTGTTCTCTGTGCCGTTCAAATTGTCATAAGTCACACTTAATCCCTCCTGTTTCTTAATCACATCGTTATACTAACACGAACATAAAAAAATGTCAAGTCTATATTGGCAAAAATCAGATATTTTGGCAAGTTTTTTCATGTTAAATTTGAAAAGTGTCGTTCAGTTTCATATTGGTGTGCAGTGACGCCGCAGGATAAAAAGGACAGGCACAGACAACACCTCCTACGCCTGTAAAACACACCCATTTTTATCATGAACCGATTTCTCAGGTCAATATGAAATTTGAGTACATGATAAAATTTTCAGAAAAATCCAGAAACCGTTGTGCCACAACGGATTGCTGGATTGGAAAAAATTGGCTCTCTCTATATATATTTACCTTATCTAAAATAAAAGCACTAACTTTTTGTGCGTTTTCAGCGTTCGGAAATGCGGTTTTACAGGCTCAGGCAGGGGACGATGAGCAGGGGTTTTCCAGTCGAACGGGAGGCCTCTGCGAAGCTGCGGGAGCTTCGCTCCCGTGCCTGAAAAAAACGAAAACAGGAAATTTTCCTCGCAAGAGGCATTGACAAAATATCGCCTTGTGGTAGTATAGAACTATAATTACGAAGCTATCATTACGATGGAGCAAAAGCTCCTGTTTTTTAAGACACCATACGTATTCAAGAGACCATCATCCATGTCGATGATGGTCTCTTTTTGGATATATGTCCCATGCTAAATTTTTGGAAAGTCTTGTAAGTCCATTGCGGCAAAGACGAGAAAGGAGAAACACCCCTATGAACAACGGCTATTATTCCCAGCAACAGCCCCAGCAGTATCCGCAGCAGCAGATGTACCAACAGCCTGCTCCTCAGCCGATGTATCAGCAGCCTCAGCAGCAGATGTCTATGCAGCAGCAGCCGCAATATGCGCCTCCTGCACAGCCGCAGATGCGTGGGCCCAACGATATTATCGTCCGAGCGGATGCCAGTAAGCGCATTTTGGATTTCCGTAATGCGCTGGTTCCCGCAAATCCCGCAGACTATGCCATGCTGCATGGTGCCGGTGGCGCAAAGCACGCCGCCCGCTCCGGCATCAAGGTCGTCATCTGTGATTACAGCGGCGGTACTGGCAACGGCAAGAGCATCAGCGTGGCCGCAAATGCAAGCCCCGACCTCTTCCCTGTTCTGGCGGATGTCGCACTGTCCAATATGGGCCAGTACGGTATTTCTCCGAGAGATGGGATTTGGTCCAAGCTGTTCGGTCGGTTCCGTGAACAGGGCGCTGTGTTCGGTGCTTTCTACGCACTGGTGCAGAAACTGGAGAACACCTTCGGTTCTACCGCCAATGGTCGTATCGCACCGATGGCACCTCCGTACTACGGAGAGCTGGCCGGTTCCTTCGGTCAGTCCCGTGTTTCCATGGAGGCCTGTGCCGCACAGAACCCGCAGGCTGCGGAACTGTCCCCCGTTCCCTTTACGCGGGACTTCCAGCACACGCAGACCCGTGTCAACACCAGAGCGCGTTCCCGCGATGGGTTCGTACCTGTGTCTCTGCTGACTATCACGCGGCAGGGCTACGTGAAGGGTGAGAAGCGGCGTCTTCCGTGGACGGTGAAAATCACCAACTTTGAAGCCCGTCCCAGTGGTCAGGGCAATGGCACCACGGCCTACGATGCCGGTTCCATGCGTAACAAGCAGGAATGTTTCATTCAGATTTCCGATGATGATATGTTCCGCTGCTGCCGTCGTGTAACACGGTTCGTGGAGGTTTGGGAAATCGCCACCGGCGTTTCCCTCGTATCCAACGGACTGGCTACCCGTGAGCAGGCCCGCGAAGACTATCGCCGTCAGAAAAACGAGAATCGCTGCTGATGCAGCCCCTGAAAAAGAAAGGAGAAAATGAACATGAACAACACTGAGGTTTTCATCACTGCCCGTAAGTGCAGCTACGACCCGATGCAGGACCTTATCGACGTCACCTACGACAACGATAAGCACTCTGCCTATCTGCAGGTTCCCCACCGGCTCATCTGGTTCGCCACGTACTGCGCCGAGAACGGCCTGAACGGTTACGTGGACGACGGTGATGTGAAGTACATCCCTGAGCTGGCACTGATGCAGGCTACCGCATCCGTATTCATCAACGGCAGCATGGTGGGTCGTTCCACTGCTGGCTGTGCTATCACTGCCGGCGACTATGACTCCATCAACAATGCCATCCAGACTGCCGCAACCCGCGCCAAGGGCCGTGCCCTTGCCAATGCCGGTTTCGGTACACCTCCTACGATGGGCGGCGGTAATGCTGCCGAGGATGGGAACAACTACCCCTGTGACGGTGGTATTCCCTTCCAGTACCCGCAGATGGTCGTGAGTAATGGGCAGGTCGTCCAGAATCCTGTGATGCCGCCTGTCAATCCGATGCCGTATGCTGGCAATCCTGCACCTGCGCCCAGTCCGGCACCCACTCAGATTCCGCCTGCTTCGTCCTTCCCCTTTGGACAGCAGCAGATGCAGATGCCTCAGCCGGCGCCGCAGCAGCAGCCTCCTTTGACCTATCCTCAGCAGCCCGCACCTCAGTCTCCTATGACGGCTCCCGTTCAGCGGCAGGCTCCGGTACAGCAGCCTATCGGCGTCGCCGGTATGACGCTGGAGCAGGCAAAGGCCTTCGTCATTCCTTCCGGAAAGATGAAGGGTAAGGTGATGGGTGAACTGGACATCGACATGGTCAAGTGGTACGCCGAGAAGTGCAAGGCCATCAACAACCCCAACCTGATTGTTGCGGCCAAGCTGGTCTTGGAAGAGAAGGCGCGGATGCTGCAGATGATTCCCTAAACCTCTTTTGGGGCACGGAGCGAAAAGTGTGCAATGATTGCACACTTTTCCTCCTCCCCACGGATACATGAAAATTTGCAAGAAAGGAGAAAAAAATATGGGCTTTTCTAACGACGTCCGCATTACGTCCCTCGATGTTGCACGAGCGCTTGGTTTCCGTGAAGAGAAGAAAAGTGGCGGAAACTGGCGGAACTTCTGTTGCCCCTTCTGTGGTGACACGAAGTATCGGCTCGGCTGCAACATTGAGAAAGGCGGATATAAGTGCTTTCACTGTGGCGCAAAGGGTACTCCGCTGAGTCTCTATGCGAGAGCAGTAAAAGGCGTTTCTGTGGACTCTCTGGATGATGAAAAGACACACGAGCTCATCAAAGAGATGACCGCCCGCTGTGGCAACGGCATTATTCCCACTGAAATTGAGACAAAGCAGTTTCAGTTTGAGGAGATTCCCATTGCTCCCAGCAGTGTGCTGGACAAAACATACAGTACGTTGTTGTCGCTGTCATGGTTGAGTCTCACCAAAGAGCACCGTGACAATCTGGTAAAGCGAGGGTTGAGTGATGCTGAAATCCAGAGAAACGGATATGCCAGCTTCACTGTGAAGACGTCGGAGCGAATTGCTGTGAAGGCAAAGAACGCCAATAAGCGGTTCAACGAGCTTAAAGGCGCTATTTTCTCCTACAGCCGTATGAAGCAGAAAACTTCTGCTTCTGTTATCTCCGGTATGGTTCTTGCTTCCGCCCTTCTGAAACGCGGCTGCACCCTTCAGGGTGTGCCGGGGTTCTACAAGGTGAAAGGAACATGGATTCTGAACCTGCCGGAAGGTATGCTCATCCCCACCAGAAACAGCGGCGGCCAAATCGTCGGAATTCAGGTACGGCGTGACGGGAACACCAATCCCCGCTACCTTACCGTTTCCGCCAACCGGCTGCCCTGCGGTGTGACTACCGGCATCAGCAGAGCCCACTTTCCTCTCGGAAATGCTCCGCTGAACAGGGGTACGACCGTCTACCTGACGGAAGGACCCCTCAAGGCCGACGTCGCGCTGGCACTTCTGGGTGATAGAAAAGCTGCGTTTATCGCAATTCAAGGAGTAACGAATACCAAGATGCTTGATGAGAGCATATTCCCCGCACTCAAGAAACGGGGCATCACTCGCATTGTGAATGCGCTGGATATGGACAAGATGACCAATCCGGGCGTTATCATGGCGTGCAGCTCACTCAAGCAGTTAGCAAAGAAACATGGCATCAACATGGAGATGCTTTGTTGGGATGCGGAATACGCAAAGGAGAAGGAACAGGAATTGGCAGCTCTCTGTGAGCAGCATGAGCTTGGTCTTCCCTCGGAGCGGAATGTCTTTAAGCGAATCGGGGCAATGGCTCTGGCTCTGCACAAGAAGGGCATCCGTCACAGTATTACCATCCTCCCCAACGGGAAAACAAAGAAATCCTATTGGGATGATGCCGAAAAGGGAATTGACGACCATCTCCTCGCTGAGAGGAAGAGAAGCTCGGAGAAGGTTGTCGCACAGGAGAAGGGAGCGTAAGCTCCCCTCCCCTGTTTTCCCCGGTCTGTGGGGCTGATACAAGTATTTTTGCTTTACACAAAAATACCTGTATTAGCATCACAGGAATTTTGTCGCGTCCAAGGACTTGACAAAATATCAGATTTTGGTAGGGTTGAATTAGAGAGTGAAAAATATGGAACGGTGGTCAATGTTTTTCAGTTCTCTGACGCACTTCCATGAAGTGTGATGCTGAGAAATCTCCCCCTTTTTTTGAAAGGAGCGTGTACGTACATGGACAAGTATCTGACTCTGCCGGCAGACGCAGGTAACAAGAAGTGGGTACGTATTGCGACGACTGTGCTCCTCGTAGCACTGATGATGGTTATGATGACCATTACGTGTTTCGCTACCGGAGGTAGTACGTCTGATGCCATTGTGAATGGCGTTAAGACTGGCACCAAGGCAATTTACACCATCATCACCGCAATCGTTGCGCCTCTGGCCGCCATCGTCCTCAGTGCCACCGCACTGAAGGCGCTGATTGGCGACGCGAGAGACATCGAAGCGATGAAGAAGAAGGTTTTCCTTATCGTCATCGTTGTCGCTGTCATCTGGCTGGCACCCCTGATTATCGAGCAGGTCGGCGGCTGGTTCTCCAGCAGCAACACCGGAAGCGTCTTCGGTTAATCCCGATAACGCTTAAATCAACATGAGGCGCTCCCCGCTGAAGCGCACCACCGGCGCAAGGAGAGCGTGACGTAAGCGAGGGCACCCACTTCGGTGTCCTCGCTTTTTTAGTTAATCCCAAAACAAAGGAGGAATCAATATGCACGAAACAAAGGCTCCTGCGTTGCAGGAGCAGTCTGTTCGCGCAGTTGTCGCCTGTGTTCTCCTGTGTTTTCTGTTTTTCTTTCTCGTGACGCCTGCTTATGCGGCACCCGATGCGGGTATTGCCAATTCGTTCGGGCCTATCTACAGTGTCATGTTCAAAACAGTAACACCGTTGGCTACACTGGCGCTCTGCTTTGCAGCTATGCGCGTTCTGACACATGACCCGCAGAATGTCCGTATTTACGCAGCGGCCAAACGTGCTGTCTTGGTTATTGTAGTCGCGTATGCGGCGTTCTGTATGCTGCCGCTGGTGGCATCTCTGTTCAATGACCTGTTTAAGTCCTTGGCATGGGACCCCAACAGCCCCGGCCAGTAGAGGAGGTGTCGGTAAAGTATGATTGAACTTATCCTCGCAACACTCAACAATATCATCGCCCATATTCTGAACTTTGTCATTTCATGGTGGGGCGATGAGATGGAACTGAGCATGGCATCGCTCCTTGATAAAATTCCGTATCTGGCTACAGGATACAGTATTTTTCAGGCTATGGCGCTGGCATTTGCCATTGTCATCGCTGCCTTTTCCATCTACAGCGTTTTCCTTTCTGCCGGCGAATCACGCACAAGTCCGGTGCGAGTTCTTGTCATGACTGGTGTGTCCATCGGCATGATTTACTTCGGCAACTACATTGCCATGATGCTGATTGATTTCATCAAGAAGCCTTACGATGCGTTCTGGGATACAAGTATCGCTGGCGGTGGCACAAGCGCGACAGTACAAGGTGTCCTTATTGACGTTGGTTCACTTCTCGTCGGCGGTGGTCCCGGCAACTTCACGCTGTTGACCGGCGTTATCAAGACCGCCGCCGTGTTCATCCTGACGGTGGCAATCACAGTGGCGCTTTTTAAGCTCTATGTAGAGCTGTTTGAACGGTATCTGATGGTTGGCATCACTGTCTATGCTTTCGCTCCCCTCGCCTACGCAACGATTGCCTCTGACCAAACCATCCACATCTTCAAACGCTGGTTCAGTATGTTCATCGGTCAGCTTATCCTGATGTGCCTGTCTGTGTGGTCTCTGAAGCTCATTCTTTCCGGCTTTGCCAGTATGGATAACCTTGCACAGTGTTTTCTTGTGTTGGCTGCGTGCCATGTTGCACAACGACTTGACACCTACCTCGCACAGCTCGGTCTGAATGTCGTCACCACAGGCGGCAACCTGCTGGATGAGGCTGTCGGTACTGGTGCCGCTATCGCTGGTCTTGCCAAGTCTGCTACGAATGCTTGGACTGGCGGCAAGGGCAACAACTCCAAGGCTATCCTTGGCGAAAACTACGGGAAGGAAGGCAGATGGGGCGGCCTCGGTGGTGCTTGGTCTCAGTTCAATCGTGCCCGTAAGGGTGGTGCTACTGTCTCCGACTCCATGAAAGCTGCTGTTGCCGGCTTCACGACCAGTGCCGCAGCGCGAAATCAGGAAATCAAGAACGCTGCCCAGCAGCGTGAACAGGCAGAACGTAAGGCTACTCAGAATGCAAACGGCGCACGGAACGCAGCACGCGACCGTACCCAGCGGTATCCGGCCCCCAAGGACCAGAACGAGAAGTTTACGCCCGCATTTCAGAAGATGGCGGAGGAAGCTCACCGCGCACCTGCCGCATTTGCCGCGCAGAACCTGCGTAATGAGGGCTCCGGACGCTTCAACGTCACGCCTGAGGGCACAGCCGGCCTGAACGAGACTGCTGTGCGTGCTGGTTTGAGCTACAACACGCCCAACGGTGAGAATCCGCGCAACATGACTGGCGGCTCTCTCAAGACGCCGATGGCTCCTGTTACCGGTCCCGATGCTTCTGTCAAGGACTTCATGGCGAAGAACTACAGCCTGCCGGTTACGCAGCCTGCTCAGAGCGCCAATCCTGCTATGCAGGCTGTTTACCGCGACGCGACCGATTCTATGCGCGAGACAGCTCGTGGCAGTTCTCCCTCTATGGCTGCCGGCATCCTTGCACACCCCAACTACAGCCTTGCTGGTAACGATGAGGTTGGCGGTGAGCTGATGCAGAAGGCCTTCGGTCCTGCTCTCGGCCACGAGGAAGGCAAGTTCAGTAACGTTACGGCTGTTACCGACGGCAATGATAACGGCGCACGTCACATCTATGCGGTCCATACCGACATGAACGGTGTTGAGCGCGGGTATGAGGTCATGGACGAGACTGGCTACTTCCATGCCGACGATAATATGCGGGCGAGTATGCAGGAAATCCAGACCGAAGATGGCGCTCGCTTCTTTGCTCACGAGGTGCCTGTTGATGAAGTCCGCGAGGTCAATCAGCAGACGATTACCCACATTGCGTCTGACGAGCATACCGTTTCCATTCAGGACTCTCCTGAAAACGTCGCAAATTACGGGCCTATCCACGTCAACGACGATGATGAGGGCGACTTCGAGCCCGTCGATAGCGGGGCAGCCGACAGCGGACCCGGCGATAGCAGTTCTGCTGATACTCCCGATGCTTCCCCCAATGAAAACTCCGGCAAGAAGAGTTCTCCCATCGAGGAGGAACCTATCCTCGGAGAAAATCAGCGCGAGAAGCGGGAACGGACAAAGAAGAAGTGGGACCCTGACCGCGACTAATCTTATCCACCATCATAGCAATAAACCCCGCGAGGTGAAGGCATCAACGGCCTCGCTTCGCGGGGCTTTCCCCTAATATTTGACAAACCCACTATTGAACGAAAGGAGTGTGATGATATGGCAACTAAGAATGGTGAGACCAATCTCGGTGAAGTTAGCCGCGAAACCGCGCAAACTGCATCTGATGCTGTAAAGTCTGCAAAAGCCGTCAGTAAAATCGCTGCAAATGCTGCCAGTGGTAATGCTGCAGGAGCAGTTGTGGAAGGTGTTAAAGCTGCCCCTGAACTGCTTCGCACGGCGGCACGGCTCATTGTTGCAATGTTGGCCGTGACGCTTATCCTTACCTACGCCTTCCCTGCTTCTATCTACGAAGCAACATCTGCGTTTTTTGAAGCTGTTCAGGAACGTGAGGACGAGTACATCTACTCTGGCGGTGGTGACGTACAGGTAAAAACATTCCTGTATTACATCTCTCTTGGGCCTCTCCGCGATGCTCTGAAAGAAGCGGCAAGCAGTATTTGGAGTGCTATCACATCGCAAGCAGACAGTTCGGATGTGATAACAGCGGATGGGCAACAGGAAGTAGGCGTCATGGAAAATCAGGACGACTTGCGAGATACATCGCTAAACTGTATCCTCGCCTGTAGTCAGAAAATCAAAGTACGTGCCGAAGAGCTGGAGGATATCGTTACCGATATGCACGATGCCATCGACAGTTACTTCTCTGCAGCGTACGCAGGCACCTACGACCGATGGGACGGTACGACCGTCGCCCTTCAGGTAGAGCCGATGTCCTATTACAACGCCCTGCAGCTTCTCAGTGTCTACTCCACCACGAAGACCGGCGACAACGAACCCCTCAAGGTTTCCGGTTTCATGCGGTGGCTGGGGTACTACGACAGCTCCCACACGGACACGGTTTCCTTCGACCTCGGCAAGAGTGGCATCATCGGGTCGGTCAACTCGTGGTGTGGCACATTCGTGCCCCAGTACCTGACAGAACAGGTTTCCTTTGAGCGCAACAACTACGGCGATGACGGCATCAAAACCGACCTCTCAGATTATAGCTGTGCGCTTATCGACCTCATGCTTGTCATTGATACACCGGACTTTTCTACCATCCCTGCAGAGTACGGAACTGATGTTATTGTTACAGGGGTAGACGAGGAGACGGGCGAGGAAATTACTGAAGAAATCGTGACTGCAACGGTCACAGTTCCTATTCAGATTCGTGTCCGCAATATTACGGAGCTGAGTAATATCATCGGCTTCTGGGGCGGAAATCTGGACGGTGACGGCAAGACAACCGGTGAGTCCGAGATGGGCAACATCTTCTGGTAAAAGGAGGCAAGTCTTATGAATAAAAGTGTCATCAAGTCTATCATTTGTCTCCTGCTTGCTTTCGTGATGTTTGCCAGCACAGTGGTCACAGCTTTCGCAGATGTCATCATCGAAAACTGCTACACGGCAGACAATACAGAGCTTCTTCAGGAATACGCCGATGCGTATGGCTGGGATATGGCTAAGATGATGGCAAAGAGTTGGTCGGACAATGACGAGGAATATGAGCGTCAGGTCGGCGGACAGCGGGAGTACCTCTCAGACTGCTTCAGCGGCACAGACGACTTTCTCATGAGTGAGACGGAGTTCGACGAAAACGGCAATATCATTCTTGCTGGCAATAAAGATGCAACGATAAAGTTTCTGGAAGACCATGATATTCCTCTCGACAGCATCAACAGCGGGACCTTGATTTACGGTTCTGGCGGCCAAAATATCGTGGCTGTTGCGTTGGCGGAAGTTGGGCGTGCTGACTCTGTCGAGCAGCCCCCGCACTCCAACAGTGTCAAGTATAACAAGTGGTACTACGGGCGTGATGAGCGAGCTGCTTGGTGCGTTGTTTTCATCATGTGGTGCGCTGCACAGGCTGGCTGCTCTGATGTTTTTCCTCGCACGGCCAATACAGATGCGCTTGGTAACGGCATGGTCAAAAAGGGCTACAAGTATTTCCATATCAAGGATTGTACGCCATTTGGAGGCACAGCCTACACACCTGTGCCGGGTGACATTATGCTTTACTCCTCGAATGGAACCATCTCAGGGTCAAAGCACGTCGGCTTGGTCGTTGCTGTCGGAAGCGATACCATCACGACCGTCGAGGGTAACACGACCGGTTTCGGACAAGTCCCGAATGAAGGTGTGGCAAAAATCACCTACGACATCAACAAGTTGAACAGTTATGGACCCGCCGCGAATGCCCTGATTTTCCATGTGAACTATCCCCTTCCCGCAACGGAAGATGGCAGCGATTTGACCACCTATGTGAAGGGAACGCTGGGCATCAACAATGCGGCGCTCTGCGGGGTACTGGTCAGTATGATGGACGAGTCTGGCGGCGATGCCAAACGTGAAAATGCTTCGACCGGAGCGTACGGACTGTTCCAGTGGTCTGGTGACAGACTGGAAGCCTTCAACTCTTGGTGCATGGAGAATGGCTTCGCCTACGACACGGCCACAGCGCAAATCAAGTATCTTGCATACGACCTTCAGACGAATTACCCGCGAATCTGGGATACCATCCGAAGTGTTCCAAACACAAAAGATGGTGCCTACACTGCGGCATCCTCATTTGCCTATTACTGCGACAGCGTAAAGGCTAAACCGTCATTGGTCGTGCAGCGAGCCAAGAACGCTCGTGATGTCTACTGGCCGCGCTACGAAAATGCTGAGTGAGGAGGTGTGTGACACGTGAAACATAAAAAGAAGCAGGAACTCAAGAAGTGGCTGCTTCGTATTGGCCTCGGTGAACTCATTTTCTCCTTGTATTTCGCAGGTGTGTTGAACACCCTTTACAGCACAAACGGAGCGACCTTCTCCCCTATCGGCATTATCAAATGCATGGCGGAGAAGGGCTTCCCTACCGGTGTATTCTTCGTCATTTTCCTGATTCTCGCCGTTGTAACCGCCTTTGTTTTTCTGAATGTCTGGGGTAACGAAGATGGTTCTGACCCGCTTGGGCGTAAGTTCACCAACGCCATGGAGCGTCAGGTCTACGGCGACTCGCACTTCGAAGAACCGGAAGAATACGAGGATATGGCAGTTATCCAATCCCCGCAGAAATCCTATGGTACAATCCTCGGAATGCTGGACCAAACGGGCAAATACCTCATCAACCTACGCCACGATGACTCTCGAACGAACCATCACATCATGTGCGTTGGTGCTTCCGGTTCCGGTAAGACTTTCACGTTTGCGAAGGACTACTGCCTCCAGACTATCCGCCGCAAAGAGTCCATCGTTGTCACGGACCCCGATGGTGGTCTGACACGTGATATGGCAACGTCATTTATGAACGCCGGCTATTGTGTCCGTATCTTGAACCTCAAGGATTTGAGCCTTTCTGATGGCTGGGACTGTTTGAAGTCTGTGCGTAACGGCAAGATGATTGAGACGACGGCTCAGATGTTTTCGCATATCGTTATCTCCAATATCATGGATGCCAAAACGCAGAGTATCTACAAGGACGGACCTAAATCTCTGTTGACAGCACTTATTCTGCGCTGTCTCATCTGCAAAGATGTGGCGGAGGAAGATAAGAATATCCGCACGGTCTACAACTACTTGATGCACGACGATGCTGCAGAGTTTCTCGATGCCATGTTTGACGACCAGAAGATTCCTGTCGATGAAAAGGCGTGTCTGCGTCCCTATCAGGCCGCTAAATCCGCTTCCGCAAACCTGTGGGGCAACCTCGTTACAAACCTGACCATCGGCTTGAACCTGCTGCAGAGTGAACAGGTCTGCAACCTGTTGACCACCGACGATATTGACCTTCTCCTGCCGGGGCAGCGGCCTTGTGCGTATTTCTGTCAGTTCCCCGATAGCCATGATACATTCAAGTTCATCGTTGCTCTGTTCTTCTCCATGCTGTTCATCAATCTGGTGGACTTTGCGGATAGTCAGGACGATGGTAAGCTCCCCGTCCCCGTCAATTTTCTGATGGACGAGTGTGCTTCTATCGGTATCATCCCCGACTTTGACCGCAAGCTGGCTACTATCCGTAAGCGTGATATGGCAGTCGCAATGATTTGGCAGAACGTTGGTCAGGTGTATCTGAACTACGGCGACAGGTGGGAAACCATCATAAGTAACTGCGATACATTCCTGTCTCTCGGCGTCAACGACTCCCAGACCGCCGACATGATTACGAAGCGTATCGGTGACACCACCGTTCGTGTTGAGACGCAGCAGCACGAGGGTATTGAGAAAAGCATCATGGGTGCGCTGAACAAATACTCCACTGGTGAAGGCCGACGTTCCCTGCTGAGTTACGATGAAGTTTTCAAAATCAATCGTGACGAATGTATCATTATCTTCAAGGGTCATAACCCTGTCCACGCCTACAAGCATCCTCATACTCTGCATCCCGATGCCAAGAATATGGCGAAGTGGTTTATCCGCGATAAGACTCCTATCGAAGAAAAAGAACAGCGGAAAAAGGAGCGCATTGAAGAGAAGATGCAGCTCGCGGCATACGAGCGTGAGCATCCGTTCAAAGACATCGACCGTTCCTACAAGGGTAAATTTGGCTCTGCGTGGAGTGACTTTGACGATGAAGAGAACGGCACATCCACCCGCCAGCGGATTGCTGACGCATGGAATGTTGTCCGTACCAAGTCAGCTATGTTGCGGGATGAACTTGACTATCGCGTAAGTAAAATCAAAGATAGGTCCAAGTCAAATGACCGGTCTCGAAAGTCCGATGAGCGTGCCCGCCGCATCAAACGCCAGCGCCGCGCCATGAGCTATGAGGAACAGGATTGGTGGCCTGATGAGCGCATCCCGCATGGTAGCGGATACGAACAGTGGAATACCTCTCAGGCAGAGGGCGATGCCGTGGAACTGGACGGCGAGTTCGTTGCACCGCCCGAAGAGCCTGCGGATGTCATTGAGTGGGAAACGGCTCCTGCTGCTCCTGAGTCGCCTCCTACGCCTGCCGAGACACCCCCGAATGACGAGATGCCTCCCGCCGAGGAAACGCCACGTCCGGCACCTGAGAAGCCAAAGCAGAAGCCTCAGCCTGAACTGACGCCCCGCGAGGAGCATCACCTTCCACAGCGCGAAACGAAACCGGACAAAGCCAAGGACGGTGCTGCCCGTGCGTATGCTCAGGGTGCTCCGAGAGGCAATCTCAATCTCGGTTCAGCCCCCAGAGCAAATATGCCGAATATGCAGAATCGCCCCAACAGCAATTCTCGGAATCAGCAGGGCAATAAGAACGCCGGCGGGCAAGGCACAGGATTTGCAGGGTTCCAGCAAGGCGGAAAACCTGTTCAGGATAACAAAAAGAAAACTGAACAGGCGGAACGTACTCAGCCTGTCCGACGTCCACCTCCTGAGAAGCCCTTCCCTACTATGGGCAACTCTTCACTGGAAGCTCTTTCCAAGGGAAGCGATAAAAACAAGAAAAAACAGTCTGTGTGCCCGCCCAGCAAAAACTGAGGATTCATCAAGGTTTCCGTCGTGCATAGAGGTGTCTGTGCGCGGCGGAAATTTTGTTGTTCTCATGTAATTGACAAAATATTGATTTTTAGTAGTATAGAAATTAGAGACAGGCAACTTTACTTTACAAGTGGCCGAAATTCGGCTTTTGCCGGTGAAATTGCCCTCTAATACTGACGAAAGGAGAACAAGAAAATGGCTACGAAGAAAAAGGCCGAAGACGCGGTCGTTGCCAACGAAAATATGGAGAAGCCCGCTTCCAAGGCAATCTATTCCGCGAACCGTAAGGCCCATCACGCGACCAGCTCCGACGCAAAAATTGACGAAGTTATCGCCAACACCGGAAGCCGCTCTGCTGCTATCCGCGATGCACGCCAGCGCAGCGCCGAGCGTGAGCGTGAACAGGCAATCCGCGCCAAGAAGATGACGGATTGGATGGCTATGAAGGCCACGTTCAAGATGGGACGTTCGCTGAACGGCGTTGTAATTGCGACACAGAGCCGAGCTCTGCGCTCTGGCGGTTCCATTGTTTTCGCTGTTGCAACCTGCGAGAACACCGACTTTCAGGCTCTCATTCCGTTCCATGAGTTCTACCGCGAGGACCCCATCCAGCCGGATGATGGAGCCAAGGGTTCGCTGGAACGGCGGCAGGAACAGATGTTGGCAAAGCACATGGGTGCGCCCATCTCCTTTGTCATCACGGACCTCGATACGCGGACTGATGCGAACGGAAACACCACCTACGGCGTCATTGCCTCACGCCGGCAGGCCCTTGCAAAGCAGGACCAGCGCACCTTCGCAAGTGACCCTCCCTACATCGTAGAGGGTATGGTCACGGCGGCGACTATCCTCTCTGTGAGCCAGCAGGGATTGCTGGTGAATCTGGGCGGCGTTGACGTGCGGATGAGCAAGCGTGAGGTTTCCAACCGCTATATGCGGACGATGGATGATACCGACCGCCTGACTGGTAAGCCCTTCTACAGTGTCGGCGACAAGCTGGATGTGAAGGTCATGAAGGTCATTGAGCGTGAGGACGGGCTCCATGATTTGCAGTTGAGCGGTGCTCATGCCGAGCTGCAGAACATCATTGATTTCGGCCCGCCCACAGAGCCGGGGACGACCACCATCGCTACCCTGACCCGCATCTTCCCCAGCAAGACAGATAAGTCCAAGGCGACCATCTACGCCTATAGTGACAGCTTCAATCTGCCCATCGTCATTTCCCGTTTCAGTCCGACTATGATTCGCAAGCGGATGGTTCCGGGCGATACAATTCTGGTGCAGATTATCGCCTATCACGAGAACGGCTTTGCCTTTGCGCTGTGTAAGGGCCTCATGTAACACGTGTTTCCAGCCCTGTGTATCTCTTTGAGATGCACCCACAGAACTGCAAAGAAAGGAGCTTATGGGGGTGTGTGCAGCCTGTTGCCGCACATACCCCCGATACAAAATCATGAACGAAAAAGAACGTAGAACGATTTACAACATTCCCATCAATTATCAGGGCGAGAGTCGCGCAATTCGAGGAATGTTTAAGATGCGCTTCTTTGTGGAAGGTCTCGCCCTTGCCATCATTACTTTCATTGCTACAATGAAACCCTTTGGGCAAATCACGGATATGCCCCTTCGTATCACAGTGACCCTACTCGTTTGCATGGGTCCGTTTCTTTTCGGAACTATCGGTATTGGCGGTGAGCCTATTACCGTTGCCATAGCTGGCTTAGTGAAGTGGCTCAGGAGTCGCAAGGTCATGCTGTATAACAGCAATGCAAGAGCCACCACCCGCGCTCAGGGCGATATTTTTGTGGAGCGCGAGGCGAATCGTAAGACCATCGACGACGTAACAGAGTCCGTGAAGCGGAAGCTCATGCGTAAGCCCACCACCGTCTATAAAGAGGGTGAAAACTTCGAGTTCGTCCAGAACGAATATCTCGATGATGTCTATGAACCAGACCACAACGCGGCCATCATTGTCGGTTCCATCGACCTCGACAACGACGATGACGATGATGACTTCACGGATGAGACCGAAGATTCCGGTATCGAGGTCAATGATGAGTCTATGCCCATTGTTGTTATGGAAGGCAGCATCATCTTTGAAAAGGCAGAGAGTGACCACGATGATGACGCTTCTGAACACCATGTAGATGCCGACTTTGATTGGTTGACGCCTGACGAAAGCGAAGCCGAGGGCGATGAAGAAATCGTCACAGATGCCCCTCAGCGCTCGTCTGGCGTTTCCTTTGATGATGTCGAGCCCATTCACTCCGAGCCCGTCGCAAGAGCTCAGAGCGCAGCTATCGGGCCGGACGGCCAGCCTGCAACGCCCGCCAAAAAGAAGCGGCGGCGGAAAAAGAAAAAGAACCCAAATCCTGAACAGAAGGAGGACAGCAACAATGGCTAAGAAGCTCAAGCAAATCGTCAGTACGCAGGCTTTTTCTCCTGTTTCTGATGTCAAGGGCGGCATCGTTATCACACGCGATGGACGTTATGTGAAAATCCTTGAGTTCTCCTCCATCAACTTCTCGCTGCTTTCCGCTTCAGACCAAGAAGGCGTCACAGACAGCTACGGCGCAGCGTTGAAAAACTTTCCCAATAATACGCAAATCAAAATCGTGTCCAAGCGTGCCGACGTCGAAGAATACCTTCGCAAGTTGGCTTCAGACCAGCGGAAAGAGACAAACGAAAAGTGCCGCCAGCTCCAGTATGAGCAGATGCAGCTTATTGAGATGGCTGGTGCAACGCAGGGCGTTGCACGTCGGTTCTTCGTTATTTTCTCCTTTGAACCTGACGCCGGCTCGAAGAAGAACCCGTCGTTTGACCAGATTCGCTGGTCACTGATGCAGCAGGCAGAAAACATCTCTCGGAGCCTTCTTTCCTGCGGCAACACGCTGATAAGCAACGACTCCGACGAGTGGGTACAGTCAGTGCTTTATCTCATCTTTTCCCGCAGCAAAAGCGAGACTATGACACTCCAAAAGCGCAAGGCAGACGTCCTTGCGAACTACGCAGACACCTACTTCACAGAGATGGAAGATATGGACGAGGACTCCCTTGTTATCCCCGTCAACGACCTGATTGCTCCTGAGTACATCGACCCCAGCATCTCCCCTACCAGCATCCGCATTGATGGTCTCTACTATATGTTCTGCTACCTGCCCTCTGAGGCATATCCCACGAGGGCTTACAGCGGATGGATGCAGTTGCTTATCAATCTGTTTGCCGGTGTTGACCTCGACATCTACATCAAGAAAGAAAATACAGAGGTCATGTCACGGTATCTGCAGAACTTCCTCCGCATCAACGATGGTCGTCTGTATGCGGCGCGAGACACGGATATCGGCTACGAAGGAATGGCTGAGGCCAGCTCCGCAGGTCGATATCTAAAGCAGGGACTTGCAAGCGGAGATGATTTCTGTTGGCTGTCTACTCTGCTGACGATTACGGCGGCAGATGAGAAGGAACTCCAGTGGAAATGGAAGGAAATCCGAGCACTATGTGTCCAAAATGACATGGTCATTAAGCAGTATAAGTTCCATCAGGTTGACGGCCTACTTGCGACCCTGCCGGTCTGTAAGCTGCCGGATGACCTGTATAAAAAGACCCGCAGAAATGTCCTCGCCTCTGACCTTGCAGCCGGCTATCCCTTCTGCTCTTTCGAGCTTTACGACAAGGGCGGTATCATGCTGGGAGAGAACTCCAGCAATCAGTCTTTGGTGTTTATCAACCCCTTTGACCGTAACATCTACGTCAACGGAAACATGGTGTGGGTTGGAACTTCAGGTGCCGGCAAGACCTTCGCCGCGATGACGATGGCGCTCCGCCTCCGCTACCAGAATACACAGACGTTCACCATTGCCCCGTACAAGGGCTACGAGTTCGAGAGAGCCTGCGACGCTATCGGCGGACAGTTCATCCGCATCGAACCGGGCTCTCCGCAGAACATCAACATCATGGAAATCCGGCAGAGAAACACTGACTCCGAGGACAAGATTCGTGGTCAGCGGCGGTCTCAGACCTCTACTCTGTCGAAGAAAATCCAGACACTCCACGCCTTCATTTCAATTATCCTGCAGGACATCACCCACGAAGAACGGCACCTGCTGGACGAGGCGCTTATCCGCACCTACGCGAGCTTCGGTATCACCACGGATAACGATTCCCTGTGGGACCCGCAGAACCCCGGCCACTATCGGGAGATGCCCGTGTTGGGCGACCTGTATGCCCAACTGGAGAAGGGCGGCCCCGCAGCGAAGCGGCTGCGCGACTGCCTGAGCCGTTTCGTTATCGGCTCTGCAAAGTCCTTCAATCAGCCCACGAATGTGGAGCTGACCAACAAGTTCATCGTTATCGACGTGTCCAACTTGACGAAGGAAATGCTGCCTCTCGGAATGTTCATCGCCTTCGATTTCGTTATGGACCGTGTGAAGGAAGACCGTACGGAACGTAAGGCGGTTATGCTCGATGAGGCGTGGCGTCTGCTGGGCCGCACGGCATCTCAGCAGGCCGCCGAGTTCGTTGTCGAGGGCTTCCGTACAGCGCGAGGTATGAACGCCATCTTCATTGCTCTATCTCAGAATTCCAACGACTTCTTTGCCTCAGATTACGGTAAGGAAATCACCAACACGGCGAAGTTCAAGGTGCTGATGAAGGTTGAGCCGGAAGAAATCGCACTGGCGAAAGAGACCATGCACCTCACGGAGAGTGAGTGTAAACAGGTCAAGCGTTTCGAGCGTGGCGATGGTCTGTTGATGGCAAATGCCAACCACGTTGCAATCCACATTGTAGCCTCGGAGACGGAACACGATTTGCTCAGTACCGACGAGCAAGACCTCATCCGTATCCAAGAGAAAAATATGCAGAAGAAGCAGTAGCGCGAGGGTATCCCTCGCCTACTCCTCCCTCTGAGAAAGGAAGTAACAAAGCATGAAGTATCTTCGTCTTTACGACAATCTCTCACTGATTTTCAATATCTGCGGAGCTATCACACAGGAGCAGGCAGTTCGTTTCTTCGGCGATAAGGAGACCGAGGATAACATCCGCTACTACCTCAAGAAGCTCTCCAGAGAGAGTCTCGTTTTCTACGATGAGAAGGCTGACACTCTGTACTGGAAGGGGGCTGGCGGTGAGAGCAAGGATACCCTGAAACGTCGCCTCTATGCGTTTTGGGTCGTGGTTGCTGTAGGTAGCGATAACCTCCGCGAGATTGATGTGGCGACCTATCCGTCGCAGCTTTTCTTCATCACCAACGATGGAAAGGCCTTCGATGTTACCTACGTGAAGGCACGTGTTGACGCACAGCTCGCAATGCGTGAGCGCAACATCAGCTTCGTGGAAGGCTACGCAGATGAAATCAATCACGTCGCTGTTATCCGCAGTCCGAAGGAAGCGGAAGAGTTCCACTTGAAGGAATACGGTTTCGATACCTACTGCATTTACGACAGCGACCACGTACCGCATTACACCTCTCTCCGCGACAATGTGAGCGCATAAGGAGCAGCCAATGTGTGACGCATTTTACGACATCGAGGACTTCAAAAAAGACCTGCGCGAAGCCTGTGCAAAGCTAAAAGCGCTGCATGGCATCTGCGAAGCTGCGCTCCTTCACGTCGAAGATTTGGAGGAATTCAGCTATAAGAAATGGGCAGAAGATGAGGTCCTACAAGACCTTATTCAAAGCAGTTTCAATGAAGTTAGAGCATCATATTGTAGAAGAATTTATGCCTCTTTTGCAGCACTTAATCGCTTCTATTTTCGTTCAAACGCACTTGGCAGTATCAACCCCGGCAACAAAGATGCGAAGCAAAGCTACGATGAAATTCACGCGAATAGTGGCGAGTTTTATGCGTTCACTGATGGCAATTCCATCTACGTGAAGACACCAATGATTCCATCTATTTGGGTAAAAAGGAACACACTCAAAAAGTATGGAAGTCCGGCGTTTATCTATACAGAATTTCTTAAATTTGCCGTCCGCGACACCCTTTCTGCGATAGCGGAACAGCTACCAACATTAGGTGAGAAGACTATCAATTATCTTTTCGTTTACAATGACCGAAGCAACAACATTGCGGATGCCGATAACCATGATTGTAAGTCTGTGACCGATTCAATCTGTATGTTTACCCTTGGTGGCGATACCGGAATGACGACCGATTTTGTCTACGCAACGACCGTCGTGCCGGCTGAAGAGCTCCCCGAAGGTACGTATATCGCAGTAGTACCTGAGCGAAAACACTACCTCGGCGAAGCAGAGATACTTTCCGCTTTTCAAAAGCAACTTCGCACCAACCAAAACACCCCCTCAAAATTTCAAGGTAGTGTATAGGTTTCATCGGACAAGCGGCAAGGCTTTGAAAAATCGAACATTGTTGCTGTTTCAGCAAGGGGAAAACTTTACCCTCAGAAATTTACGTTAGAAACTATCCACCCCACAACAACGCAAAAACCAACCAAGCAAAATAGGTTAATCGAAAAAGTCGCTTGCAACAAGAAAAGTCGGTTCCGGTGAGCACCATCGAAAGAACAGGGGACTAAGTTAGTATTCGGTTTATGACAGTTGAGGTAAAGGCTTGCTCTATATTATCCAAAAGAACAAATAACACGGCAATCGTTCCGGTAAGCACCACGATAGAAAGAGGCACCAAGACAAAATCTCACTCGGCTCAAACTGAGGACTCAACTCTCTTAGATAGCTTAAAAGCCATGGAAAGAAAAAGAGTGAACAACTTTGCCGACTCGCTGTTTAAGTCGTACACGAACTTAACTTGTCAAGAAAGCAAAACATTGCGGCTGCTTCTCACCAAAACAAAACTCAACTCCAAGGCAGTTTTAATTCTCAATCTGTCCTCGAAAATTAAGGTTGATACTTTCAAAGAGTTTAACCCCATGTCTCAATAGCTATCGTATTCCACTCCCCAGACTTTCCTTTCGACTTTGCAATCCAAACCGGCGTTCAGAAAGGAACCAAAAAACACATCCGCATCAATCGTGGCCGTGTAATGGTCATGGTGCTTGGCTCTTATTTGCCAAAAGGCATTCAACCTAAAGACGATGATGTTTCAATGCGATGGGGCGAAAAGAACTGAATGAGACAGCAAAATAAAATCTCATCGAGATAGCTGAACAACTCAATTCCGTGCGAAGCGCGGGTAGATGGCAACAGCGAAGCTGGGAGTGTTTGTTCATCCGGTGCCGCTTCGAGAGAAAACAGAAATCCAACAGGAGGTGTCAAGAGAATTATGGCTCAACCGATTTTGAAAGCAAAAGTTCTATATGATGTCTCACTTGGACTGTCAACTCCACGGAACGTTCTGAGCGTTTTAAGCTCATCTCCCAGTAATGTCTATCGCATCCTCCGTGAATATGAAGAAGATGGACTCATTCGTATGCGTACTTTCACCATCGAGAAGCGTGGACGGAAGTTGATTCGGAAATATTACGTTATCACAAAGAAGGGCGTTGAAAAACTTCTGACGGATTATCTTGAATTCTATCCTTGGCTTTCCGGCTATGAGATTGATTGTGCCACCCGCATTCCTTTGACTGGCGGAGCGGTCATTAAGCCTGAAAGACGAAACCGTCTGATGAAGATGGCCGTGTCCACGGTGATGATGAATGAGGTTATTGGGCCTGTCGCTCCGGTTCTCGTCGAAGGAAAAGATATCGAGAAGAATACTTGGTATGGATTTCTGAAAAACAACTGGGGCGAAGAGTATACTGGCGAAGCGCATTTTTTGGACAGCGTTTCTGTAAAGAAAATGTTTATAGCCGATGATGAGGACGCACCCAACGATGTTATATCGGATAGGTACACGGGAATCTTATTTGGTATCCATAACCGAGCCCTTGTTTATGTACCGGCGAATGAGGGAATGACGTGGCGCGAAGGCCGCGTGCATCGAGAAATCCAGACAATGAACTCTGTCTGTGGCACTCTCCACTCCCCTCTCCGTGGTTCAAACGGAATCATCCTCATTCCAAACGTGAAAGAGTTCAAAGATTTGTACTTTGATGCACAGGGAGTGCGAGGGACAGAAGGTGTTGGAAAACTGGGAAGTCAGATGGACCATCTGTGGCTTGTCCCAACGACCTATATCGGCCTTGGTCAGATAAAGCGAATCGCATATGAGGATTTGACTGCGAAGCGTAATGAAGTGATTGAGTCCGCTGTGGAAAACGTTGGACTTCTTCGCAATAAGAACTCTGTGTTTCCGCTTATGGACTCGGAAGGCAGATGGTATGCGTATGGAGCTGACTTGGACATCTGTGTAGTACAGCAGATGAAGATTTATCAGGGCAGAAAACCGGATATGAAAATTGGCATCGTCTGCTATCAGTGGCAGACCGCGTACTATGACCAACTGTTTGAGGATGTCCGGTATCTGATTTTGCAGTAGCGGTCTGATGGCGATGTGCAGCGTGTTGTTTCAAATCTGCGCTGTTCAGTCAACAAAAAAGACCGCGAAGCGGAGAGATGGCAGATGGCTGCCCCAACGAAGTAAAAAAAGGAGATGATGAACTTGAGTGAAACAAAGAGAGCAACACTTAATGGCGTTGTTGTTCGTGATATTATCCGCTTGTATCTCGAAGAGCACCCAACAGTCTCGCAGGCTGATATTGCAAGAGGTCTTGGTATTGAACCGACCGCGCTCTCTCGTTTTCTCCGGATGAGCCGAGTGAGTCCAAAATTGGACTGGGAGCCTTACATCAAAAAGCTGAGTGAGGACATCGACTATTGGGCTTATGTAGAGAGAACGACCAAAGTACGTGAGTTGCTGAATGAACAACAGCAGAAATCTGTGAATGCTGAATTCATCGCGGCTCTGTGCAGGAAGTATTCTGTCGAGGAAATCATTCCTGAGTCGATGCGGAAGCGTAATCCATCACATCCGTACTATCTGGCGCACGCAGAGGGCGGCGCAGATATCAGCATTGTCAATCCTGCTGACGTGAACGAGTCATGGAACTTCATCTACTGTCGTGGAAAGGTGAACATCGGAAACGGAGACTTTCTGAGGTTCACGATGTTCAGCCCCGAATGTTCCAAGTCTCATCTCATTCTGGTGACAAAGAGCGAGGAAACTTTCGAAGACGCAACTGAACTGATGCGTATTGGAAAGGCATATGGAGACGGCGTTATGTCTGGGTCTGTACTGTTACTGAGAGATGGGACTATTGCACGGGAATATACACACGGAGACTTGGCGCTGTACCGTCTCTCCTCTACAGCTTGTGTAGAGGGTGGAAAGGCTACGCGGTCTATCGTCCCTCCTACTAAGTGATGTCTTCAGGCGCGGGATGAGGACAGGCTCGCGGCTGGATGGTCGGTTTGGAAACCTGATGCATCCTGCGTGGCCGTAGCTCTGGCGGGTCGGTCTTCCACAGTGGCTTCGGTTCTCTGCTTTTTCGCGCTGTGTAAAAAAAAGAGCAATGCTCCATCTCGGATGTGCGGGCCATAACGAAGACGATGCCGATGGTTAGTACCTCTGCTAATGAGCAATGGCTGCAACGCTTGGACTGTAACGCTGGCTGCGGGAATTGATGTGCGAAGCTGAGGCGTCAGTCTCCATCAGTTCACGACATTCTTCGACAACCTTCACCTCCACATCGCGTGGAAAACAAATCTCAATTCAGAAAGTGAGGGCTTCTCAATATGGATATGGTTTGCAAGTGCGGCAGCACAAAATTCTTCACGAAAGCAAATGGTACACAGACCGGCTTGTACTGCGCCGAATGTGGCAAATGGCAGAAGTGGCTCGGCAAGAGTGAAGTCCGAGTTTTTGAGCATCAGGCCGACGACCTCTATGGACGTTTGCTTCGGCGCATCAACGAGAGCGCTATCAAGGTCTCTACCGTGCGTACGCCGCATCAGTATATGTCAGCCGTCGGAACCAAGGAGCTGGACCGCATCCTGAAAGAAGAGTTCGGTATCCAGCCAAAGGATGGTGTGACATGAGAGACTATGATTTTGACCGCAAGGTCTTTGATAATCACTGGGCCTTCCCTTTCACAGTCCTGCAGTACATATTCCTCATCGGCTTCGTCCTGATGTGTATTGCTGTGGCGCTGGGCGCCATGACTGACCTACATATCACAGTCCCAACATTTGTGGTGTGGCTGCTGTGCATTTCGTTTGTGGGATTCCCTATTGTCACCATCGTGAAAGTTGGATACAGCCGGCTGCTCCGCTGGAGCGAACTGAAGGAGCGTGATGGTCGCATCTGCTTTGACCGCGTGGTACAGGCTGAGTATACGGCTGCCGGTCGTTCTGAGGAGTACAACATCTACGAAGTCCGCAAGCTCACAAGTACAAGGATGACCAGACGTTATCTCATCATCGAAGGTGATATCCGAAGAGCTGTCGTCAGCTTCGATGAGAAGATGGTCTTCAGTGAAATCATCAGCTCCGTCAAAATCCCGCGAGCCTATGAGGATATGGAGCGGCTCACAAAAATCAATCAGTAAGAACTCGGCATCGCCGATTCTCAATAATTTCAACAGGAGGACAACCCTATGAAGAAAATTATCAAAATCGCACTGGTGGCTGGCGCCGCCTGCCTCGCCGGAAAGCTGCTGCTGTCTGCTGTCGCTCCCAAAATCGACGTGACCGTGGTGGCCGACCGCTGGGACCCCGACCCCGATACCGGCAAGGACGAAGACGACGCACCTGTGGATTCCGCCGAGCAGAATGCAGCGCCGGAGCCGGAGGCAGAGACGTCCGTGAGCGAGGAGCCTGCCCCTGCACCTGAGTCCGGCGAAGTCTGCGAAGCGGATGCAGCCGAAGGTGACGTCGCACATCCCGCTGACGCTGATACGCCTGCGGATGCCGAGCCTGCGGAGGAAGCGCCCAAGGCTGAAGCACGTGCTTCCCGTCGGCAGAACAAGGCCAAGGCAGCCAAGGAGAACGCTGACGCCGAGTAAGGGCGGAAAGACGTTAAAATAAGTCATAGAACGGAGGTGGCAGAGCCGTGGACGAACAGTTCATATTCGCAAATCCCCATTGCTACATAGAGGAGCAGAATGTGAGTGGCCGCAAGCTCTACTGCCTCCGCGAAAAAGCAACCAATCGCATCGTCATCATCAACACGATGACGGACAAGGAAGCCAAGGACATCTCAAACTATCTACGTGAGGCTATTGCCATGCGTGATATTTGTCCAGCGTTCTTTACGCCGGACAATGGAGACGAGTTCTTGGAAATTGAAGGACGTGTATGTTGGCAAGATGATACGCAAATCATCTTCCGCTACGATGCATTTTTGAAGCTATATTTGTGAGCCTATGAGCTCGCATTGAGGGTGAATGCCGAGATAGTCGGCGATAGATTACCAGAGAGGAATATCAAGGTGATAAACATGACGAGAAAAGGACTGAACAATTCCGAAATCAAGCACGTTACCATGCCGGATGTGACCGGTGACGATAAAATCATCAATACGCTCTGCGCGAGGCCTTTGGCCTATAACAGTGCGTTCATGACACAGGTTTACCTGTGGCTGGAAGATATCGGTAAGGATACCTGTGAACGCCGTGTAGCGTTTCATCTGCCCGAAGTCCATGAGCCCCGGCAGAAGAAGCAGACCGGCAACGTGCTGAAGTTCGAGCTGCCGCAGAAAGCACAGGATAGACAGCGCCAGTTCTTCTCCATCATGGATGTCGCTGACAACATCATCTCAAGGGAGTCCATGGAACCGTTCATGTCTCTGGACGGTGGCAACTATGTTCCCTACCGCATCGTCTCCGGTCATGTCTTCAAAGAGGACAAGGACTCCATCACCTATGAGGTGGATGAGGCGCTGGTCATCTACGGCCTCGACCGTTTTTACCGTTGGCTCTGTGTCCCCGTCGGTGTGCTGCTGCAGGAAGCAGAGAAGCCCGACACCATGGACGACGACTTCTATCATGTGGTCTACATGGCTGACTCAGAAGATTTGGAGGCACGCCATATCTTCGACTACGAAAATATAGGCGGCATCCCCATGAGCGAGACCATCTGTGAAGATGATGACGGAACATTCTATGACCTTGAAGCTATGCTGGGTTTCCTGCTGGACAAGGTTATCGGCGATGACTACGACGACGATGATGACGAGGATGACGAGGATGACGGCGCCGAAAGCGAATACAATCCGTTCGACCCTGCCGATGCCATGGACTCCATTGCCATTCCTTGCACGCTGTGTGTCGAAAAGGACAGCGATGGGAATAAGCAAATCGTTTTGAGAGACGAAGATGACGGCACACACATCAAGGTCTTTGATACCGAAGATACCAACAGTCCCCTGTTCCCTGTTTCCGAAAAGCGGTCTGCCGGTTTCCTCTCTATGCTGAATGACATTTGCGATGAGCGTGAGCTGTTCCTGCCCGACCTTTTCAAGAAGAAGGGCGATGTGTTATTCATCGTGTTTACCCCCGAAGAGTACGTCAAAGAAATTTCTGATGACGACGGCGTTCGTGTTGAGACTGTTGAAGTCCATGTCCCCGTGGATGCTGACCTCTGCTTCGCTGTCTATACCCGCCAGCAGTGGGACGAAGCTAAGGAGGCTGCTGGTCACGGGAAGGGAGGATGGCACCTGTAAGGAGTCACGTCTCATGTTGTGGGTTCGGAAACCGGCGTTGGGTTTTACTCGCTTCGCTTGTTTCTGACCTGCAACGGGATGCGGTTCCCTTCATCCGTGCCTCCTGTGAGCTTGCTCATGGGTTTTGCAGTGTGCGGCTGGTGTCCCATCATGGCCGGCAGCCTTCAGGACGCGCCTGCAGACTCTGAGACGTTTTTCAGATAGGAGCGGCAGGCACGCTTCGCAGACTTCGCCGGACTCAGGCGCACGGAACACCCCCTCGTCTCCGTGGGGTAGACCGTCAACCAGCAGAGGAAGCAACCCATGTGCCTGAACCCGCCGCTTCAGCAAGTTACCAGCAAGTTGGAACTCCGCCAATAGCAGCAATCCCCCAGCCAAAACCAAGCCATCAGCAAGTTGCCGGCAAGTTAAAATCAACCCCTCCACCGCCGTCCAGAAGAGAGGAGAAAAACATGGAAGAGAAGAAAATCGAAATCACCCGCAAATACCTCGCACAACGCGAAAAGCTCCCCCTGCACTTCGGGCTGAGTATCGCAGCCTTTCTCGGCTGTATACTCGGATTCTCTTTGCTGTATTGGTACAGCAAAGGCAAGGAGCTTTTTGACTCCATGCACATGGAGACCATCGGAGTTGTATCTGTTGGTCTTGTCATCGCCTTCATTGCACCTTTCTGCGTTGGTGCTATCGTGAAAACTGGCGCAAGGCTTCATGAGATTATGAGAGGGCGTGTCAAGGTGGATAAGCTCACTGTCACGGAAGTGGAGGAGCTGGAAAACGAGCGTTTCCGCATTACGCTGCGGACGGATGGGGCTGATGCTATCCCCTATGCTGTCTATGGGAGCCCCAGCACATTGGAGGATGCCCGTGCCGGTGAGAAGGCTTATGTGGTCTATGTAGGGAACGGAACACGCTCTTCAAAGCCGGCACTTATCGGCCATGTGGACAGGTTCTATGTGCAGGGCGGAACAAAGTACCTGTAGAACGCAGCAACTACATGAGTAAAATATTTTGTCAAGTTCCAAATTCGCAATCACGACCGCACACAACGGCTGAAAGCGTGGTACACTCGAACAAATAGGCGCAGCGTGCGGAAATTTGTTCGATTTTTGTTCGTGTTCGACTTGACAAAATATCAAACTGTGGTAGTATAGAACTATAGGGCGCGGGTGCTTTTGCTGTGATGAGATTTGGACCATTTCTTTTGCCAAAAAAGACTGCAACACCCTCCGTTGTGATATGTTCCGTAACCATAAGTTCAATGTGCCATTGAAAAAAGTTTCGCAAGCATCGTCTTTCTACCCGCGCCCCCTCCTCTCTCAGTGCCACGGGAATACCGCCCCCGTGCTTCCGTTGTCTCCCCAGTGGACGAATGGCTGGATGCCACACTGCAGAGTTTTGGAGGATGCACCTTTCAAAAAAAATATTGTGCCTTTTTCAACCTGCGGCCACGGGCATAGGCTTCAAATTCCCCCTCTGCTCTTCCCCTTTCCCCAAAGGGCCGCCGCAGGCTGTCCTTTCATTTGGCTTCGGCGGTGCTGCAGGTTCATACCTCGCCTGCACTTATCGGCAACACCCCTTACGCCGATGCGAATGGTCTGAGTACCACGCCGCCGAAGCCCTTTCAGTAGTAACGGGACGACCGCAGGTTGAAAAGGGCATGATATAGCTCTCTCTTGTGGCTCTCACGAGCCGTGGACGGCAAGGAAGGGCTTGCATGATGTCCTTGCTCCTATAATTGAAGAAAGGAGGAAAAACTTTATGAAGAAACACATCAAGTTCAAGCACATCATCGTGGGCTGTATGATGGCCGTTATTCTGGCGGTCCCTGTTATGGCCTTCGCTGCGCCTAACGCAAGTGACGCGGCTGCCGCTGATACGCCCGCCGTGACCGAGCAGGCTCCGGATATCGCCGATAGCGAGACTATCCCCGATGCCACTCCTGCGGACGACGTTCAGGCCGAGGCTCCTACCGGTGGTAATGTTGAGCAGCCCACTGAGGCTGACGGCAACACCGCACTCGACCCCGCTGTGGGTGGCGAGACCGGTGAGACCGGCGATACGGATACCGATGTCCAGCCTGCTGATAGCGAAACCACTGATGATGCCGCTGCTACCGGCTCCAGCACTCCCGTGTATTATTATATCGTGGGTGGCTGCGTCGTGGCTCTCGGTGTCGGCTTCTATATCGCTCTGTCACTGAAGCAGAAGCGCCGTTAATCGAAGCTACCAAATTTATCGGCAAGGCCGCCGCAACAAGTTTCCCCGATAAGGTGAAGAACAGTTGCGGCGGCTTTTTCCCCGGCAAAATTAAAACGGAGAGATGGCTGAGTGGTCGAAAGCACCGGCCTTGAAATCCGGCGATGCGAAAGCATCCGTGGGTTCGAATCCCACTCTCTCCGCCAAAAAACGAGTACGGATGGTATGACCGGAATTTACGCCTGTGGAGATGCATGGTCGTCGGTGAAACAGGAATACTCTGTTGGCTGGTCTGTCAGGTCAGAGATGACACCGGCACCTTTAGGGAACTGAATGTGCCTGTGCCGGGTATACAAAGCCCTGAGACAACATGGGTGTATACCCGGATGGGCTGCCGCACATTCACATGGTGCGGCATATAAGGCCCTGAAACAGCAGAGTTGTATACCTGTTCTGTCAAGACCGTCAATACCCGACCCTGCGTATAAACCCCAAAAAATAACAGGGTTATATACCTATCCGAAGCCTTGAACTGTCGGACAATCCCCAGAATTAAAAAGTGTGCAATGATTGCACACTTTTCTGGGACAAACAAAACGAAAAGAAAGGACAAAGAGATATGAACACACGAGACAGACAAGATGAGCTGCGCTACTATGCCGGCTTTATCTTCGCACACCACAAAATCTGTAGTCGCTATCAGCCGGACGCATCCGGCACGACGGTAGAGTACACGGATACCGACGGCCAGAAATTCGACATCCTCGCGGCTTGTGAGGACGAAGAGCGCTACGAAGGTATGCTGGATACCCTGTTGGGCAGCAAAATGGCAAAAGCCAAGGTCGCAGAGCGCTACGCACGCACACTAAAACGACTCAGACAAAAAGGTTTCTGTCACGAGAGAAACGTGGTCGAGCTGAGAAGAGCATTCAGTGCCAGAAAGCCCTATGCTCTTAACGCCGCTACGCTGTGGAACACCGTCATGCTGGTCGGTGAGAATGAAAACATCCATATCACAGACGAGATGTGGTACGAGTGCTTCGACAGACTCCTTATTGTTAAGGACTGGAAGCTGCTGAAAGAACAGGACAGGTCGATTATTCCCTTCTGCATCGACAATATGTATCTCATATATATGTTCATGGACGATGTTCTCGCACAGGCTGTGACGGAGATGCGTTTTAACGATGCGATGAAGAACCTCTGTAACGAGAAGCACCTGTTCACAAAGGACGAATGCCGTCAGCTCACGCAGAAGACCTGCGAGAAGCTCACCGAGGAGATAAACGACTTCTACGCTGAACAGCGTAAGGAGTGTGAGGTCAGTAAAGCCACGATAGAGTTCCTGTCGAGCGAGGGCGAACGGCTGGCAAAGGAGCTGGCGGCACTCAGGCGCGAGAACAAGGCGTTGGAGAAGGAGTGCTACCAGCTACGCAAGGAAAACGGTACGCTGGGTGAGGAGCTGGCGCGGGCTGCGGCGGCGGGGTACGACGATGTCCCTGCTCCCCTACCTGAGCCGGAAGACCTGCCGGAAGATGTTGTGGAGGACGTTGAGGACACCGAGGTTCCCAATATTGATGACCTCCCCACCCTGCCTCAGACCGGCATCCTGTTCGTGGGTGGACACCCAAACTTCCTCAAGAAGCTCAAGGAGTGTTATCCCAACTGGTCGTATATCGTAAGCAAGAACGCACCGGAGAGAATGAAGCAGTACGACAAGCTGACAATGTGTTTCATCTACAGCGAACACATGGGACATCCTCTCTACAATGGTGTAATCAACGAACTCCGTAGCTGCGATACGCCTTACAGCTACATAAGAGGAACCAATCTGGAGCGTGTCATTAGGGAAATGCGTCTTGACTATGCGGAAGCATATAGAAACAATAAGGGGGACGAGAACAATGATTGAGCTGATTTCTGCTGAGACAAGGCCGGTCTACATCGGATACAACAAACTGGCTGCAAACGTCGCAGAGGCAACCACGGAAGCCATGACCGGCGCGGACTATACCGCATTGCAGGCTACTATCAAATACCTTTGGTTCATGGTGATTCTGCTGGCGGTTATCGCACTGCTCGCGCTGGTGGTGGCTGTTATCGCCAAAGGACGTGCAGACCGGCTGGACCGACAGCTCAACGGAACACGGCGTGGTTTTGAAAGCCGCATCGACGACTTTGAGGATAATTACGATGACGACGGATATGGTGATGACGATGATGATGAGGAGGAGGATGATGGATGTGATTACTGATATTGCGGTCGGTGTCCTGTCTATGGTGAAAGCCTTCGGCGTTGTGTTCTTTCTGCTGTGCCTTCTGTGCGTCATCATCCTGTCTATCTTTGCACTGGTGGACAGGCACAGTCGAAGCAAGGGCACAGATAGGCTCATGAGCAAGGTCGGCGAACTGACAGGGATGCCTTCGGATGATATTGATGTAGAACAGAGGCGGGAAGACTACGGCCCTATGGTTCTGAGTCTTGTCACTCTCCCCGCCATGCTACTGGCCGCATCCGGTATGGTGTATCTCATCCTATCTCTGCTGGGCGCCATCGGAAACTGAAATGTTGGCTGTATTCATTGCGCTGTTGGTCATCACCTTTGCAGCATTCATCAATAAGACTTGAGGAGTTAGAAAATGTCCGACAATAATCGACATATTGCAATCATCATTTTTGCGCTGGTCGCCATTCTGCGCTGCTCGGTTGGCATCGTCTATTATGCTGAACGGATTTGGGGCTTCGCTGCAGAGGGTGTCGGCGAGAAAATTTTGGCGACGGCCAATGCGGTTGCGGCAGTCTTGTTTATGCTGGCTGCCATTTGGCTTACCGTGGTTGAATACAAAAGCACGAAGAAAGACCGCACACAAAAACAGTAGCGCAAATTTGTTCGCTTTTGCACTTGCCAAAATGTTCGGTCGGTGTTATAGTAGAGATGTAGCAAAAAAATGACAAGTCCAGCTCATGCTATTTTCTTTTTTGAGCGTAAACTTGCCAAAATATCGAAACCATGTAATAGTTGGAGCAAGGAGTGAGAGAGTTGAATCTTAAAGAGTGGACGGGCAGCAAGGTGGTATCCGTCGTGATGCTGACTCTTACAGCCGCTATTGTGCTGGCACTGGATGCCGTGGTACTTTTTATCGGCTTCGGCGATGGCAACATCGCCAACCTCGACCAGATGGATTTCGCCGCCATCAGGGGGCTGTTTTCCAGTCTGGTTGCCGGCGCTGTCGGCAAAGGACTCTCCATCTTCTCTTGGGTCTGTGTGGCACTGGCTGCCATCTGTATCCTTGGCGTTATCCGTCGGTTCTGCCCCTTCTTCTTCAATTCAATGAAGGTCGTTCGAGGTTGGATGACCTACGGCCAACTCAAGAAGGTTGTCCGCACTGAGGTCTTCGGTGAACCTATCGAGTTTGAAGATATGCTGGGTGGCGACTTTGGCGTACTGGTCGGCTCCTCTGAAAACTGGGCAAACGACAATGATGTCCGCTGGCTCTGCTTCTTCACCAAGGGCGAGCTGTCATTGGCGGAGAATAATGCCGCCTGTCGTCCGGTCTGTATCCCCTCTCGTTTCGTCCGTTATCTAAACCTCAAGCAGATGAAGGTATCCGACGGGCAGCTCAAAATGTATCGTCCCGTCACCGCCTTCGAGCTTGTTCTCTTCGATGGCCGTGCTATCACGGTTGGCTTTGCCAAGCCGGAAGCGGTCTCAGCTCTCAAATATGAGGTCATGTCGATGCTTCCCAATGCGGAGTGCGTCGAGGATGGAAGCATCGGGCGCCGTGAGTACCGCAAACTCCGTTGGGAGTTCAATAAAAAGTATAGCTTCCGTATCAATGCATTCAGGAGCGATTTCCTGAGTTGACTTTTTCCTGTTTTTTTGTAATCTCGGACTTGTCAAAATGTCACGTTCGTGTATATGTAGCCACAAAAAGAAAGAAGTTACAACAGTAAGAAAGGAGAGTAAATCGCATGAACACAAACACAAACTTGGTTCACGTCATCGCCATTGACGACAGCGGCGGCGTGGTCGTCTCGGAGGACAAGACCGTGCTTGTACGCGAGCTGGTGCGGCACTACACCCCCACGTGGCAAGGTAAGGCTGATGCCTGCCGGAACGCCGGCGCACACTACAGCTTGCTGCAGGATGTATCCGCACTGCTGAACTCCCTCGGCATCGAGCACTGCGTCTTCGTGGACAATACGGAGTTGGTGGTGCTGGGGCCGGCCTACGCAGAGTCTTACGGTGAGCCGCCTGAGCCCTACGACAACGCCCCGCCTGAGGACGGACCTCCCGACGAACGCGATACGCCGGAAGGTGGTGATGAGGCATGAGGCCCTTTGAGCCGTATCCCTACGATTCCAAACCTCGCAACTACGACAAATCGCCTTGGAGCTACCGCGTCATTGATGATGTCTTTGTGGAGCTGGCAAACGCCATTGTAAAACAGGCCGCAGCCGACTACATGGCAGCTCTGAGGCTGATGGTCAAACGCGACCCCTTGGATAATAGCTATATCTCGGCACTGAAGAAGAAACAGGACGCTGAAGACTTCTTCAATTCCCTTTGGTTCGCTGAATTGACCACCTATGACCCCAAGACACTCGTTATTCAGCTCCGTGCAACGGTCAAGGTAGACCTGATGGAACGTGAGCGTGAACAGCGGCGGAGGTCCGCATAAACAAACCTCAGATTATTTAATACATTCTGATTTAACGCCAGACAAAAAGAGGTAAATACATTGTTCCCAAGGAGGGATTACACATGGCAAATATGAACACCACCAAGAGCGTTGAGACCGCTACCAGCGAAAAGAATATTCCGACTCGTGAGAAGGTCTACAACTTCATCTGCGAGTTCATCCAGCAGAACAGCATTTCACCTTCTATCCGTGATATTGCTGCAGGCGTCGGTTTGAACTCCCCCTCTACGGTGGCATCGCACCTCAAGCGTCTGGAAGCTGAAGGACGTATCACCCATCTCAAGGGTGCAAGCCGCAGCCTCATTGTCGTCGGCAAGCCCACGCCTGTGGCGACCGAGCCGACCTCTGAGGACGAACGCACGGAACGTCCCTCGTATATGCCCCCTGTGGGACACTGGGAGTTTATCAACGACTACGAAGCTCGTTGTACTCATTGTGGGAAGGAGTCCTACCTCGACCGCAATGAACCGCATGATTTCTGTCCCAAGTGTGGCGCAGAAATGCAGTAAAGACCTCAGGCACGGGAGTGAGGCTCTGCCTCTCCGGTAGGTTCTCCTCCCTGCCTCAAACGAGTACGGACGGTATAACCGGAATTAACGCCTGTGGAGATGCATGGTCGTCGTGGAAGCAGGAATACTCTGTTGGCTGGTTAATCATGTTAGAGATGATGCCAGCACCTTGGGGAACTGAATATGCCTGTGTCGGGTGTATAGGACTCTGAAATAACAGGGGTGTATACCTATAGCCCTTGTCCATGAATGTCTGTGTCAGGCGTATAAGGCCATGAAACAACAGGGCTGTATACCCCAATACGATGACTACATCAAAAAGGTTGCGGTATATAAGGCCATGAAACAGCGGAGTTCTATACCGGGGCTGCTATTACACACACGGGATACCAGATTTTTATTTGCTGAATCGAAAAAACGTCCACGGAGGTGAAAGACGTGATATACAGCGGCGACGCACTTGAAGTCCTGAGACAACTGGATAGCGAGAGCGTACAGTGCTGTGTCACCTCTCCTCCCTATTTTCAGCTCCGTGACTACGGAGTGGATGGACAAATCGGGCTGGAAGATACGCCGGAGGAGTTCATTGCGAAGCTGGTGGAGGTCTTCCACGAAGTGAAACGAGTCCTGAAGCCGGATGGCACGCTGTGGGTCAACATCGCCGACAGCTACGCAGGAAGCGGAAAAGGACGCAATGCGGATGGGCGTCATTCGGACGCCGGCGGGAAAAACACAAAACAGAGTACCAACACGGGGTCTGTCATGGGGCGGCTGAAAAAGACCGTCACCAGTGAGGATGCCAAGCCCAAGGACTTGCTGGGTATCCCTTGGATGCTCGCCTTTGCACTTAGAGCGGATGGTTGGTATCTGAGAAGTGATATCCTGTGGGAAAAGACCAACCCCATACCGGAAAGCGTAAAAGACCGCCCAACCCGCTGCCATGAATACATCTTCCTCCTCAGTAAGTCACGGACTTACTACTACGACTATGAGGCCGTTATGGAAGATGCCGTTGGCTACAATAACGCTGAGGTAGCGGGAAGCGAAGGTACACTTCGTCCCAACACAAGGCGGCGCAGAGGCAACGCCAAGTCATTTCGTGGCGGCGGCGCCTATACCAACAACTGCAGTTTCAATAACAGCGCTGTGGTGGAACGAGAGACACACGGGAATGCCGAGAACAAGACCGGTAAAAGAAACCGCCGTGATGTCTGGAGCGTTGCAACACAGGGAACGCGGGAAGCGCACTTTGCGACTTTCCCTGAGAAGCTCATTGAGCCTTGTATCCTTGCAGGAACAAAGGCTGGTGATATTGTCCTCGACCCCTTCGCAGGAAGCGGGACGACGGGCATTGTGGCTCATCGTTATGGACGCGAGTTCATCGGTATTGAGCTGAATGAAGAGTATGCCGAGCTTGCACGGCGTCGTGTAGGTGATGTCCAGATGAGGCTGGCACTCTAAAAAAATATAAGTACGGACGGTATGACCGGAATTTACGCCTGTGGAGATGCATGGTCATCGGTGAAGCAGGAATGCTCTGTTAGCTGGTCTGTCAGGCCAGAGATGACACCAGCACTTTAAGGGAAATGAATATGCCTGTGTCGGGTGTATGGATGTGGCCCTGAAATAACAGGGTTGTATACTCAACCGTTATTGTGCTGTTATCGCAGTAGGGATGTATGAGGCCCTGAAATAACAGGGGTGTATACCTCCAATCCTCCCCAAAACTATGTATGAACAGGTGTATGAAACCCTGAAATAATAACAGGGCTATGCCCCTCGGAGAAAAGAGAAATGGAAAATCTGAGCAATAATCGCTGGCGTGTCTTTACATACAGCGCCGGATATGCTAAACGGCAGAAGACAGACCGGATTTCGAGAGCTGCAAGGTCAGCTATCGTCTTCGACTGTGAGAAGGTTCGCTGGTATTACGTGACATTTACGGGAATGACTCCCTACGACGGAAGTGATTATCGGGATACTCCGAACGCTCAGGTACAGAGGGTAAACGCCCAGCACCCCGAAGCCTGTATCTCCGTCATCCAGCGCTACCTCGTCGGAAGGCTCGTTACCCCCTCCCTGCTCTCCCGTGGCGATGCCGTAGTCCGGCAGTTTGAGCTGGACCCGCAGTTGCCTACACACCGCCGCTGGCACTATGCCAAGGAAGTGGACGGGGCTGGAAACGAGACAGGACGCACTTTCAAGATTCCGAAGTGCTTCCCTGATTTTGTTCTTGCAGAATTAAGTTAAAACCAAGCGAAAGCTGAAAATAATAAGTACGGACGGTATGACCGGAATTTACGCCTGTGGAGATAGATGTCTGTCGGTGAAGCAGGAATACTCTGTTAGTTGGTTAATCATGTGAGAGATGATGCCAGCACTTAGGGGCTTACCCATAATCATGAGGCGTTGAAAGCCCCGAAATATCAGTGTTATATACCTCGTTTTCAAGTAACCACATGACGTATAAGACACTGAATTAGCAGGGTTATATACCTATGGGATTTGGGGTATTTATCCGACAAGGGTGTATAAAGTCCTGAAATAACAGGGTTGTATGCCCATTGTCGATATCTGAAACCGGTATATAAGTCCATGAAACGACAGGGTTGTATATCAATTAGCCCCAAGTATAAGCGTCGTACCCATGCCAATATAGCAAGAAAAGGAGGCGTCCACTATGGACTTTGATGTCTCGCAAGTAAATATTGACTTCGATGCTCTGAAAGCCTCCACCGAGAAACTGCTCAGGCTGCCATACAGCGCACGGCAGTTCCACGCTATCGTTGAGAAAGCCATGGAACAGGCTAAGTTGGACAAGGCTGCTGAGGAGCAGCACATAGCGGAAGACGCCGCCATTGAGCTGTCCGAAGACATCCCTGAACAGGAAGCGCCGGAAACGGATGCCGAGCTGCAGGAAATGAACGGCGACCTGCTCAAGCTCAACGAAGAGTTTGTGGCCGAAATCGAAAAACTCACAGCACAGGTCGAGAATTACAGGTCTGAGGCGGAAAAGGCACAGTCAATGCTGGCGAAAGAGCGCACCGACTGGCACCGCCAGAAGAAGTCCTACGAGGGTGAGCTTTGGCGGCTGCAGAAAGATAACGACGAGCTGAGGGCTCTGCTGGAGAGCTGCGATGAACAGGGCGAAGCGGAGCAGGAGACATATGAGGAGGGCGAAGCCGCCCTGCCGACGGTACTCCCCTCCCTGCCTGAGTCTCGCATCGTGTTCGTTGGCGGACATCCCAACATGGTGAATAAGGTCAAGGCCATTTATCCCAACTGGGTATATGTGGATGGAGACCATTCGCCCGAAAAGGCAACTCAGTTTGACAAGGTGATTGCCTGTTTCATTGCCTATAAGCATATCGGGCATCCCCTCTGGGCTTCAATGATGGCTGCGGCAAGGTCTTATGATGTCCCTATCTTCTATGTCCAGTACACCAATATGGAGCGTATGCTGCTGGATATGCGCCGCAGCTACGCCGCCATTGCACAGTTCCGTGCGGATGAGGGCATTGACGACTCTGATGTGACTCCTACCTCCCCTGAGGAAACGCAGGAAGATGAAAAGACCATCTGGGAGAAACAAGAGGAGGCTCGCAGAGCTGCCAAGGAGAAATCCAAAAAGCAGCGAGAACGTAAGAAAGCCCGCGAACAGCGTGAGACCTCTGAGGCGCAACTGGAAATCGAAGCCCGTGCTGAGGAGGCTGCGCGAGAAGAACGGAAGCGCTGGGCTGAGGAACGTCAGAAACGCGCAGAAGAACTCCGGAAGCGTCAGGCCGAGGCCAGAGAGCGTGAACGCCTCTGGAAAGAGGAACAGGCTCGCAAGGCCGCAGAGCTCAAGCTGAAACGTGAGGCGGAACGCCTTGCCAAACTTGAGGAAGAAAAGAAGCGTCAGGCTGAGTATGAGAAGCGCAGAAAGGTCTGGGCTGCCGAGAGACGTGAGAAACGTGCCAGTGCCGCCGCTGCTGTGCAGGCTGCACTGCAGAACGCACCCAAGCTGGTTCCCAATCCCAAGCCGGAACAGCTTCCCACCGCTGTTATCACCTACGACTCACCTGTCAAGGCGCACGTCCAGACTGGACCTGCCACACCGCGCACCCGCATCCTGCCGCCTACAAAGGCTGTTGAGCCTGTGACAAAGGCAGAACCGGCGCCGGTTGTTCTGGCACCCAAGAAGCCCAAGAAGGTCAAGATGGAACCCTGTTCCGTCCGATGGTCTGATTTGCTGTGAACTGAAAAAGTGTGCAATGATTGCACACTTTACAGTCGGGTTTCAATATCAATACGTTAAGCAAAGCCATTAACATATAGCAACTTCAATGTGGAAGGACGAAAGAATCATGAACGAAAACCAACACTCTATCACCGTGCTATTTAACCCTGCACCTGACCCGCAGGAAAAGAAAGGCAGACCGCAGCCGACGCCTTTCTGCGTCACAGCCTGCTTCTCCAACCTTCCGGCTGGTACTGACGTTGTTAAGCTGACCAAGCGGTTCTATGAGAACCTTATGCGGTCGTTGGATTCCGCTATTGCGGAATGTAAGACCGGAAAGCGGGACGGCGTTGTTCCCGTGCAAATCGTGACTATCGCAACGGCGCTGGTTACTGCGGAGTTTGGCGGTGAGGACGTTCCTGCCGATGGCACCAACCCCATAGACTCCAGCACTCCCACGGACGACGCTGACCCTGCCGCCCACGGCGAGGGTGATGATGCCAACATCGGTGATAACGATAAGCCCGCCGGCGAAGCCGGTTCCGAGGGTGACAGCAATGCTGCCACTGGCGAAGCCGGAGGCGACGCTGGTGCGAACGTCGGTGCTTCCGAGGGTAACGACACTGGTAGCGGCGGAAACGACGTAGAGAGCGCCGTGGAGCCTTCTATGAAGGCTTCTGATGTCAATGAAAGCGGCGGTGCGGTGTGACCGTCAGGATGCTTCCGTCCATGACGCAGGACGGCGACGTGAGGTTTGAGCTCTACGAGATGCCTTCCAAGGCTCTCGTAGGCCGCTTCACGGTCAGCGATGCGCCTACTGGCTCATCCATGGCCGCGAACGGCGTCTTCTGTACGCGGGAGATGGTTGTGTCGCAGCCTGTCCGTGGTTTCTTTGCTGCGAGGAGGGATAAGAAGCAAGGTATCTCTGAGCCGTATGCTTTGCTGTTGGAGATGATGCCTGTGGCGCGTATCTACCTCAATGCTGTGGAGCTGGAGAAGGCACCCTTCAACATCATCACGGCGGACTTTTGCGGCGACATCTTCCACGCATATCCCGTTGGGATGGGAAATGCCGGCGTAAAGATTCCGGTGTTTCTGGAGCGTGAGAACGGTGAGGTTCCCACAGCGCTCATTGAGAAACCCTATGTGCGGGACACGGCGCTGCAGGAATATGCGGTCACGGGCGGAAACAGAGCATATGAGGCATTTGCCATCACCATGGCGCTGTACGACTTCATGCTCATTCGCTCCGGTGTTGCCGGACTTCACGCAGAAGGCAGCACGTTCACGGCGGCACCGCAGCTTACGGGCAAGTATGACGACTGGGTTCGGATTACTCAGGAGTATTGGGGAGCAACAGGCTGATGTAGGCTATTACAGACTTTATTGTTTGGGTATGCAAGGAGAATTATTTACTTTGCAGACGGGAGTGTGAGCGTTGGAAATCTACAGGTCTTGCAAACTGCGGCACGGAAGGCATCTTCGATGGTACGCAGAATGGCAAGACTGGGCCTACGGTGTACGTGGCATCCACCGATGTGAAGGATAACCTTGTGAGCAGCAACGACCTGCAGGAAAACACCGATGAGATGTGGGACAACAGCCTTAACCCGTCGCAAATCATCGTGAACGCCTCTGCCGGTCGTAGCAACAGCACGAGGGTGATGATGCTGATTCCGAGGCCTTTGATTGAGTATTCTGTGTCGGCATAAAACAAGGCGGGGAGTTTTACTCCCCGCCTTGAAAAAGCTCACGCACCGTTCAATATCTGCAAAAGGAGGGAAATCCATGGATGGGCATAAACAAAACTCACTCAAGGCTGCTTTTGGACTGGAGCCCATAACTCCCAATGAACAGTTCTATAGGAATCCATGTGCAGAAACAATATCCGATATTCCGAAGAGTTTTCAAACTGAAGAAATGGTTTTACTGGCACTGAATGGTGAGACGACACAGAAGCCAGTGCTTAAAAATGTAGCTAAGAGATTGCTTACTCAGCAAATATGCGAAGAAGCTGTATCTCGTGCTGTTACAAACTTCATTTACGTTCCAGACGCCTACAAAACGGAGAGAATGTGTTTGGATGTAATTGATGTTCCGCACGAAAAGTATCGGGACTTTTCTCCATATCTCCTCATACGTTATGTTCCTGAAAAATATCTATCAGGACCAAATGGGAAAGAGTTTTTCAAACGAGCGGTCCGTGCGAACAATTCGGCACTCGTGTATGTCCCAACGGAGTACATCACCGGCGAGTTGTTTGAAGATTCGACGGACTCTATGGGCTCGGCTGAAACTAAGGAACACATTTCTGTTGCTGGTGCTGAAGATGTATGTTATTCTGTTCTTGGAAGGGGTGATTTCATGCCCAAGCACAACAATAAGCTCAAAGAGCGCTTTGGGTTCATTCCCATCAATCCGACCGAGGATTTTTATGAGCACCCCTGCGCGGGAACGCTCTCGAATATACCAAAGGCAGTTCAGACGGAGGAGATGGTCCTCCTTGCGCTTGAGGATAAAGAACAATATGGCGCTCCTGCTTTGAAGTACGTGGCAAGGAAACTGAAAACTGCAGAGATATGCGACAAGGCTGTATCGGTGAATGTCTTTAACTTTCTTTACACACCGGAAGAATACAGAACACCGGAAAGATGCCTTGCGGCGGTAAGCAGAGATAGACATGGATTCACCGGTGAAAGAGCTATTCTCTCCGCTGTTCCGGAGGATGTGCTGAAGGGTCCGCACGGAAACGAGATATGTAAAGCGGCTGTGGCCGCGAAATGGGAATCACTTCAGTATGTGCCAAAGGAATACATCACGGCGTATATGCTTATGAGCGCTGCAGAAGCGATTCCTGAGGGAGATAGCCTCTATGATGTCTCCTATTACTTCCCTCGCGCAAAGCTCACCAAGACGCTCTGTGTGGCGATTATGAAACGAACCGGCAAAGGATTCAATTCCTTGCCACCTCGCCTCAAGAAAGATAAGGACGTAATTGATGCCGCCATATCCAGCTATCCGGACGTTGTGATGGAACTGGCAGATGAACAGCTTACAGAGGAACGTCTTCATCGAGCACTGGAACTGGATAACACTCTGCTCCACCGGCTGCCGGATGAGATTTTGGACCGTTTTGGGATTGAGCATCCTGCGAATGTGGCTCAGGCGAAGGGCGTGGCTCCCTCCCTGCCGGAAATCCGTGCTGTTGAGCTGGAACTGCCAGAGGTGCCCGGAACTTCTCTGACGACGACCACCTCTGCCCTTCCCGTTCTCTATGACCTCACCTCCGGTGACAGCATTCCGAACACCGGAAAGTTCTTCTACATCACCGACCTGCATCTTGAATCCCAGCTTGGTTTGACCGGTATGACTGTTGATGAAATCAAGGGGAAGGTTGCTCAAAAGGTAGATGAGATGCTGTCTGGAATCAGCAAAGAGGACATGGCGGATGGCGTCCTGCTCGTCGGCGGCGATGTAGCCGACAGCGAGGAGGTTGCCAAAATCTTCTTTGATACGGTTTTCTTCCGTTTTCGCGGGCCTATCATTTTCGTCCTTGGCAATCACGAGCTGTGGGATGGCTGCACCTACGCGAATGGTGAATCCTGTCGAAAGAGGTCTATAGACGAGGTCGTAGCAGCTTACAAGCGATTCTACAAAGTGGGGTCCGGTTTTGAGGGAAAGACATATTGCCTTGAAAATGAGGTTCTTGTCTGCTATAAGAACTCCATGCAGAGGAACTCTGATGAGTTCGGTATTGGACGCAAAACCGCAGGAATGCCTCGTGGCGGTCTCTGTGTTCTCACAGAGGAAATGCTTCTGAACACCAGTACCGACGACTTGCGGGAATTTTTCGACGAATGCTCCATGATTGTTCTCGGCGGACTTGGTTTCTGTGGGCTCAATCCGCGCTATAACGCCGACACAGGCCTGTTCCGAGATAGAGTGTCCCGTGAGGAAGACATCGAGCGCTCCAAGCGATTCAGGGCTGTATACGATAAGGTCATGTCCTGCGCCAGTGACAAGCGGGTGGTCGTTCTCACCCACACACAGATAGAGGACTGGACGACGGATGCCCCCAATAAGGGCTGGGTCTATGTGAACGGGCATACGCATCAAAATGGGCTGGTAAAGACGGATGACGGCGTAGCCGTACTCTATGACAATCAGGTGGGATACAAGCCGAAAAAATGGCATCTCAACCAGTTTTCGCTGGAGAGGTATTACGACCCATTCGAAGCATGGGCGGATGGTATCTATCAGATAACGCCACAGCAGTACATGGATTTCAATGCCGGTCGCGGTATCCAAATGGAATACTTCCGTCAGCAGGGAGACATTTACGCACTGAAGCAGAAGGGCATCTATATGTTCATGCTGCAATATAGCATTGGTCTATATTTGCTGCGTGGCGGCCAGAAGCTCAACGTATTTCATGGGCTGGAATACTACGCTGCCAATTTGGAGAAATATGTCGAAAAGATTCAGGCAGCTTTCAGACCATACCGCAATGCGCTCGATAAGATTGCTGCAGAGGTGAAGCGGTTTGGCGGTTCCGGATATGTGCATGGCAGTATCGTAGATATAGACTTCTACAACCATATCTATCTTGACCCGTTCGACGGCTACCTCATGCCATACTTTGCCTTCGATGTGACTGGCCGCAGGGAGTTTCGTTCCGTACAAGAGCTGCTGGAGTCATCTCCGATTCCTGCGCTGGGCAGCGATGGAAAGCCGCTGATGTCCGCCTACACGAAGTTGCTGGACGCTGGCGGAGTGTCTATCCTTGCGCCAACTGTCAAGGAGGATGCTTTGGCCGTGGTGCCGATGGAGGTACTGGACGAGAAGAACATCTATGCACCGTCCCGTATCATGAAGTCTATCCAGTATTTGCTGGACAAGGGTGTTGTGCGGGTATGGAATGATGCGGTTCTTTCGATGCCCGATAGGTCTGCGCTGCCAGATGCCAAGCCTGAGCTACACGAGGCTAATGAATAACAAAAGGCCACCCATGGTGGCCTTTTGTATTGCGCCAGTCAAATGTTCGTGGTATTATGATGAAAAGTTTGTTAAACCAAGTATGTAAAGGAGCGTCAGACATGAGTAATCTAACGCATACTAATTCTATGACGGATGAAATTAGAGCGTTACTAATAAATGCCCGTCAGCGCGTGGCGGTGCAAGTAAACACTGAATTGCTGTCTACCTACTGGAATGTAGGAAAGATTATTGTTGAGCATGAGCAGGAAAAAAGTGACCGTGCAAATTATGGAAAGCAGACCTTAAAAGAGCTTTCTAAAGAACTTACAAAAGAATTCGGGAAAGGGTTTTCTGTTTCTAACCTCCAATTCATGCGGCGTTTCTACCAAAGTTATCAAATTCAACAGACAGTGTCTGTTAAATTGTCGTGGTCTCATTATTGTGAGTTGTTGTCGATTTCAGACCCAGACAAACGTAGTTTCTACGAAAAGGAAACTATCAACTCCGGTTGGTCAATACGCGAACTGAAACGGCAGATTTCTACTTCCCTCTATGAGCGTTTGTTGCTGTCAGATGGTAAAACAAATAAGGAGACTGTTCTTGCTCTCGCGGAAAAGGGAATTGAAATGTCTACTCCGTTAGATATTATCAAAGACCCGTATGTATTTGAATTTCTGGGTGTGCCGGAGAATAAGCCTATGCTTGAAAGTGACCTTGAAAAAGCGCTGGTCGCGCAGATTGAGAAATTCCTGTTGGAATTAGGGCGAGGCTTTATGTTTGTGGGCACGCAACAACGCATTACCTTGAACAATACCCACTACTATGTCGATATGGTTTTCTATAATAAGATTCTTCGCGCATATGTGCTGATTGAGTTAAAGACGGCCAAACTAACGCCGGAAGCTGCTGGGCAACTCAATATGTATCTGAACTACTATGCCGCAGAAGTGAACGACGAACATGATAATCCGCCAATCGGTATTATCCTTTGCACGGACAAAGATAGCATAGCTGCTGAATATGCTCTCGGCGGTCTATCCAACAACATTTTTGCTTCACGCTATGTTTCTTATATTCCCAATAAGGAACAACTCATCGCGCAGGTAGAAGCTGTTTTGAAAGAATGGCACAATTCGTGAATGTTAAGAATAATGCAGGCCGCCCTGATGAGGTGGCCTGCATTTTTTCAAATTTTGGGAATTTCGTGGCATTCAGCATCTTCTTTCACAGGCGGATTCTTGCTGCAATAGCCGAATTTGTTATAGGGGCACGCATCCGCATCGCAGCGTTCACCACCAGTTTCTGAAAGCTGTATTGCAAAGCCAAGGCCGTCGTCGAATGCCTGCTGTCGGTCGTGGTATAGGTAGCTGGTATGTCCGCCGGACTGTCGGACAATGTAGGCCCATTTGCCACCAACCTTATATGCCCTGTGGCAGTCGTACCACCAAATACTCAACTCAGTCTTGGTATTTCCTGTTCTCACGGTTCCTGTCCGTGGGTTGATTAAGTACCACACAGCGTCCACTCTCCCCTCTTCTCTGCGTAAAATCATAGCATACGGAATGGAATCTGGAAAGAGTTTTCCATGAAATATTTTGATGAAGCACAGTTGCTGCACGAAAAGGCAGGTTACGGAGGGTGGATTCTGCACGGAACGGCGGGTTCGTGGCTGGGAGCCGTTCTGGGCGGGCCTGTGAGGGCGCTGGGGCGGGCGGACAGGGGTCAGGTAGAGGGAAGTGACTCCCGTGCGGCGAGAGGGAGTCACGCGCACCTGAGGCGGCACTGCGGATGCCTCCCTGTCACTTTTCGTCGCTGTCAACTCTCGAACGAGAGGTGTTTGTCCCAAGATGAAAAAAACAGTTGTTGCGTAATTTGCAACAACTGGTCTTTACTATTTCCTTGGAAAAGAAAGAAGCCGAAACCACCATTATTGGGGTTCCGGCCTCCGCCTTGAGGCCCCGCAAGCATCTCAAGGACAAACCTAAAAAAAAGAAAGGAGTAGCAGACGCCTAAACACAACAAAGACTTCTGCTACATCTAATATAACACAATAGGTTGTAGTTGGCAAGCTATTTCAGCCCAGAACTTTGTGAATTCTTTTCTTGCGTACATATGTGCGGTGTGCTATACTCAAACTGTGAAAAGAAAGAGAGCGTGAAGATATTGGAGAACACTGAGAAGAACGAAATTATCCGGATGCTGAATACCGAGCTGCGAAACCAGCCTGTCGAATTATGTGGTATTCTGGCATCCACGGATTTATTGATTTTGGAAATTTTAGATAGATTGGAGTTCCCTGCTGTCAGGTCTGCTTCCATCCACACATATCTCGTGTGTGCAGACAAAGATATGGAGTTCATCCTCAATGACTTTGAGGCACTGGTTGAGCTGGCAAAGGATACTCCGACATTTTTCGCAAAAAAACTACATTGCTTTCTCGGAAAGATGGTTGAGAGTCTGCGAAGCGAAAAAGGCGGCGTGGCCGTTCTGCTTCAGTTGGCGAGCAAGCTGCAGGAAATGCGGCGAAGCGAAAAGACGGATGCGGTCAGAGCTGAGGTTGTAGGTATCTATGCCGACCTTGTATTACACGCTCTGGATTATCTCCGTCCAGACTCTTCGGATGATGGCGAAGTGGTGATTGGTGTCACATCCAATGGTGAACCTATCACAGCAGAAAATCCTTTCGCGTATTTTTCTGTTGCAGAATGGCAGTGTGTGTTGTTATCTATGTATGAAGACGCTCCTGACCTCACCCCCTTCGTGAAAAGAGGTATCGTCCCTGCGGATTGTACCAACGTCCCCGATGCGGTGAACACCATTTTCAGGCGGCGTAGAGTATTCACGAACCTGCGGTGCGCTCTTCTCCCCTACATGGATGAATTCACCTATAGCCTGTTCCCTACCAACATCGCCTACAACGACGGTGGCGCCCTTGAGGGCCTTGTGATGCGCTTGGATATGGATGAACTGGACAAGCGGCTGGCAAAGGGTAAGAAGGCTTCTCTGCCTCTTAATGGTGTGACTGTGACCTTCGACGACCCCACCAAGTCGCTCATGACCTTACAGCTCAAGGAAGTCCCTGTGGAAGACCATGTATGTGTAGTCTATAAGCTGGCATTCCTAAATGGCGAGTTTGCTGGCTACTATATACCGGGGCGCGACGACTGCTATTATGCCGGCATGGACTATGTTGGTCCGGACGACAGATTTGTTGTTATCAAGAAACTGGTCATGTTCTTCTATGCTGTGGCCGTGCTGGGCGATGAAGAGTATACGGATGAATCCTTTGAGCAGGTGTTCCTGAACCTGTTCTATCCCGTAAAGGCCACCAGCGACATCGGCCAAGGCCGGCTGCGGGATACTGTGATGCGTGCCAAAGAGCTGGGTATCGGCACTGATAGCCGCAAACAGGCTGGACGCCGGATGTTCTGGAAGGAACCGCTGCGGGTGGTTGTGAAGGAGGAATTGGTATGATGCAGAAGTTTGCTATTTTGAATAGCAAAGGCAGAATCCTCTGTGCTGGCCGTGGCGACGAGCAGGCAAAATACTTCTGGCTGCCGCTGGAAGATGGCGTCTCCCCTGTTGTGTTCGGGAGCAAGACCGATGCTGAATGGTTCGTGACACTGAAGCAGAAGGACAGCCTGCGGAAGCGTGAATGGCGGGATTGTAAAGTTATTGAATTTACCGACACAGAGGTGCTGGAGAGTATAGGACAAGGAGACGTTGAGGTATGACCTACCGTGAGTTATATGATGAAGTAATCGAATCAGGCAATTATTTAGGTCCTGAGAGAAAGATTAAAGCACTGGCGAATCTTATCTATCACAGCAATTTCGATGGTGTGGAGACCAAGGATGAAGCTGTGTGGGATGCGTTGGAACGCTATGAGGATATGACAGGCTTTACGTTCGACCCTACTGAGGAAGAGTTTGAGGAATTCAAGTACGCTATTACAGGAGACTGAGCATTATGAGAATTTTGAAAGTGGAACCTGCGAAAGCGCCCTATGTGAAAGAAATTGAAAACGAGCTGCACGCCATCCAAGAAGAGGTCGGTGGAGACATGGAAGTCGTTGGTATTGAACCGGGCGTTATCCTCTGCTGCAATGAGGAAGGAAAGTTCAATGGTATGGAGCCAAACCGCAAGATACCGGGTGATATTCTCTACGGCCCGTTCTTCGTGGTAGGCGCACGGGGTGAGGATTTTGCTTCGCTTTCGGATGAGCACATTGCGTACTACACCAAGGTGTTTGCGGACACTTCCAAACCGGATGTGAACGAAAATCCCATGTGGCAGTTCTTCTTCGGAGGTTGATGCCTGTTCTACCGCGCATTCCCACGCAAGTTCCCCGCAAGATTAACGCAAAACACACGCAAGAACGCACGGGAAAGCACAGGAAACGCACGCAAAAAAAACAACTCTCGTGCGAGAGTTGATTTTTTGAAAATCTTGCCTCAGAGACAAGGCGTATAGAGGGACACCGTTGTAAAATTCATTGGTCGTGCCGTGAAAACCCTTTATTTACAAGGGCTGCGAGGATTTCACTGGTGAAATCGCGCATTAGCCTGAAATTTGACCTCTATCCCCCCTGCGGATTATATCATTCTTTTCAGAGGTCTGCACCTCGTGTTTGCGAGGTATTTTAACGAATTTGGAGGGTACGTCCGATGTGCCATCACATGAAAACATCTTTTGGCGTCGCTATATTTGACCAGATGGACGATATAATCGCCATGCTGAACGTTGTGAACCCCGATGACCGACTACAGGGTATCCTTGAAGTCCTGCCGGAGAAATGGGATTCAATACGAAAGGACGCAATCGCCCGCCAAAAGGAGGACCCAGACTTCTTCTTCGATGAGGATGGTGAGAAGGTGCGGTTCTATCTGGAGAACCTACGGGACTATCGGGTGTCGGAGCTGGAAGACTGGTACGAGGCGCATCCGCTGATGGAAATATGCAGTTCGGATTGGGTGAAGCATTCCCTGCCTGAGCGCGGTGTGTTGTTTGCATATGAACGTTGCGAGTTTATCGAGGAGCTGAAAGCAGAGTATCCCGAATGGACATATCTTCCCATGCGAGAGGCAACAGCCTTCTTGGAAAACTCCAGCCCCTTTAAGGCAAATGGCGACAAGTGCGGCATCTGCTTCGTATACACCCATCTGCTGCCGTGGTACACCTACAGTGAAGTTACAGGCGCCGCAAAGAAAGCGGGAAAGTTCGGAGGTTTTGTTTCCAGCCGAGGTATTTGCAGAGCTATAAGAATCATGCAGGAAGACTACGAGGCGTTCCTTGATGATAAAGAGGAAGTGGCGAAAAACAGAATGAAAATGAAAATGGAGGGGTAAAGCCATGACAAACGAAGAAGCGAAGAAAGTGTTGAGCAACATCTATGAGCTTCAGCTTCAGGACAAACAGATGAGCTGTCCTTGCTGCGGTGGGGCAATGCGTCCCAACAGCATTGAGAATAGCCTGAGCCGCTATCACGAGGTTTTTATCTGCTCGGACTGCGGCGTGAATGAAGCCTTCAACGGTCCGAAGCCTCTTGAAGACTGGGCTGTTGTTAAGGGCATCGCTACGGCGCACGAGGCTATCGAGAAGGCCATTGAAAAGTGCGAGGACAAAGCATGAACAAAGAGGAAGCAAAGCGAGTGCTGAGTAATATTTACTTGCTCCAGATGCAGGGCAATCAGATGGAATGTCCTTGCTGCGGCGACGAAATGAGGGCAGATATCAACGAAAACAGTCTCAGTAGGTATCACGAGGTATATATTTGCCCTGATTGTGGCACAAGAGAGGCGCTCTCTGGTGCTGTACCTTTGGATGAATGGGAAGCGATAAAGCGGTTTGAAAGAGCATCCATCGCTATCGAAAAAGTGTGCAGCGCCATCGAAAACGGGAAGACTGTAGAAGATGAAGTGGAACCTGATAAAATCGGTCCGGGGATTGTTATTGTAAAGGACAAGAACGATGCCATGGTTGGTGTCTTGCTGGTGAAAAACGCAGACAAGTACCTTTCCGATTGTGTTGAAGACATCGAAGCAAACTGGATTTTGATGCGAGAATCGTATCTGGAGCGAGCTCAGGAAGATAAGGGATTCCTGTTCGATGAAGATGATGAACACCTCGCGTATGTCGAGGCGCAGCTCAAGCTCTGTGTCTCCGATGATGCTGAACACACGCCGTATGAGGTCGAGAACCTTGAGAATGTGTGTGTCGTCGAAGCCAATTAAAAAACGCTCATTCCTCTCTTTTTTTTTTAGGACGAAGGTCGGATTCTGTTTGTTCAGGGTCCGGCCTTCGTCCTGCTTAGACTTTTTTCATCTTGCGTAATACCGGCGATTATGTTAATATTAAGACGGATTCAATAATAGTGTTTTCACTCTTGTTGTTTTCCTTTTTCTTGACGAGACGGGCTGCATAAGCCCGTTTCGTTTTGTAGTATGCTGCTTACACGCGCATTTACCGCTTGCATCTATTACTCTGTTGTGATATTATTGGCTTGAGGTAAGCGCGTACATCTCCTTTCCGCAGCTTGCCTAATATTTCTCCTTTCTGCGCTACGTATAAAGAAGACGCGGGTCATTGCCAAGGCCCGTGTCTTTCATTATTTTGCCAAATAGCGCTTAAATTTGAGACATTTGCTCTTGCGTGCTCAAGTGCTATGTGCTACTATAAGAGCATGAAATTCTGCAGACAGGCTCAAAATCCTTTTTGCATAATTTTCTCCTTTGGTGAAGAAGCAGGAGTTGCGGCCTGCTTCTTCGCTTTTTTGCTCTTGCACGCCGCGTACATCTGTGTTATTCTTTAAGAAGATACTTATGTGCTTTTAACCATGGGCATATTCGTATCCTCCGTTTCGTAGGACGAGCCGATTTCCGGCTCGTCCTATTATTTTTCGAAAAAGTTTCATGCGTGAAACCATCTACCATTTTGAATGTGCTATGCTCAAATTTTGCAAAAAAAGTTGCGTACCCCGCAACGTTTTGATATGTGAGATATGATATGATTGAAATTTTCAGGTGTTTCACTGATGAAACCTTTTGGACGGCGTGATGTGGTATAATTGTCGATTACACCTGAGCCTTATGGCGCACAATTAAAGCAGACTTGCAATACCGCTGGCAAAGAATTTTGCAATTAAAGTAGAAGAAGTAAATCTTTAATTGTGCCACTTCCCTGCCCTCATTTTAGAGCTGCAGGACGGTTGACAGCTTGATTTGTTCTGATAGGATGTAAGTAAGATTAAGAACTTACGGAGGTGCTGCGGATATGGAACGGCTTGTGGCGAGAAACAGAGACGGTGGCGTGGAGCTGGCAGAGGGACACAGCGTAGAGGAGGCATTACGGCGGCTGGCGGAGTACGAAAGCACGCGCCTTCCGCCTGAAGACCTCAGCGAAGTCGAGGAGAATGCCTACGACCTCGGCTATCAAGCTGCGCTCAGGCACAAGGGCATCACTTGGGGCGAAGCTGCGGAGTTGCAGCAGTACCGAAGCCTCGGAAGCCTTGAAAAGCTCCGGCAGCTCGTGAAAGAGAGCCGGCGCAAATCCAGCATACAAGCTGATTGACGCTTTATATGTCTTGAGGTATAATGCAGATGTGAAGTCCTGCAGATGCAGGAACAGAGGCCGTTGGTGAGTTCCCTCCCACCAGCGGCCTCTTTTTTACGGCAAAAGGAATTGACAAAATATCAAACTGTGGTAGTATAGAAGTATAATTACGAAGCTATTTTTATAAAGGAGATTATCTCCGTTTTCAAGTCACCATAAAGAATCAAGACAGTTATCCCAACTCTGGGATGGCTGTCTTTTTTTATATATTTACATACATTTGTGTTCCCGTAAGTCCTTATAACAGGCTGGGAAGAAAGGAGAAAAAGCATGAGTATCGAAAACAGACTGCCTATCCCTCTGACTGCGGATGGAGTTCCTGTCGGCATTGGCGACACCGTCTATGCCATTTGGAATGAGGTCCGCAGAAACACCCGTGGCAAGTTCTACCGCGCATCAACCATTGCCGTTTATCCCGTAAAGGTCACTTCCGTGCTGTTTACGGAGAGCTTTGTCGAGCATCGTGTCATGTGGTCTGGCGATGGTTACGCCAACATCCCCGTCAAGGGCAGCAGCGATTCTGTGAAGCCTGTTGAGGGCTGTGTCGGAATCGAGCTGGGCGGCTACAACACCTTCGCCAGCAAGGAGAAGGCTGAGGAGTGTGTTGCACAGGATAATTGGCAGACTGGCGTTACCTTCTTCAAGGGTATGCCCCCTATGCCTTCCTGCCTCTACAACGAGCTCCGGAAGAAGAGCCGGGAGTTCGAGTATGGCTATGCGGCTGAGGAGGTGATGGGCAATGAGTAAGTACGTCGTTGCTATCATGTCCGCTGCTGAAATCGCTGCCCTGCACCACATCATCACGGATGAGCTGGAAAATGGGGTTCTCGATGTCGAGAATCAGGCGTTGTTGAGCAACGCTCAGGCGAAGCTGGACGAAGCCCTGCGGACTGCGGGCGAGTCCCTCTCCCCTGCCGTTCCTGCTTCCAAGCCTGTGGAGCCTCATACGCCGGAGTCTTTCCGCGCTTACGAGCGCTTCAAGCTCCAGTGGATGCTGGACCACAAGCACACGCTGCAGGAGCTTCTCTGCGAGCTGGATGCCTATTCTGAGGACTGCGGTGATGCCGGCAGTATGCAGGAGCTTCTGGACGTGTGGGAGAAGGACCGTGGCTTCGGCGGTGAGATGTGGCCCTGCTATGAGGAATGGCTGGAGTGCGAGGCGAAGAGCGTCGTACCCGTCGTCATTCCCGCACAGGAGCCCGTCATCACTGAGCCTGTCATCTGCGGCGGCGCCGACTGCGTGTACCACGACGGTAACTGCAAGTGTATGCTGCCGAGTTTGGTCAACCGTATGCCCAACCGCGACACGGAGGATGCTGTGTACGGCGAAAGCTGCTGCATGGACTTCCTCCCCGCCGAGCTGAACGATGGGACTAAGGAGGCTGCCCATGAGTAATGGCGAAAGGCAGAAGCTCATCGAGAACGCCATGGCGCACTATCGTGCTGCCATGGCTTCCGGTGAGTCCAACGAACTGAAGGCAGCTCTCAACGACATGGAAAATGTCTATTATGCCGTCTGCCTCTGGTCTGTTCCGGGGACGGACGAGCTTCGGAAAGCTATCATCAGCTTGTCGGAGTGCGTAAAAAGCTACTAAACCTAAAATTGAAAGGAGAAACGAATATGTCTGCAAATGGTTGTCATATCTTTCCCGTTATCACTGACGCTGTTCAGAAGGAGTACGAGAAGTGTTCTCTGAACAGCAAGTCCCCCGACCTGACGCCTAATATCTGTGGCTACTATGGCCGCGCCTGCAGGCAGATGGACAAGGACGAAGGCGCCAATCGGATGCTCTGTGACCACTGCCCGTTGGTGGAGGTCGCCAACTCTCTGCGAGATGGCGAAGGCTACCGCAGCGTCTATCAGCTCACACAGGATATGCTGTCTGTGCTGAAGCAGAAGCTGTTCTACGACAGCGAGTGTGACGAGTTCCAGCGCCTCTCTGATGAGGAGCGCGACTCTGTCGCCAGCATCGCTTTCTACGACCAGATTCCCAACGAAATCGTGTTCCACGCTTTCGAGGGCATCAGCTTCGTGGATGAGGACTTCTTCTGCGGCGGTTGCGAGGAGGATGCCAAGTGAAATACGTGATGCACTGTGAGGAGGTTGAACTCGTCCATGTGACCACGGAAGATAGACTTGGCTCCATTCTGGAAACTGGTATCCGTCCCTCTGCCTTCGGCGATATGGCCGTAGGCGAGGACGACGGTGCTGGCGTCTATGCTGTCCGCAACGACGCAAGGCTGATTCAGAAGGTGCTGGACTACGTCGTGGACACGGAGACCTTAGGCTATGTCTATGCGGTCAAATTCCGCTACAAGGGCCGATATAGGGAGTGTGTAGACTCCGTGGAACATAGCTCCCACGGAGGCTATATTCTCATTCCCAAGTCCGAGTGTCCATCCGGTATCCCTGCCAAGGACATCATCAGCTATATCCGGCTGGTTCCGTAAAGAAAAAGAAAGGAGATTCAAAATATGCCTGAATTGCATGAGACTATCATGGGACGCAAGTTTTTTATGAGCGATTTCCCTTCCCTCGTAAAGAACGTTGGGCGCGTGGCTGCTGCGCTGGAAGTACAGAATAAGGCTGCCGAGGAGAAGGACGGCCCCAAGGAAAAGGCCTTCCCTGCCATCCTGATTCATTCCACCTGCCCGCTCCATGCCGACGGCACTACTCATACCGGAGCGTACCGCTCCAAAATCGTTGTTGAGAAGTTCGACAACTACCTTGCGGCTCAAAACGTCATGGACGATGAGCTGAGGATGGTATTCGGCTGGGAGAAGCTCCCTGACGAACCTCTCACGACGAACTACGACATCGGCGGCTTGGAGGCTTGGGCTCTCCATAACGGCGTATCCCACTCGTGGAAAATCGTTGTCGTGGAGGTTGAAGTCACCAGAAAGGTGGTGGAGTAAGCAATGGCAAAATGCGCTTTTTGTGGGCGTGATATGCTGACGGCCAAGGGCTGCAGGAAAATCACCATCCGATTCGTAGATGGTTCCCGTGCTGACCCGATAAAGGTCGGCGCACCGGGCGACTTCTACTTCGGCTGTGAAGGACTGAACGACCCGAACTTTCGCTGCGGCGATTGCGGCGCCATGGTTGGTGGGTATCACCACCCCGGCTGCGACTGCGAACGCTGCCCCAAGTGTGGTGGTCAGCTCATTTCCTGCGACTGTCAGGCCGACTAAGCCACCCATTTTGAAAGGAGAGAGTCTATGAGGCTCTCTCCTTTTTATTGAAAATACATGAAAGGAGAACTGCTATGAAAACTGGCAATTATGTTTTTTTCGACTCACTTGCGGTTGAAGTCACTCGTCGGTGCAATATGCACTGCGCTCACTGTCTGCGAGGCGAGGCGGAGAACAAGGACATCTCCTACGAGGTCATGGACGCCCTGCTGCGCCATGTGGACGGCATCGGCTGCGTGACATTTACCGGAGGCGAACCGTCTCTCAACTGCCGCGCCATCGACCAGTTCCGTGAGCTGTGCCTGAAGTATGACATCCCTGTGAATGGCTTCTATATCGTCACAAACGGTAAGGAGAACGTAGAAGAGTTGGCTGTTGCTTCCCTGCGGTGGTATAGCTACTGCGCCAAACAGGAGGACATAGAAATCTGCGGTCTTGCTCTTTCCGACGACCAATTCCATGAGGATATTCCCAACGAGAATATCATGCTGCTGAAGGGTCTCTCCTACTTCCGTGAAGAGGACAAGCGCACTGATTGGGACAGAGTCAACCTCATAAACGAGGGACGTGCAGAAGACCTGTTCGAGACGGACTATCCGAAACGTGAACTTGGCAACGAGCGTATCGCTGTCGAGAAGTGGCCGGATGGCATTGTGATGGTAAATGAGGGTAACATCTGCCTTACGGTGGATGGCAACCTTCTGGATACCTGTGACTGCTCCTATGCTCACCAGAGCCAGCACACCATTGGCGATGTCTTCCATATGGACGAGTTCTACGATGAAATGCACGCTCTTTCGGAGGTGTCGTGATGTCTGCGCCATATTTCTACGACACTTCTGCCAATGTGACTCCGGCGAATAAGGAACATCTACTGACGGACCTGCTGGATGCAATCCAGAGTGTTCTGCGCGAAGGGATTCATCCCTACTGTGAGGAAGACCCTCTCGGTTTGAACCGGTTCGATGTCTCCAGAAGCTCTCTTGGCTATGTTCGTCAGACGGAGACCATTACGTGCGTGTCGGTCCGTATCGTCGCAAACCGCGATTCGATATACCGTACAAACGCCGAGCGCGATGAGGCAAAAGCGGATTTGGAACACATTGCGGAGGATGTTGCCAAACGGTACGAGTCCCGTTCTTTCGTTGCCTGCAACACTTCATGGCCCAGTGCGGACAAGGTACTGCACGCAGCGACCAACGCAAACCAAGTCTGCTCCGTTCATGTCTTCCCATTTGAAGTCTGTTTCTTCAAGACGCCCTACTACAGCTCGCCGGAGCCCACTGAGAAAATCATGTGGGATGCCTTCTGCAGAGCCAGAGCAAGGTCATCCAAGAAGTCTGAGAAGCGTGAGCTGCGGCCCGATGATTGGGGTAAGGAATTCCCGTATGGGAAGTACACCTACAAAATCCTCGGCCCTTCTGTCAGCCAAAACATTTCTGACGGAGAAAACCACATCGACCTGCTCCGCACTGAGGGCTACCGCGCCATGAAACATAGGTGTTGGATAAAACGGCAGGACTTGGAACAAGCGCTCTATGAGATGGAGTACGAGGACAAGTCCGAGCTGGCTATCGAAAAGAGCCATGCAGAGGAAGCCGAGTTCTATCGGAACAAACGCTTCATTCAGCCGAAGCTCGACGCCAGTGGTATCGACGTTGTTTATCGTGAAGTGTTTTCTCTGAAAGGAAAAACGCAAAACCACGATTTTCGACTGGTCGGCTTCATCAAGAAAGCGCGCAAGTATCCGTTCCGTGCCGAATGTATCGACGAGACCGGTGAATATGCCGGTAAGATATGCAGACTGCCATACGACGCTGTCGTTGAAGCTATCAAACTCAGTCGAGGGTAGCCATACTGTCGAAAAATGAAAGGAGAAAAATTATGAACAGAAGAATTGCTGAAAATAAGAAGTTCAAGGCCCTGTACGCTGTCAGTCTGGCACTGATGGTTCTGTGCGTCATCGCTGTTTTCGGCACCATTGGCGCCGCAACGATGTCGGATACCATGTCCACCACCAGTCTCGCCATCAGATGTATCCTGTTCTCCATCGCCGGCCTTCTGAGCTGGGTCGCGTCTCGCGGCTTCAAGCACAGGATTTGGCATTTGGTCAACGAGGAGCTGAAGCGCATCTCCAGTGATGTGTCGGAGCACCTCCGTCGGGATGGCTGCCCCGCTGTTGAGGATTTGTCGGCCTGAACCAATATCTTTGAAAAAGCTCCCCTTTGGGAGCTTTTTCTTTTTAGTTTGAAATGATTGACAAAATATCAAACTGTGGTAGTATAGAATTATAATTACGAAGCTATTTTTATAAAGGAGATTATCTCCGTTTTCCAAGTCACCATACGTAAATTCAGACAGTTATCCCATTTCGGGGATAGCTGTCTTTTTTATATATTTTCATACATTTGTGTTCCCATAAGTCCTTATAACAGGCTGGGAGAAAGGAGAAAAACATGGATTACAAGAAGGTACAGGAGCGTATGCAGCGTATCAAGGACACGCAGTTCGCCAAGCACCGCGCCCACATCCACAACCGTGGAGACATCGTCATTGTGGACTGGAAGCGTGACAACACGAACGCCTATGCTGTCCAGTATACGTTCTACAAGAACCACGTCTTCATCACCGGCGACCTCGGCGACGCCATCTTCAACTGCACATGGCAAACGTGGACCACTGAGAAGCCCTACAAGAACGCACCTGTGGGCTGTGGACGGCCCAATAAGTTCAAGCCCATCTCCCTTGAGTATCTTGAGGAGAAGCTGGGCGCATTCAGGGAAAACGATGTGTATGAGTTCTCCTCGGTGGAAGCCAAGGAAGAAATCAAGCACTACCGTGAGTACGTGTCTAAGGACTATAAGGACGACTTCAAAGACCTGCTGAAAGAGACGGAAAACTATCGTTTCTGCGATGAGTGGCGCAACTACATCATCTCCAACTACGACATGGTGGAGGGGATGTTCAGCGATTCCGAAGTCATCGCGGATATCATGGATGCCGGCAAGACGTTTGGCTGCCGCTACCTGAGTTGGGTGGCTGGTATCCAGATGATTGAGCAGGCTATCGCGGATGGCACTGCCATCTACGACCCCATCCGTGTGGAATCCAACCATCGCACTGCGGTAAGCCTTATTGCCGATGTCGGCAACGGGACTATCTCTGTGGAAGCGATTGACCCCTGCGAAAAGGGACTCCACACGGAGGTGTTTGTAAGCGTGCAGGATAAGGATGGGTCCAACCCACAGGATTTGGCCTACATCGGCCAGACCTACGAGCGTAACGAGGACAAGAACAGCGACGCTGATTTTGTCGCCAAGGACTCCATGACCGTGCGTGTGTGGTCCGACGTGGATAACGAAGACTACACCAAGGAGTATGTCGTGGAGCGCTACCATGAGGCCGACGAGGACAAGGAAGAAAACTGAAAGGAGAAGCACAATGAGCGCAAAAAGGACTGTTGTCGAGCAAAAGTTCAAGAAGATGGAGGCTGAGGCAAAACGCCTCGGTGTCATTCTCCTGACGAAACCGGAGACTTTCATCGACGACGACCACCTCGACTGCACGTGGTACGGAGGCTATATTGGTGGCCTGAGATACAAGGGCTATGTTGTCTCTGTTGCTGCAATGGGCGATGTCCGTGTCAGCGGCGAGTACAAGGGAGTTGAGGTGGATTACGTCGATAAGAACAATGACGGTGCTATGAGCCACAACTCTGATGCATCACTGCGAACCGCCTTTGAGAGCGATAAAGAACTTTATCAGGCTGTAGAAGACGGTGACATCGAATTTGGGAATAACAACTGGATTGAGGTCTTCGTGAAAGACCCGTCCGGTAAGTCTCTCGATTCGTTTGTCTGTGATGACAGTGATGTGTTGGATGCCTGCTGTGACATCTCCTGTATGCTGGACTGGCTCAAGGCAAATTTTGTCGAAAAGTGAAAGGAGAACATGAAATGAGTGGGAACCGAACGGTAATAGGCCTTTGTCAAAAAGCCTGATGGCAGTTGGAGGGCTATTTAAGATTTGATGTGGGAAACCACCAAAAAGTCTAATAGCTACAGCCAAAACGACGTATGTAAGCACCTCAGGTAGAGGGAGTGGATGCACCTGCGGGTTTTCCCAGCTCGCAGCACTGCCAAGCATACGCCGAGGCAAGGGAGACACTACCGCCTCCTCCGGAGGTGAGACACTACTGAAAGGAGATGAGCGCACATGGCGATGGTCTATGTGCAAAACAAAGACGGTAAACCTTTGATGCCAACAACTCGCTATTGTTATGTGCGCCTTCTCCTGAAGGAAAAGAAAGCACGAGTTGTTTGCACTACCCCGTTTACCATCCAGTTGAACTATGATACCCCTGATATTACCCAAGACCTGATTCTTGGCATCGACCCCGGCAGGACGAACATCGGCGTTGCTGTCGTCAAGGAGGACGGCCAGTGCGTGTTCTCCGCACATCTGGAGACGCGCAACAAGGACATTCCTCTTTTGATGAAGAAGCGTGCCGGTTTCCGTAGGCAGCATCGCACGTTGGACCGGCGCCGCAAGCGCCAGCGTCGTGCGAGGGCTGCCGGAACTACCATCGCCGAGGGCTCCGTTGAGAGATTGCTCCCCGGTTATGAGAAGCCTGTCGTGTGTCACTACATCCGCAACAAGGCGGCGCGGTTCAATAACCGCAGCCGCCCTGCGGGATGGTTGACACCCACAGCAAACCATCTGCTGCAGACCCACATCAACCTGATTGCGAAAGTAGCAAAGTTTTTGCCTATTACAAAAGTGGTGGTGGAACTGAACCGCTTCGCATTTATGGCAATGGATAATCCCAATATCCATAGGTGGGAATACCAGCAGGGTCCGCTGTACGGGCTGGGTTCCGTGGAGGATGCGGTGTACGCACAGCAGGATGGGCATTGCCTGTTCTGCAAGAAGCCTATCGACCATTACCACCATGTCATCCCCCGCCATAAAGGTGGGAGCGAGACGTTGGCAAACCGGTGTGGGCTTTGTGCGAAGCATCACGACCTTGTCCACAAGGACAAGGCGTGGGCGGATAAACTGGTCACTCGTAAGGAAGGTATGAATAAAAAGTACCATGCCTTGAGTGTCCTCAACCAGATTATCCCGTTCCTCATGGAGTACCTCGGAAGCGAGACGCTCTACGATGTCTATGCAATAGATGGACGTTCCATCAAGGGGTTCCGCATCGCCAAGAACGTGCCGAAGGAGCATTACACGGATGCCTATTGTATCGCTTGTTCCATCTTGGACACCGATAATAAAGTATCCGCACCTGTCGAACCCTTTGAACTGAAGCAGTTCCGTCGGCACGACCGGCAGGCCTGTATTCGTCAAATGGTTGACCGGAAGTACCTTCTGCACGGCAAGGTCGTTGCAGCAAACCGGCACAAGGCTTTCGAGCAAAAGTCCGACAGCCTGCAGGAGTTCCGTGAGGCATATAGCGATGTTGCGGTATCACAGCTCACCGTGAAGCCGCACCCGCCCCAGTACAAGGATATGTCTCGTATCATGCCGGGTGCGGTGATGGATTTCGATGGAATTGTGGGTGTTATGCAGAGTTCGATTGTCGGTCAGTTCTACAAATCCACGAAAGGACACAAAGCTACGCCGAAGAGATGTGTGCTTCTCTCACAGAACGCAGGCATGGTGTTCATCCCCACCTGAAAACGAAGTTTTGTGGGAAAACACATCAAATCTGAAATACCCCTGAAAAGAAAGGAGAATTCATATGAAAGAAAATCGCATCAAAATTCAGGCACAGGAGGCCACCCGCACCGGTTCCGTCCGGCGCTTCGATGACCTTGGCCGCATCGTCGTCCCCCGCGAGATTCGTAAGCTCATGGGGTGTGAGGAGGGCTCCCCCTTTGAAATCATCCCCATCGCTGAGGGCATCCTGTTGATTCCCTACAACCCCATCGAGACCTTCGGGAATCGCGTGGACGCTCTCCTGAGCGATGTTAAGGAGACCGAGAATTATCGTGGTATGCCCGACGAGGCCCGCGAAGCCGTCAAGACGAAGCTGCAAGAACTGGTGAAGGTCATGCGGGACTATCACGTTCGCGGCGTCGAGAAGGGCGGTGACGAGTAATGGTGGCTGGTAAGAAGAACTGGGTCTGTACGGACCCCGATTGCGTCCAGTTCCGCCGCGAGGCGCCGGAACACGGCCACAACGTCTTTGAGCTGGCACAGGTAAACCAATACGGCGCCGGCCTGTTCCGCGTCGCCCACGGTTTTGTCTATCTCGACAACGACTTAGACGGGCACGAGCGCGACTTGCTGTGCGAGCTGTACGACTGGGACGCGGAGATTATCAACAGCCCCGACTTCAACGCGATTTTGGCCGAGACGGTTTTCGAGACGTCCGCCCCCGAGTACGACACTTCTGAGGCGTATCATACTTTCAAGGATGCTGCTCTGGCAGTCGGTCAGCTCATCGGGGTTGATGTGAGTATGTATTTGTCGTAAAATGGCAGAAATGAGAATATGAACATGGCAGAAAAGCTGTTCAAGGACTTTGCCCCGTCGCATGGTATTCCTATGCAGAAGGACAGTGCGGAAGGCACAAAGAAGCTCGATAAGTACGCCGAAAACGGCTACGAGAGCTGCGCTTTGAGCCAGCGTGAGGAGCAGGATGCCTTCTCCTTCTGGTGGCCTTTGGTGAAGGACTGTGGCATTCGTGTGCCGGAGACCGTCATTATCAAAGTGCCGGAAGAGCTGGATGAGGAAGGTCAGAAGACTTTCTACAGACACTTCTATATGGAGCGTCCAGAGGACTATCCTGCTATCAGGAAGTGGGTCGATGATGTTGTCATCCCCACTCTCAATGCCTCTCCGCTGAAGGGACATCTGCTGTTCGTGAAGAACAGCCTGTACTCCAATAAGTTCGATGCGCGTACCTGTATGCCGGCTCCTACTCCCAATGCACTGACCGATGCTATTATCGGCATCCAGTACAGTGAGTATGAGCATAAGATGTGGGGTCCCTACGGCGACACGGAGTTCGTGTTCCGCGACAGGATTCTACATATGAGCAACATGGTTCCGTGTATCTACGGCGGACTTCCCTTCCGCACTGAGTTTCGCGTGTTCTATGACTTCGATACCCGCGAGGTCATCTTCACTGCGAACTACTGGGACTATGACTACTGCTACCCTCACCTTTATGACCGCACCGACCGAATTGTGTTCGATGCGATGAGGGATGAGATGCAGGAGAAGTTCGAGAAGTATCGCGGCGAGGTGGAAGCACTGGTGGCCGAGCATATGAAGAATGTGCAGGGTCTCAGCGGCCCGTGGTCTATCGACATTATGTTGAATGAGGGCTTTTCTACGGAGTATTTCGAGAAGCCGAACGAGTTCTGGCTCATCGACATGGCTGTTGCGGAGCGTTCCGCCTACTGGGAGAAGCGCCCCTCGAAGCTGGTGCTGGAGACGGTGCCTGAAAAGGAGAAGTAAATTATGGGTATTACAATAAGCTGCAAGAAGACCGGGCGGTCTATCGACCTTGGTTGTGGAGGCTTTCTCAATCTACGCAATAAGGTCTCTGACCTCGTTGGCGACCCGTGGGCATCCCACTACCGTAAGCTGGAGGATATCTTCCGGAAGGCTTTTTCCATGAGCGATGAGGAACGCAGGCAGGCCTACAATGCCTTTGATGCTGAGACCGAACGGCTCCTTGCCGAGAAAAAAGTCAGCTTCAAGGTCGTAGACTTCCTGCTTCAGCCGGACTGTGAGGGCCTTATCCGTTATGGTGCCTGCAAGGAGCTGCTGAAAATCATCGGCGACTATGACGACAATGTCCTGTACGGCTATATAGGTCGTCAGGATTGCGCCAAGTTCCGAGATTTCAAAGCCATCCTGCAGGATTGTGCCGACAACAAGTGCGATATGATATGGAGTTGAGGGCTGGCTTACAGCCCTCTCCCCTGCCCTGTTTACCAAGAAAGGAGAAAAACATGAGAAAAAAGAACGAACACAAGCCCCTGACCGTCAAGGAAATCGTCTTCGGTGCTAAGGAGATGATGAAGAGCGTTGTGCGAGCTGATGATGAGGTTCTCAATCTGCTGAATCAGTTTGAGCGGAATGCTTCCAGCATCCGTACCACTGCCGCGGATGAAGAGTTGGTCTATTCCAACTTCGACATCCATGTTGACTGCGTTCATGGCAGCAATGAAGGGTACTACGCTGACATCGTTTTGGATGGGCGATGGATGCCGTCTCAGAAGGTCGGTACGCGGGAGCGTATGGAAATCTATTCCGTCAGAACGATGGATGACAGCATGAGCGGATGCATGAAGGCCGCACAGTACGCCGCGTGCCTCGCATTCTTCGCCCAGAAGTTCATTGATAGCAATATGGACCGGTTCGCAGCATCCAATGACAACTTTGTGGCTGCGCGATATGTGTCTATTTGGGATGGCGGGCGCACCGAATGCTCCTCCGAGTGTGTCGTTGACCTGCTCAAGCATGAAGTTGTCTCTATCACCCCCTGCGAGACCTTGGACGCAGCGGAAGTGGAAGTCCTCGACGCCGAGCGCGTCATCGTTCCCGATGCCTATGCGGACAACGGATGGAGGCTTTACCCCGTCTATGTGCGAGGCGAAGAGCCTTCCTCGCAGGAGGCAGACCGAAACACATACTTCCTTCGAGACTAATTTTTCAACACAAACAGGAGGGGCGGAAGCTCCTCCTGCTTTTCGAAAAATAAGTGTGCTGGAAAAGCGGCGTGGTCAAGGTAAAACCACCTTGCACTCAAAGGAACCATAGTCTATAATAGCTTTAAGGAGGGGTGGACTGTGAATGTGCGAGAATACGCAAAAAGCGTCGGTTTCACTGTCGTTGGCAAGCTGAGAAGAATGCCAGATGTCCATTACGGTATGGACGATAATCGAAAATATCCCGTTTGGATTGATGAGGCCGGCAACGAGTATTGCGGCAGCTATAGTAAGGATGGCTGCTTTTGCATCATCACTTCCGACGGCGGAGTTATCTAAATAGAGCAAACAGGAGGGGCTTTGCCTCTCCTGTTTTTTCCGCCTATGAAATTGCTCTTTTGTGTTGAACGACGCCCATCCCACAAAAAACTTTAGAGTATCCCACGTATCCTCCAAAGTTTTGTGTGGGGCACACGTTAAGTCACACATAATTGTTTATATAGACAGCGGTTGACGACACGAATATTGCTATTCGCTCACGAGGAAGGATAATATGGAAAATCAAGATTTGAACAATCTGTTTTGCAGGCAGGTAAAAGCAGTAAAACGCACGGAAGATATTGGAGTAATAGCTCCGCAGTATATCAGGTTTCCCAAATACGAAGAATGTTTCGCAATGGCATTTCTCCATTATTTATCGTTATCTTCAAAGAATTACCAAGAATACGCAGATATCGAATTCCATGATATACAAGAAATATCTTCTTCCCGTGTTGCTCACAGTATGGATTTGTACTGTAGGGAACATTCTTTGGGGGTCGAAGTTGTTTCTGCCGTGAACTCAGAATATAGAGAGGAAGAGGCAGCTTGGAACAAGCCCCTTTGTAAAGGTAAAAGTGATACACTTATGCACGAGTGGACATTCCAGAGCTCACAGCCAACGTCACTTGATATTATCAAAAAGGCAATAGAGAGCAAAGAGGGAAAATATCAGTCTTACAAAAAAGCGTATAGTCCCACAGACATTGATTTATTTGTCTTTGCAGTAGACGCTTTAATACAACAGTACCGTTCCTTATATGGTATTCCTGTTCTGGCGCATTACGGTGTTGGATTCCCAGCTTATGAAGATTTAGGATTACACGGTTTACAACCAATGTTGCAGGATATGAGACCTCATTATAGAAGAATATATTTCGTATTCTGGAACTATTGGTATTATGCAGAGAGAGATAAAAACTTCAAGATTCAATGTTGTAAATTTCGGGAAAGCCATCGGAACGCAGTCTTTGAGGGTGCAAGGATTATACAAGAGAAAAAGAAAAATCCCACACAAAACTTGGAATATCCGCGTCGTTTTTGATATGGACTTAAAGAGTAATACAGGATATAATAATCACGAATACACCAACGTGGGGGAACAAGGTTTATGTGGGGTGATACTCGCCGACAGACGTGCTGTTTAACAGGACATAGGATTATCCGTCCAGACCTACGAGACTCCGTATTTGGCCGCACGGAAATCCAACTCAGAGAACTTATCACCCGCCAAGGCATCAGGTTCTTCGGTGTGGGTGGTGCCATTGGGTACGACACCATCGCTGCGGAGATACTGTTTCGTCTTAAAGAGACCTCGTACCCACATATCCGAGTCATTCTGGTGTACCCGTTCGAAGGCTTCGACGCCCGCTGGACGGATGAGCAACGGAAGACGTATGCGAAGCTATACGACCAGTACGATAAGAAGGTGTGCATATCCCCTACCCCATCCAAGGAAGCATATCTGGCGCGAGACCGGCACTTGGTGGATTGCTCCAGCGTATGCGTCGCCCACTGCACCCACAATGCCGGAGGTGCGGCGTATACCCTGCAGTACGCTCAGGCGCAAGGACTCGCCATCTACCGCGTCTGAACCCATACGACATACGCGGGCGTTCCCGCGAGAAGGAGGAACTTGTTATGAAGAAGTTTTTGACCATGCTGCTGGCCGCAGCAATGTTTTTCACACTGGCCGCTTGCGGCACTACAGCAAATCCGACAGAAAACGACACACAGAATAACGGGCGGGATTTAACACCTGTTGAGGCTCCTCAAATCACAACACTGTATGACGAAGACTTTGACTACACCGATGGCGTAGGCAACGGCGGACACTATACCTACCGTGTACCCCAGATTGAAGCTGATACGCAAGGCGCAGAAGCCATCAATAAGGCTATCGCCGACACATACGGGCCCATCGTAGACGGCGTAAAGGAGAGTGTTTCCGAGAAGGTAAGCCTGTCCTGCCTTTACGTTGCATGGGAAACTTATCAGTATGAAAATATCCTGTCTCTGGTAGTTTCCTGCGGCTGGGATGCCGATATGGATAGCTATAATGTCTATTTGTATGATATTGCCAGCGGGCAGCAACTCACCACTGAAGACTTGCTGAAGACGCTGAATGTGGACGAGCAGGCTTTCTTGGAGGCGGTACGCCGAGCCGCAGCAGATAAATTTGATACCCAGTACGGAGCGATTGCGGGCGGCGATATGGATGAGTTCCTGACGGAGCGCCGCGATTGGACGCTGTCCGATGAGAACATCAACATGGATGTCCGCACATATGCTGATGGCGCTGGAAAACTCCATGTGGTACTGCCTATCGGCTCTATCGCCGGCGCAGACTCATATGAGCAGGTGTTGGATTTGGACATGGTCGGCTAAAGTTGAATGAACAGGAAAGAAGCTCCTTCGGGGGCTTCTTTTTTTCGCGCCAAAAGGAATTGACAAAATATCAAACTGTGGTAGTATAGAATTATAATTACGAAGCTATTTTTATAAAGGAGATTATCTCCGTTTTCAAGTCACCACACGTATTAAAAGACAGTTATCCCAACTACGGGATAGCTGTCTTTTTGTATATATATCACCTCTTAATTTCGTTATGAGCATAAGATTCCCGACCGTTTCAAAGCGGAGGGCAGCTCAAGAAAGGAGAAAAATCATGGAAAAAGCCATCAACAGAGAGCAGGACAACTATCGTTTTGTCACTGACAGCGAGACCGAACTACTGCAGGAAGTTCAGGAGATGGAACAGAACAGCCGTTGGCTGCCGGGTGTCCCCTCCAAGAAAATCCATGTGCTGCCGCTGGAGCCCATCGAGGTCCCCATCGTGGTACAGAAAATCGCTGACGACCCCATGCTGACCCGCAAGGTGTCTCTGGACGCAGCGATGGAAGCCGCAGACCCTGCTGTCGGCTCTCACTTCATCATGACCAATGAACCCAACGCATGGGTACTGCGTGACACCGCCATCAGTTCCCTGCACAACACTGCGAAGCTGTTCGGGTCTGCGTTCTCCCGCATGACACCCTACTGCTCCGCAGAAGTGCTGAACAATGGTCTGCGTGCGGCGCCGGATAAGAGTCTGACCCTCCTGCTGGAGCGTTATGGCCGTATTGCGGCACTGCATTCTGACAACGGCGGCGGCTATCGCGTCATGCCGATTTCCGAGCTGCTGTCGGCAACCACTCGGAAGCTGAACGACCGATTCGGCAAGGTGGAGTTCCTCGGCGGCGAGAACAGCCACAGTGCAACGGCCTGTATGTGGGCCCTGCCTGACAAGCAGGACGAGATGCTGACTATCTATGAAGACGCACTGGACGCACATGGTATTACCTCTGTTCATTCCATGAACATGATGCCTGTGGTCAAGTTCTTCTCCTCTGATACCGGCAATAGCTGCGCTACCGCTGTTCCCTACTTCCAGAAACCCGCCGGAAACTGTGTCCGCTTCACTGACGGTATCGCTGTCAAGCATACCAGAAACAGCAGTGGCAAGGACGGCGTCCCCGCCTTTGAGGAGGCGCTGGACGGACTGTATGCACAGTTCACCGACATGACCGAGGCTCTGGACAAGCTGACCAGCGTGCAGATTGAGCATCCTGAGAACGTGCTCATTGGTCTTTCCAACAAGCTGGGACTGCCCAAGAAGTACGCTGACGAAGCTCGTAAAGACCTCGCCAGACTGACTGCGGGTATGCCTTTCGTCCCCATGCACGACGTGTATCTGTCCATGTCCGACATTCCCTTCTATGCCAAGGAAGCCGGTGCCTCCCAGACGACCATCACGAATCTGGAAGAGCAGGTGGCGAAAATCCTTCACATGGATAAGGAATGGAGTCGCTATGACATCGGCGGCACGGTCGAGTGGGGACGGCAGAGCTACATCCCCACCCAGACGTTCTAAGAAAGAAGAAAGGAGAAAAACATGAGTAATCCCAATCGTTTCACTCCCGATGAGACTTCCACCTTCAAGTGCCTTTTCTCTAAGTTCTGCCGCCAGCAGATAAATAAGGAGAACTGCACGGAAGACGACTGTGTCACCTGCTGCGTCAGCGCGGCATATGACAAGATTTTCGACGAGAACGAGGAGGAAGCAAGCGATGAGTGAAATCAAGACCATGCCCGACATCGAGGTCGGCGATTTCCTCCTGAGCAGAGACGGTAAGCAGCAGGGTATCGTGTCCCGTATCGGTACTCGATACTGTGCCGCCTGTGGGCGTATAAGCCGCTGCGCCACCGTTCGATGGCCCGACGGTAAGATTACCCGCCCCTGCACGAGAGGCACCATGGAACGCTGCAGCAGCAACGGAGGAGGTAGCATATGGCGTTTGACCTGACCACAAATACCGTGGCTCAGGTAGAAGCCACTCCCCCCTACCCCCGCTGCATCGCCGTTGATTTTGATGGTACGTTGTTCGTCACGGACTTCCCTCACATCGTCGAGCCGAAGTGGGACGTTATCAACCGCGCCAAGGCAGAGCAGGCTAAGGGTACTGTCCTCATTCTGTGGACCTGCCGGCACGGAGAGCATCTTGAGGATGCTCTCCGCGCCTGCGCGGAAGTAGGCCTCAGTTTCGATTACGTCAACGAGGCAGAGCCTCAGCGGGTCGCTTTCTTTGGCGGCGACGGACGTAAAATCGGTGCGGACGAATACTGGGATGACCGTGCTGTCTGTATTGCATAAGAAAGGAGAAACACATGAAAGTGAGCGAATATACCGCTGCTTTTGACGAGAAGTACGCGGCGGCTGATGCCGAACGTAAGCAGTTTCTCGCTGAGGGTAGAAAAAAGGAAGCAGACAACATCAAAATGCCGTTCTGGTATGATGAGGTTGTCGTTCCCATGGTGGAAAGCATCGCCACTATGAAGGGCAAAAAGCCTTATATCATCGGCCCTTGCGGGCTCGGTGCTAAAGTGTATATCACCCTTCATAGTCCCTTCGACGACGAGAGTTGCCGATTGTACGATTTCTCTGAAGCGGAGACACTCATGGTCGAGCCGGAGTTCGATTCCATTGAGGACGGACTCATTGCGACGTATCTTCGCTATGAGACTGGCGAGGTGGATACCACCTATCCTGAGGGTTCCCTCGGTGCTTATAACGGCCTGAATCGCGTCACCAAAAGGCTCCCTGATGAGATTGACGAGGTTGCAAGGCTGTTTAAGCCTGTGGATTTTAAGCCTGTGCCCACCACCAAGTAAAGAAAGGAGAAAAATGAATATGGCTTCAGTTTTTGAAACTTTCGGGAACGGGAACACCCCCGTCCGCGTCGAGCGCGATGGCGTTATGCTTTACGTTCCGTTCCGCGAGCTGAGGGGCGGTGACAAGGTTTGCCACCGTCTTCCCGATAAGCGCGAGATGTCTTTCACTGTTGATGTAGATGGTGACGCACATCTCTGCGACGATACTGACAATGGCGAGGAGCTGTATGTTGTCTATGACGAAAATGGTGATGGATACTATGCGGATATGATTACGAGAGTCACGAAGGTCATCAACGCGGTGGACCGAGATGGGCTGAATGTGGATATCACCACAATGGTGTTTTCCATCCCCTACGAGGATTTCGACCTCGAAAGGGCCATTCGTGACGCCGCTGTCGAATTCTGCCACACGAAGGACGGCTTGGATATGTACGAGCACAACTGTGGAGAATTCAACTACGGCGATTTCCTCAACGTCCCCGCCGAAATCTGCACGAGGCACGGCTTTGAGCTGATGAGCTTCACGCAGGGCGTGTCTGAAGTCGTTGACTTCAATACCACGCTGGTCTTTTCCGACGACGTCTATGACGCCGGCGAGGACGATGAGGACGGTGATAGCCAGTGAAAGTCGTATATTTGCTGTTTCATAAGGACAGCAAACGTCCCACAATGGTTTCCTTCACTCCCAACGGCATGAAGCGTCATATCACAAAGATGATTCGCACGGGCTCTATGGAATACTGTGATGGCTCCAAAGCCACACAGATTCGATGCCTGCGTGATGATTTCATGAATGCCGACCCCATCACCGCTGTCAACAAGAGACTGCGGAATAAATGGAGCATTGAAGCATACGTGGAGGGTTCTGTGCGGCGTTAGGCCGCACAGAACACCTACCCAAGAAAGGAGAAAAAATATGTACTTCGAGTGTAACCTGCCTACATCTGTCCCCATGTGGATGGACCCGCGAGCTGCCATTCCGTTCATCAATACGATGGACGCGATTCGTAGGCGCATGGACGTGCTGGAAGCGGCAAAAGACCTGTGCTACCTGATGCCGCCTGAGGTCTTCGCGGACAACGCTGCGGAGGTATTCAAGAAGATGCAGAGTACCGGAAGTGTTTTCGACGCTTTGACGCCGGAAGAGCTGAAGGATGCTGTTCACTATGAATACAACTTCTACGGCAAGCACAAGCCGGCCATTCCTCCTCGTATGGAGTGGCCCAATGCTGAGACTGTCGTGGATTGCCGCTTCGTTTCCACCCATGAGTGGGAGGCTATCCGTCACCTCGGTATCGGTGGCTCTGATGCTGCTGTGATTACGGGCCAGTCCCATTATCGCACGCAGACGGAGCTGTACTATGACAAAATCGGAAATCCTGACGCAGCACAGAAGTCCGGCAGCAATGCCGTTTTCGTGCGTGGTCATTTTCTGGAAGATACGGTCGTCAACACGTTCTGTGCCCTCTCCGGCGCAAAGCGTATTCCTGAACACCGTATGTTCCGGAGCAAGGAGTTTCCGTGTGTCACGGCAAACATCGACGCCATCGTGGAGTTGAATGGTGAGTTGTACGTCTTTGAGGCCAAGACCACCATTGAGGAGAACTTTGCGGCGTGGATTAACAACAAGGTCCCGCCCCACTATCTTCCTCAGATGCGGCAGTACCCTGCGGTACTGAACGATGACCGTATCAAGGGTACGTACATCGGCGCCATCCTGACCCACGACTATGAGACTGGTGGGATGTATATGGGTTCTACCTTCGACCTGTCCGGCTTTAAGCGGCGGTTCATGCCTCGTGATACCGAGGCGGAGCATGACCAGCTTGAGGTCGAGGCGGATTGGTGGGAGACCCATGTCGAGAACAATAATCCCCCTCCTCACGTCGGTGAGATGGAGGACGAGCTTCAGGCCCTGAACAACATGGCTTCTCAGAAGGTCGGCGCTCCGACCGTGACCCGTGACCTGCCTTCCGATTTGGCGGACAAGGTCTCCAAATGGTTGGAGCTGTCCGAGCAGTCCTCCAAGCTGGATAAGCAGAAGAAGGCGCTCGACGACCAGCGTAAGGCGCTCTCCCTGCCTCTTATCGAGGCGCTGGGGCCTGACATGGATGTAGGTATCATCACCATTGGTGACGACACTTACGAGGTCAAGAACAGCCCTCGTAAGGGCACGGAGTATAAGCGTGATGTGATGGAGTTGCTCATCGACACGCTCGACGGGCTGAGTCCCGATTTGGCGAACAAGTTCCGTGATTGCATCGTGGATATCCCCTGCAAAACTCGGACGTTTTCCATTAAGAAGAGCAAGAATAAGACCGCATAACCCTTTCAGGAAAAAGTAGTTTATCATCAGAAATAAATTATAAAGGAGGCCGGCGACATGGCCGTTGTAATCCCATTCGCCGCCTCCCCTGAAAGGAGCGCGTGCGTGATGAGCAAGAATCTTGAAACAATCACCTGCGTTCCTATCTATCGGCTGTATGAGAAAGACGGTTGGAAGGTCATTAAGTGCCAGAATACCCAGAATGATGTGACGTTTGTTGCCACTGGCGACGGCCTCCCCTATGCGGAAGACCGTAACATCAACCGGAACACAGTCATCACTATGACTGGTTACTGGTCTGTGGGTAGTAAATACGGCACATCTTTCAAGGTCGAGTCTTTTGAGTACCAGCTCAAGAAAACCAAGGACGCCACAATATCGTACCTGTCGAGCCTGCGCTGCGGGTTCGGCCCCGCCGCTGCGGAAGCAGTTTGGAAGACGTTTGGAGACATTACGTGGGACGTGCTGGACAATCAGCCTGAACGGTTGATTGGTGTCAAGTACGGACGCCGTTACGTTTCCAAGAAAATGGTCGATAAACTGAAGGTCGCACTGAGCGAGACGAAGAAAGAGCGTGAAGTCACCAGACTTCTCCGCAATGCAAACCTCTCTCTTCGGAAGGTACAAACACTGCTGAAGGCTTTTCCCGATGAAGACGTGGTGGATATCCTCAAGCACGACACGTACCGTGTCTGCGAGGTCAAGGGGTTCTCCTTTGATATGGTGGACAGCTTCGCTCTGGAACAGGGCGTTGCTATCGACAATCCTGCACGTCTCCGTGAGGCGCTGCGGTACACTATGGACTTGGCGGCATCCGCCGGTCATATGTGTGTCCCTGCTATTGAACTGCCTGCTATGATGGCGAGAGTAGCCAACAAGAATGTCCGGACCAAGGGCGTTACAGAAGAAATCTGTAAGGGCGCTATCAACGCCGCCTGTCTGCGTAAGGACCTTCGTTTGGCCGGCCCCATGCTGTATTCTGCCAGCCGATTTGAGCAGGAATACGGTATCAGCCGCCATATCAAGCGGCTCATGAAAAGCAATAAGCCTGTCTCTACAGAGAAGATTAACCGAGCATTACAGGCATATCAGGAAGACAACGACATCACCCTCGCTGAAAAGCAAAAAGAGGCTGTTATCAGTTGCTTCCAGAACCCCGTCACTATCATCACCGGCGGTCCGGGCACGGGCAAGACGACCGTCACAAAGGCCGTTCTGTACGTCCATAAGGAGCTTTTCGGTGAGGATAACTCGCTCCCCTGCCTACTGGCTCCCACTGGCCGTGCCGCCCGTCGTATGACGGAGCAGACCGGTGTGGAGGCGTCTACCATCCATTCCGCCATCGGACTGCGTGGTGATGACTGTGTGGGCGGCTGTGATTGTGATGGGCCCCTGTTCGGCAATATCTTCATCATCGACGAATGCTCCATGATGGACTCTTTCGTAGCATACAACCTGCTGCAGAAGATTCCGGGGCGCACCAGAGTCGTGTTCGTTGGAGACCCTGAACAGCTCCCTTCTGTCGGTGCCGGCAACGTGCTGTATGAGATGATTCGCAGCGGTATGGTGCCTGTCACCAAGCTGAATGTCATCTACCGACAGGCTCAGGGAAATCCCATCGTGGAAAACGCGCAGAAGATGCGTCACGGTGACGTAAACCTGCATTATGCTAAAAAGCAGTTCATGTTTATGGAAGACCGTACCGGAGACCCTGCCCGCATTGAGGAAGCTGTATGCGAACTCTACGAGAAGTCTATCCGCGCAAAGGGCGCTTCCAACGTCGCTCTCCTCTGCCCCTATCGGCACAAGAGCGCACTGAATGTGAACCGCTTCAATAAGCTGCTGCAGGAGCGCATCAACCCCGCATCTCCCACAAAGAACTTCGCTATCTTCAACAGCAAGCTGTTCCGTGAAGGCGACAGAGTGATGCAGACGAAAAACACCGACTTCGCCAAGAATGGCGACATCGGTGTGATTCACTCCATCTCTTTTGAAGCTGACAAGGACGACCCGAACAAGAAGACAGATATCGTTACCATTGAGTTCAATGACGACGGTAATCTGGTTCGGTACGATGCTGAACAGATGGAAAATGTTGACTTGGCTTACTGTACCACGGTGCATAAGAGTCAAGGTTCTGAGTATTCCATCGTTATCATGGTCGTATCACCTGAGCACAAGGCTATGCTGCGGCGCAATCTGGTCTATACCGGCATTACCCGTGCAAAGGACTGTGTTATCATGGTCGGTCGTGTCGAAGCCTTGACAAAGGCTATTCTGAACAACAAAACGGACAAACGGTATACGATGCTGGGCGACTGGCTCTACACCGAACTCCATGAATTTGCTGCTGACGCAACAGAAAAGCAGGGTGCATAGCACCCTGCTTTTTTATGCCATCATTTAAGTCCTTACAACGGCAAACACATCATTAGGATGTACCGTCCGGAGCATTTCTTCGGAGCTTGCATACACTCTGTATGCTGCATCTATGTTTCGTCTGTACTGCTCCCGCGAGATAGGCGGGCGAAGCTGGAACTCACGCATTGTTCGGAGTATTTTGTTGCTCAGGGTGTGGCTTAGGCCGACCTGCCTGAAGCCCAAGATTTCGCCGTATTTCGTGTCCACAGACACAATGATGAGGCTGCATCCAACGCCCTCCTCTTCTATTTCTTCAAATGGCGGAAGAGTCGGGTTGATGCGAGGGTCAAAGGGAGTGTCCATCCACGGACCAGCATCAAAGGAGAACAAGAAGAAAGGTGTATCTTTGATAACAGCTAAAGTTGTCATCAAACTTCCCTTGATGAATGAATCATTTTCATCCTTTCTCATTTCGGGAAAGCCAATTATAAGTTTCCACCCAGAAACACTATCATAGTCCATTCGAATCAAAATGTCGTTTGTGAGGTATTCCGGAACCCTATCCCCCACTGATAGTCTTTCATACATAGCCCCCATGTGTAATACCTCCCCCTTCAGTATAACATAAAGTATATCAAAGAAATTTCACCAGTGCAAGAATCATCGAAAATTCTCTGCAATTTTGCCTCTCGCAAGAACTTGACAAAATATCAAACTGTGGTAGTATAGAATTATAATTACGAAGCTATTTTTATAAAGGAGATTTATCTCCGTTTTCAAGTCACCCTAATTATTAAAGACAGTTATCCCAATTACGGGATAGCTGTCTTTTTTAATATATAAATACATCAAATATGCCATTTTCTGACACCCCAAAAATCAACATTTGTCAGGATTTGGTCCGCCTTCGTGCGGAAGAAAGGAGAAAATTATGTCTTATCAGAACAACAACGGTGGTATGCAGCAGGCTCCCAACCAGTACGGCTATCCTCAGGCACAGGGCCAGTATCCCGCACAGCCTCAGTACGGTGCGCCTCAGGGTCAGCCCGCCTACGGCTATCCTCCCCAGCAGCCGGCCCCTCAGGGCTATGCTCAGGGTGGGTATCCTCAGCAGGGTATGCCTCAGGGTCAGCCTGCGCCCCAGCAGGGCGGCTATCCGCAGCAGGGTGCTCCCACGCAGGGTCAGCAGCAGGGCCGTCAGTTCATCACCTACGGTCATTTCACCAATGCTGTGACCTCCGACGGTAAGCCCTTCATCTATGTGGACTTCGAGTGTGCTGTCACCCGCTGCTCCCAGATGAAGTACACCAGCGAGGGCAAGCCCTACATCAACTTCTCTATGCCCATTCAGGGCCGCCAGAACACTCTGGACCGTGTCTTCGGTCAGGGAACGCTGGTTCCCAATGACAAGGGTGTGGTGTGGGCCAACTGCTCTATGTGGGAGAAGGTCGCCGAGCGCTTCCTGAACATGGTCGCTACCGGCAAACACAACAATCCCGTGCTGATGATTTCCGGCTCTGCAAAGATTCAGGAGTACAAGCGCAATGACGGAACGCCTGCCAAGAGCCTGAACATCACGGTCAGTGACTTCACTCTGCTCCGTGAACGCAACAGCGGCTCCTGCATGGACCCCAATGCCCAGCAGCAGGCTCCTCAGGGCTATCAGTCTTCCTTCGGCGCTCCCGCTGCCAATGGCTATCAGCAGCCCGCACCTCAGCAGGCTCCTCAGGGCGGTTACGCTCCCCAGCAGCAGGCTATGCCTCAGCAGGGTCAGCCCGCTCCCGCGCCTCAGCAGCAGGGTCAGCAGCCGATGAACTACGGTCAGCCCGCCCCCAACGGCTTCTATGAGCTGAACGGTATCGACGACAGCGACCTGCCGTTCTGATTCCGCCACTCCCCCGCAAATCTGTAAGGCAAGCGAAAGGCGGGGTCTCGATACATTTCGAGACCCCGCTTTTCCAGCAAAAAAAAGAAAGGAGTACAACATGACTCTCAATCAGGAAGAGAAGAAAAAGCTGCGGGCAAACATTGAGAAAATTGATGCCTACATCAAATCTGAGATTTGCCCGTATCTGCACGGCAGCAGCATCACTGTGGATTTCGGTGAAGAACGGCAGTATCCTACGCCTCCTTATCGTGAGGCGGAATACCATCTGTCGGTTTACAAAGACCACATCGGCGACCACATCAGCGGTCGCACCGGTAATCTCGGTCTGAGTCTGCTGAGTACCTCCTCGGATGAGTTCGGCAGAACCTGTAGTTTCGATACCTATACGTCCGCCGGCGTCGCTCTGCTGCGCCACTGGCCTGCTATCAAGCAGAAGTTGCAGAAGCAGGTTCTCGACATTGTCTCCAGTGAAAAGCTGCTCGATACTTTTGAAGTCTGAGAAAGGAGAAAATAACATGGAACTGAAACTTGCTCTCGCCACGGTTAAGCCCCATTGGTCTGCCGAGTCCGTTGACGTGCGCTTCACCTTTGAACGCATGGACAACTCTTACGCCACTGTCACGGCGGACGCCAAGGCACTCTATAAGGACTGGTTCTCCGATTGCAGGATGTGTCCTGAGAACGGAGAGTACGTCCACGGCGTCACCATCGGTACGCCTGACGGTAAGGTTTATCTGGTGGAAGACATCGAGCTGACCTTTGAAGAGCTGATGGAGGCTCTGGCAAGCTACTTCTTCAAGGGGCCTTCTGTTGCTGACCGCACTGACGACGGTGTTTTCCGCTGCGGTATCTGTGGCGAAGAACTGGTGTGCAGCGATACCGGCGATATGCCCGATTGCTGCCCCAACTGCGGTACAGCGGTGATGTACCCTGTCCCCTGCATTGAGATGGAGGGGGTGTGAGGTATGGGTAGCTTCTCTTGGCTGTTTGCCGATACAAACAACACCAAGAACCTCCGCGCCTACCGCAAGGGCTATGTCGCTTGTCCCGACGGGACATTCATCTGCGAACCATGCTATGAAACCTACGGTATTTTCGACGGCAAGGATGTCTACGACTTGGTCGTAGATTGGAACCGTAAGTTTATCGCCGAAAACCCTGACCACCTGCTTCCCCACGTCCACTGCTGGACGAAAGATGGTGCTTTGGTGAGAACGACCTATCGGCTGAAGGATTTCCCATGGTATCCTGTCGTCGCCGACCTGTCGATTCCTTTCGAAGACCTGCATGATGCGCTCATTGCACATCTCAAGAAGGAGCTTGGTGATAAGTTCGCGCCCTACAGAACGGAAATCCGCAACATCGGCATTGACATCGCGTGCTATGACGAGGATAACGCATCTCTCCCCTATCCCATCAAGATTACCAGCAAGAAGACCGGTATCTGCTATGAGGAACTTCCTCCGAGTAAATGGGACCCTGAACAGGGACTCTGTGAGTACCGTTCTCAGAGGTATCAGTGATGGCAGGGCGGCCTAAGGGCATTGTCACGCAGGCAATGGTCACGTCGGCGAAAAAACGGCTGCAGGAGACCGGAAAAGGTCATACTGTGACGCTTTCGCAGGGTAAGTGGCTGCACTTCGGCACCCACGGTGTCACGCTGCATCAGGCCGGCGATTACGAGCTTACCAAGATGAAGCGTGTCAATCGGTGGCAGGAGAAAACGGTCAAGCAAATCAACGACGAGCTTCGCGCTACGTCGTGGAGACCTTGAGCAAAACTGCGGAAGGACGATTCATGGAGAAACATTCACACATTCAAAAAGAAGACGCTGAAATGATGGTCGTCCGCATTCAGCAGCTTGGTGCCACCACTGGTGACACTGAGCTGCTGGCCGCAGCGGAGATGCTCTCATCGCTCTTACGGGAACGTGAACTTGCTGTTCACTGTATCGACGAAGTATTCAATGCCGTGGCGCATCTGCCGCAGCGACCTGCTGATGCCTATTTCAGTATTCTTCGCTTCCGAAAGGAAACAGGGCGCCACAAATAGCGCCTCTTAAAGAAAGGAGAAACACTATGTATAATCCCTGCTACAACTGCCCTCGTCCCAACGTGATTCGCGTTAATGAGGGACGTGAGGCGTTTTTGCCGAAGGATGGCGGCGACTACTACGACCCGCTGGTTTGCCCGCAGATGTGCGTTTGCGGCGCCAGTCGGGAGTACGCGGAGAAGCTGGAAATCCAGCTCCGCACTGCCTGCCACGCCTGAGCCGTCAGCCAAGAAAGAAAGGAGAAAAGAACCATGGGTAAAGGTAATGTATCTGTGCGCGGCCCATATGAGGCTGTTTACTGTATTTCCAACGAATTCCTCCATGTTTATCGTGAGGACGAGCCCGATAAGGAAGAGCCTGAGGTTCGTTTGCTGAAGGACATTCCCTACTCCGAACTGGACACCTGCCGGTGGCTGTTCGACGAAGAAGGTTCGTCCAACGAGGAGGAAGATGTACTGGAGTGCATCGTTGACGCCTTGAGCCGCCGCTTTCAGAGTATGACTCCTGTGCTGGGAGAGAAGTGGATTTCCAGAACGCGACGTGCGATTATGGAAAACGAACTGTTCACCATCGCAGTTGAGGACAACGAGACATCTCTCGCTGTTGAGCTGCTGCAGAAAGAAGTACAGTACGATGATAGGCTGCTCGGCTTCCAAAAGCGGCATTTCGAGCGCTACAAGGAAGCGCTGAAGGCCGCCATGTTGGAACGAGTTCCTGAAATTACATTTCCCACGAGTGCATGGACTTCCGGCACAATCCGTGCTGAAGACCTTGTCACTAAGTAAAATAAGAAAGGAGAAAATACTATGGGCTGCAATTATCCTCCCGAAATCGAGCGGATGCAGAAGCTCTATGAGCGTGCTGACGCTGCGTTGATAGCTATTTCCGGACAGTTTGAAAAGGGCGCCTGCCATGATGACATCTGCCAAGCTGCTCTCGATGACTATGACGCCTTCTCCCGTGCTGTCGAGCAGGCCAACAACGGCGACCCCGACAAGTTGGAAGATTTCATCAGGTGGGCAGCGGCAGAAGCGGTCAAGCAGTACATGGCGCACGGCAGGGACTACCGTCCTACCGTCGCTGACCCCGCCGGCACGAAGCCCGACGAGCAGTACGAGTCCAAGGCCATCGTGTTCATCGGCGCTCTCATCAGCACGGAACGTCCCGGCATGAGAAGTCTGATTAACTATCTGGTTAAGGAAACGGACTTTTTCACGGCTCCTGCCAGTGCCAAGTATCATTCCAGCTATTGCGGCGGTCTGCTGGACCACTCCCTCAACGTGTATATGCGTCTCAAGGACACATATTTCTCTGAGGTCGAACGGAACAGCACACCGCTGGATGACCAGCAGAAACGGGCTATCGAAGATAGCATCGTTATCTCTGCGCTGCTGCATGATGTTTGCAAGGCAAACTTCTATGTGTGGGGCAGCCGCAATGTGAAAGACCCCCAGACCGGTCAGTGGAAGGCTGTGCCTTGGATTACCTATGATGAGAAGATGCCTTACGGCAACCACGGCGATAAGTCCGTGTTCCTCATCGAACGGTATATCCGGCTGACGATTACGGAGGCCTTTGCGATTCGCTTCCACATGGGCGAGTACAGCACGGACAAGAACACCTCTCTTGCCTTCACGCGCTATCCTCTGGCTTTCCTTCTGCATCGTGCAGATGAGACGGCCACGTATCTCGACGAGAACCTTCTCCGGCAGGGAATCCCTGCGAAGGAGTGATGACGATGGCGGAAAAGCGTAGTGACTGGCAGGACTACAAGGTGGAGTTCAGCTACACAGTTTCGAACACGGATACGTTTACTGTGCGAGCGCCCTCCTATGGTGCCGCAAAGGAAATCACGCTGAACATCATTCGGCGTGGTCTCTCTGAACACGGCATCAATCCTGAGCGCTGCACTGTAAACTTTGAACGTGTCTCACCTATTTTGGAAGAAGCTCAGAATAATTAAAAAAAAAGACCACCATATGGTGGTCTTTTTTTTGCGCTAATGAATGAATTCGACGAACACAGATACCTTGAATTCAGTTTTCGGCTTCTCTTTAGGGGGAATGGAAATACCTTCTACACCAGTAACGGTTTTGAGATTATTCCATTTATTGTGGTCCTCTCCAATATACTTGGCAATCGTTCCCCATGTAGGAGTCCCTTGAGTGCGATTCTCATTGTACTGACGTCCAGAAGTGGGCTTTATTCTCATATACTCTTTTTGGAAAAGTGCAATCCAACGCCGCCGTGATACCTGACGCTTTGCCAAAAGGTCGAGCTGCCAGTTTTCACAAACGTACTCAGGATACCTCGCCTGAAGCCACAGCCGATAGTTCTTCTTACCGAACTTCTCAATTATATATGGTGCAGGTAATCCATTGTGCGCTTTTAATTCCCGTCTGGTCGGAATACGATGATTCTTAGTTACGAATGCATCAAGCCGCTTATGCATGAGCCTTGTGTTCCATCTTGTTTTCTTTTTGCTCATACATCGACACCATCGGAAGATGTACTCTCTTCATCAGAGACGGAGATATTCATATATGTGACCCTCGGTTTTATCTTTGGTTTCTGTCCGTAGCGGGGCAAGCCCAGCTTATCAATCAAGGTACTCCAAGAAGTCAGATTAAGCAGAGCCGACATTGAATTCCACGTAGGAACAGTTTTTGCCTTCCTTCGATTGAAGTCATCTTGACCAAGCGGCTTCAATTTAAGATACTCTTCCACGAAAATATTTTGAACTTCTTCGACGCTACTATAGCGGGTTCCTCCGTAAAAATATTGATTCGAGGAAGTTTTTGTATATTCTGGATAATTTTCAAGAAGCCACTTATGTACCGGCATTCCAAAAATTGCACGAAATGCCCTCGCACCCGGAAGCTGTTTATCTTCCGGAATCTCGTACATTCTCGGAGAATTACCCCCCGTTTTTTCAATGTATCGCTCGACGGCTGAAATAGCTCCAAGCTGTTTCCACCCTAAAGTTTCATTATTTCTCCTAATTTTTTCCAAAACACGAAGCGCTGTGCAGAGTTCGTCACTTTGTTCAACTTCTTCTGATTTGTTTTCAAAATAGTTCAAAATAACGGTAAATGCTTCGTTTTGTAACATATTAGTTTTGTTTTTCATGTATGAAAATCCTCTGAAAAATTAACTTTTGGGTTATTTCACCCTGTCTCAATAGTCCCGATGATCGTAGGAGAAATACGCCGGTATCTGCGGGATAACAGCGCCATTCGCGTCAGCCGCAGCATGCGGGACACCGCCTATCGGGTGCTACAGGCCCGGGAGCAGTTGATGTCGCAAAACCAGCGGGAGCCGACTGTGGAGCAGATCGCCGCCCAGCTGGGAATCCCCCGCGAGGAAGTGGTGATGGCGATGGACGCCATCGTTGATCCCGTAAGCCTGTACGAACCGGTATATTCCGACGCTGGGGACAACGTATGCGTGATGGATCAGGTGCGGGACAGCAATAACAGCGACGAGCACTGGCTGGAGCAGATCAGCCTCAAGGACGCCATCGCACGGCTGGATAAGCGGCAGCGGAATATTCTGGCACTGCGGTTTTGTCAGGGAAAAACGCAAATGGAGGTCTCCTCGGAGATTGGTATTTCACAGGCGCAGGTAAGCCGCTTGGAAAAGAGCGCTATCGCCTGCATCAAACGCGAAATGTAACGTAAGCGTCAAACCTACCCGCGTATAGAAAGGCCGCCATCTCAGTTGTTGCTCATCGAGATGGCGGTCAATTATTTTTGAGGCATATAGCATTCTTCCGGGGC
>OLSQ01000058.1_pt1 | contig 107080 bp, 91 predicted proteins | sample 1672561 | NCBI WGS metagenome assembly OLSQ01 (sample SAMEA3136699, study PRJEB25190) | human gut metagenome | biome: human gut; feature: human-associated habitat; material: faeces | place: Austria | collected 2013
ATTTGTTATATACAAAAAAATAATGCTCATGTTTCAATAATAATAGCAGTGTTCTGCATAACTCGTCAGTCTTTGCTACATCTTGATGCTTATGATAAAAGGTGGTGTGCCACAGATTAGTGACACACCCTAATTTTATCCTTTGCTTCTGTTGATTATATTTGGTATTTCCCTGTTAGATTTTTCAATCGTTGTGTTATTTCCTCCCTTAGCCATTGTGGTTCCAGTACTTCCATGGTGTCCATGTTGGAGAAAATCTCCTGTTCGAAATCAAACTCTGGTTTCAGGTGATACTCAAAGATGGAGTATTCATCGGTACGCTTCATTTCCTTTTGAGACTCATGGAGAGGAAGATTACGTATGTAGTTGCTCTGGAAGGCATCTACCTTGAGCACCACCTTCTGAACTTCGGAATCCTCGTTATTGATGATTCCGAAGCAATCCTTGAAATATTCGGCCGGTTCCAAATCCTTTGGCATCTTGAAAACTTTGTCTGAGATGATGACATTTTCCATACGGTCAAGGGCATAACAACGGATATCGTTCGTGCCAGGACTATAGGCAACCACATACCAGCGTTTCTTGAAAGCCTTCACGAAATAAGGATGGATGTCAAACTCATAATACTTCTCGGAATTGTAACTATAGTAAGAGATGAAAATGACATGGTTGTCACGCATGGCCTTGATGATGTCTTCCAGAAAGTTTCTGCCAGAAGGCATGTCCTCCAGAAGGACCCGTTCCTTGAGCTTACGGCTGTTGCCAACCATGGCATGGAGGGAGAAGGCATTGAGCATCCAACTTCGGGTACTTCCTTCATCGAAACAGTCGCCATACTCGATGTTGTAGCGGTATCCGCTGCCACATTCGATGTTTATCTCAAACAGTTCCTCGATGCTATGGATGTTGTTGATGAAGGTTCTTCGGGAGAGTTCCGTTCCCTCACTGAGGTCAGAGTCCAACCATCTGCTTTGGATTTCCTTCAGGGTGATGCCGCCCCTTTTCTTTGCCCGGTGGATGGTTTCCACGAGCCAGACATATTTGTTTAATTGGTTGATTGCCATATTATCTTGTTTTATTTTGTTTCTTATAATTTTGGTACAAAGATAACGGAAAAGTAGGAAAATATGTTGCACAAGTTGAATTATTTTTGATGTGTGAAGTGATTTTACACCCATTTCTTCTATCTTTGCATTAAAAACTTAGAAAGAAATGATGAATTGTAACAGAAACAGACAAATGGTCAAACGCCGTATCTATTCCTTTCAAATGGACGGCGAGAGTAGGGCAGAGGCAATCTGTCGTGCCTTCCAGCAGTATACACTTGTAGATTGGGCCCTATATGATAGGGTGTCTTTTCTGATTGTATCTTCTGTGAAGCACCCTTTATTGATGAGAGAACTTTCTCAGCTCATGTCGATAGCGCAGTCATTCAAGGATTCTGCCCAGGTGGAGTTTCATCAAAAGATACAGACTGGTGATGAGCAGAGGCTTCTGCTTGTCATACTGGCGTATAGGGATGGAAATGAATCAGCAGAATAATTTGTTTTTGGTGACGAAGTGTTGGGTAATCATGTTCTTATCTGTAGGTACATTACTTTAGCCTTCCTTATGATGCATTTTGGGTCTTTTTGTATAGTTTTCCATGTTTTTTTGCGTCTATAAGTGATTTTTTCCTGTTTTTTGTTTGGTGATTCAGAAAATAGTTATACCTTTGGGCAGAGATGAAAATTTCGATGATGGCAGCAGGTAGCCGAGCGGTCTTCAGAGCGCATATCGTAGGTTCGATTCCTACCGTTATGTTCATTTTTGAGCTCTGAGACTCTAACCTCAGTGCGGGGCTTCATGCCCCGTTTTATTTTTAAATTTCTTTTTTTGTATGTTCTTTCAATATAATTGAGTCATGAATAACAATGTAGAAAAGCTATTAAACGAGATAGGTAAATTAGTGGTAGCTCAAAATGAGCGAACTAAAGAGCGATATTCCCACGGAGAATTGTTCAATGTGTTTAATATTTTAGGCTTAGAGTCCAAAGAAGTAAGGCTGCATTCTGCTCTTTTAGCAGATCTCCTCAGACCCAATGGCATGAGTGGAGTTGGAAATGCCTTTCAGAAAGCGTTTCTTGCTATCTTAGGGCTTCCTGAGAATTATATAGTTGATGGCAAGGTATCTGTAGAACTTTCCATTGGAACTACTACAGATTCAGAAAGAGGACGCATAGATATCATTATGGAGGATGGCAATCATGCCGTCATTATCGAAAATAAGATTTATGCTCAGGATCAACCAGCACAACTTCTGAAATATACCAATTTTGCTAGGGATAACTACCCTCATGGCTACAGATTATTGTATCTCACTTTAGATGGGAAAGAGGCGAGTGATGATTCTGCTCAAGGATGTCCTTACCAGTATATCTCCTACAAGAATGAAATTTCCAAATGGCTTGCGGAGTGTGCTAGGATATCTTTCGATCGTCCTTTGGTTAGGGAAACAATTAGACAATATATTAATTTAATCAAACAATTAACGAATCAAAGTATGGGAACGTTAGAAGACAATAAACTTGCAGAGTTAGTGGCAAGTCCTGAGCATGTAGATGAGTATTTGATGATCATTAATAATCAGACGTCTATAGAAAATAGAATTCGGTTGGGATTTGTGGCTGAAATAGAAAAAATGGCTTTGGATATGGGATATGAAATTGTCCCTGTGGGAGATAAGAGAACTTATCTGTATGAAGGCTGGGGAGGCTATGCTTTGTTTAAATTACCTCAAAATGAAAGTATTTATTTTTATATTGGTGGTGATAATACTCAAAAGCGTGGTCATGCCTATGGATTGATTGCTCTTAAAGGGGCTCAAACTCCTGACTCGATAAAGGATGAAATCGGATGGACAGATGATTGTAGTTCCATTTGTTATACCAATTGTTTCCCTGATGATTATTCTTTTGTTGCAGCAAAATGGATGTGGGGGCCAAATGAAGAAAAATGGTGGTTTTGGTGTAGTGAAACGTTAAGTGCGATGGTTCCGCATCAGAACCAATCATCTTTATTAGCTGATTTTTTAAAATCTAAAATGCTGGAGGCTAAGAATATTATTTTGAAATTGGGAAAATGACGGTTCATTTAAAGAAGGTGTGCCAAGGTCTTATGGCACACCTTCTTATAAAAAATGCCTTATATATTCTTATTCCATCAAAGCTGCTCAATGTTTCTTCTGATCCACAGTTTGAAGAACGGGTCGTTGAAAGATACGGTATCTCCATCCATATCTATGAAATCTTTAGCAATCAATGCCTTCTTGATACCCTGCACATTGGCTGAGATTTCCAGAAGCATCAGGCACTTAATCTTGGTAAATATAATACATATGGTAATATTCGGGGATTTGTTCAATATATGAGTTTGGTTCAATGGCATGTATATAGGATTTCCAGCATGAATAATTGCACTCTCTATGAACAAAAATTGATAGAATTACCACTTTGGCTTTAGATTTCAGGTGAACAGAAAGGCTCAAAACCACATTTCTGTTTACCTGCAGGGATGTGGGCTTGAGCCTTTTCTTATGCGATTTTGTTTATATTTTTTATTTATTTTGATATTTTTTGGGGGTGTTGAGATGGTGAATTGGGGTATTGAGTGGCCATTCTCTTGACCGTATCGTACATTAGCCTGTTGAGCTTCTCATCGGGCATTGTCTTTTTCTCCGGGTGGATGTGTTCTACCTTTTGATCGTAGAACATTGCCCATTTCTCTGCCCAAGTAAAGAGCTGATCATCTACTGGTTCCAGGTTATGTTCGTTGCTTCTCTTTTTGAGTTCCAGCAGGTGAGCGATCTTTGCTTTCATGTCAGTATCCTCTACAGTTGCATTCACCAGTTCTGTGAATCTTACAGGAGGGATGGTGCCTTTGTCAGATAACCATTTACAAACAAGGATACCTCTGAGGTAGTAGAGGAATCTCTTCAATGGCAGTCCATAGTCCTTGATGTATCTGTCATTATGCTTCTTGTAGATATGGTTGTAGTGGAACATGGCTTTCTCCTTGTTGAAATATTGATTTTCCATTTGGCGAATCTCGTTGATGAACGTTTCGTCCATTTGGTAGATGATAGGAGAGTGGAGCCATTCAAAGAGTGAAGGGTTGGAACTTTTGAAGAGGCGCAGGGCTTTCTTCAGGTCCCAGCCGGACATGTCTGTTTCATCAGGGAACATCTGCTCGATGGTATCCTTTTGCTCTTCGATATGGAAGTACCACTCTGGTTCATGGACATAGATGAAGCGTACATCCCAATCGCTGTCAGGAGATGAGAAGCCCCATGCCCTGCTGCCGGATTCTACAGCATACAGTATCTTGATGTGGTGTTGCTCCTCGATTTCCCGAAGGTGTTTGCTGATTCTTTCCTGGCTAGCATACTGCTCTGCCTGATTATTGTTTTGTTCCATCATATCTTTCTTTTTAATTGTTGTCTTCATCAAATTGGCCATGTTGCTCGTACATATCTGCCATTTCCTTTGTCTTTTCTCTCATAAAGTTTACCGCATTTCGTGGATAGATGACTCTTACTCCAGGACCATAGCTCATGAGGACGGAGTAGAGTTCGAAGTTGATGACCACGGAGATCTTGAAGATGCAGCTGCCGTCCTCATTCTGTCTGATCAGTTCCTGGCTATGATGGAGGGGCTTGGTCTTGATATACTTGCTTTGTTCCACGGATGCCCAGAACTTGATGGTGCGAGGCTTGTTGTCGATATTCTTGCTCACACCTATGACATCGTCAAAGAACTTCTCGCTATCGAACTTGGGATTCTCACGGAATGGCTCTTCGATTGGTTCAATGGATACCATTCTGTCAAGAGCTAAGTTATACAGGACCAGGTCTTTCTTCACTGAGCCGAAAAGGAACCATCTGTTTCTGTATTCCTTCAGCAGATAAGGGTAGAGGATGTATTCGTTTGCTTCCTTTGCGTTGAATGACTGATACATGATTCTCAGTGTCTGCTTATTGGCTATGTAATTGTAGAGAGGGTTCAGAAGTTCCAGTCCTTTGAGGTTCGGCATCGAGTCAAAGTGGATGATGGGCTTTCTGTTGCTTTTGCTGATAGACAGCTTGTCTTGCAGTCTTCCCACCACGTCTGCCATTTCCGAGAAGTGGTCAAAGTCCTCCAGCTGCTTGAGCATTTCTACGGCTTCTTTCATGATCTCATAGTCGTTTTCAGACAGAGGCATGTCGAAGATGGAATAGTTGGGGTCTGCATAGCGGTAGTATTTGCCATCATACACCTCTATAGGGGCATTGTAGCCCAGTTTGTCACTGCGCATGATCTGCAGGTCTGCCTGTACGGTTCTCAAAGACACGCCTTTTGAGATGCCTTCCATGTCATAGAGGGCATCGCTGCAAGCATCCACCAGGTTGTCGATGGTCCATCGGCGATACTTGTTTCTCAGGCAATTATCTATTGTCTTGTACCTTATCAGGGCATTCTTGTTTGCTGGCATAAGCTATTCTTTTTAAATTCTGTTGCAAAGATAGCAAATAACTCCGCAATCTATTTGCGTAGCAACGATTATTTAACTTTTTCCTGCACTTTAAGGTAGTTTAGGAGGTTTTTGGGAGCCTAGAATCATCTTGTTTTAAATTCATTGCTTGCACAATGTGGCTTTTAGCATAGTACCCGTTGATAGGCAAAAGAGTTATGGAAATCAGCAAAAAACTTGTTTTGGGGCACTATTCTATAAGTTTTCTGCTGTTTCTTTTGTTGGTTTGAAATTTAATGTGTACTTTTGCCATGCAGTATATTCATACGGCTATATGAAACGAATTATTAATTGTAAAAGCTATGCAGTATCCAACCCTATTAGAATATATGAAGGCTATTCAAGATGCCGGTAATAATCTTGACAAGTTGTCTCACCTTTCTGTCGTATTAGATGGTCACGGAGAACCCTATCATATCAGCGGTGATTCTTCCGTGGTGTTTAAGATGCAGGACAAGACTACCGGGAAATATTATGCTCTCAAGTGTTTTACAAAAGCTCAGAAAAGACGTGCTGATGCGTATTGCTTGATAGCTGAGGAACTGGAAGTTGTAGAGTCTCAGTATGTTGTTTCAGTTAAGTATTTGGAAAAGGAACTCTTGGTTTGTAGGCAAGACAAATTGGAGAGATTTCCTGTACTGTTGATGGATTGGGTCGATGGACATACTTTGGGAGCTTTTGTTGCAGCAAACTATCAAAATCAATCTGTCATGTCGATGCTTTGTTATCGTTTTGGCGTAATGGCAGCTTGGCTCCGCTCTCAATCTTTTGCTCATGGGGACATTGCTCCAGACAATATCATAGTCCGTCCTAATGGTTTTCTAATATTGGTGGATTATGATGGCATGTTTGTTTCTACTATGAAAGGTTGGGAATCTCCATCTGTAGGTAGTAAAGATTTTTGCCATCCTTTGCGCACTGTGGTTGATTTCGATGAAACAATAGATGATTTTTCATTGGCAAGCATCGCCTTGTCTTTGAAAGCTATATCCATGAATTTTACTTTGTTAGATACCTATGGTGCATCAGACAGGCTTCTCTTCTCAGAAAAAGATTATCGCACTCCATCAAATAGCAAGGTCATATCAGCCTTGCAGGGGTTGATGTGTGATAAAGATTTCTGCACACTTTACTCTCTTTTCATGCTTGCATTGGCGAGAAAGGAGCTTTCTACATGTTCTTTTAGGTTGTTTGTTGGCGAAAACCCAAATCTGTCTCAACCTATAGAAGACTTATCAACAAAAGTTACGGAGGAAGATTTGAACGAGGCTATCACAGATGAATTTGGTGTGAAATATAGCAAAGATGGAAGAAAACTATTGAAAGCTCCTTACGAACTTGATAGTACTTATTCTATAAGAGAGGGGGTTAAGATTATTTGTGAAAGGGCATTTTTTTGCTGCGGTTCTTTGAGTAGCCTTGTTATTCCGGATAGTGTAACTCGTATTGGGAATGGTGCTTTTAATGGCTGTTATTATTTGAAAAAACTCGAAATTCCTGATGGTGTAACCCGTCTTGGAGAAGGGGTATTTGAGGGCTGCTCTTCTCTAGGAAGTCTTGTTATTCCCGACAGTGTTACTAGCATAGAGGATAGGGTATTTAATGATTGCCATTCTTTGAAAAGTCTCGTCATACCTGATGGTGTTACCAGTATTGGAGAAGATGCATTCGCCGGTTGCGAATCTTTGAAGAGTCTTGTCATTCCAGCTAGTGTTGTCAACATTAAAGGTGATCCTTTTTACTGCTGGACAGGTAAACTGAGATGCCTGTCGCCATACTATATTTATGAAGACAATGTTTTGTTTGATAGAGACAAAAGTACAATTATCTCGTTTAGAGACATAAAAGCAACTTCATATACCATTCCTGACAGTGTTACGAGTATTGGAGAAAGGGCATTTTCCGGTTGCGAATCTTTGACGAGCCTCGTCATTCCAGATAGTGTTGCCAGTATAGGAGATGGGGCATTTGAGGGCTGCGAATCTTTGAAGAACCTCGTCATTCCGGACAATATTACCAGTATAGGGAAGGGTGTATTTCAAGGTTGTAGCTCCTTGACAGATATTGTCATTCCAAATAGAGTAACCAGTATTGGAGAAGGTGCTTTTTTTGCATGCAATTCCTTGACGAGTATTGTCATCCCATCTAGTGTAATCTGCATTGGGACTTGGGCATTTTATGGTTGCGAATCTTTGACGAGTCTTGTCATTCCTGACAGTGTTACCAGCATTGGGGATGAAACATTTTATGGTTGTTGTTTCCCAAACGATCTTAAACAGGAATTAATCTCCCGATTTGGAAATAGAATATTTGTGAAACCATAATGGGGGCTATGATGTGAAATTGGGCTGCCTGATTCTGGGAACAGGGTAAGGTGGCCTTTTTAAAAAGATAGTTTCAGAAAAAAGTAATCAGTTTTTTTCAGTTTTTTTTGTTGGTTTGAAATTTAATGTGTACTTTTGTAAAGTCGTATTTTCATACGACTAAATGAAATGAATCATTAATTGTAAAAGCTATGCAGTATCCAACCCTATTAGAATATATGAAGGCTATTCAAAATGCCGGTGTCAATCTTGACAAGTAGACTCACCTTTCTGTCGTATTAGATGGTCACGGAGAACCCTGTCACATCAGTGGTGATTCTTCCGTGGTATTCAAGATGCAGGACAAGACTACCGGGAAATGTTATGCTCTCAAGTGTTTTACGAAAGCTCAGAAAGAATGTGCTGATGCGTCTTCCAACAGTAGTTCTGTGAAGTATCTGGAGAAGGAACTCTTGGTTCAGAGTCAAGGTAAAGAGGAGAAATATCCGGTACTATTGATGGATTGGGTGGATGGTGATTCTCTGGGGGCTTCTCAGCTGAAAGTAGAGGATATGTCAACAGAAGCAACGAAAGCAGAGTTAAATGAGGCCATTACAGATGAATTTGGCGTGAAATACAGCAAAGATGGAAGAAAACTATTGAAAGTTCCACAAAAGCTTAAGGGTACTTATTCCATAAAAGAGGGGACAAAGATTATTTGTAACATGGTATTTTCTGAATGCGATTCGTTGAGTAGCGTTGTTATTCCTGATGGGGTTGCCGTTATTGGGAATGATGCATTTAGTTATTGCGAATCATTGAAGAGTATTATTATTCCTGATAGTGTTACTAGCATTGAAGAATATGCATTTGCCGGTTGCTCTTCTTTGAAGAGTATTGTTCTTCCAGATGGTATTACAAGCATTGGGGATGAAACATTTTATGGTTGTTCTTCTCTGGCTAGTCTTGTTATTCCAGACGGTGTTACCAGCATTGGAAATGGTGCATTTGCCGATTGTGGTTCGTTGAAGAATCTCGTTCTTCCGGAAAGTGTTGTCAGCATTAAAGGTAATCTCTTTTGCAAGTGGAATGGAGAAGTGAAATGTTTGTCTCCGAATTTTATCTTTGAAGATGGTGTGTTGTTTAACAAAGACAAAAGTACAATTATCTCGTTTAGAGACAAAGACATTACATCATATGTCATTCCGGATTATGTTACGAGTATTGGGGGAGATGCATTTTCCGGTTGCGAATCTTTGACGAGCCTCGTCATTCCAGATAGTGTTGTCAGTATAGGAGATGGTGCATTTAGTCACTGCGAATCATTGAAGAATATTGTTCTTCCAAATAGAATTACTAGCATTGGATTTTGTGTATTCCAGCATTGCCGTTCTTTGAAGAGTCTTGTTATTCCTGACAGTGTGACAAGCATAGATTCATTGGCATTTTGTTATTGCGAATCTTTGACGAGTCTTGGTATTCCTGATGGTGTAACCAGCATAGGGGATGGTGCTTTTTGTACTTGCGAATCTTTGGAGAGCCTTGTCATTCCTGGCGGTGTCACCAGTATTGAGAAAATGGCATTTAGTGGTTGCAAATCCTTGAAGAGTATTGTAATTCCTGACGGCGTAACTAGCATTGGGAGTGGTGCATTTAATGGTTGCGAATCTTTGAAGAGTATTGTTATTCCAGATAGTGTGACTTGTATAGGAAATAGAGCGTTTGAATTTTGCTTTTCTTTGAAGAGTCTCGTTCTTTCAAAGAGTCTAACTAGCATAGGGGATTGGGCATTTAATATGGCTGAATCTTTGGAGAGTCTCGTCATTCCTGACAGTGTTACCAGCATTGGGGATTATGCATTTAGTGGTTGTAGATCTTTGAAGAGCCTAGTTATTTCTAATAGTGTAACTCATATTGCTGTTGGTGCATTTCTGAGTTGCACTTCTTTGAGTAGCGTTGTTATTCCTGATGGTGTAACTAGTATTGGAGAGGGGGCATTCATCGGTTGTGAATCTTTGAAGAGTATTGTTCTTCCTGATGGTGTTGCCAGCATTGAGAAAGATGCGTTTAGGGATTGCAATTTCCCAAACGATCTTAAACAGGAGTTTATATCCCGTTTTGGAGAAGAGATTTTTAAGTAGCTTTTATGATTCTCGATTTTAGGCTCAGGAAGTTCCATCTTTTTCAAGCTATGACGTATCTTGTTTATGCCACGACCCCATGCCTTGTTGAACTACTCACAAGTCTTTAGCTTGTGGGTAGTTCAAGGTATCGATGTGTTTTGCAAACTGTTGTCTTTAGTTTGCTCCAGATTTTTGCAATCAGTTGTATATGTGGAAGTTAGCTTTGTTTGTAATTCTTTGGAAACAAGAAAGTAAATAGAATGTATCCTCATTGTCCTCAATACGTAATATCATAGCCCTACCTTTGCACCAGAAATTGTTAGTTATGAATTCTCTATAAAAAGGTAGAAAATGAAAAAGCAACGTATGAAGCATTGTTTCTTCGCGCTCACATTATGCTGTGCTGCAGGAAGCATGTATGGTCAAGCTGCACAGGATAGCAGCAAGACTATTGAAAAGAAAAGTTCTGTAAATGGTAAAAAAATACAGAAGTCGAAGTTCAGCGACGATCCTATAGAACTGAATAATGTAGTGGTTACCGCTTTGGGTATCAAGCGTGAGGAGAAAAGTCTCGGATATGCTACCCAAACTGTATCCGGTTCTGATATTACGGCAACGATGCCTACCAACTGGTCTCAGGCTTTGCAGGGACAGGTGGCAGGTTTGAATGTCATTTCTGCTGGTGGTCCACTTTCGTCAACCCAGATAAATCTTCGTGGTAACGTTTCTATGAATATGGATGGAAATGGTGCACTTATCGTTGTGGATGGTGTGCCACTTTCTAGTCCTATGAACAATCCAGGTGGTTCTTATGGTGCCGGTGGTAACTCCGAAGGTTCTATTGATTTTGGTAATGGATTCTCTGATTTAAATCCGGATGACATTGAAAGCATTCAGGTATTGAAGGGAGCGTCTGCCTCTGCTCTCTATGGTTCAAGAGCTGCTAATGGTGTCATTATGGTTACCACCAAGTCGGGTAAGAAAGCCAAGAAGGGATTAGGTATCAGTTATAATTTCAATAATTCCTGGGAACAGGCTGCTCACTTTCCTGATTATCAGTATGAATTCGGACAGGGTGTAGCCAAGAACATCGTTTCTAAGGGGACAGAGTGGGCTGGACAACCTTATTACTCCTATGGTGCAGGTGATGATGGTTTGGCTAGCACCAGTGGTACAAGCTCAGCTTTTGGTGCGAAGTTTGATGGCCAGATGTTCTATCAATATGACCCGGAGAAAGAAGGTCGTGCTGATGTGGCCACTCCTTGGAGAGCCTATAAAGACAATCACTCCGGATTGTTCCAAACGGGTCACACGATGACCAACTCCCTGGCCTTGACTGGTAATAACGGTACAGGCAACATGCGTATCTCTTTGACTCATAGTAAGAGTGAATGGATTTTGCCTAACTCTGGCTATCAGCGCTTGACTGCTGCCTTCGCCGGATCACAGCAGATTTCCAAGCGTGTGAAGATCAATGCACGTATGAGTTATACTTACAGAGATGTGGAGAATACTCCTCAGCTTACCTATAACTCTAACTCGTTGAGCTATTTCCTGATATTCATGAATCCTAACTTCAACCTCGATTGGTTTAAGCCAATGTGGTACAAGGGTAAGGAGAACATCAAGCAGATACGTCCATTCTCCAGTTATCTGCCTAATCCGTATGTTTTACTTTACGAGGCAACCAACCCTGCAAAGAAGCATAGTTTCAATGGTAATATTTCTGCCAATTTTACCATCAATCGCTTCCTGGATCTGCAGTTGCGTTCTGGTTTACAGGCTACTGCCCAGCAGCAGGAGCAGCACAGACCATGGGATGACAAGTCTTTCCCTACCGGTTTCTTCAAGAAGCAGAACATCTTTGACTACGAGGTAAACTCAGATGTACTCCTGTCTTACCACAACAGTTTCGAGAACGGGTTCAACGTGAATGCCTCTGCAGGTGGTAACATGATGCAGTCATATTATGATTTGTTGTCGGCTTCCGTTACCGGCTTGAATACGCCTGGCGTATATAGTTTGGCCAATGGAGTTTCAAATCCAATGGTTGGTACCACTATTCGCAAGAAGCGTGTGAACTCACTTTATTTCATGGCCAATCTGGCTTATCAGGAGATGTTGTTCCTGGATATAACAGGACGCAATGACTGGTCATCCACCTTGCCACGCAAGAATCGTTCTTTCTTCTATCCTTCTGTGAGTCTGAGTGGTGTGCTGAATAGCATGATGAAAATGCCAAAGTGGGTGAATCTGCTGAAGGTTCGTGCTTCTTGGGCACAAGTGGGAAATGATACTCAGCCTTACAAGACATCCCCTTACTATACAACAAGTGATTTTTCGGGTTCTTTGGTTAAGCCAGGTACACTCTACAATGCCGATTTCAAGCCAGAGATGTCAACCAACTGGGAAGGTGGATTGGATTTCAAGGCTTTTGGCAGCCGTTTGGGATTGGATGTGACCTATTATTATAATCGTACCAAGAATCAGATTCTCAATGCTCCCTTTGATCCTACTACAGGATACACCAAGGGTACCATCAACTCGGGATGTGTCAGCAACAGAGGTGTGGAGATCGTACTTCGTGGTACTCCTATTAGGAATAGAGACTGGCAGTGGGATATGACCGCTACCTGGTCAACCAACAAGAACAAGATAGAATCGCTTTCTGAATTTGCTGATGAGCGTCAGATTCTCGGTTCTTATGTGAGTGGCAATGTAAGTATCATCGGTACCAAAGGTGGAACCACGGGAGATATCTGGGGCTACAAGCTCAAGCGTAATGATAAGGGTGAGGTGATTATCACTTCTGCCGGTTTGCCTGCTCGTCCTTCTGAGATTGAATATGTGGCATGTGCCTTACCAGATTGGGAGGGTGCATTCAATACCTCGTTGCGATTCAAGAACTGGTCATTCTCCATGCAATGGGATGGAAAGGTTGGAGGTAAGACCTATTCTCAGTCACATCACAAGATGTGCGAACAGGGTCACCTGACTGAGACCTTGAATGGTAGAAAGCCTGGAACCAGTCTCTACCTGGATGTTACGGACCCTGATGTTCTGAAGCTCTTTGAAAAGCAGAAGATTACTCCTGTAGCTGGTGTGTATTGCATAGCACCGGGTGTGGTTGATAACGGAGATGGTACTTATAGTCCGAATCAGAAACTTGTCACCCTGGAGTCATATTATAAGGAGTATTACCGCATTGGCAATGTGGAAACCAATACTTTCAGTACCACTTATCTCAAGCTTCGCGAGGTTCGTCTGGATTATCAGTTGCCAAAGTCCTGGTTGAAGAATACTTTCATCACCAATGCTTCTGTGGGTATATATGGGCGCAATCTGCTTTGCATTACCAGTTATCCAATGTATGACCCGGAGACAACCTCACTTAATGGCAATACATTTGTACAAGGTGTAGAGGTGGGTACTCTTCCTACCAGCCGTTCCTGGGGTGTTAATCTCAAGGTTGATTTCTAGTTAAGAATAAGATGTAATGAACAGAAAAAAGAAAGAATCGATGAAAAGGATTTTTAGAAATATAATGATACTGATGACCGTTCCTTTCATGCTGATGACCTCGGCATGCGAATCAATGGACGATACCAATGTGGATCCAACCCGTATGAACACTGCCAATGCTGGAAGTTTTTTGGATCCTCTCATTTATGGTATGGGCACTTACACTTGGACCCGATACAATAGCTGGACTTTCCAGTTGATGCAGTGTTTGGTAACAACCAACTCTACCAGCGGTGTGGGCTGGTTCAACATCAGTGATACGGCAGGTGATGGCGTCTGGACCAATTATTACAAGTTGAATACCAATGCTAAGGCCATCTATGACGAAGCCGTGAAAGTGGGAGATCCGAACTATCAGGCAATTGCATTGACCCTCAGATGCTGGATATTTGAGAACACGACAGATGCCTTCGGTGATATTCCTGTACAGGAATCATGTCGTGGTGAGGAACAGCTCTACTATCCAAAGTTTGAGTCTCAGACGGATGCCTACAGGTTTATCATCGACAGCTTGGATGTGGCGAACAGCAGATATAATCTCAAAAAGGGTTTGCAGTTCAATACCAATGGAGACAAGATGTATTGCAGCAGCGGTTCCGACTTGCAGGGCATCTTGAAATGGAAGAAGTTTACCAACTCCTTGCGTTTGCGCGCTTTGCTGCGTGTCATAGATTCCAAGGAATTGGGTGATTTGGCAAAGGCAGAGTTGAAGAAGATGTTGGCAGATCCTGCTACTTATCCGGTTTTTGAATCGAATGATGACAATGCCAAGGTACATATTTCAGGCATTGCTCCTGATGAAGCTCCAATGACACGTCCATCAGACCTTTCTGCCTACAAGTCACTTTCTGCGTTCTTCATCAATCGTCTTCAGGCGTGGAAGGATCCTCGCTTGGAAGTGTTTGCAACACAGGCTACCAATAAGGACCCTCAAACCGGTCAAAAGGTTACTTCCTTTATCGGTTTGCCTAGTGGTTATGATGTGGAGCCTACATTCACTGCCTCTTCTCCAAATGCGGCGAATCTGGCCACTGCGCCACAGGATATTCAGTGTCTCACCTATGCAGAGGTACTTTTCATCAAGGCAGAGTTGGCACAGCGTGGTCTCATCTCTGATGAAGCCAAGCAGCTCTATGAAAAGGCCGTTGCTGCAGCTATTACGCAATGGGGAGTTGAGGTTCCTGATGGGTATTTTGATAACCAGGAGGCAGCATATGATGGAACGCTTCGCCGCATCATGGAGCAGAAGTTCTACGCACTCTTCTTCATTGATTTCCAGCAATGGTTTGAGTATAACCGTACTGGCTATCCTGATGTACCGAAAGGTCCGGGCGTAGATGCTTCATTGCACATGCCATATCGCTTCAAGTACCCTGCTATCTTGCAGCGTATGAATCGTGAACATTATCTGGAGGCTGTAGAATCGATGGGTGGTGATGATTTCAATACCCGTTTGATCTGGCAGAAGAGACCGGAATTGTAAAACTGTTGTTAATTGAATGGTAATGAAATGATTTAAAAAGATGAAAGTAAGATTATTTTTAATTGCAGCGCTTCTGATGGGCACAATTGTCCCTATGGCTGCACAGGACAAGAAAGAGTTTACGCTCAAAGTATATGGTGGTGAGATTCCCAATGTCAAGCCTGCCTTTGAGGAAGAGCATTTCTTAGGTGGTGAGATTACCAAGAAATGGAATACTTTCCTCTGTAACTATACCCACACCTATGAGGTAGAGGTGGGGTTGAGTTCTTCAGGAACAGAATTTAGAAAGCCGGCTGTCTTCAAGGCGGTGGAGCGCGTGAACAAATATGTAAAGAAGAGCTATAAGTCGCAGCATATGACCAAAGAGGAGGCAATCCGAATCATGAGTCATGTACTGGATTGTGCCAACATTATCTGCCTGGAGAGTGATACGGCTGCCTTGGAGGATGCTGCCGGTGATGCCAATACTGCAGAAGAGGCTTTGGCTTTCTTTGACCATATTAGATTGATAAATGTTTAGTTTTTGCGTGATGAATAAAAATCTGAGTAAAATTATGTTGTTAGCGTTTGTTGGGGTTATGCCATTGGGCATGGCTGCCCAACAAACTTCTTCTTTTGTTTTTTCCGGTAAGGTGAAAGACATCAAGGGTAAGGGGATTGCTGGTGTGGTTGTAAACAATGGCAGGAGTTTTGTGCAAACCAATTCTCTTGGAGAATGGACCTTGCCTACTGATACCAATGTCTGCAAGTTCGTCAGTATATCCACTCCTTCATCCTATGTGCTTCCCTGCCAGAACAGCCTTGCTAAGGGCTTTTATGTTCGCGTGGATCAACTTGTAAAAGATCACAGCCGACATGATTTCATTTTGGCGAAGAGGAAAAAGTTATCTGATAAGTTTTATTATATTGCCATCTCTGATCCTCAGGTAAAGAATGAGCATGACATGAAGCGTTGGAAGCAGGAATCTATCCGCGATTTGAAGAGTTATGTCGATACCCTGAGCCGAGAGAGAGAGGTGGTGGCCAATACCTTGGGAGATTTGGTATTTGACAGTATGAATCTGTATGGTGAATATGCTGCCTCATTTGATGGCATCAAAATGACCACCTTCCAATGTATAGGCAATCATGATTTCGACAAGCGTTATCAGGATTTGCATAACATGGCACTTGGTACACCTGTATATGGAGAGCAATATTATCACCGTTTCTTCGGACCTGTCAATTATTCCTACAACATAGGTAAGGTACACGTAGTTACGTTGAAGAATATCAATTACGTGGGTCACAAGAAGTATATAGAGGCTATTACGGATGCTGATTTAGACTGGCTGAAGCGTGATTTGAGTTTTGTACCGAAGGGCTCTTTGGTCTTCCTCAATATGCATGCGGCTGTTTGGAATAGCATAGAGGGTGAGGGCAATGTTCGCAATGCAGAGGAGTTGGCCGATGCCCTGAAGGATTACCAGGTACATGTGTTGACCGGTCATACTCATTATTTCCAGAACAATGCCATGGATGATCAGCTTTTGGAACACAATATTGGTGCCGCCTGTGGTGCCTGGTGGAAGAGTCAGGTTAATCGCTGTGGAGCACCCAATGGTTATCTGGTGATGGATGTGGATGGGAATCAGATGAAATGGCATTATAAATCCACAGGTCATGGCATAGATTATCAGATGCGGGTTTACGGTAAAGGCGGTATGTTGAGTCAGCCTCAATATGTAGTGGCCAATGTCTGGGACTGGGACCCTAGCTGCAAGGTTGAATGGCTGCAGGACGGACAATCCATGGGTGCGATGGAGAAGTTTGTAGATGTAGATGAAGCCTATGCTGCGAGCAAAGGACATAAGAAAGGTCTTACTGTTACCGGCCATCTGTTCAGAGCCTTGCCTTCTTCTGATGCCAAGAGTGTTACGGTGGTATTCACCAATCGTTTTGGAGAGAGATATGAGCAGACTGTTCTGATTTCAAATCCAAAGGTTAAGACTCAGATTGTAGCACATCGTGGGTATTGGGATACGAAAGGCTCTGCCCAAAACTCAATAGCTTCTTTGCGCAAGGCTGCTGATGCCAAGGTTTACGGTTCTGAATGTGATGTGCATATCACTGCTGACAGCGTTATCATTGTCAACCATGACCCAAAGATCAAGGATTTGGTCATTGCTGATTCAAAGTATGCTGATTTGAAGACACAGCTTCTAAAAAATGGAGAAGAAGTATCAACCTTAGAGCAATATTTAAATGAGTTGAAGAATCATCCTGCAATAAAACTGATTCTTGAAATCAAAAGACAACCTTTACAGTGCGACGAAGATCATCTTACTCGCAAAACGGTGGAGATGGTGAATCGTATGGGCTTGACCAAACAGGTGGAGTATATCTCTTTCAGTTCTGCAGCTTGTGCATTGGTTCGTCAGTTGGATTCTAATGCTGTTATTTATTATGTTAATGGCAATTATACACCAGCTGAAGTGAAGAAACTTGGTTATCAAGGTATTGATTATAGTTATAAGATACTTTTCAAGCATCCTGAGTGGATTAAAGAAGCTCATGAATTGGGCTTGAAGGTAAATGGATGGACTTCTGATGATGATGATATAATCAAGAAGCTCATTGAAATGAATGTTGATTTCATTACTACCAATAAGCCGGTAGAGGCTGAGAAACTGGCAAGGAAGTTCTGATAGCATCATCAGTACCTGATTCATAACAGGCATTTGTATGGTACAGGATGGAGTTGTAGTATTTAGAACAATCATAATGTTTGGAATACAACGGATAGTAAATTGATTAGTTTGTTTTTTAAATCGGTGAGCCATCAGTAAAACTGGTGGCTTTTTTAGTACTGTGCAGATAGAATGCACTGAAAATTTGTACTTTTGTGGCAAATTATTGAGTAATTTGTGACGTAGTATCACAACTGTCCAATAAAGGAAGGGCAATACGATCTTTGAAACAGTTAAATTATATTTAATCAAAAAAATGTCTTTACATATTAAAATATAGCATACTTCATTAGCTTGTATAGCAACTTGCGTAAGATATTCAAAATGTTAAAATCTCACATAATCGTTTCTATCTCATTATTTTTTTGTACCTTTGTTCTAAACTAATGATAGTTTGGAGTTTTATACTTCTAACAATCAATTATAAAAATTTTAAAGAAAGAAGTATATGAAAGATTTTCGGAAACTTAATAGTTGTATACGTAAAGGTGAAGTAACTTTATTTTTAGGTTCAGGGTTCTCTTTTAAGGCTGGTGCTCCAAGTGCTAGTGATATTTCTCATTATCTTGTCGATTCTATGGAACCAAGTGACAGAGAAAACTTAGGTAGTAATAGAGATTTGGATTATATTTCATATGAATTTGAATTGATGTATGGTCGCAAAAAACTATTGGATGTACTGAAAGAAGCTATGGCTTTTACTCCTATGGATATGAGTGACCATGAATCTCTACGAAAAATTCCACACATTAGGTGTATAATTACTACTAATTATGACACTTTGATAGAGGATACTTATGGTGATGAAATGTATGTTGCCCGTAATACAAAGGATTGTGTCCACATTCCTACTGATAAGGTCATTTTATATAAGATTCATGGAGACTTTTCATATAAAGAAAATCTTATAGTAACAAAACAGGACTATACTGATTTTTTTGCTAATCGGAGGGAACCTATGATGTGGAACCACATAATCTCAGAAATTCTTACTAGAGACATTCTTTTTATAGGTTATAGTTTGGAGGATTCAAACATCTTTGAGATAATGAAAGCGATTAAAAAGTCTGTTAATGGTGAAACTAGAAACTTTTTCTTGATTGCCCCGGGCTTGCAGAAGCATAAGATAGATAGGCTTGCACAAGCTAATGTTACTTATTACGACGCAAAGGCAGAAGATTTTTTCCCTGTTTTATTTGCCTCATTAGATAAACATATTGCTTGTGATTATAGAAACAAGCGTATCTCTACTTCGGTGTTTACAAAATATTGCAAATACCATAATTTGAAGCCTTGTGTCTCTGAGGATGATAGTGAAAACTCTATCAAAGGCATTAAATCATTGGAAGAATCAGTAAATTCAAAATTTGTTTTTACACTCCCAAAAGATTTAGCCTCAGACATGATGAATCAAAATCCAAAGGCTTATAGTGCGGAATTGCCAATTTTTGGCAACTCTCTTGATAATTCGTTTTGTAATGTTCCTATTATGAAGTTCAATAAGAGTCAGTTTAAAAAGGCAAATTTTACTTTGAATGGCTTGACAATCTCTGATATGAGTAATATTGAAAGTATCATGGTGTTGCCAGCAGTAAGGAAAAAGAAAATTTCAGTTCGAATACCTGAAATTAATTTTAATGAGAAAACTGAAATCTCCCATTATACTTTCAATAAAGAGTTGCATATTGTTTTCGATTTTAACGCTTTCACTTTTCAGATTATAATGACGGCAGAAAAAAAGAGTAGATTTGAATTAACTTTAAAGGAAACTTATGAAGATAACATTGAAGCTCTTAAATGGATTAATTTTCCTATTGCTTTTTTTGAGGGAAAGCTGTTATTCCTTTCTCTCTTTGGAGGCCTCAATCTAAAATTGGAGAAGCCTCAAAATGTGGAGGAATATTATGATATACGTCAGTATTTTAAGAATATAAATGACATAGAAATATATTATGGGATAGATTTTACTTCATATGAACGTTATTCACTGCAAACTTTAGAACAAACAGTCTTTTTGTTGGCTGTTTATAATGAGAAGGTTATTCCAAAAAAGTTGGAGAAATTAGAGGTTATGATAGCTTATGAAGGAAGCTATGATGATGCAATTTCTAGGTTTCATATTGGAGATAAGACTTGTTTTATTACAAGCTATGAGCCTGAGGAAGTTGTCTTCAACCATCAGTCAGTAATTCTTAAGCCTAAGTGTTGTATAATTCCCAGTTGTACGATACTATCAATCAAAAAACAAGGTTCTAAGGGTGTGGAGATAAATATAAGGTTGGATAGTGACACTTTTTATGAGAAATACTCTTATACTTATATTGATGAGATTAAGAAGCAGACAAATATCTCTTTCTTGATTTAATGATGTGTATCGAAGCACTACCATATAGTGCTTCGATACATATAATTGCCTTATTCTTTAATTTTGCACAGATAAATATTTTTGGAGATTTTCTTCAATTTTTTCCTTAATTGTGTCTCTCAGGCTTTGAGGAGAAAGAACTTCCACGTCTGGAATAAACGAGAATATCAGCTGGTTCAGCTCTTTGTTGGGCTTGACTTGGATGGTTATGGTTCTTTTCTCCAAATCTGCTATCTGAGAGTGGTGGAGAGGTTTGGACACGATATATGGAAAACGGTTTTCTGAGAATCTAAGTACTACGGTTTCAATATCGGCCTTTGGTACAGTTACTCCGATGACATCATTGAAATAGGTGTCAAAATTGATCTGATTATTCTTGCAAAACGGAATATCTGCTTTCTTGAATGACACAATTCTGTCTAATGCATAATTGCCAATTGTAGAATATTCATCGTTTAGTCCGAGCAGAAACCATCTGTTATTATATTGCTTCACATAGTAGGGGTGACATATAGTCTCGAACTCATGTCCTTTGAATGTGCGATAGTGAAGCTTGAGGGGCTGATGGTTGACCGTGGCATCAATAATGCCTGAAAGATGCTCCAACCCCTGAAGTTTATCATTCTGTTCAAAGGAAATGAAATTTTCAGCATAGGCCTTTACTCCAAACCGGTATTCCAGATTGGAGATAACTTCTTCAAGCCATGCATTGGCAGGGGTGCCCCTATAGCGTCCGAACATCTGTATGGTGGAACGTAAATTGTTCACCTCTTCTATGGACATCTCATTATTATATATGGTGAAGTTCGGATCTTCATACCTGTAATAACATTGCTTGCCGGAAGCCATAGGATAGGCTTTGATAGGTGCATCATAGGTCACTCTATCGCGCATATACTTTATGTCCTCACGGATTTGGCGAAGCTTTACTTCTTTACCTGTGAGGTCATAGAGGCTCTCATTCACTTTATCGATGAGGTCCTCAATAGTGTATTTGCGTTTGAAGTCGCTAAAACATCTATCCAGTATCTGATACCTGAGTTGAGCATTCTTGTTAGTTGGCATACGCTAAACATTTAAATGATTATCACATGCAAAGATACTAAATCTGTGCGAAATATCTGCACAGAAAGAAGTTTATTTTGGGTTTTGTATAAAAAAACTTGGATTTTGAGGCTATTTCTAGTTAAAGGAGAGGCTTTAATAGATTATGTAGGGGCTTTTCCTTATCCGTAGACCAAGTTTTGTCATTTTTTCAGGATATTGATTGGTTATGTTTTATTTTTTATGTACTTTTGCCACCGATTTTTAAATGTACTAGTAATGGATAGAAAAAGTCTTTCGATAGGAAATGTACAGAAACTGGGCTTGTTGGCTTTGCTTCTTGTTATCTGTGTAGGTTCTTCTGCACAAGTTTACAACTTCAATTATCTTAATTCGTCCCTCCGTAAGGTATTGGCTTTATACCTGCCTGACAAGGATGGCATTTTTCAGAAGTCAGATGTCCAAGAAGTGAAGGAAATTACAGAGGCAGGCTTATACTACGCCTATGACAAGAAGGCAAAGAAACTTTATGTGAAGACTTCTACAGGTAACTATGAGGTATTATTGGACGATTATTATGCCAAGGTATTCAAGAAGAATAAGGCTATTCCTCAACCAAAACCGGCTGAGATTGCCGTCTTGGCAGATAGGGTTAACCAAGAACTATCAGAGCATTTCTCTCAGGTGAATGCGAAGCGGAGAAAAGAAATAGAAGCAGCTAGGATTAAAGCTTACAATGATTCTGTGGCGAAAGCTAAGGAAGAGGCACGTTTAATGGCTGATAGAATTAAAAAGTTGAAGCAGGAGCGTGAAAGTTACATAAAACAGCATGATTGGCGTAGCGTTCCTACTGGTAACCACAGTTTATACTGTACCTTGTGTGAGAATACCTTTTCGCAGAATTCCATATGGAGTATAGGTGTAAGGAATGATACCATCTATTTTGTCACTCATAAAGATGGTGACTTGGATTTAGGTTATATGGAAAGTCATGCGGCTAAAGTTCCAGATGACTTGAAGGCTTATTCTCTTTATAAATATCACTATGAGGTATATAAGGATAGTATAGAAAGTTGTGTGGAAGATTTAAATAATGACTTAGTTGGATACCTGAATTATCATAATTATCTAGGTTATCTTGCTAATCTTCAAAAGAAGGCTCCTTATGGATATTTTGATGGGTGGTCATGGGATGATGAGTATGGAACAGTTACCTTTAATTGTACCTACCAGAATACCAATAAATGGACAATCAAGTACATTGATGTTTATTGGGTGGTCACAAATGATGTGAATGATGTACGTGGAAGCGGGCATTTCAAAGGCACTGGTCCCGTGGGGTATATGCATGGTGCTAGTTGGGACTGGGACAGCAGCTATTACTTTGTAAGTGGTGATGCTACCAATATGAGTATTAGCAAGGTCATCATAACTTACATGAATGGTAAGCAGAAGGTTTTGACTAAGAATATGCTTAGGTTCAATACCAGTGACGATGATTAAAGCTTGAAATCATAAAGGCAGATAGGTTACATGTGTTACCTACCTGCCTTTTAAAATTTCATTTTGATTATGGTTATGATTCTTATCTTCATTATTTGGTTACCTTTTCTAGTATATTTTGCATGACGTGTGCGGACTTATTGCACAGCTAGTTCTAGGTTCGTACTTTAACTATGAGCATTTGCCTACCTCTTATAGATAGAGAAAGTTGGCATCCTTGAAAAATATCTTCATGTATGTCTCCAAATCCGAGTCTGTTTGTAGGATGTATAGTTTATCCTCCAGAGGTTTAAGTGATTCAATTCTCTCCAGGGCATAGTATCCCATCTGGGAATATTGCTCAGTCCTTGCCATCATATACCACTTGTCATCATGCAGGCCTACATGGTAAGGGTCGCAAAAAATGTCGAACTCACGGTCATTGAAGGTATGGTAGTGTATCTTGAGAGGTTGGAAGCTAATGATGGATTCTACTATCTTTGCCAGGTGTTCCAACCCTTGAAGATTAAACTTCTGCTCTGGTAGGGAGGGATTCTCTTTACTTATGCCCAGCCTATTTTCCAGATATGGGATAATCGTGTTGAGAAATTCACAGCTACGTGTACAGTTTTCATTCTGAAACCTTTGCAGGGTTAGGTAGAGTGAACTTAATGAAGAACAGAGTGTATTGATAGCTTCAAATGGCAGGGCGTTATGGAATATGCTATAGTTCTTTTTGCTGTATCTATACCAGCTTTTTCCGTTCTTTGTTGGGAATTCCTCGATAGGTGCTTGAAAAGCGGTAGCTTCTTTCATATACCTGATATCTCCCAAAACCAAACGAGGGTTTACCTGGGCTCCAGGTTCTCCCCAAATGGCTTCACCTACTTTCTTGGAAAGGTCTATAGCGGTGTATTTGTGTCTTGTATCTGCGAAGCATCTGTCCAAGACCAGGTATCTCAACTGATTCTGTTTTTCTCTAATCATGATGATGGATGGATTATGTTATGCTTTTGGGGGTGTGGTGGGTTTGATGGTCAGCACCTCTTGTTGCTCCAGTGTACAGTTACAAAGTCTGGTTCCTATTTCATGGAGCTTTTGAATGATGTGCTCACTCTGTTTGTCTCTTGGCTGTTTCAGCCGGTTGGCATAGTGGGAGAGGAGTCCTTTATTAATCTGTGTCGCCTTGGCAAGTGTTGCCAGGGGTACATACTGGCTGTATGCTTTCAGAAGAGAAGCCATATCAGAAAAATGATAGGTGAAGTCATATTCCCCGTTCTTATACCATTCCGGAAAATCGCCATCTGGGTCACTGAAGAATGGGTTCAAGACCTCCAGACTTCCTTCTGCCAGTTCAATGAACTCATTGAAGTCTGGGGAACTCAGGTTTTTCACTACAGGTACTCCACTGTCTTGCCATACAGAGCCGGTGAATTCAGAATCTTTCCATTGGATATTGATGATGAAATGTCTCATATTGTTTTTGGTCGCAAAGGTATGCAAATGAATACTATTACACAAATAAACAAGGTTAAAAGTATCTAAATGAATACTTTAATGCTGCAAAAGAGGTGTTTTTTACTTTAAACCTTAACGGAAGTTAAAGTTCTTGCGATTTTGTCAAGGATTATCCTCGCGTGCGCGTGCGCGCGATGTTTCTTTTAAGGATTTTGCATTTTTCCCAATTGTAAAGAAAAAGAAATCACGTTAATTTTGGCCTCGAAAAAAAGTGTGATTTTTGTTTGGAACTTAAGGAAGAATTTCATACCTTTGCCGCCGAGATGCAGAACAGCACTCAACGCTCATGGCTCTTTGGGATAACTGTGTTTAGGCCTTAATATATAACAGTTGGAGCTCCTACCCATTGGCTTTGTTCGTTCAAAGGATATTAAACCAATTAAATTGAAAAAGCAATGAAGAAGTTTTCGTTATTGATTATTGCGTGTGCTTTATTTATCAATGCGCATGCACAGAGGGTAGTAGCTCCAGAGCCAGAGTTCATTGGTAGCTATTGTATGCTCACTAGCGATTCTACATACGTCGTTCTTCCAAAGGAAAACGGCAAGGTAGAAAAACACCAGAACAAGTTCTCTAAGTTCTCCAAGATTGCAGGTGCTGTAAGTGACCTCGGTTTTGCAGGTGGCATGGTGGGTCTAAGCACAGGTAGCATGGCTGGACTGGAGACTGGTGTAAGAGTGATGGGTACAGCTGCCGGCGTGGGGCTTGCTGCAGATGCAGTGAACACTTTGGCTGGAGTGGAAGGAATGGATATTGCTTTTGCCGGAGGCAAGTCTGCTCATTCTATCAAAAAGGACGGAAAGGATATCCGATTACTTATCAAGGTTGAGAAGAACGATTATGATCCGATGGGCATCTACCGCATCGTACGATTCAAGGCTTCTAAGAAGGACAGAAGAATACAGTGGCTGACACTTCAACCTGCGGTGCTCGGAAGCTCTGATGCACAGAAAAAGGGATACCTCTCCTTCTCTGGACACAAATATGGCAGTCAGAGTTATCTGCTCACCATCCCGGCTTCAGAGCTTGAACCAGGAGAGTATGGAATCATCTATATGGCAGTAGCTTCTGCACAGGAGATTCCTTTTGGAACATTTAGTATAACTAAGTAAAACTACAAGATTATGGAGACATTATTAATGATGTTGTTTGTTGGTGCCTTGGCTAAGGGCACAACAAAGGCTGTGCTTGGTGGTGGCAAGGGAAGAAAGAAGAGAACCAACTGGGACCATCTTAGCTATGGTCAGAAGGCTTGGCTGCATGATCATTCGAAATAGCCAGGTTTTAAGTAGGAACGGAAATGAGTGAAATTTGCTTCATTTTAGCCGGATTCACCGCACTTGTTGGGGCTTGCCTGGTGCTTGACCGGGCAAAGAACCTTCAGGATGTGAAGATTCCGATTTTCTTAACGATGGCAGTTTGTACAATCCTCCTCGTAGCTGGTACCATCCTGGTTTGAAGAATAAAATATCATGATTCCGTAATATTTTATTCATTGTTTTAGCGGTTGGCATATGATTGGCCATCTTGTTCAACGTGAAGTCTGGCAAGAGGTGGATAGACGAATTAAAAACTATAAGTTATGGTTCAAGAACGTAAGATTGCATTATTGGTGGATGCTGAGAATGTCTCTCACCATCGCATTGACCAGGTGATGGCAGCAGTTAAGAACAACCTGGGTGGCTTGGTTACAGTCAAGCGTATATACGCAGATTGGACTAAGCCCAATCTTTCCGCATGGAAGGCTGTGCTTCAAAAGCATGCCTTCCTTCCTATTCAACAGTACTCTTTTACCTCTGGCAAGAACTCTACGGATTTTGCCTTAGTGATTGATGCGATGGATTTGCTGTATCAGAACGATATTGATGTGTTTTACATCGTATCAAGTGACAGTGATTTCACAAGGCTCGTCATGCGCATCAGGGAATCCGGAAAGATAGTGATTGGCATGGGAGAGAAGAAGGCTCTTGAGAGTTTTGTCTTGGCCTGCAATGATTATATTTTCTTTGAGGAGAGAGGGGATGCTTCTTCTACGGTTTCTGGAATTTCCGACTTTTTGGAGAAGGTATCTTCTCAGGCTCCTTTTGTTCCATCGTTTTCCGATACCTCGTATGGCGTGAGTTCTGTGGCTGCCAGTTTTGTGGTCTCTTCCACAGCTTCCTCTGATTCTTTCTCTTTCTTGGATGGAGAGGGTAAGATTGTTGCGGAAGGTATGGAGGATCGTAAGGAGGACAGCATGAAAGTATCAGAGCCTTCTGGTGGTTCCCTGAAGTCTGAGTCTTTGAGTAGGGATACTGGGCAATATCCTGCCGGTATCAGCAAGAAGCTGCTCGCTTTGTTAAGGCTGGTGGTGAAGGAGGTTGCTGAGAATGATGGTTGGGCAGAGCTTGGGTGTGTAGCTAGCAGGCTTCATGCAAGAAGACCTGACTTCAAGGCTAAATCCTATGGCTACAGCAGGTTTTTGAAGCTCATTGAGGCTTGCGAGAGTTCTTTTCTCATCGACAGGAATCATCAGATCAAGAGGAAAACGAAGACTCTCAGGAAAGTTTGTTTGAAGAACAGATAGCTGCTTGGCTGTCTGTAGTTGGTGGGTGCTGCTTTTTGGGGAGGCATCTAACTGGAAAGAAATGGCTTGTTTGATACGGGGCATTTCTTTTTTTTGCGATTTTAAATACAACGATTGTGATTATGATTGATTCATAAATGAATTAAGGACCATGGGAAGAGATCTCCAAGCAGCATATTCTTCCTTTTAAACTATTGTCATTACTATCATATCTATGGGGTTTAAGGTTGCGGTTTAAAGAAAGGTTCTGAAAATGAAAGGGTTAAAGCGTAACCCTAGCGCAACCAATTCTTATAGAATGGCAAAAATCCTTTTGAAGCTTGGTTGCGGCAGAAACTTCATCTATCTTCCTGGTAATAAGGAAGATAAAACCTGCAGCAACTGCAACCATGAAACTGAACATTTTCTTAGGGCTTTTTGGGGATAAGGCTACTTGATCATGTATTTTTCTTTGTACTACCCACAATCTAGAGACTTGTGGGTGTTTTATATGTGTTGTTTCTTTTTTTTGTGCTTTTTTTGTTTCTGTGCAGATACACTGCACAGAAAGCTCGTAATTTTGTGGACGATTTAAAAATATTTTGTATGAAAGATAAAAAGCATGAATTAAGTGCCCATGTGGAGAAGATATTCAAGCAGTATGTTCATCCTGGGCTTTACATCTGTGACTTGGCAACGGGTGGTGGCAAGTCATATACTATTGGTAAACTCACCTGTGAATATTATCCCAAGCATTTTGAGCGCATCATCATTCTGTGTGTTCAGAACAAGCTCATAGAGGGTATGAATCGCGAGATTGAGAAGTTTATCAATCAGCCTGGTGGTCTTAAGCTGGGTGAGAAACTTGTAATAGAGAACAACACAGAGGTTATCTTGAAGGCAGTAAGGTCCGGAAGTCTTCAGGAATTGCTCGATGAAATGGGGTTTCAGATTGAGCAGCAGCGCAAGAAGAAGGTTTCTGTGGCTGTGTTGGAAAACAGATTGGCGCAGGTTGAGAAGTTGGCTAAGTGCATGAATGCTTTGGTGGCCATACTACAAGATGATTCTGAGAATGCTTCTCTGCTAGAGCAGATACAGGCAGAAGAGAGCCGGCTGAGATATGCTGTCAGGGATTTCTTTGCCAACTACAAGAAGCATTTGCTTATTACTGGAGAAGTGAAGAAAGTGGGTGTGAAGACTATACTGAGTCGTTTTCCTTCATTGGAGAGAGTCTATCCGCAGGTTAACTACGCCAGCAGGAAGGTATTTCTGATGACCGTTCATAAGGCGATGCTTGGTATTGATCCTATTTTGTCGGAAAGTGTCAGTATCAGGGATTTCTGTGACAAGAAGACCTTAATCCTGTTTGATGAGTCTGATCAGGCAGCAGTAGCCATGCGTGATGTCATCATTGGTCAGGCTTGCAGAAAGTCTGCAGGCTTCAACAAATATGGCAAGGGATATCACGGCTATTTGCAGTATTTGGGCTTATTGTCGGCCAAGGATACCCTTACAGAGAAATATGATGGGACTCTTTTGAAGGAAAGTTTGGAGAAGGCTCAGAAAATTTGCCAGGATAATTGGGAGCGGAAGATGGGGGATATACTGCCTTACAAGAACATCTTTCTGGCAGATACGAAGGATTACAGCAGTTATCGACGTGGTGTGTTCTTTGCCGGTCCTACCTTTAAGTTGGAGATTTGTGGTGGAGAGGAACACGCCCGGTCCTTCATTTGCTATCGGGCTGGTGAGAAGAATTTCATATTGGCTCATGCTGAGAATGAGGAAGAACTGTTTGGGAAGTATGACATGGTGATTTCCTTGGATAAGTTTCTCAAGCTCTCGGAAAGCAATACTGTGGCGGTGAAGAAGTTCCTGAGCGGTTGCATCAGGGAGGCTTTCCAGAAGAGGCAGGATGCTTTCAGGAATGAGACCGATGACAGGGAACAATACTTGGGATGGCCTACGGTGGAAGGTGAAATCCATTCGCTCCTGGCTCGTTTTGAGGTGGTTTCAGAGAAGTTCTTTGAGCAGCAACTTCTGGATTACTGCACCAATCGAAAGAATCTGACCGTCAAGATGGATGGCAAGAAGTACAAGGTGCAGGACGATTCCTTCTATATGCATGGTTGCCGGTTATATCAGGAGGAGCTTGATGAAAGAGACGGTCTTCACCGGGTAAGGCTCTCTTGCAGGGAGATTAGCTCCACGCCTGAGAAAATACTGTATGATCTGGTGGTTTCTGACAAGGTGGCTGTGGTACTCTGCTCTGCTACGGCTTCAAGCGAATCTGTGATCAGTAACTTTGATATAGAGTATCTGATGTCGGCTTTGGGCAGGAAAGTTCATCTTTTGGACAGAGAGGATAGCAGGAAGTTTGAGGAGCTTGTTGAAGCTACGTATCCTAGCCGTCATCAGGTAGAGGTAGTGCCTCTGGAGCATTATATGTTCAAGGATTGCCGCAAGGAACATATGTCCTTACCTGAGAAATATAAGCTGATGTTCTGTGAAGACGCAGTTGAAGAAGGATTGGTGGAGCGGTGGTTCAGGCTTTCCAGAAGGGAAATCTTCCGTAAGGCTTCCAATGCTGATGAAGCAGTTTTTGAGTTCTATCGTATCTTTCAGTTCATCGAGGCTTATCACTGGTTCCACGGGCATGATGACATTCACAGTATGCTCTTTTTCCAGAATAGAGCTGCTCAAGCCTACGAGAAGCAGATGAACGTTATCGCTTGTCTGATTGACGGATCCTACAAGCAGAAGATGAAAAATGATGATCATGTGGAGGATGTCTTTGAGAGTGGTTTACCTGATTGGCAGAATGAGCATCTGTTCATGTCCAACAGTTTAAAGGACGTGGAAGACAAGGTTTTGAAGAGATTGAGTGATGGCAGCATTTCCAAGGTGATGCTGGTGACGGCCTACGGTAGTTTCAAGGCGGGTGCCAATCTCCAGTATAAGATACCGGAAGGTATTGATTATGAGAGGGGTGACAACTGGGAGGAGGATGAACATGAGCTGAAGAAGGACTGGGATGCTGTATATCTCCAGAGTCCCACCTCGTATCTCTCTTTCAATGATGATAGCCAGGAGCAAGCTTTTGATGCTGGTCTCTACCGGATTATGATGTCGCTCATGATGCTCAACGAGAGAAGTTGGCTGACTCCCAATCAGGTGGGGCACTGGTTGGAAGAGGCGATTTCCAAGAAGTGTATCCGTTTCAGGGAGGATGCTGTGGCCATGGACAAGGCAGCCTGGGCTCAGACGATGGTCGAGCAGGCTGTGGGAAGAATATGCAGAACAAAAAACAAACCGCTGTCTACCTACGTTCTGTATGATGAGGGGATGACGGAATTCTTTATGGGTGATTTGGGTGACAAGTCACACACCAAGGAATTCAAGGCTTTGAGTAGTTATATTCAGGGGCATACTGAGATCGGCGGTGATAGTCATGCTTCTGCTGAAGAGGTCAAACTGCATAATGATTCCCAGGCTGCTCAATGCAAATTGCGTAAAATGAGGGAGAAGGCTTTACTCTTCACTCCACATCCTTATGAGGTGGAATATGAGAATTTAGAGGATGGGAGTGAAGATTTGTCGATTCCTTATTACGTCAAGAGGGCTCAAATCATGAATCAGTATTACAAGCAGGCCATTATCCGTAACCCTGTGGTGGCTTCCTTGCAGGAGCTTGATGAACAGGCCATGATGGTTCCTTTCCTGAGAAAGTGTTATGGCAATTGGGAAAGAGATGAGGATGGATCTTTCTGCCAGCATCCTGTATCTCCTGCATCTGTAAGATTGGATGTGTTGATGAAAAATAAGGCTATCCATGAGCATTTTGAAAGGAATGGATATGCTACAGGCTGGAGTTCAGATGGTCTTATCCTGCATCCGGAGATATTGATGGCTGATTATGCCGGCGAAATTGGTGAGGAAGCTTTCAAGGCACTTGTTCTTCGCTATACGGATTGCAGAGAGGAGCAGTTTGCGCATCTGGAGGACCGGGATTATGAGTTGGCCGATTTTGTGGTTCTGAATCCGGATGGTTCCTATAAGGTGGCATTTGATGTGAAGAATATGAATCCTTCCATTGAGCATTTGGATAGAGAAGGGGATATGCCTACTTTAGAGAAGCGTCAGGAAAAGGAGAATCGTCTGGGGTGTCCGCTTTATACAATCAACATGCTCAAGATGCCATTTGAGTCGATGGACAGGTATGAGATTTGTGGGTTGATAGATGAAGATGGGCATGTCCAGGGAGATGCTATGTTGAAAATTAAAAGTTTAATTGAAAGTTAATTATTTAATAAGATGTGATATGGCTAAAAAGATAGAGCATATTTCAAAAGAAGAGATATTGAAGTTGCCTGTGACAACCAACAGGCTTATGGTGTCATGGAACAGAGAGACGTTCTTTGCCAAGTATGGCATTGTATCTTACAGGATGGAAACGAGAGATCGTGAGCGCAAGAATCTTTCTTACGAACAACTCTCTGACACGCCATCTTTGTCGGTAGTAGGCATATATGCAAAGTATGAACCTTTTAGCAGCAGAGACGGCTATACGCGATTTTTCGTGCTGGTGAAGAAGGGCGATGAGAAGCTGGTGATGGAAAGTCTGAAAGTTCAGAAGGATGTGGCTTGCAAGTCAGATGATCTGCATGGGTATGATGAATTCCTGCAGCAGCGCATTATCGTGTCGCTTGCAATCAATGCCCTCGGAAAGAAGGGCAAGGGTGGCATGATGTACAACAATGGCATGTTGCTGGTTTGTGATGACCAGAACTTTGGGGTATCCAAAAGGTCGAAGGAACTGGTTTGCTTAAAGTTGGAGGTGAATAAGTATATGAATCTGGCTGCCAGAACTACCTCGTTTTCACATCCTAAGGATTTCAAGCAGTTGCAGGCGTATAGTAACTGTGTTTTCCAGGTGGGGAAGGAAATGGATGGTGAGTTATGGCTTGGAGAATATCTGAAGCCGGTTATACTCAAAAAGCTGAATGAAGGTGATTATCGTTTGGACCAGGTTTACATCAAGAAGAAGCGCTTCTCTTCTTCTCACAACACTGTTCCTTATTGGCCTTGGAACAAGGATACGTACAATCACAGCCGATTGTTTGTCATCTGCCAGGTAATTGAAAACGTGAATAAGCTCTTTGATGGTATGCTGACAGTTGATTTTTCCGACCATCAGGTTTTGGATTACTTTGAGAGTCATCCGAAGGAAAATGTTGAAAAGCTGTTGAAAGAATACTTTCAGGGAAAGACCATTCTTGTGGAGGATCCTTTTGGCACGGATGATTCAAAAAAGCAGGTTGATCAATTCAAGGCGAGTGTGCTTGCCACCATGGGGAACGTTGTGAGTGTTGGCAAGCGAGGTGGTAAGGTGGATATGCTGTTAAAGTTATGTGAGGAGATAGGTGATGAAACTCATTATTCGCAGTCTGTGAAGCGTATGTATGAGAGTGGTATTGCCTTCCAGCACATGATTCATCATGGTGGAGGCAAGGAGGATGATGTGCCAAAGGCTAAGGCTAAGAGGATCTTAATGGAACTACTGGTCAAGGATAGCATTGTCAAGGGCTGTATGCCATCAGAAATGGCAGCCATCGCAGGGAATTGGAAATTCTGGCTTTTTAAACAAAAAAAGGAGGTTGTATATGGAGCATCCTTGAAGTTGTGTGAGGGGAAAGCTATGGCATTTGAGCCTTATGGCTTTGATGATGGATTGGGAGAGGATTATGACACCTTTGTTGCCTCTATAATGGGCTTGTCTGCTCTTCTCAAAATGAAAGGTAATCATGATTATCATGTGATGGAGAAGGAGGGAAATGCTTATCTGATCATTGATACAGAAGAGATTCCTATCTTGGATGCCAAGCAAATTGATGATACCTATGGCAAGATTATTGAAGGGACTGATCCAGATTACAAAACAATTTGCGTGTTTAAGAGAAAGGGTGCGGGTACGAACCACAAATTCTTGCGCGGTCTGATGGGATTTCATTTATGGAAGGAAGAAGGTCTTGATGGGGAGGGATCAGAGTCCTACTCTTACATATCTGGTTATAATTCCGATAATTTCAATACAGGTGCTACCTTCAAGATAGACAAGGTTCCCCATGTAAGGCGTATCTGTATTTTGAAAAAGGATCATCAAGAGCGTATATGGGAAGATATTCAGGAGTTGAAGAATATGCTGGCTGTGGGCTTTGGCCAATGGAATGAGCTGATGACTTATCCTTTCCCATTTAAGTTCTTGCAAGAGTATTTGGACAACCAGAGTGAAACGAGGTTCTCAAAGCATTGGAGTGAAATGTAGTATTTTAAGTTCTTTTGTTTCAGATATTTGGTATGCTCTCGCCTCTTTTGGTGTGAGAGCATGCCTATACTATGAATCATTTTTTGTTTCTTTGAATATTAATTATGTAGGCATAAATGTTAAATCTTAGTTAATGTAACAAAAATGCTACCTATATATTTGGTGGTTAGTTGCTTTTTTGTTACCTTTGCAGTGTCGAAATGACAAAGAGCTCTTACAAATAATGAAACAATCAGAATTACTGAAGAGACTGAGAGATGCGGGATGCATCCTGTCTCAACATGGTTCAAAGCACGACAAATGGATTAATCCCAAGACTGGCGCTTACGATTATGTGCCTAGGCACTGCAAGGAGGTGGCCAAAGGGACTGCTATAAAAGTGCTTAAAAATTTGGCAGGGGAATAGCCCCTGCCAATCTATGAGCCATGTGTGGATTTATTTGTGGAGCTCTTTTACTAAAAATATAAATGTATGGAGAAAAGAAAGGTTTTAGTTACAGTAGAACAAGCATCTGATGGTTCGTATTGGTGTCATACAGAAGATGCGATAAACAAGGGGCATTTCAACTCTGTGGGACGTACCGTAGAGGAGGCAAAGCAGGATTTGCTTGATTGCTACGAGGAGGCTAGGGAGTTTGAAGATGATTTGCCGGAAGTAGATTTTATCTACAAGTACGATATTCAATCATTCTTCAATTACTTTTCATATCTCAATGCGTCTGATATTGCCCGCCGTGCTGGCATCAACCCATCGCTCATGCGACAATATATCAGCGGTGTGAAGAAAGCCGGAGAGAAAAACTATCAACGCCTGTCAGCTTGTGTTGGCAAGATTAAAGAGGATTTTAGAGCAATCTCTTTCTAGTAAAGATGATTGTTTCATATACATTGTTAAAGAGCTCGAAGCCCTGGTACGAGACGTATCGGGGCTTTTTTCTTGCTGTTTTCTGGAAATGTTCAGCAAAATGTTAATATAATATTGACAGGTAAGCGCTATGTTCTTTAGCTTGTGGGTAGTTCAATGCATTGGTGCAGGTTACAAGAGCAACATCTATGTGGAGAATAGTGTTTATGCTACTGCTGCTACCCAAAAGAAGCCTTGGGATTGCAAGACTAGTGGCAGTTATAAAGACTACAATATCACATTGAAGGGTTGTGAAGGTGCTTCGGATGCACAGAGCAAGAGTGGTAACAACGAGTATTTCGTTCCAACGAAATACTATACTTATAAGGCTAATGATGCTTCTGAAGTGAAGAACTATGTAACAGCAGCTGCCGGTGCAACTCTCAAGGTGTCTTATGGCTCAGGTGTAAGCAAGTCAAGATCTGTTTCCTTCGGCGATACAGATGGACAGACTACAGGCATCTGCGACTTTACAGAAGCTGCATCTGTACTCTCTACTCGTATTTTTACCTTGAAAGGTAATGAGGAACAGACTCTTCAGCCAGGTTTGAACATCGTGAAGACCACTTACTGAGATGGTCATACAGATGTGAAAAAAGTATTGAAGAAATAGAATAATGGCCTTCGGGATATGATTGTCCTGGAGGCTTTTTTGGTTATCGTTACTTCCATGACATCTATCTATTAATCAAAACAAAAACTCCCTGATAATATAAACTGTTATTTTTAGTTGTACAAAACAGTCATTTTCCGAAAAGAATCAGATAATCCACTAAAATTCTACATATAATCCACCATACTTATCCTCTTTTGGCGTAATTTTGCCATCACCAAACGTATTTTCTGAAAAAGGAAAGCTTTGAAAAGTCGATGCTTGATTACGGATTAGCAAGAGAATAAACAATTACAATTTCATATAAACCGAAAGTAACCAATGAAAAAGAATGTTTTAATGACAGCTGTTATACTGCTTGGCATCATGACAGGTTGTACCGACAGCTTGGAGCAGCAACTAGCTCCTGCAGCAGAGGTTGAAACTGAGTTGGCAACAAGAGCTTCTTCAGGTCGCCTTAGTACTTACACACCTCCTTCGTATATTGATGATTATGCATCAATGGCAGGTTGGGACCAGCGTGGCAGTTGGAATTTAGCCAACGTGCATGACCCTACAGTCATGAAGGCTGATGACGGCTACTATTACATGTATCAGACTGATGCCTCTTATGGTAACAGTTTGGATGGACATGGCCATTTCTTCTGCCGTAAGAGCAAGGACTTGATCAACTGGACTTGGGTAGGCTCCACCATGAGAAGACAGCCTTCTTGGGTGGCAACCAAGGTGAATGAATATAGAGCAAAGGAGGGCCTTCCTGCTATCAAGCATTTTCGTTATGGATTTTGGGCGCCATGTGCTCGCAAGGTGAGAAATGGCTTGTACCGAATGTACTATTGCATCGTGGTTGATAATTATATCGGCAATGGCTTATATGCCGATGCAGCCAATTTTGACAACACCTGGACAGAAAGAGCTTTCATTGGCATGATGGAAACTTCCGATCCGGCAAGCAACCATTGGACAGACAAGGGCATGGTAGCTTGCTCTTCCACTGACCATGGGTTCAACTGGGGAAGAAACGGTCAAGGTGACTGGAATGCATATTTCAAGTATAATGCCATCGATCCGTCATATATCATCTGCCCTGATGGCAAGCATTACCTCATCTATGGTTCATGGCATTCTGGTATTGTTGCCATGCGCCTGAACCCGAATACAGGTATGCCTTATGAGAATATCGGTGACCCATGGCTAGACATCAGCAAGTATGGCAAACGTATCTATACTCGCAATATCAATAGTCGCTGGCAGGCATCTGAAGCTCCGGAGATCATATATCACAATGGCTACTATTATCTTTTTCTGGCCTACGATGAACTTTCTGTGGCTTACAACACTCGTGTGCTGAGAGCCAAGAATATAGAAGGTCCCTACTATGGCAAGGATGGCAGAGACTGTACCAACAAGGGTGGAGAGGCATATCCAATTCTGACACATCCGTACAAGTTCAACAACAGTCCAGGTTGGGTAGGAATCTCTCATTGTGCTGTCTTTGATGATGGAGAAGGTAACTGGTATTTTTCATCACAAGGTCGTTTGCCGGCAGGAGTAAATGGCAATCCATATTCAAACGCCCTTATGATGGGACAAGTACGTTCCATTCGATGGACACAGGATGGCTGGCCAGTCATTATGCCTGAGAGATATGGTGATGTGCCACAGCTTACCATTCTCGAAAGTGAATTGAAGGGAACCTGGGAGAATATCACCCTGGAGTATAATTTTGGTCAGCAGTGCAGTTCTGAGAGCATGACACTGGGTAGTGGTCATAAGATTACTGCAGGTTTCCATGCTGGTGGCAAGTGGTCCTACGACAAGGCAAATGCCATTCTCTACATAGATGGCATACCTATGTATTTGCAGAGAGAATGTGATTGGGAATCCAATCCTAGAAAATATACTATTGTATATTCCGGACTCAGCAACTACAACAGCACAAGGAACCGCAAGTCATATTGGGGCAAGAAGAATTAAGACATCAAAGGAATTAAGGTAAAAGGTAGATGACAAAAAGAAAGTTGCTGACTTGATTATCAAGTCAGCAGCTTTCAGCTTTTGCAGGGGTTAACACTTCGCACCCAGTTTTTGTAATTGCATGATGATGCATTGGTTGTTCTCGTTCAAGACCATGCTAATTGTTTCATGTCTTATCTTCATATCATTTTTTCTTAGAAAATAATTCTACATATTCAAATCAATAACTTTTCTATAATAACGTAGTTTTAACATTGATATTATTCATGATGCTATGATTTTGTATAGACATTGCCAATCATTATGGTTCATCAATCTAAAAAAGCGAGGTTGGGTTTGTGGAATCCCAAATCTCGCTCTTTAAATTCTGTTTCGTCAATGTCAGTCCTTTGAAATCTTGAAGCCCAACTTTAATATGAACTTAATCGTTTCTATAGACATATTGCGGTCGTAAGCTCTTTCCTCCTCTGAGTAGCTAATTCAAAAATTGATAGCAGCTTTCCCAGTCTTATATTCATTGTTATTTAGTAGGAGAAGATTCCTTTTTCTCTGACTTGCCGAATTCAGTTTGTATCTTCTTGATCATATCCTTTACTTCCTGGTCAATGCGATTGAAGTTATTGTAGAGAATTCGTTCCTTGGCATCCGTGGACTTGAAGTTGTAATATATAGGAAGAGGGTAGTTCTTATAATCCTCTTCTTCTGCCTTGATTTCGTCCATGTTGAAGTTCGTTTTGCAGAAGAACTTAGAGGTTTTGAACTCTTCGGCCTCCTGGATATTCATAGAGTCGTTCTTGCCGGTCTTGGTTACGGTGAAATCTCTAGCTGTCTGTCCGCAGATCCAACCGGATGCCATATCGCTGATTTTTGAGGCAGGTACCAAACTGTCCATGTTCTCATTGAGATTGATGGAAGTACGGTCTCTATCAATCGTAATACCTTTCTTGAGTTGGACTACCTTTCCGAAAATGTCTCCAGATAACCAGTCCAAGGTATCCTTGCTTCTGGCAGAACCACTGATGACATTGCCCACGGTAGTGATAATCTTGTCTTTACCCACCTTGCCATAGTCAGCTTCAAGCTGAGGTAGTTCCTGAAAACCGAGAGTGACGGCTACTTTATTACTCCGAGCTGTACCGATAAGTCTATCAATCTTATGAAAGTAGAGTGTCGGCAGCTCATCCACAATGATACTCACAGGGACGTTTTTGCCTTGACCACTATTCACTCGGGTTACCAGACGATTGAGAATCAAAGCATTCAGTGCACCGATGATACTCTCCATTTCTGGGTCGTTGGCGATAAGCAGATAGCTTGGATTCTTCGGGTCAGAGACCTTCAAGTCGAAGTCATCTCCACTGAAAACCCAATAGGCTTCCTTAGTGGCAAGGCGCGATGTCTGCACTCGGAGCGTACCTATCATACCTTCCAGCTGTTCCATAGCCTTGTTGTCAAAGGCTGTTTTGAATGGTCCCAAAAGGGGATATACTTCGGGGTCGGTGACCAGAACTTCGAAAATCTCCTCATAAGAGTGGTTCAAGAAGGAGAGTACATGAGGCATGTCGGAGTACTGACCTTTCCAATAAGCTGGCTCCACCAGTTTATCCATCTGTCCCAGGCAGCCTTTGGCATACACTCGTCCTGTGAGTCGTTTATGATGAGTCTCTGGGTCTTCGCTATACTCAGCATCCAGTTCATGACCGTATTCATCGTATGGTTTCTTTCCGTAGTTGACAAAGAAATAGATACATGCGGCCAGAAAATTGGTGGCTGATGTCTGGAAGAACTGGTCGCTACCACCACCTGAGCCCTTTTGACCTTTCTGGAGGGATTCAATGAGTGTTTCTGCCGTTTCTTGAGCTGCTGCCAGATTGCCTATATACTTTTGTTGGATAGGATTTACTCTACAGCTATATTCTACGTTTACGAAGTTAATGATACGGAATTTACACCCTTCCGGGATTTTCTTCTGTTCCTTATTCTTTCTATAATGATAATATAGCTTGGTGGCCAGGGTCGGAAATTTATAATCGTACACCACCATCGAGAACCCTTTACTGGAATGCTGCCTAATATAAGGTTCTATAACAGAGAATGTTTTACCAGAACCAGGGGTTCCCACTACCCAGGTTCCTCTGAAAGGATTGATGATGTTGATCCAGCCATGACGGAATTTCCCCTGATAGTAGAAGCGCATCGGTATGTTCACGGAATAAGGATTACTGACACACTCTGTGGATTGCTCGAAACTCTCGTTCTCCAAGTTGAATCGGTCTTTGAGCATGCCGCTTCTGAAGTACTTGGATATATTGTCAAGTGCTACCTGTGTCAATACCGTTCCGGCAATTGACAATAGCATATATACCCAAATGTTACCACTAAGTATGCCTATTTTGAAGTGCCAATCCCAATAGTAGATACCAACAGACAGCAAAACCATCAGAAGGGCTGAGGATATAGGCCAGATAACCATTTTCTTGGCATCATACTCAATCTGCTTCTTATTCTTTGTACCAATGCAGGTAATAATGACAAGGATGAGGGTCACCAGTTTACTATAGGGCAGGAACTGATATACAGACAGGTGCTGAAGTTGGCGATGTAATCCTGTTATGATGCCTCCCAAGAAATCCAAATCTTCGGGATTGAAGGCATACATGAAGAACTCCAGGAGCAAAGTCACATAGATGACAGCCCTAAACAGGGTATAGGTTCCTTGTAACTCTTTTGATTCTTCCATTGTTGTATTTACTTGTTACATTTTACACTATTGGCTTTTTGTTTCCAACGTTCCTGGCATGCCGTGACAATTTCTGTCATGCTTCTGGTTTTCCTAGGATTGCCCCTAAGTTCATACCAGGAATCCATGAGCGTGGTGAAGGAAATGAGTCTATTCATCTTTCTCATCTTATAGTTCAGAGCACGGAGACTTCTTCTGACATTACTCATGCATTCGATCCTTTCCTTGACAGTCATCTTCGCATTCTTATCTTTGTCTTTATTCAAAGGAACAAGAAGTTTGATGTCTGCTGCCACTTGCATACCAGTCTCGACCACCTCCGTATAAATGTTGTTCTTTCTTTCTGATACTGCTACAGCTATGAGATTAGCAGGACAATCGGATGATGTGGCTTTCAGCTGCTTGATGTTCTTGAACGCCTGATCCACCTCATAATAGATGCCATAAGTCTCGGCTGCAATACTTAGAATGTCACCAAAGCTATCCAGATAAGAATTGAACTGCTTTTGAAAATCAGTGATTTCCTCCACCTCTTCTCTTAGAAATTTATGCCCCGACAGGTTAAGTGTCATGGCAGCATCCTGGGCTATAAGCGTTTGCTTTGCCTGTTTTGCATAAGTATAGAACATACCAGCTCTTATTACGTCTCCACCAACCCATGCCTTTGCCTGAGTATGAAGAAGCAGGAGTGTTCCACAAATCAAAATATATCTATTCATTAGCTCATGCATTTTATTGGAACCATGGTTTGTGTTCTTGCCTCATACGATAGAATCTTGTCACTTGTTTCATGGCCTTGCCATGTCGTCTGATGGCATCTGAGGCTATCATACCATTTGTTTTTTCGATTTTTCCAGCTATGGCTCTGTTCCACACGTCCTCAAAATTGTAGATACAGACACTAAGAGCAAGGCTACGAAGTTTTTTGTTCAACACTTCTTGTTCCTCGCTCAGTTGCCATAGGAGCATCGTACGCTCAGCACCATTGAGCATGCTCTCTTTACCGCCTGCCTTGATGACCTTATTTAAGATGCGGTAGGCTTTAGTAAACTCTGCCACAGTTTCCATGTAGAGATTATTCATGCTCATGGAGGCGAATACACCTTCTGGATTGATTTTTCTGGCTTGGTCAATCTCCCACAAATAGGTGAGTGTCTGCATGCCATCTTGATACAGAGTGGCTGCTGCAGCTATTTTCTCTGCGTAGCCCTTGGCTGTTGTGAGATAGGCATTATACTGCTTTTCCCATTTTTTCATGGTGGCAGCATCCTTTACCATCGATCCCTGTACGCCTGCAAGATCATTCATATTGTCAGTTTGACTTTTTATTTTGGCACTTAGATTAGCTTCTCCATTTTGTATGGCAGCATATTGCAGGGGATTGGAGGTTGCTACCCCTTGGCTATGACCGTTGATCCAGACGGAAAAAATGAATATGCCTGTCAGAAGCAGCTTTTTCTTAATTTGTAATTTCATAAATTCCCTTTTTCCTTTTATTAAACTCAACTCTGCGCCGGATTTCTCCGACAATATCCTTCCTTGCCTTGATTCCCACCAGTTTGAGACAGCCATTGGTTCGGTCTCTGCTAAGGATGATGACCGTTTTGATACCGACCAATAGCTGTAGTAGGTTTTGACGTTGCTCATAATCCACTACACGATAGAGTTCAATATAGTGAGTTGTTCTTGCCGCCAAACCCTTCCTTATAATTATCTGCTCTGAAGTTATTGTGTAACTTGTCACCAGTTGGGATAGGGTAGCCAGCACAGACATGAATATCCCAAAGATGGCAAAGGAATAGAAAATCCAATGCTCAAGTTTAGTGATATGATGACCCATCCATATGCATCCAAATATGAATGGTATGAAGAGCAGGTTAGTGAGCAGAATGTATCGACAGCATGGACGTAGTTTCACCTTGGGATAGGCATTTGTTTCGAAGTTATACATATGATATTGATGAATAGTACTACTTTTACTTGATTTTGGGGAGATGGGCTATATGCCCATTCCCCTACCTTCTCCACGTGACATGGCTGCTTCGTGATTGAAATTTTCAAATTTGGCAGCTGCCACTTCCGCCGGGGATACTACCCCGGGCTTGAAATAGACACCTTTATGCTCGTAAATGTCAGGACGTGGCATGGCTGGTCTTGATAGACTGGCTGCTACGTCCAAGCCTGTTGTCACTGCCGCCAAAATTGCTGCTCCCAAGTTGAACCCATGTCCTTCCTTTGTACACATCTTCACTTCAGGGAAGATTTTGTCAAAGAGCTTCATGCGTTGCATATCATTTACCGCCAGGAACTTATTATATTCCTTTTGGGTAATCTCGTGAGAGAATACATTGCCATCGATGACAGCAGACATCTTGTATTTACCTTCAATTACCTTTCCGTCAGCATCTTTGAGACGTTCCACGGCAATGTCACTGACTTCCGTGGCTCTTCCATGTTCGCCACTTCTTCTCCACTCCTTGCTTGATTTAAGATTTTCAAGCCCCTCACCATTTACCTTGGCATCACCAAGGAGAGTTAGCTTGGTTTCTCTCTGAAGGTCAGAAAGAGAGATGTCTCCCAGTGACTTGCTCTCTGAAAGGATGAGTTTTTTGATGTCCTCCTGTGACAATGAATCCACTGAAAGGCCTCTTTGTTTGAGAAGGTTGGCTATTCGCTCATTGCTATAACCGGAGTTCAAGTTCTGCTCTGCATGAGATTGTGGAAGCTTGAGTTCCTTAACAACAGTCAGTTTATTACCCTTATCATCCGTTATAGGTATAAGTTGGGTAAGCATCTTGGCTCTCCCGTCGTCAGTAGCATTTCTGAAGTCCTGATACTGTTTCTCGGAAATCTTGAAAGCCCACATGCCTACATCGCTGGAATCGCGCAGATTCAAGAGATAGTTGCCAGAGATTTGATCCTTCCATACCATGGCAGAGGTAATGAGTGCCTTGGTGTTGTCACTTGTCAAACTATAGTTACCATGCATGCTCACTACACCTTTAGCCGTTTCCAGATTCCCCGATCGAATATGGTCTTCGTTCTTGCCATTGCTGGCGTCTTTTATCTTCACCTCATCAAACACCTTGTCAAAGAGTTCCAGGCGATGCTCATCATCGTAGTTGATGAACTTGATATAGTCTTCCTTGGAAATCTCATGACTCATCACCTCATTATTGATGACAGCTGTCATTCTGAATGAAGTCTTTTCCCCATCGTGAGTGGGGTAGGTTTGGATTTCTCCTACGCTTACTCTTCTGCCATCCTTGACAGGAAGGTAGAAAGCCTTATTCTCAGTGAGCATTCTGCCATCGACGACACCTATGGAGTTCCATCTGTCAATATAACCTGTATGATAATCTGTTCGCTGATGTCCCAATGTAATGATATCGATATGCTTTTGATGAGCATTCATTGCATCTTGAGCGATAAAGATCTCCTTCTCTGCCTCAGGCTTGAGCTTAATATCAACATAGTCCTTGGAGTTGAGCATCTGCCGAGTGATTTTGCCGGCAAAGTCATTTTCTATCACCATATTGATTATAGAGAGGCGCTCGTCTATGGACACCACATTTTTGCCTTTGTTACCTTGCTTGCCTGTATCCTTGAAATTCTTCGCCATGAGTTTGGAGAGTTCCTCATTGGAAAGGTCGTATTGTAGATTCTTGTTGACGGAAGAAGACTTGATGGTCAATGTCTTGTTCTTATCATCAATGACAACTCCATGGGAAGCGAGTATATGTTGGAAAAGTTCTGGTGTAGCATAAAGAGTGGATCCCATGGCTTTGTCCAAAGGTTCTGCCAGTCCTTTTGGACGAGCCAGCATTCTTGGCTTAGAATGAATCTCCAAGTTATGAAGAGGGTCGGCAACCTGTGTGCCTTTATCATAAAAGCCGTATGCTCCACTTTTAAACTCTCCTGGTTTCAGCCTTCCATCAGGACGGTCAACTACAACCGGTGCAGAAGAAGCGAAAAAAGGTCTTCCTTCGATTCGTCGTACATGGTAGCCTCTTTGCGGAAGCAATGATAGTCTATCCATGAAGGAATTGAATTTTCCGTATTTTGCTCCCATGAAAGGATGGAACTTGGGTTCTCTATAACCATATTCTCCATCCATGATGGTGTGCCCCCATTGCCCCATATTAACAGGAGAATGGGCATTCTTGGCCGTTACCCATGCATTGGGCATATAATAATCGTTCTTCACGATGGATGTGAACGTCTCGTATGCCTTTCGATTAAATGAATTGGTTCCTCCTGATCTGAGATTCTCAACCTGACTTTGCGTCAAGGTGTAGTATCTTGGGGTGGAGGAGTTGTGTGCAAGGGTTATAAGCTGCATCTCACCTGATGGAGTTTGAGAGAGATGTGCCTGCATGCCATTGGCATTCAGGGTAGCCTGTAGCTGGGGAGCGATATCATAGCTCCCAAAATTGGAATTTCTTCTGAGTAGAGTCATATCCTATTTATTTTCCAGTGATGAATTGTCTTTGGATAAAATGACACATGTATGGCGATTGGCCGTGTATGGCTTATATATATCAATTCCTCCATGGCTCACACCTTGTAGCTTTTCCTTTTGTACACCAGCATCAATCAGCAGCTTGGCTATATACTTAGCTCTTTTGATACTCAACTTTCTGTTATACTCTTTACTGCCTGTGCGGCTATCTGCTGCACCAATGACTTTTACTTTGAGATTATATTCCTTCACTGCAGCTGCTATCTCAGATAGTTCTATTTTCTGTTGGTTATCAACGAAATCAATGCTGTTGATTTTGAAAAAGAACAAGATAGGAACGTCGATATTCTTATCAAGTATGACATCACCCGAACCCATTACGCTCCTTATTCTTTCTCTCAGTTCATTGAGGCCTCGATAGTTGTTCTTAGGATAGGAAGATACTTCTCTTGGCACATTGCAATGATAGTAAGGGACCGTTTTTAATGGTTTTTTCTTCCATCCTTGCTTTCCTATATCTATTGTAAGTCCCAAGTTGGCATGAAACAGGTTATCTCTGAGTGAACTTCCTGTACCCAGGCCATCGAATTTCTGAGCAGTGGCAATAGCACCAACTTCTGCGGACAAACTAAATCTGTCAGCTATTCTATAGCTGCATAGCATACCATAGTTGAGGGCAAACTCTGTCTTGTGGAGGTGTGAATTGTGGATGACACCAGCTCCCATGTAAGGAACAAAGTTCCATTTTGGCATTTTCTCATAATCCTTATGATAAAAGGATGATATATTGACCATCAGATCCAAGTGATAGTTTTCATATCTTTCCTTGTGGAGATTAGCTGTCTTGAACTTGAATCCATCAAAGGCAATACGGGTACCAAAGTATGGAGTATGCCATTTGCCCAAGGTGATTTCCAAGTTGGGAGTTATTCTGTCAAAGAGATCACCGCATCCCGATGGAGAACCGGCAAAAGCGGCAGCTCCAGTTCGTGCAGAGACAAACCAGTTGTCCAGAATGCCTGATGGCTTGAATTTTAGACATGATGCATCATGATTGGTAGTAAACGTGGTCGCTGCATCCTGTATTGGTGTAGTCACTTGTGATACTACAAAGTTCTTCTCGTCCTCCGAGAAGACTACTTGGGCCTGTGCAGAAATCACTGCCAGGCAAAGTCCGAGGAATAATAGTTTCAATCTTTTCATGCTCTTATTTTAATCTTTTATGTTATATATATTATAATGTGTAGTTGAGCAGAGTCACATCTTTTCAGCAAGATGATCGAAGAGGAAAAGCTTGTATCGGCTGATAATCCTCTCACAGCATCTGACATAATGAATATTTGTGGCATATCCGGCAGCCTTAATCCCTTTGAGCCAATTGTGATGGTCAGTGGAATCATATTTATGGCATTTCTGATAGCGTTCACCCATTAAAAGCCTGGAATGATATTCCATGCTTTCTTCTGCAGAAGAGAAGTTACAGAATTTCTCACTTGGCTTATCATCATTATGCAGACTATAGGGTAGTCCTTTTTCCAACCAGCTCTTGCTAGCCTTGATGCCAAAGAAGTTGTTTCCTTCCTTGGCTAGCTTGCTTGTTCCCCAACCACTTTCAAAGGCCATCTGGGCTAAGATAACCGAAGATGGAATACCATATTTACGTTGCTGGCTCATGGCTTGTGGGGCATATCGCTTCAAGAAATCCGCCGGACTTAATTTATCTTTTTTGTCCAGACCTAAAACTTCTACTGCTCTTTGTTGGGTGTCCCTTACAAAAGTCAGAAGCAGGTAGGGATTCTCTATTTTCCCCAGGAGGCGGCATGTAAGATGCAAATGAGGGCCGGTAGCCCTTCCGGATGCACCTGTTTTTCCCAAAGCATCACCAGCATATACCGTTTCCTGATTCTTTACCCAGATTTCTGAGAGATGACAATAACTCAATGTATAGTTGCCTGCCTGCAAGGTGATGTAATGTCCTGCGATAGGATCATAACCCACTGTTTTGATAAAACCATCAAACATGGCATATACCTCTTCATATTTAGCAACTAGGTCAATGCCTTGATGATTTCTTTTTTTCCCAGTGAATGGGTCAGACCTTATTCCGTATGTTGAGCAGATTTGAATGCTCTTTAAGGGATAGCAGACACTTTGGTACTTGTCTATCCAATAGTTCGCGGCTTCAGCAGATCCTTGTGCCAGAACATTTATGGGCAGCCAGAGCAAGCTTGTAATCATCCATTTCAATCTTTTCATCATTTCTACCTTATTTATATAATACAGGGTGCAAAGGTAAATGGAAAGATTGAATTTATAGGTAGAAAATGAATTGAAGTTATATTTTAACACAAAAGTAGTTCTATTGTTAATATATTGTCATAGATATGTTAAAAATAAAGTTTAATTATGCAGAGGGGGAAAAATTCATTTTTTAGCATTACCTTTGCCGAAAAATTTAGATAAGGTATGACTAAGGTAGAAAGATTTCAGGATAATGAGATTCCTTATGAGCTTCTAGCTTCATTTGGACTCTCGCAAGAAATGGTAGATGACCTTCCACAGAAGGTATTGGAGCAGTTGCTCTCTGGGCAACGAACTCCACTTCTGCCGATTTGCAATGTAGATGAAAATGGAAATTGTAATAACTCTCTCGCAAGACTTTCTCTAGTGAGGACAGAAGATGGCATTGATGTCATCTTCATGTCCTGCTGGAAAAGCAAATTGCTGGAAGAGTTTGAATTACAGCAGCAACAGGCTCTCAAAAACGGAAGAGCCCTATATTCAGCTGAAAAAAATGCGTATTATCAGTTGGATTATGCTACCCAGCAGATTGTTTCCATGCCGGCCTATGTAATACAGCATAACATGCGTGTACTAGGCAGACAATTGAATATGGAAGTCTCTGATTTTGAGCAACTTAAAGAAGGGGATGTTCTTTGTCTTATACAGGGAGACAAACCAATTTCGTTGGGAATTGACCTGATGCAGGATATAGGTATTCGTGTAGTGAACGGAGATAAAGAACAGTGGCAGAGAGAATTCACTGGAGACGAATTTCCTCTTTACAGTTTTGGCATCAGCGGTTGTTGGGTGAATGATGGGCATTTTTCCTATGTGAAGGAAGAAGACTATACTCAGGACATGTTAGATGCATTGGCTGAGAGAGTGAACCAGGTAAAGAGAGCTGCATTCCATCGCTAGTATTCATTTTTAAAGGATAACAGGTATGATACTAAGTGGATTTCAAGAGGAGCATCAGCTTCTCGATTGGTATGAGCAGGATACAATCTCTGCTCTACAATATATTGAACATCATTCAATAGGTATGATTAACCGCTTCAAGAAGTGGTGTCAGGAGAGTGGAAGCAGTGAAGATGAAGAATCTGCCAAGGATTTTTTAGATGAATATAATGGACTATTCTTGGACACTGTAGTCAGTAAGAATGAGAATTCAACTGCAGCAGATACTTCTATGTTTCATCAATGGTGTGAGAACAGCGAGTTTTTGGATGAGCTATATTCATCTAAGCCCGCCCTTCATGTGACTCTCTGGCGTTATCAGAATCCATGTTCCACAGATAAGCTGAAATGTGCCCATGACTTGGATGTTTCCACAGGGGACATTGAGAAATGGTGGTCTGTGGTGGATTTCTTGAATTTTGAACATGGAGGAAATTTTCAGCCAGTAAGGTTGGACGAAGAATCCATATCAATGACGATTTTGCATGTTTGCCAACTACATATTTAGATAAGTTTTTAAATTATTATTCAATTGTTAGTACTATTGTGTCATTCGTGAGAACTGCATAAGTAACAGATGTTTTTTTAAAAAGTTTGAACCGACTCACAATATATTCGGTTGATTTTTTTTGTGATTCTCAAATCGCATCGTTTGTGATGAGTAGTGCGATTTTAATTGTTCCGTAAAAGACAACAGCGGTTTTTCCTTAATGGAAAACCGCTGTTATTTTATCTGGCATATTTACTTTTGGATGCATGTGGCAGCATGGTATCTTCTTTATGATCATGAGCTTGCTCATTCTCACCTTGCTTGGTATCGGCAGCCATGTTTTCCTGGCTTTCAATAATGCCATTGCCATCTACATCCATGTCGATGGGGGTTGAGGTTCTTAAATCAATACCCTTATCTGGGGATTCTGCTTGATTGGCTTTTTCTACATACTGGAAGATGATATTCACAGCATGTTCTGCAGATGTCAAGGCATGTTTTGTGAATCCTGGATCTTGTTTGAGAAGGTCTTTCCAGTATTTGTTATAGTCCAGGCCTTTCACGTCAAACTTACATCTTTGGCCAATCATGGCTCCGCCCATATGTGCTAGAAGTTCTTCCTTTACCAAATGTTCATATCTGGTAAGTTTAGCAGCTTCCTTGCGAGTACTACGCACTAGGCCTATTGAAAGGTCTCTCATATAGTCATCCTCTGATTCAAATAACTGATGAGGTGCAAGGTGAATGGCATCTTCCTTAGCACTATAGCTGACCAGACCTTTTCTGCCATCAAAAATTACCTGTGCAGGATATTTGCCTTTTTCGGTAAGCATGCCTATCACGGAAGTTTGTTTCGATGCAGGAACCTTACATGATTTTCTAAGTTGCTCCCATTTCTGAGGATGTTCCATAGAAAAATTGGTTTGCTCAATATTATATACTGTTTGCAAAGTCTTCCCATCTGACAGACAGAAACCTTCTTTGCTGATATCAACCTTGAGATTTTCTCTCTTAATATCATCAAGCGTCATGTAGATAGGAACCTCGTATCCCTCCTTTTCCGTCAGGATGGAAAGAAGCAAGGATGTTTTGCTGTCAAACTTGTCTCCATTAATACCCTGAGGAAGAGCAGCATTGCTTTTAATCCATGGAAGTTCCGGATAGGTAACCTGCAAACTCAATCGGTCAGCAATAAGTTTTCCATACTGTGAGTACGCCTGCGTATGAAGGTGTTCCTCAGTATGCCACCTACCTTTAATGGGCTCGAAAAAACCATCCTCTGAAGACATATAAAACTTTTCTTCATTCTCTGGAGCATTTTTCTTCTTTTGAAGCTTCTCCTGTGAGAAATAATCACCAATCAGGGAAGATAGCTTTTTCTCGTAATGATCCACACTTTTCTGAATTTGAACTTCCATCTGATTTCTTGCCTTTAGATCCATGGAAGAGACGTTTCTTTCATAATCATCTTCCAACATATCTTGCTCTTGAAACAGAGTCTTGATCTCGGTCTCGTCTGGAAGAAGCATCAAATCTCCAGAAAAAGGATTATTGGCATCTTTCATCGATTGAACATAGTCTTTCATGAGCGCAACTTCTTGCTGGTCATTTACATGATCTTCTTTAGAGGCTTCTTTGAACTCTTTTTGAGATGGTTCTGGAGAACTGAGCACATGGCTAAGATGCTGATTGAAAGCCTGCTTGCTACCTAAAATCATGGTCAATTCCTTGGTGAGCTGAGCAAGTTGCTCAGTTTCCTCAGGTGATTTGGATTGCAGCAGGGCAATTTTAGTCACACCTTCCTTGATTAACCCCTCTTTGATGAGTTTGAGGTCATCCGTATTGAGAGGTATTTCAACATTCTTTGGATTCTTGAAAGCAGACAATTTGCCAGTGTTGGATAAGAGCACCCCGTCAGCATGGTCTTCTGTGGTAGGAATGCCACCAGGAGAAGTTGGGACGAACAAGATGCTATCACCTATCTTATTTCCCAAACTGGACATGAGCTTCTCCAAGTGGGCATTCAAATTATCACTTTCCAGTTGCGTTTTGACAGCTCTCAAAAGTTCCATGTGCTGGTGGGCATTCAATGGGGTAATATCAAGTTGCTGTACTTTTTCCCATCTATCATTGACATAGAAGTTCACCTTCATATCATCTTTTGCATTCAAACTCCATGACAATGGAGTGATGTTCTTTTGCAGGAATTGAGAGAATATTTGCTTACGCGAGACTGCGGGAAAGTCTCCTCCGAAATTCAAAGGGTAAGTTTTGCCTATATCTTTTTGCAAAGCCATAAAATCCTTACGAGCGGCCTCCACCAGTTCTCTTTCCTTTACCCAACTTTTTGTCTCTTCTGGTGTCAATTGCACCAGTTCCTTGGATTGAATGAGTTGCTGAAACCTCGCAAGAGGAATTTCATGAAGCTCTGGTTGTGTTGAAGGAGAAAGGAAAGTGGAATATGCTATATGTGATTCTCTTGCAGAATTACCGCCAATATAGGCATCCACTGTACAGATTCGTTCCTTGTTACCATGTCCCTGTTTGAAAAGCATTCCTACCAAATCCTTACCCAGTTTATCTTCTATCATGGATTCATAGGCAGAAGGAAGAACGTAACCATCTGCCTTTAACTGGCGAAAGCGCTCTATCTGTTTATTCTTGGAATCCATTTCCTCGATATTATCTACCCAGGTTGAAAATCTTCCTGCTTGCCATTTCACTTGGGGGAAATGGGACGTTTCTGACTTATCCCGGGCCCACTTACCAAGCTGTAAAGCCCATTTCTCCAGCAATGAGAGCTCGCTTTGAGTTGTATCCAAGAACTCCAATTCCTCTGGCGAGAAAAAACGGTCCTTAGGAAACGGCTTCTTGCCTGTTTGCTGACTTTTAGAGAAAAGGGTTTGCCATCCCTTCATGAAACGGTCTCCTTTGCTCTGACTTGTTTGATAATTCATTAATTCTTTTTTCTATTATGAATGATTAGATAGGAAAACATTGCTAGATACAAGGTTATTGCCCAGCATATATGGCAATGTTTTCCTATCTGTTCTTTTATTTCCTTCTCAGTACATGACATTTGGACTACGTATTGGCTTTCAAATCCCAATGTGATACCGAGGTGGTACGGCATCCGATCTGAAGCTTATTCTTATAGACATCCAGTTGCATGTCACCATGTACTTCCACATACTCACCGGCATTAACATTGATGTCCGAGGCCTTGCCTACGATGAACTTTACCCATGTAAAGGCTCTGTTCTCACCATCCTTATCAGAAGAAAAGGCTGAGAATACCTTGAACGAAGTGCCCTTTTTACTGGTCATGGTTTCAATACCCTTGTTTCCGATCTTGCCTTTAAACTCCATAGCTCCTTCCAGACGGTCTGGGAGAGAGGAGTCGTTCTGCTCAATGGCTCCTTCCGAACGGAGATTGAAATAAAGATTCTCTTCCACCTTCTTGATAAAGAGATTTCCATGAACAGTGACACGGCGTCCTGCCTGATAGTTGGCAGCTGTAGTCTGGTCACCTTCAGCCGTCACTCCAATATGAAGTTCCTTGACACTCTTGTCCTTTCCCTCAATAGGAACGATGATGGTAAAAGCAAGGAATTTTCCACCTTCCTTATTCTGCTTTTCAACTGCGCTGCTGACAATGATGCCGCACGCGGTAACATTACATTTTATCATATTTTCTTGTTTTAATGATGATACAATTCTTAAATTTATGCTTGTTTGAGACCGACAGTCTGCTTATTTTCTGGGCATTCGGTCTCAAAAATAGTACTTGCGAGGACGTGCAGTTTTGATGCATCCACCTTCTCCCTCTCTCTCTTTACCAGTTGGCATTCCGTCTTTTCCTCGTCATTCTCAGTCAATCTGGCCTCCCTATTAACTACAGCCTGCATCTCATTGGCCTTTATCTTAGCTGCCATGACAAGAGCTGCTGAAAAGAGAGTGGAGATCAGCTCAGAAAAGGCATCTTTGTTATTATCCATACCAGTTTCACTATTTTGACTCATCAAATATCCTAGCCATTTGGTTGGATCATTGGACTGAGTAATGTTGGCAAGAAGATTTTGTGCCTTATCTTCCTGGGATATAGGATGAGCGACGGGTGAATATTTGCTTCTTTCCTCTGCCAGAAGGTCTTGCCCATTTCTCAAAAGAGGTGTATCGTTACTGGTTCTACCTTCTATTGCTGCGAGATAATGAATCGGATTGAATGCCTCTATTTTGCCGGAAGCATCCTTGATTTTTGTCTCAAAATGCAAATGTGGACCTGTGGATCGACCTGTATTGCCCGATATTCCAATCTGTTGACCAGCCTGAACGACCTGACCTTCCTTGACATTTATTTGGCTCAGGTGCATATAGATACACTGGAGTTGAGTTCCATCGTCCTTGTCATATGCGATCTTAATCATATTACCGGTAGCCTTTCCATAGCAGGCAGAAATGACCTTGCCCTGATTTTTTGTTGCATACACTGGCAGATTCTTGCCTCCTGTTGCGATGTCTATGCCTCCATGCAGATGATTTCCTCTATCTTCATGGAACATACCTGTTACTTTGAGATTTCTGAAATCAATGGGGAGGGATAGGGTGGTGGGCATTCTAGGAAGAGACTGTTCACCCTTCCTTGCATACCCGATATTGACACCTTGTTTCTGGGCTTGCAGAACTGCCATCTGATCATATCGGTCAAGATGGTAACGTTGAATTTCATCAAGCAGGTCTTCCTTATAGGTAGGACTGCTCGCATATCCACCTTTCACAATGCCATTAATCCAGCCTCTATAGTCTTGGGAACTTTTTGAGGCACAATATTTCTGGTATCTGTCCAACAGAAGAACCTTGGAATGATCCTCCACACTGGCATTTACCCCGGAATACACTCTGAATGCTTCCGGATAACCATGATCATCCACATGGTAGCTGACAGGCCCCTTCCATGACCCGCCCTGCTTCACTCCAAAGAAATTGGAACTTTCACGTGCAAGACGTGATGTACCAAAAGTACTCTCAAATCCCATTTGAGCAAGGGTGATGGATGCCGGGATGCCATATTTGATTTGTTGTTCAATGGCCACCTGGGCATATTTTGCATAAAATGCATTTTTATCTATTGCCATATCATTTGGGTTGGTGATAGCCATGGGTATTCCCCATGGCTAGTTATTATCGATGAAATCCTCTATGTGAACTTGCTTCCTGATGGGAGCCCTCCTTTTCTCCAGGCTCTTTTTCGGCCACATTTCTTCCCTCATTTTCAAGAACCTGCTGCTGATTATTTCCAGCAGCTTGTTGTATCTGAGGAATAAATGTAACGGCAGCTACAGCCTTTTTATATTCAGCCATGTCATCAGCGAGCCAGAGATTGTACCACTGTTGCTTGGCTATTGGCTTCTGCATTCTTTCTCCATCCACTGTGGCAATGACTACCTTCACCTTCGGGTCATCCTTGTCGGCACAGATTCTAACCTTCTCAATGCGGCTCATATCAATACCTTCGGTATTTGGCACAATGAGTTGCTGCTTGGATTCTGGATACCTGTAACCTATATCATAATATTTCTGGGCCAGAGCCTGATGCATTTCCTGCTTGTTGGCCTTGCCCATGACATTGAAATAGGCATTGAGATGTTCCTTCATCGGATAGATAGAGAATGATTTTTCATTCTCTGGCTTGATGAAGAAGGCATACTTTCCCTCAGAGTCCTGAATAGCCTGAAATTTCTCAATCTTGGTTGCCTGCTTTTCTGTAAGCTGGCTTGATACATCGATGGTTTGATGAATTTCTAGCGTAAACTGCTTGAGCTTGCTGACAGTCACCTCCTTGTCCTTATAATAACTGTTTGGTTCCTTTAGTGCAAGACTACCACCTGCATTATAGAAGCTTACCTCTTTTACGTCTTCTTTCTTCAGAGCTATACCAATTCTCTTCTTACTCATACCTTGCACCTCGTTATTCACAAGCAAGGAGGCACCCGATGGCAGGATGACATCTGCAGTTTGCTGCTTTCTGTCAAGTACTACGACCATTTCCTTTGCCTCCATGGAAGGAAGTTTGTTGAGGTCTGCCGAGATGGAATAATCTTTACCTGTTAAGAGAACATCTTTTGTTGGCAACTGACCTCGGATGGCATCATAGTTCACTTCTCTTTTTTCTACAAGGTTGTCAATCGTCTCGATGGCATTGTTCACGTCACGCTCAATCATACCCATTAAGTTCCCATTTTCTCTCAACTCTCGTTCCCAGTAGGGGATAAGTTGCTGGCTTTCCTTTGACAATGTGGCAGGGAGTCCCTGTCTTGCCATCAGCACACCGGCGGAAAGTTCTCTAATGAGTAATTCATGCTTGGCATCATCCGCTGGTAAAAGGTTGTTTCGCCCTGAGCGGTCCAGACGCTTTGCATCACCAGTGGTTGCTACTACGGAACGGAATATGTCATTTGCCTTCATAATGGCATTTACTTGCTCATTTCCTTCCGTTTTGCTCATGCCACTTATGAAAAGCGTATTCTCCTTGCTATCGAATTTGGCATCTTGTAGTACATGAACTCGCTCATTCTTAATACCGGAAGCCTTACAAACAGCATCAGCTATCTGGTAGGCATGGGAGAGAATCTTGGTGGCAGGTGCTACATCCTTACTGATTTTCGTCTCCAATGGATTGTCACAGATAGCGACTCGGTTTCCAGCCCTGATTACTTTAGGGAGCACCGTATCAAGCGCATAGCTTGGAAACGATAAGTAGGACGTTTTCTTACCATCAATTTCCTTTTCCTTAGCCTGCATACCAATTACGGGAGCAATAGTCTTAGCCTTATCTCCATAGATTTCATAGGAACTGTCTTTTTTGATAAAGACTACAACCTCAGGATGCTTTTGTTCCTGATTCTTGATAAACTGGAGAGCAGACTGTGAACTAGATGCATTCTTAGCTGTCTCCACGAATTTCTCAATCTTTTGCCCATTGGCCTTGAGTAATGCCGAATATTGCTCAGAATCACTGGCAGAAAGAATCGTTTGGTCTATGTTATAAACATGATGACGCTGGCGATGGGCATGAACTGCATAATTGGACTTTTCCATATCTGGGAGAGCATTATACTGCTCCTTTGAAATGGTGTCATTATGGTTCGTGACATGCTGGTATTCCCATTTGGTCCAGTTGAATGGAAGCGAGCTTTGACCTCTCTTGACTGACATGCCACTTTCCTTTGCCTGGTTATAGGTGGAATAAAGATTGGTCTTATAGCCTTGCTGATCACTATGCAGGTTCATCATGATGTTATTGAATGCTGTGATTGGCTTCTTGGAGGCCAAAAACTCAGCATTGCTCTTACCCTTTTCATTCATCCAGACGCCTTCATGTGATTTTGCCATCTCCAATGCTGCAAGAAGAAGGGCTGCATATGAAGCTGCCTTGCTCTCACTTTTCTTCTCTTCCTTATCTTCATGGTCGCTCTCTACAGAAGCTTTGTCTTCCTTTTTGACTTCCTCATTGCCTTCCTGGTGCTTTTGCGTCTCCTGTTCCTGAGCCTTTTCTTCATGATATTTCACATGTTGCTCATCATCCACGATCGTCTTTGCTTCTTTCTCTGCTTCATGCATAGGAACACCGGTGGCTTCGATTTGCTCAGCAACACCTACAACATCTGTTTGGATGTTGCTGTCTTCATGTGGAGTTTCATTCTGTAGAGGAAGCTTATATTCATCTTTTTCTGCCAATACCTTATAAATTTGCGTCATATTTTCTGCCATGGACAGATTGACGTTATAAGCCTGGCTATAAACTTCCTTGAAAGCTCCTTCTTCCTTTTTGCCAACCTGAACAAGGTTGGTGGCAGGATCATATTGGAAATCAAGAATCTCACCATTAGGCATATGATATGCCGGATTAATCTGCTCAGAAAATTTCTTAGCAATGGAAGCATACTCATTTTGCTGTTGAGTATCAACAACCGAGTCTTCTACCTCCTCATTTTCCTCCTGTATTTGATATTCAGGCATTTCCGAGAGTTGCTCTTCAACATTCTGCAAATTCTTATCTAAACCTGCCGAATGGTCGTACGGGAAACTGTAATGAACAGACAAGCCAATGTTGGTAAGGGTTCCCACGTTTAGCGAATCCTTCTCCTTATTATATTCAAAATAGAGAACGTCTCCGTTAGGCATGGAAAAGGCAGGAATACTGGCCTTTATCATATCCAACTCCTTTTGTACCATGTCCTGGGCTATGGCCTTCACATCCTGACTGGCATCATTCTCCAAACCATATTGCTCTATAGACAGTTTAATATCTTCCTCACTAACTCTGCGTAGGAGTTCATAGGTTCCACCCAATGAATTGTTATAAACCAGGGCATAATGATCGTTTTCAACAAGCAGGTCATCACCACTTTGACTGGTGGCATTTTTTCTGGTGTTATGCTGTGAGAGACTATCACCTTGATCATATTGCTGGGTCAAAGTGAGGAGTTCATCCCATTTTTCCTTATTGGAGAGATCATCAAACTCTTGTGTATTATCCACGCTCTGCAGGTACAGATAAGAGAAATAATACTCATTCTTTGGCTTTGTCACACTATCCTGGCTTGTCTTGCCTTCTTCGTTAGAATCCTTCATGTTATTATCTGTATTTTGTGAACTATCCACTGTTTCTTGCGCTTTTATATTGGGCAGAAGGGAAGCACCTAAAGAGAGAAGTTTCTCATCACTCACCTCTTCAATCCAACTGCCTAGTACCTCATTGTCCTGGAAATACGCTCTGAGTTCAGGAAGACTTTCCAATGCAAGGACTGTATGCTCGCTATCTTTATCAGACGTAATCTGGGTCATGAGGGATGAAAAGTAAGCTTCTGGAGAGGAGAGTGGCTTCGTGATGGAATCAGATACATTTTTCTCCTTCATCACGTTCTGCTGCTTGATCTTCTCCAGCTGTTCCTCATTCTTGATTTGCTCTTCAATGCCATCGAGGTTGCCCTCCATGAGCGGCTTTTCACCCAATGCCACTTTTTGCTTGTCAATCTCTTCCAAAATCATGCGCGATGCCTTATTCACGTCCGACATAAGCGTTGTAATGAACTTTGGCTTTTCACGCAGCGTTTGAATCCAGCTGTCTATATAGGCGGCATTGTTATCAGAAATTCTGCTAGAGAAGCCTAGTGCATTACCTATCACAAATGCAGTGGTCTCTGCAACAAGTTCCTCCTTGGCGTATTCCTCAGAACCAAACTTGCTTTTTGGCAGACGGTCAAGTCGCGAGGGATGACCGGTAGAGTGTGCCATTTCATGCAGGGCAGACGAATAGTATTCCTGACCATCCTTGAAGATCTCATCCTCTCCCTCATGAATCTTGAACTGTGCTTTCATCGGTACCTTAATGAAGTCTCGGGTCTTATTATAGCTTGCACCAGGCACTTCCTCATTAACATGAATAGGGCACATCCACTCCTGCTTCTCAAACATTCTGTCAAGTGGTTCATTCTTATACATCCCCACATCGTCACTCAATGTGGTTGGCTCGAAACGGGAAATAATGGCATCATACTTTTTCTTATTCACTTCTTCCAAAGTGGTTTGGTCAAGATTCCACTCGTTATAGACCATCAGATAGGGACGAACCTTACATTTAGCCTGATCCTCCTTATCCATGGCAAGGTATTTGTCTTCACTGATGCGCTTTCCGTTTTCGTCTTTCACACTCAGTCCCCATTTAAACACCGGCACAGATGCCTCTCCCTTTTTAATCAAGGCTCCATTGTCTCGTGCTTGCTTGGAGGTCATGTAAACAGGAACATGGTAACCCTTTATCATGGTATGCATCTGCAGAAGGAATGCATTTCCTCCTACATAAGGTCTTCCATTGATGTTCTGAGGAAGTCCTACCAGTCTATCACCAGAAGTCCATCCTTGTTCCCAGTTCTTTGTTTTACAGGCTTCCAAACGCTCAATCATCATATTGGCAAATTTGTCCAATGCTCTGTCAATACGAGTAGGTCCGTCCTCTTGTGAGGCAGCCTTATTCAATTCTTCGAAATCCATAAATGATATATATGATCGTTATTAATCTATGTAATGTTCAGCTGTCCCATAACGCTGAATCTGATGGCAAAATAAAAGAAAAGTTTTGGATTGAACACCCTAAACTAAATTGATTTTTATTTTTAACTAAAATCCTCTTCTATTCAAAGTTTTTGCCTTGAAATGTGTTAAATTTTGCACCTCTATCTGACATGACTTTTTCTGATATTATGTTCATATTCCTTCTATTAACCATTAAGACTTTGTGAAATTGGGGCTCTATCAGGCGATAATTTCCATCAAGAAATACCATCAATTACCTTCTTAGAAGTGTTGGCAAGATTCATGCATAGTTTCCTTTTCCTTGTCTTTTCATCTTCTTTCAGTCTATTTGATGCCTAAGGAATGCTGCTGTTGAAGTTCCTGATGAATACCTCTTTCATATTCTCGTTCTGCGAAGGCATTATTCTCATCGTATTTCTTCAAAACGGCATTGGCCAATGTGGATAAGGGGAGGTTTCCTCTCTCGTAAGCATCGATTGCATGATCAGAGATTTCTATGACACATGGCTTTCCGTCAATGTCTGCAATCATACTTGTTCCGCTGATGGCCGGATTTGAGAGTCTCGGATTCAGCTTTTCTTCCTCATATTGCCTGTAAGAAACCCGCTGTGGTGAAGCCGGTTTGGCCAGTCCCAATGCTGCATGACCAGCATTGTTGAGCAAATTGGCACCTCCAAAACCAAGCAGAAGGAGTTTGAGAAGGGGACTTTTGACAAACATGCCACCAAAGATGGCAGCAAGTGGCAGCAAATTGTCATTCACCTGTAAGTTAGGATTTTTGCCCGTGAACATGCCTATCATCATGTCTGGCAGCATGGCCAAAACATAGCCCATGTTCTTGGTGACATCACTGAAACCGGAAAGTCCCATCTTATCCAAGGCATCAGCCCAACCGGCATTTAACTCTTGAAAAGAGACCTTATTACTTGTCATCTCATACCTAGAGGAATCTTGTCTTTGAGTTTCTTCCACAGGACTATTAGAATGGTAAGCTGATGATGTGGAAGAATCTGTGGATGATGGATCTGCTTGATTGATAAAGCTATTGAGCTTATCCATATTAGAATCCCAGGTATCTTTCTTGGGAGCTTTCGCCTGACCAGACGCCTGTTTCTTTTCACAAGCTACAGCAGCCGTAGCATAATCCATGGCTCTTTGACTAACCTCTTTAAGGGTCATGCGTTTACCACCAATACTCATCCATGATTTTTTCTCCCTCGACATCTCCATAGCAATGGCATAAAACCCGGAGGCACATTGTTCACAGCGTTTCTTCCCAAGTTTCATCATCCATTCCGGCGGTTGGTTATTGGCACGAAATGGAACGGTTTGCTTCGAAAAGTTTTCCCTTATCTGAGCCAGCAATTTACCTGTCTGATTTTTGTTTGCGGCATAGAAGGAGTCCATTTCTTTCTTGCTTCGTGTTGTGAATGAAGGCCTATATGTTTTTATCTTTCGCTCCAACTGCCCATTCAACTGATAAATCAACTCTGAATTTCCCCTTTTGATGGAATCACTGGCTGTTTGAATCTTCTTGATGGCATCCTCATCTTTAAGTGCGAACTTACTGTCTTCCTTGGCATATTTCTCATTTTCCCAGTTTCTGGCATGGTTCAGTGCGAAGCCTGTTCTCAGACCGCCATCAATGGCTACACCACTCCAGGCAGAATTCAGGAAAGCAGCGGCTTTTGGTGCCACTTTGATTCCAGCCTTAGTTGCACCTTTTACTATGAGGGAACTACCGGAGCCGTAACCTCCTGTCACCGCAGCATCAATGACCATGGAACCTCCCATGGCTGCACCCTGTTCCCAGATATTGGGATTATACAGGTCATCTGCTTTTTGAGCGATGAGAGAATCATGCTCACCTTCTTTGGGACCGATTTTTGGAAGCAGTCCCAATAAACTGTCATCAAATGCCTTTCTTGCAATGTAGGTAGCACTGTTCTTGGGAACTTTCTCTCTGGCCAGCTGCTCAATGATAAGTCCCTGAAATCGATTTGCCACATAGTTTTCTGCAAAGGCTGCGAGTTTCTCTGAAGATTTACCCCCATTTTGTCTGATGAGTTCCTTATAGAAGGAATCAAGAAATGTCTGATAATCCTTGGCAAATTTGGTATCTTTTCCCCATCTGTGCTTACATTGCCTGATCATGTCATCTGATGATTTCTTGTACCATTTTCCGCACACTTTCAGCTGATTGTCAGCATTTTGAAGCTGTACATCCACTGGCACGAATGGAGACTCGTTTTTCTCCAAACGATTGATAAATTCCTCGGTTTGCTTTTCTCGGAGATTTCTTACCTCCTTTACCAGCGTTGGTGCCATATATTTGCTGAAATATTGGCGGATACCGTAGTCAACTTGCGCCAAATTCTGATAATTGTTCTCTTTAGCCATTATAAAAATGATATTAAAAGCCCAGTAGCTGCTGTCGTGCCTGCTCTATGGCCTTATGATAAACTGTCATTTGCTTGGGATAGAACCTTGTTAGCCAATCATCATGAGAGATCTCATCATTGATGAACTTGATGGCTTGCTGACGAGTTACCTCAATGGCGTTTTCTCCCCTGTCTCTTCCATTGAACCAAGCCTTGGTCCAGGATCTTCTTCCTGAGGCATCGAAATAAACATAGGCTTCATGTTTGACATCATAACTCTCAACGTGTATGCTCAAATCTGACAGAGGGTCCACCACTAGGCCGTCTTGGGCAACTTGATGAGAAAGTTTTTTTTTTGAGTCTCGTTCCAGGAAGCAGGACACGCATCATGGCGAAGCCAGGCATAGCTCAGGAAATCTTCAATGAGAAGATTCTGGATTTTCTCAGCCACTGGCAGGCTTCTACCGGTGAGACCTAGAGGATTAGCCATATCAGGAAGCTTTTCGAAGAAATAATTGCGTTCTGCAGCCTCGGATATGACATGTTTGAGGGTGGTCTGCATTCTGTCTGAGGGAGTATAGCTGCCCAATCTCAGTTCATTCATGTAGGCTGGGAGCCAACGCATCATCATCATCAGAATTTCATCCTGCTCCTTATCATAGTGAGTCTTGGGCTTTCTGCTACCCAATTGCTCTGTAGTGGACGCATTGTTGATACCCATTGCTGCCAGCTGCTGGATATTAGCCCAAATCATGGCCAGGAATTCCATGGGATCGATGGTGACACCATCAAATCTTACTTCCAAATGAAGAAATTGACCACTCTTGCCGATTTCCTGTCCGGCCCTGATACTGGTTCCGTAAGGACAATACGCCTCGGTGATATGGCCGTACTTCACCTCGTATTTGCCATATTTGGCTATGATGTAATCTTCATGAATACTGTCATGACCTGCACCGATGACTGTACCGGTGGCAATTGAGTATAGAGGTTTTCCACTGGTTAGAAGATCCACACCATGGTGCTCAAATTTCTGCCCACCAGTTGGATGTTGCTGCAACCCAAATCCCAACGTGGTCTGCAGTTCCTCATCATCCCTGAGGGGAAATGGCATCATGAAGCCACTTCCCGACTCAAGGAGCATATCTTTATAGTTCTTTTTCATTCAATTTTACAATTATTGTTTGTGGATTATAATTTCATACTTCTTGGGCGGTTTACCACTTCTCCGTCCTCTGCAGCAATTGGATATTCCAAACTCTTATACCTATTCTCTGGCTCCATGGAAGCATTTGGCTGCTTAACTTGCGGCACATAATGCTGAGAAGGATATTGCTGTTGTTGTTGAACCTGCTGATTTGGGAGCTGCCGATTGTTGATATTCTTCAAGGTCATACCTCCCAGAAGCAGACTGGCAGCTCTTCCAAGCCACCCAAAACGTCCGAACATCATATAGGCAGACAATGCCAAAGAAAGAATATTCATCTTTGTTACAGCACCGCCTGAAACCTGATTCACAAGATGGTTCATACCTCCCATCACATTGTTCAACATGCCATCCTGGTTTCCCATGTCGGGATTGCTGGCCTGGTAAAGATTAGGAGTTTGCTCTGTCGTGGGATCATAGTAGCCTCCACTTCCATTGCTGACCATACCATTACCCACGTAATTCTTACCCATTTGGTAAAGGTCGGTACCTTCACCCACCACGTTGCCTAGAGTATTCTTACTGAATTGGTAAAGGTCAACTCCTTCATTTACTACTGAATCAGCTGCATTTGTAACCGAATCATAAATACCCGGCGCTTTTTCACCAGCGACTGCTTGTCCAACCATACCACCAAGGCCGTTTTCTGTAGCATTCTTACCTCCAATGAAGTAGAGTAGAGGGTTGATGACACCATCTCCGGAAACTAAACTGTATCCACCCAGACCAAGAGCTGCATGCCAACCAAGAACTTTTGGATTCTTAGCGTAGAACTTCGCTGCTTTTTTGAAGGAATTTTCCCCATTTGCTGCTTCTTTTGTTGCTTTTCCTGCTTGCTCTGCAGATTCTTTTGCTCTTTCGTTCACCTTTTCTGCAGCTTGTTCTGTACTATGAGCTGTTTCTTTCGGTGTTTCCTTGCCTGTTTTAGTTTCACCTTTTACAGTTTCAACCGTTTTCTTTTCTTTTTTGATAACCTGCTCTACAGTTTCCTTGCTAGTTTTAATAGATTCCTTTTCCTTGGAAATCACATTAAACCTTGGCTTAAAGGACGGAGTTGGCAGAGATTTTTCCCATGCCAGGTAGCCGCTATCCTTGAAAACCGGAGGTCTTACTGGCCTTGTCGGTATAGCAGGACTTACTGGGACAACTGGCTTTCCAGAGATAGCCGGGTTTACTGAAGGCGAGGTTGTTTGTCTGGAGAAGTGACGGGAAAACCAATTCTTGACTCGTTCTGTAAAAGAAGGCCCAGACGTGGAATTTGCCACTGCAGGTTTAGCCTCTTTTGGTGATTGCTTCCACAGACCTCCCCAAAAATCCTTCATCTGAGTTTTCCATCCTGTCTTGCTCTGATTAAAGGCAGGGGTAAAACTAGGCGGTGAAAGGGATTTCTCCCAAGCACGATAGCTGGTTGGCTTTGTCGTAGCAGGAATGGAAACCTTGGCATCCTTAACTATGCCTTCAACATGTTTTGCTCCTTCTACAGCTTGTTTTCCTCCACGAAAGAGATTCTTTCCTTTTTCCAGGGCTGTTACGCCCAATTCTTTCCAAAATCCCATATCATATTGCTTTTATCAGTTAATCTGGATAATTTAAATTCACGATGGCTCTCACCTTATGGCGCATGGTCTTGGGCGTTTCTATGATACCTCCATTCACGGAAGAGCAAAGCCAAGCCTGATAGCCGGGGTTTTCCTTCACCTCTGTGGATGTCCAGTACCAGGTATCCTCAGATAAGTCGATAGGTTGCCCTCCCAACCGCATGATCAAAGGATTGATAGAAGGGGCATTTCTTATCAGGACTCTCTGTTCTGCTACGCTAGGAATGAAATCACTTTGCCCTTTAGAATGAAAATGGAACATTTCCTGAGCAACAGGTGAGCCTTTTCCTGTATCTTGGTCGGTACTATTGAACATGGCGATGGTATTGGTGAATCCGTCGTAAGACTCAATATTCATGCTCGTTCCTTGGCTCACTCCCAAAGAATCAGAGAAGGCCTCCTGGAATTCATTCAGCATCACTGCCATGGCAGGATGTTCTTCAGTAGCCTCTGTAAACACTACACCCACTGCCTTTTTGGAAGTTTGGGAGAAGTAAGTGGTCGTATCCATACAACTGTGGTCGTCACAAAGGACATACCCAACATGAATACCATAGTCCATTGGTTCATGCTCGTCACATGAAACCAACAGACCTTGGAATAAGATGGCCAACAGTCCACAAAAAATAGAAATATATGTTTTCTTCATTGTCTTGCTGCTTAAAATGTTACAATGGAATTTTTGCGCCCAGATTAATTCCGGTTTTAAACCGGTCCTTACCCCTGATGGATATATCTTCCTTGATGGCAAAGAACACACTCCATCCGTCATAGAGATTATAGGTATGTTCATAGCCTACATGGACAGCTCCTATGGCCTTATGGAAATCGCTACCAGCACTGGCGCCAATTCTGAGACTGCCGTGGTGATTTCTTCCTCTTCCAACGCAGGGCTTATAGACGGCTCCTACACCCCAGGTGTTATGGTTATGCCAGAACGACTTTCTGGTAATATGCTTTGCCTCAGGATCCTCATCATACTGGACAGAGTAGGTGGCAAAGTATTCCCAAGCGTTATGATACAGCATTTCCTTTTCATAGGAGATGGTTGACTCCAGTGTTCTTGGGTAGGAACCGCCCACAGCTATCATGAGATGGCTACCCTGGTTCTGTGCCACCATGGATGATGGGATGCCCCATGCCAATGCCAGCATACCGATACTCTTCTTAAATATTGTCATATTGTACTTCATCTTTTATCACTTATTGTTCACGCAGAAGAAGAGAGTCAAAAGAGTCTGCAGAGAGAACGTCTTCATAATCTAACTGCATGGAGATGGTTCTGCCACTGATCTGCTTCTCACTGAGTTCTATGGAGAGGACCTTGTCATTTGGGAAAGTCATCTTTTTCAAGACGACGACATTTCTGTAACCTTTCTTAAATGACAGGCTTCTATCCAAAAGAAGCGCTGGCTTCAGCTCCACGGTTTGCTGATTGGTGGCTTTCTGAAGTTTCTTATCCTGCAGTTTAAAGCGGAGTTCATCTATGTCAAACTGCAAGTTGGTATAGTTGTCCACCGAGAAATCAATGAAAACATATTCACCCACCACGTAGATATTATTGAGACGCATCTTCATCTTGTGATGATTCGTGATAATGCCTCTATACTTGGCTGGAGAGTTCCAAACCTTCATGGCATAGGCAACCATATCGGTGGTGGACATGCTTACTTCCGGATTATGGAAGGCATTTCTTTCTACTAGTTCCACCTCCTTGTCTGTTACTGCCTCTTCCAGTTTACTGGTATAGACCAGGGCGTACTGGACTCTGTAACGCTCGGTGATGATGGTGACAATACCCATCACCTCACCATCTTGATGATGAGAGGAGATAGGTTTGAGACGAATGACGTTATCCAGCGGCTTGTCACCCACAATGGAATCCGTAGAAATATCCACCATACGGATAGGTTCCGATGCAGTGATAATGGAGGATACGTTTTCATTCACCGTGAGACGTTCCATATCATAAAACGTTTTCTGAGCGTTGGCTCCTATACTGGCAAGGCACATCATCATGAGTGCCACCACCTTCTTTTTAAGTCTTTTCATATCAATTATTTTACTGATTTCTAAATGATTTATGATTTTGTCTTACCATGAGCAGAAGATGAGTCGATGAGATAAACCTTCGTGCCGTATTTCAGCTTGACCTTATTCTTCTTGACATTCTTACCCAAAGCACTCATTGCCTTTTGGGTAGCATTACTCATGGCTTGTGAAGCCCAGCTTTTAATGCCAGTCCCTCCAGTAGAGTTCTCCGTGAGATTGTTTCCTCCTTGTGTGGCTGAGGAAGCGATGTCCTGTGTGGTTTCTCTGAAACTGCTCATAGGAACATAAAGACCTTCCAAGCCATCCGTATCATAGAGCGAGAGATTGACCTTGAAGATTTCCTCATCAAAGAAGATACTTTCCACCTTACCCTTCACTCTCTGTTTTCCAAAGCCGCTCATCGACGCATAGAGATAGGTACCTTTACCTACTGTTATGCCATTGATTTCAATGTCATCCAAGAGGCGAAGACGAACCCTGCTGCCATCCACGGCCTTGACTTCCTCATCAATGATGGCGGAAATAAGATGACTCTTATTCTTTTCCAATCCCAACGTGTTGAAATAGGAAGAAACCTCTTTTGTCTTTTTGGTGACTTTCCCAGGAGTTTCACTGTCGGGTGATGTTGGAGACTGGCCACTTTTGAGGCTTCCGCCTTCCGTAGTTTCCCGTCTCTCACTCACTCGATTCGTTTCAGATAAGCGATAGTGGACAGGCTTATCCTGCTCATCCTCCATTTCGTCTGGTGAGGCGAGTCCTGCAAGGTTACGATTCATCTCCTCCCAGGTTTGGTTTCTGCGTTTTCTTTGAAGGCGCGCTATCTCGGAATCACTCACTGGTGCCACAAAGGCATTGGAAGCGGAAGTTTGTCGCTGGGAGTTCTCTCTTACACGGCTTTGCATAGCGCGCAACTTCTTGAGTTCCTCCTGTTCAGCCTCCTGCTGTCTGATAAGTGCTGCCTCTTTCTTATTGTATTGAGACTCATATTCTTCCTTTTTGTTCACTGAGTCACGGTCACTTTCCACACTGGCCAATCCGGAAAGGTCTGTAATCTTACCATACTTTCTTTCCGTATTATCCATCTTGCTTCCCAAGAGGCTATCCGTCTTGGCATCCGGCAAGGCACTGGACAGATAATCTGTAGTTTTGAGATGACCGTTTCCTGCTTCACCCAGCTCGATATTAAATGTATCAATGGCGATGTAACCAAGAAACAAGGATATCAGATAGAATACCGGAGGCATGTAATACTTGGGCTTCTTGAAATTAATCTTATTTGTCTTCATCTTATGGTCGTTCTTTAATTTGTTGACGTTTCAGAAGGACAGAATCCACCATCTCCGCTGCGGTAGTTCTGGTTGAACCGTGTTTCTTATATGATCTTATCATATTCACCACATTGATGCCAAGGCAACCTATCACAATGGTAAAGACCAGGCCGATGAAGGCAATTCTATGATTGTTGGCAAAAGCCTGAATCCTGGCCACCTGGAAATTGATGCCCGACTTCTCTGCAAACTTCATTCCTGCCTCTTTTTCTCTGAGGTAACGTTCCTTATACTTAGGATCATCCTTGCTTGGCATTTCCTCACCCATGATCATTTTCTTCAAACTCATATATATAATAATGTATAGTGTTAATACTCTGACTTCTTTTTCTCCTCCAGGTCCTTATTCAGAAGGGTACGCCAATTGGTAATCAGAATACCATGCGGATTGTTTTCCGTCCTTGGTACTTTCTTCAGGTTACCTGCTGTCACAATCTGGCGCATGAGGATGTTGGTTCTTCTCTCTATTCTCTGCCTGCCATAATAGGTAAAGGTCAGCGAATCCTTATTCAGTCTGATACTGTCACAGAAAATACTGCAGATAGTGGAGGTTCCAATCAGATTATTATAGAATCCCTTCTCCTTCAATGCGTTATACTGAGCCAGACCGGTCTCATCAATGAGATACATGGCCTTTTCCATGGTATAACGGATATACTTGTCATCCGGAGCCAGTGTGAAGAAGAAATGGTGAAACATCTCTATGTCACTCTTGGCTTCCACATCGAAGGTCTCTTCCATCGTGGTCTGCTTCACGAGTATAGGGACGTTACCATCCAGTACATATACCTTTTTATGGGCATCACTCACCATGCCTCTGGCTATGAAGATGCTGCCCAGGCTGATAACCACGCAGCCCACCAAAAAGAGGCTGCTGATGATCATCACCATTTTGATCTTGTTTTCCAAATTCTGTAAAACTGCCATATTCTTATTATTTGATAGTGTTGTTAAGACTATTTCGGCATCAGACTCATGGCACTTTGCTTGGCAGAAGCTGCCACACCTTCACCGAAGTTTCTGGTACTGAAAGCCGTATCACCCTCAGGAATCATCCATGCTGCCAGGTCCGGCACCAAATTCAGGCACTTCAGCGACACAATGGAAGCCACCAGCAGGTAACCGCAGGTCATGAAGGCATTTTGGATATATCCTGTAATTTCTCCTTTTCCTGCCGTGATAACAGTGAGGTTCTCCACCTGTACACTGATAACAATATCAAAGAGAAGGAGGACGTAAAAGCCCACGAAGTAAAGCATGGCTCCATAGAAATGCACCGTGAGGTAACGGGTAATCCACTTAGCCCATGCACCTTCCCACTTGGGCAGCACGGAGAAAGCCCATTGGATAGGACCAAAGATTGTGAGCATACCCAGGAGAATCTGCTGGCAGAATATGGTGCTCCACCATCCGATTCTATAGATGACCAGTGCCAGGAACATAACGATTTTGTCCAAACCTATAATCAGGCCTGCAAAAATAGACCTGTCTGCTGCTTCCTGTGCTAGCTGCTCACCTTCCTGCTTCTGCTCGATATCTTCTATCTGCATGGAAGCATCCTGGACGATTTCACTCAGGATGATTTCCTTGGCAACCTTCTGAGTAGGGGCAATCTTGTGATACATGGAGTCTCGCTTCTGTATCAGGGGCATGAGTTCATTATATTTCTCGCTCACTTGAACCGCCTCTGCCTCATAGAGGTCATGGGTATAGGAACCGATACAATTGGGAATGAAGGCCAGTGCATCCAAAATACTTCCATTATTGTTGGTGGATGATGGATACCAGAAGCACATGACCAGAGATATACCCAGTACCTTCATGATCTTGACCACATCGATGGGTTCGCCCTTGACGAGCATCTTGTAGGACATGGAACCGGCCACGATGATGGAAAACAAGGCTCCAAGTGCCATGCTCATCTGGAGAATGTACCAGAAGGGACCATCCGAACCGATAAAATCGGCACTGCATAGAAACTCGTTGGTTCTAAACACAACATTGTCTATGTCTTCCTCAAACAGGTCCACTCCGATGGTTTTTGAGAGGTCAGAGATATAACTTCCCATACCACTTGTGACACTGCCTGTGGAGGTGTCTAATAATAAAGATGTAAATGCCATTATATTTCTTTTTCTATTTTTTGTTTCTTGCTTTTATCAGGGTTTTGCACCAGAAAAGCCATCCACAGCCATGGCAGCCTGCCATCTTCTGTAGGCATCCGAGGCAATAACCGTGTTGGAAGTATTTCTTTCAACCCTTGTGTTATTTTCAGAAAATCTCTTTCCTTTTTTCAATGAGTTCCAATACAGGAGTTGTTTGACCAATGTCACATTTCTCTTCACGATGTCTTGATAGATAGCCAGATACTCTCTTTTCCTCATACCCAAATCCTGGTAGGATTCATGAGTAATCTTGATGGCTGTTTCAAAACAGTTGTAGATGTTGCGCCAATTCCGGTAATCGCTGGAACTTCCGCCACAGGAAACGATATGGTTGATGTTCTTATCGAAGAGCAGCATCTTGGACTCAAGTTTCTTCTTCTCCAGAACCCACGACAAATCAGATGCAGAGGAACGGGAAACGATATTCAACGCCTCCACCTTGGCTCGTTCCACATAATCGGAATCCACCTTCTCTGCCTCATTGACTTCCTTGGACGTATTGGCCATGACATCCGTTCGATAGGCAAGCTTGTTTCTTAGATTGGCATCTCTCTGGTAATTCTTATGCAGTGAATTATAATACCAGGCAGGAGAGAGGACACCAGCACCCGTTTCCATGGTGGTGAACTGGTTCATGATATCCCTTTCGTGGATATAAGTAACCTCCTGTGCCTGACCATACAGGCTCACCAAGCTCAGAAGCATGGACAAGAGACCTTTCAGATGATTTCGTTTCATACTTTATTCTATTAGTTGAACATGTTCATTTCTTCCTCCAATAAGGCTGCCACCTCCCAAGGGTTTATGGGTGAATGACTTTTTCGCCTGAAGATGGTTGAAGACCCGGTGACCGGATTTCAGCCATCTGGTATAGGAATCCCTCACGATTTCCTTGATGGTTCTAGCCATGAAGAATTCCTTTTTCCAATACCCAAGTCGGATGGTCATATAAGTGTGTATATCCAAATAGGCATGGTATATACTGCTATCGATATGGTCCATGCTTTCATTGATGTGCTTTAGAATCATCATCAGATTGGCAGTGGTGCATTCCGTTGCTCCTGTTACGATGAGCGACAATTCTCCATAGGACTTATAGAGTTCACCCACCTCGTCTCTGATATCTTCCACCGCCCTGTTGGTGGTATTAAGAATCAAAGTATCCGATGACCACACTGCGCCATGGGAGAGGATCTTGTCATGATAGGTATCGATGAGTTTCCAATATCTGGTGATATTTCTCTTGATACTCGTATAGGTGTTGACACCATGGAAGGCTGTTGCCGTTCCCTGAAGCACCAAGTCCATGATATCGAAACAGCGCTTGTACTTGTCAAGCTGTTCTGCCACCTTGCGATGGTCAGTGATTTTCTTACTGCTTTGCTTATGATACTCATAAACACCCAATTCTGCGATAGCTCTCACCTCCAGCAGGGTTCTCACCTTCTTATGGTTGGCAATCATGGCCTCCAGGGAAGCCGGATCATTCAGTGCCCGGATAGAGGAGGGTAGAATACATATCACCAAAAGTAAAATATACCTTTTGAAAAGGCATTCCATGAAGAATCTATTCATACACTACAATTTTATTGATCATTAGAACTGCCATTATCCTGCTGCTCTGTCTTATGGGCAAGAGAGGATTTTTTCATTGCCTCCAAACCAGCTCCTTCCCATCGTCTGAGGGCATATTCGGCGATACCGTTTCTGCCGCTTCTGCTGACCACGTCAAAGATCTGTCTTTTGAGAAAGTCCAAGATACATTCCCTCTGGGTCATCACTTTTTCAATAAGAACCAGCTGGGCAAAGATCTTGGTCAGTTCCTGTTCTACATATCTTGCAACCTGTAGGCGGTCACCAGCAAGGAGAAGGTGGATACCGTCTTCATCATCATCCTCTTCTGTCGGATTGGAAGCATAATTGTATCTCACTGTGACAGAACAGTTTGGAAGGCCTTCCATCCATTGCTTAAGTCGCATATTGACCTCCTCTGCCCTTAATTTCTCGCTTTGGTTCATATTGAGTTTCATGACTTCGATGACATTCTCAGAACTACTGCTGGAGGTAAGCTTGAAATCCACTGACAGAACTGCGCGGTGTATGCGTACACCAAGCACATAGGTAGGCTTGCGACTTAACTTCAAGGAAGCAGTATATGTGACATTGGTTTTGGCATCTGCACAATAGCCATGTCTTACAAAGACATAGGCAGCACTCCCTTGCACCCATTCTCCCTCATCCAGCCATTGGATTTGGTACATGGAGGCCAGGCTGGCCATATTGTTGGGTATCCGATAGGGACCATCCAAATTGTCACTCATATCCTTGTAGTATTCATCCAGCGCACGAGTGGCTTGGGAGAGTTTCCCCTCGGCTTCTTTGAGTTGTTCCTTGAGAAGTGCCGTTTCATCGGACAGGGTATCATACTCGCCTTGAAGCTTTTTTGCAAGGGGCAAATTCCTGTTCATCTTGGCCTGATTGATTCTCTTGACCAGATTTCTCATCTTGGTATCATTGCCCTTGATTTCTGATTTCAGGGCATTGACCTCATCTGAGAATTCCTTTTGCTTTTGAAGCAATGCCTTGGATCCATCATCTGCCGTTGGAGAATTGGACATGGCAAAGTCCTTGGACTTCGGCCATTCCAGCTTATTTCCCTGGCTGCCATTTTCCTTCCAGTTGAACGAGCCTTCTCCAAGGGTGGCTCCATCATCACATTGGGCGATAAAACTCACAGAATTACAGCCTTCCATTTTCTTCTCATCAGCCATGGTATAATATCTTGGATGATCACTACCCATCTCTATTGATATGGTTGGATGCTCTTTCAGGAATTTCTCATTTTCATCAATCAAGCCATTGAGACGAGCCTTCATCTTTTGGATGAAAGTTTTTTTGTCCATTGTCTGAGAATCAAAGGTTTCCTCATAAATCTCCTCTCTGATGTCCCAAGTGTCTGTCACCTTTACCTTGTAGGAGTTAAAACAGTAGCGTTCGTCATAGGAATGTTTCAAAAGTCCGCCTCCATAATGGCGCTTTCTATCCTCATGCTTCCTAGTATAGAGTATCGTACACTGGTGACCAGGATGCGCCTGGTTATATTCCTGACATTTATCTGCATTCCACCCTGTGATTTGGAAAAGCTTATCTTTCACTTCCTTGTCCTCATCCTGAGAAAGGGATTTATAACATGGAATTTTCTTATAGGCTTCACGTTTTTTACCACTGGTATGAATGTGCCATGCTTCTTTCCATCTGGCATCACCATATCCCTCATAGCTAGATGGACTATATTCACATTTAACTTCCGACCCGGAATCATGCTTGTAGATAAACCATCTCTCAGTGTAATACTGTCCCTGTAGTTCCTTGATGTAGGAAGAGATATATCCCGTAAGGTTATAGCCACTTGTCTGAAAGAGTTTTTCCACTGCATCTTCATTGCCTTCTCCCACCACGGCAAACAACAATTCCTTGATGTTACCGGCATCCTTAAAGGATTTATAGTGGTTTTTGAAGGACTTATACAGCTTGGTAATCTCCTTGGGCTTAGCCTTGAATATAGCACCAATCTTGCTGGCACTTTCCAGGTTGCTGTCATAGGCGGCTTTTCCTGCCTGCGCAATGATACTTCCCAGATTCTTGTAATCCTCTGCAATTTCCTCTTGGGTGATGCCTGTTCCAAATTCCCCCAATTTTCCCAGAAGTGACTTCCAGTCCACTTCTCCGAGCTGCGTCAAATCGAATATCCGCTGGAGATCTTCATTGAGAACCAAGAACCTGATGTCCTTGAAGGAACGCTTACCGTTAGTAACCACCACCTCAAATTGCTTGCAAAGATTCTCCACATTCGTTGTGGTCTTTAATAGGTAAGGACCCCAATGGATGGCATTATCCGGCTGCTTTAGCATCTTTCCTGCCACAGTAATGAACTTCGGCATGATACCGTCCTTCACCAAACGGAAGATTCTTTGGTAATAATAATTCTCCTCTGAGGCAAAGAGTCCCGGGTTACGCCTTGCGTCCCTCAACTTCTTCATACTCTGGAAGATACCGGCAGATGCCAAGCCTGCAGACTGATAATGATCAAAGATTTTATTGATGTTACTGGCCGTATTCCCTTCCACCAATGTTTCCGTTTCATAGGCAGCAGACATAGCCGCGGCCGTCACCTTGTCTATATTCACACTGCTCCAGCTCAGTGACCAAAGAGGAGAGCAAATAAGAAAAGATAAGATGATCGATGCTAAGATTCTTTGCATGGTTCTTTTATGATGACTGTTTATAATTGAATACTTTTCTTTCCTTGAGAACCTTCTGGGAGAATTCCAGAGATTTCTGGATACCACTCAAATGCCAATCGCTCACAAAGGCCTCGATGGCGGTTCTATAGTCGGAACCCAAGCGTCTCTTATAGAACTTCAGTGCTTCTTTCTCCTGCTTCTCCGTCGTGTAGGCCATATAGCACTCAGGAGGTTCCTCCACTCCAAAGACATCGCCCACCAGACCTCTCTTGATAAAGACCTCCTTGAACGGAGACCTGCCTTCCTTGTTGTCAAGGCCATTGATTGTGAAAATCTTCTGGCAGTCATTCTCTGTAAGAGCCAGGGTTGCCTTTATTTCCGAGAACTTATCCTTGAATTTGCTCTGGTCCAGCAACATGAACACATCTGAATTGTTGACAATGGCTTCCTTGACAATGGGAGAGGAGGTGATATCCTGGATTTCCTGGGTGACCACACCCACCATTGCCCAATGTTTGCGGGCCGTCTTATAGAGATACTTGATATAGTTGGCCATCACAGGTGTGGCGATAGCTTTCCATGCCTCTTCTATGACCAGGCATTTTCTGCCTTTCTTGATTCTCATTTTCTGAGTGAAGACATCCATGATAATGAGAACGATAAGAGGAAAAAGGATAGGATCATCCTTCACTTTGTCTATCTCAAAGACGATGAATTTCTCGTCAAACAGGGATGCATCCAAGTCATTGTTAAGGATGTGTTCCTGCTCACCACCGCGATAGAAAGGCTTCAGAATGGCCGCAAAGTCATGGATTGCAAACTCAATGTTCTGCTGGACAATCAACTGCGGGATTCTTTCAAGGGCAAACTCATAATAGGAATTGAACGAAAGTTCCTGAACTCTGAGATTCTTTCTCTGTCTCTCCATCTTATCAATCTTACGCTCAATGCGAAGGAGATAATTTTTTTCTATCAACTCTGGAGTAAGGCGCTGAAGCTGATGAAGGGCAGCTTTCTTCTCTCCTTCAGTGGCAGCAGTATCATCCAAAACAGCCTGGAGCTTATCAATGAGTCGTGCATTTCTGGAAGAAGTCTCCTTTTCCTCCATGATACGATCATAGCGTTCCTCCATTTCCTGCTCATACTGGTCATACTTACCATTTTTCTTATCCTCAAGTAGCAGCATCTCTTTCAGCTGGCTTCTTTCCTTGGTACTGAACTTTTCAAAGGGATGAAAATAGGCCTCATAATATTCCGTAATGGTTTGATTGATAATGGTATCTTCAATCTTTGTGGGATAATCTGTTCCCTTGAAAAGCTGAAAGACAAGACTTTTCAGGAAGTTCTTCTTCTCACCAAAATTCTCCTCATACTCCAGCTCTGTTATCTTGAAGGGATTCATAGAGATGGGCTTTTCCTTGCTGTAGGAAATGTAGGTTCCCTCAAAATAGTTGCAGATTCCCTCATAGCTGTCGCCCGTATCCACGATGACCACATCTGTATCCTGCTCATAATACTGTCGCATCACGGAATTCATGAAAAAGCTCTTGCCGCTTCCACTTGGTCCCAGTACAAAGAAATTGGAGTTATTGGTATATTTCACCTTACCTTCCTTTCCAGTAATGTCAATGGGAAGAGGCAGTCCCTGTCGGTCAGTATAGTAACACTTCAGAGGCGAATTGTCACCCTGCTGCTGATGCTCCTTATACATCAGGCAAAGAGCCGGCTCCGAAAGCGTGAGGAATCTGTCATAGTCCTCATTGAGTTTGAAACAGTTGCCAGGGAAACTGGCTACAAAGAGTTCCAACTGGTTATAGGCTCTCTTCGATATATGAATACTGTGCCTAGAGAACATATTCTCCAGGGAATTTGTAATCTTCTGGAAGTCTTTATCACCAGCTATCTTGATCACCATATTATAATGGGCATAAACAAGCATCTTGCCGTTTCGGGCAATTTCCGATTGAACCTTTTCTATGTCCTCAACGGCAATCTGGTTGTTAGGATTGGGAATGGAAGCATGACGGTTCTTTTTCTTGTCAAGCTTCATGACTTCCTTCTTTTGATTTGGCAAAAAGATCACCTGATTATAAACCAAGGTATCTACATCCGGGAGAGAATCCAATGCAGAAAGTAGGTCCTCGGAAAGAATGCTGTTACCCACCTGATTCTCGGAATAGGGACGAATCATGCCAGGCAGGCCTACCTGATCCACATCCAGGAGACTGTAAACCTTAAGATGGTTGTTTCCCATACCAATCTCCTCACCGGTAACCCTGAAGTTACTCATGGATACACGAGAATGATTGAAATCCATGGCAAAGAAACGGTCTGCAAAGATTCTGCAATCCTCAGCTCCAAGGAATGAGCTTTCCACGTCACAGCCATTCAAACGGTCATGAACCTTTTGGAGCTTCACTAGAAAATCCTTCCACTTGGCAGTGTCATAACTATGTATTGTTCCACTTTTACCCTTCTGTGTAATAATCAGATAGGTTTCATGTGCCACATATGTGCGGCCATTGAAAAAACGGAAGTAGGAATCGGACAGAAAACGTTTGGCTGCAGTTTTATCCTCATGGGCTGCAATCTTGTTCATGTCAAACTGCTTGCGTACGAAAACATCCTGTTTATGCAAGGCATATCCTTCACCCAACAATTGCAGTAGAGAAGTGAAGAGATCCGTGAATTCATAATAGCTGGCCTTGGAAGCAGAATACTTTCTGATAGGGTTCTTGATTTTGAGGACAGCAGAATAATCACCACCTTTTGTATAAACTATTCCCATACCATTTACATCTTCCACACTAAAATAAATGTCTTCGAAGACCTTGGGTCTCTTTCCTCCAGTGCCAAAGGCACAAACGGATATGCCCATGCCTGCCAGTATGGCGACAAAGAGCGTTACCACTGCGATTGCTACCATGTTGTTGAATCAATTTATTTTGTTATTATACCTAATAGCTTTTAGAACGGGCATAAATAAAGATGCCCTTGGGAGACTTCTTACTATGCAGGCCCTTATGCTGCTTGATGAAAATCATCCCTCCACCCACACACAAGAAAGTGGTAAGCAGGATGAGTCCAACAATGAATCCGAATATGATATAGCCAATGAGAAAGCCCAGAAGGCCCCCTCCTACAGCACCTGCGGCCCAATAGATGTATCTTCCCTTCAAACCCATGAATTCAAGGGGCTTTTGAAGCCCCTTGAAAACTGGATAATCCTGGAATCTTTCCTGGTCTATGTTACTCATATCCAAGGATTAGAGACCAAAGAACAAAGGCAGACACTGAGCTGCTGCGATGAGGAAGATACAAGCACCTACAATCATCATGATGCTCTTCTTGACATCCTGCTCCTCGTTGTTCATCTTCACATACACACTGATGGCACCAATCATGGCCACGATACCGGCAATGGCGTAGCACAAGTTGGTCACAACAGGTACATATCGTTTCAAGCTCTCAGTGGAGGTTTCGATAGCAGCGAGACCTGCATCCACATCCTGAGCAAAAGTTGACACGCTCACAAAAAGGAGCATCATTGAAAGCATACCCATACGAGGGTTCACTACGAAAGCCTTGGCTTTCTTAACTGTGGCTGCGGCACCTTTTTTTGCGCCACTAACCAAATTACTGATTACTTTGTTCATTGTTTGTCTTAGAATAATTAAATGAATATATGTTATATTTTTTTCTACCATAAATGGTCTGTTACTCCATATCGGAAACCGAAAAACGCAGGGAATACAAATGTTGCCGAAGCCAGGAATATCAGGCTTCCGATGAGTATCAGAACACTCTTGGCAAATCCATCCTCACCTGTTTGCAGCTTGATGTAGATGTTAATAGCGCAGTAGAAGCTCAAAAGAGTGGCTATGACATACGTAAGCTGTGCCACGTAGGAACACATGGTGAGTACATAAGTCACCATATCGTAAAGCCTGCCGGTGCTTCCGCTATAATCGGTTGTTCCACAATTGGCCATCGCCAGTTGGGAAATGGACAGCAACAGGAGAAACATGGCTAGAATCTTGACTTTATCCTTCATACGAAATGATATTTATAACGACATGTTGGCAAGACTCTCTGACATTTGATCCAACAGCATTTCACCTTCTATCATGTGTTGACGGAAATCCTCGGATGCCATTTCATGCTCGGCATCGGCACGATAGGTGATCATCTCATTCTTGGCATTGCGAATTCTCTCATACACCTCACTCGTCTTCATGTTCTTGACATCTTCAACAGTCATATAGGTGCCTTCATTATGAGGTTGGCCAGATGCCGGCTGAGAGTCACCAACTTCATGTGATATAGGATGAAGGATATTGTCCTCGTCCACATCCACAGGTTGTTCCTCTTCTTCATGCTGAGTTTCTTGCTCCTCAGCAGTTTTGATAAACTCTACATCATCCTTCCTGATCTCTGGATTGATTTTCCTCAGATCCATTAAAATGACCACGGCATAATAAAACACCAGAATGAAGGTCAATACTAAAGCAAATATGCTAAATGTTCCCATTTTTATTTTATTGTTAAATTCCTGAATCGGCTGCAAAGGAACAGAGTTTTTTTGAGATAGAGGGGATAAAATAAATTAAACTTATTTTTTAACTAAAATATGGGCATTTATGTAAAAAAACGGGCTATGAAGTGTTAAAATTAAGGTGTTTATTTAGCAGCTATTTTGGCATAAGGATGGGATTTTCGACAACCGGATTGGTTGATTTGAGTTTTTTCTATTTAACTACTTCGTTTTTGTCATGCGGGAAAACCTCAATTTTTCAATTCCATCTCCAGGCTGTCCTTCACCACAGGCTTTTTTCTTTGCAAAGGTATGGTTGTCCTGGCAGACTCCAAGCACCACCTAAAGGATTAGAAGCATAAAACTTGTTTCGGCAGCCTTCCGCAATCAGAGATTGGGTATTCCGAAAAAGTTTGATGTTTCTTGCTTGGCTTTCTGCCTTTGGTGGACAAGCCATCTTTTATGCACGAAAAAAGGCATAGTGGTAAAGGTTACGCTGGAATGTAATTTTTAAAAAAAATCTCGGATTCTCCCAAAACAAAAGTCCTAAAAAGGCTGGGTTTCAGGAAATCTAGAATATATTTTTAATGTTGAACTTTTAAATAGTAGAAATCATGGGAAAAGTAATTTCACCAAATGACAAGGAGTTTGCAGACGTGTTCTCACGTTTCGTTAATGGCAAGATGGGTAGTGCTCAGCTCACTGGAGAAGAGTTGGCTAATGACCATCGCTACTTAGTGAATGAGAAATTCAAGGTGGCAATGGCATTCATTGACAAGCTCGCACAATGCCACGAGCACGGATGGTATGACCCACGTGATGAGTGGGCGTGTACATTGGCGGCATCCATCATGGCGCATTTGAAGGAGGAGCAACTTTATTATTCACAAATAGAAAATCAGTAGGACTATGGCGAATTGGGCACAGGTCGGATACCGAATTGAAGGTAAGCAAAAGGACCTCCAGGAGATATATGAGCTTTTCGGAGAGTTTGACAAGGGTGAAAGAAAGCCATTTGATGAGCTTTCTGCCAAGAATTGGGAAGGTAACATCGCATGGGCTTTGGGAGAAGACACCAAGGATTACTATCTCAGAGGTTTCATCCAAAGTTGTGAAATAGAGAAGGGGTTACTCACCATTGAGGCAGAGGAGGCATGGGGAACTTCGGATTTCCGTCATATTCTTGAAAAGCACTATGAGGACATGAAGGTTTATTTCATGGTGGAAGAGGAAGGAAACGAAGTTTATGCCACGAATGATTCAGAGGGTAAGTATTTCAGTTGCCGTTTCGTGGTGAACTCATGTCTCGATGGTTCATATGAGTGGGAGTATTTCAATACGGAACAGGAAGCACTCCAGTACATCGCAGAACGCTTGGAACTTGATTCCATCACCACCGAGCAGCTGGCAACATGGCAGGAATGCCATGTGAATGGGGATGATTACATGAATTTCAATCAATACCAGATTGTAGCATAAAAAAGGTAACGGAGAGGTTAACCACCTCTCCACATATAATAAGGTATGGAATACATCGATTTTACAAAAAAGAAGATTGAACTTCACAAAGAAGTTGAAAATGCCATCAAGAACATGATGACGGAAAAGGGGGTAACGGAAATTGACCTCACCCAGGATGAGGAGAACTATGACGCGGGATGGGTGATTAGAAGTGTTGAAAACGCCAGTGAACTTGAAGAAGTACAGGTGGCATACATCAAACTCTATGGCAATAGCCTTTTCTACAAAGGCGAGAGTGCTTGGGAGATAGATGAAGAATGGATACCATTCGATGTCACGGACAATATATTAGCTGGTTGCATTGACTCTGTTTATGATGCTATCTATCAGAGAATCTGATATTCAGATATAGGGGCAGGGTGAGAAGCGCCTGCCCCTTTTTATGGGCGGTGCTGCCTATATACTTTCAAGTGGTATATAGGCAGCACGATTTTAGTATCTATGACGAATAGAAAAGACCAGGTAGCTAAGGTGAACCTCATCCGGGTCTTTTCATTATTTTTAAATATGCCCCTTCCTATTTATTAAAATATTTGATTCCGCCTTGCCGAATCACCAAGCCTTTGGCATTCTTACTAACCTGCATTCCCAATGAATTAAACAACTTACGAGCCTTCACTGGAGTGGTGCGGGCCAATTCGGTAATGCTTGTATTTACATTATCTACACTATAAATAATAGTCTGTTCCTGACCGTCTTTAGCAGTATTCACTGTCATATAGAGTTTTCCATCCAACTTGATGAAATGGAGGTCATAACTGCCATCTGGCAGGTTGACTATTTCTTCTCCATCCTCTCCTATAACTGAGATATAGCTCTCGTAGGCCTTGTTCTCTCTGCTGATAGAAATGGCTACAGGAGAGTTTCCTGACAGGCCATTAATTTGGTAAGGAGATTCTGAATTCTGTACTCCACTGTTGCCATCGGATGCAACTTCTCTGTAAGATTGGGTAACAAACTCAAACTTTTCATCCTGGTTAAAGAGGTTTTGAGTAACATAGCTATCAAAACTCTCAGCACAGTTTACGTCATAATCCTTCAGGGAGATTTTCTTCAGTATAGGAGTGAACACCTCACCTTGAGCACTGCCTTCATTCCATTCAATATTGGAATCATCTACCTCAAACTTCACATTAGCAATGCACATATGCACCTGATTGGACTTTTTGTCATAATATCCAAAATATTTGAAAGTTTTGGACAATCCATCAAATATATTGCTATGATAATCATAATCGTCCCCCAAATACCAATTTCCTTGAGCATCTGCAAACGGAACATAATCAAGATAATTGTAGGATATTTTTTCCTTTACATATTTGGCAAAATCATCAAAGGTTTCTAAAGGGTGGTCTGGTGTATACAAGGCTCCATAATCTGATGATTCCATTATTGTTATTTTATTTACAGGGAGGGATGCAGTATATGTCTTAGTAGGATAATACTTTACCTCCTTAAGAGGAACCTGAATGGTTCTCTCTTTGTTGAAAACAGTGTTGTAGAAGGTAATTTCATACTTACCATTCTGTTCATCTTTTACCAAGGAATACGGAATTGTCTTCTGACCTACAGTAAAATTCTTGGTGATGAAATCAAATTCACCGACAGCACTTGCCACTTCAGTTTGTGCTCCTGAAACCATGGCAATAGCTGAGAATGCTGATACTAGTAGAGTTTTCTTCATGACTCTTCATTTTTTTGATATGAGATGCCCCTCTCATACCGGTTATTTTGATGTTTAATCTGCACTGCATTGCGAGTCGTAGGGGGCAAACGAATCTTATGATGAAGACAGAGATGACAACGCCTCACAAAGACACTGCAAAAATACATATTTTTGTCCTAACAGCCAAATATTTCTCATCGTTTTACATACTGCCGTATCAAATAACCTTTAAGTTATGCTTGACTTTGATGATTTAGGGAAGCACTGACTGTGGGGTAAGTCAAATATATACCATCTAATGAGAGCATCATGGTTCGGATGATATGGAGGAAATTAAATTTAATATAAATCTTATCCTATTTTACTCTTTTCTACCTGATATTTTGTATCTTTGCAAACAGGTGGCATCTTGCCATCTGAATCATCATCTTGAGTTATGAGAAAAATCATATTCATCGTATTAATAATAGTAAGTATTATGATGGAAGCTAAGATTCGCAAACCTGCTGTAGCAGGAAGTTTTTATGCTGGCGATGCCAAAGAACTCCGCCAGGATGTTCAGAATTGTTTCTCTAGGTGCAAGAACCCTTTAATGGAGAATGTACAGGCAGTAATCGTACCTCATGCCGGCTACGTGTTCTCTGGGGTGACTGCAGCATCGGCATTTGCTGCCATCAATCCGGATGCTGAATATGAGCACATCTTTCTCCTGGGACCTAGCCATCATGTGTATTTGGGGAAGGCATCAGTAAATACAGGTGCTTCTGCCTATGCCACTCCTCTGGGAAATGTTCCTGTAGATACCGCTCTCTGTAAAGACCTTATGGAAAAGAGTGATGCTATTACTTATGCTCCAGAAGCACATGAGAGCGAGCATTGCCTGGAGGTGGAACTGCCATTCCTGCAATATCGCATGAAAAAGATACCATCCATAGTTCCTATCATCATTGCCACGCAGGAATTGACGACCTTGAAGAAGATTGCTGATTCCCTGAAGCCCTACCTGAATGAGAAGAATCTTTTTGTTATCAGCAGCGACTTCTCGCACTATCCTGCATACAAGGATGCTGAGATTGTAGATGGACTTACAAAAGATAGCATCATGACAGGAAAGGTAGAAGCATTTGTGAACGCCACCCTTCACAATCAGGAGCTTGGCATTGACCATCTGGCAACGAGTGCATGTGGCATGGCTCCTATTGCCACATTGTTGATGATGACAGAAAATGATGCAAATATCAAGCCACATCATGTTATGTACTGCAACTCCGGTGATTCCCCATTTGGCGGAAAAGACAAGGTTGTAGGGTATCATTCTTTTGTTTTTACTAGAGAAACCTGTGGTTTTGATTTAACTTCTGAAGACCGAAAGATGCTCAAGTCTATCGCTTATCATACCATCAAGGCTACTCTTGAAGGTAAGAAGTATGAGCCAGGCAAGTTATCTGATGTTCTTCTTACAATGTGTGGAGCCTTCGTCTCTCTGCACAAAAAGGGAAGACTCAGAGGTTGCATCGGCCATTTTGGTGAAGACATGCCACTATATCAGGTAGTTGAGCACATGGCAAAGGCGGCAGCCTTTGAGGATCCACGCTTTTATGGGGTGACCATGGAGGAACTGGATGATATTGACATCGAAATCTCAGTACTCACACCGATGAAACGCATCCAAAGTATAGATGAGTTTGAACTGGGCAAGCAGGGAATTTTCATACGCAAGGGCTATCATACGGGTACTTTCCTTCCACAGGTGGCTGATGAAGTATCATGGACCAAGGAAGAATTCCTGGGACATTGCTCTCAGGATAAGGCTGGAATAGGTTGGGATGGCTGGAAGACAGCTGAGCTTTATACTTATGAGGCTATTGTATTCTAGTAGCCGATATTCAGATGATTGTGTAATCATGAAATGGTTTGGGTATGAAAGAATGTCGTTTTTATCAGAAAGTTGATAGGGAAGGAGAGTATGCTTCTGATACAGTAAGGTGCGAATTATGTCCCCACTGTTGTGTTATCTTGGAAGGCAAGCATGGAAAATGTGGCAGCAGATGGAATTTTAACGGAATGCTTTACTCTGTTGTTTACGGTAAACCATGTGCTTTGGCAGATGATCCTGTAGAGAAGAAACCGCTGAATGAATTCCATCCTGGAACCCGATGTCTGTCTCTGTCCTGTACAGGTTGCAACTTCCGTTGTCTCAACTGTCAAAACTATGATATCTCGCAGGTACTTCCGTCTGCTGTAGATTTCTACGAGTTGTCTCCATCTGATATTGTAGATATTGCAGTCAAGCATCATTTGCCGGGCATAGCCTATACCTACACGGAGCCGTTTACCTATTATGAGTACATCTATGACATCGCCAAGGAGGCTCATTCCAGAGGACTTTGGAATATCCTGGTATCTGCTGGTTACATCAACCCGGAGCCTCTTAGGGAGATAGTTTCACTCATTGATGCTGCCAATATCGACCTCAAGGCATTCTCTGAAGATGTGTATCAGAAGCAATGTGGCGGTCATTTACAGCCTGTATTGGATACGCTTTTAACGATGAAAGAAGCAGGAGTGCATCTGGAGATAACAAACCTGCTGATTCCAGGGGTTAATGACAGCGAGAGCATGATAAGAGATATGTGCAGTTGGCTCAGAGACAATGGTTTTGCCGATTGTCCTCTTCATTTTAGCAGGTTTTTTCCACAGTACAAGATGCAGGATTCTGTACCTACACCTACTGAGACTCTGTTTACTGCCCGAAGGATTGCACAGGAAGAAGGGATGAGAAAAATATATTTAGGAAATATTTAACACAAAAAAATAGATTGAAATGAACAAAACAGCATTAATTACAGGAGCCAACAAAGGTATTGGCTTGGGAATCAGTAAGTATCTAGGGTTAAGTGGCTGGGATATCATTATCGGTGCCCGCAATGAAGCAAGAGCCTTGGAGACTATGAACAAGTTGAAAGATGCAGGATGTACAGTGCTTGGTTGGGTGAAAATTGAACTCAGTGATCTCGACGGCATCAGTTTGGCGGCAAAGGAGATCAATGATAAATATCCTTCGCTCAATCTTCTAGTAAACAATGCCGGTATTCCTGGTGATATGTCGAAGACCAGCTGGGAGACAGACATGAAGGATATCAAGGAGACTGCTGACGTAAACTACTTTGGCACCTTGGCCGTGACTCAGGCCCTTCTTCCACTCATCAAAGCCAACAAGGGTAGAATCGTCAACATCACCGTTCCTAGTGAAATCAGTCCGTATTGGCATCCTCTGGCTTACGTGGCAAGCAAGGCTGCCCAGAATGCCATGATGGGTGTGATGGCAATGGAGTTTGAGCTGAACAACATACCTGTTGAGATTTTCAGCGTACACCCTGGTCCAACTACCACTGATCTGAATGGCAACATGGCTTTGCCTGGTTTCCATACAATTGATACAGTAGGCGAGAAGTTTGCAAAGCTCATCAATGATGGACAGTCCCATAATGGCGAATTCATAGAATTGTATCCTATCGTGAAGGAAGATTAAGGAAGGATTATCATTTCCATTAGAACTATTGGAAAGACAAGACTTTTTGAGATAGCACCGCAATAGAGATTGACACATACTCAGAAGCTAAGACTTACGTAGATGAGCACAACTAGGTGAAAGAGGTGCCAAAGTATGAGTAGATATATAAGATAGAGGGTAAGACAATTACTTACCCTTTACTTTTATATATCAGTGCCAAGAAAACCAAAAGGTCTTTAGCCTTTGGGATGAATTGGCACAAAATTTAGCCTTGATTCTCGATATCATGGCCTTCCTTTTGAGCACGAATCATGACCTTGGCACTCTCCTGGGTGATGTTTTATCCTATCACGAAGAAGGATGCCTTTACCTGATGTTTCTTGAGCACATCAAGCATATGAACTGTAGTGGTGGTGTTCGGACCATCGTCAAAGCTGAGTGCCACAAGCTTTTCCTGAGCCTGAGCCATCCCCATCTGAAGGGTCAGAAACAACAAGAATGATAATTTCTTCATTTTCATCGTTAAGTGTTTGCTACGATTATAGGGCAAAGATAAGAAAAATATATGAATGCCGTATCTCCTTTGAATTATTTTTTTGATTAATTTGCCCTTTTTAGGGGGTATGACTGGCCTTTTTACAAATCAACAGTTAAATAACGCAAATATGTCAAATAAACAGAATTTTTTCTTTCTTTTTCTCTTTCTTTTATATATTTTCTTTATCTTTTTCTTTCTTACTGTTACCAATAAATGTACCTGTTAACAGCTCTTAATGAGATTTGGTAGCTTCAACTATTCTGTCTATATTTGCAGACGAAAATCGGAGTATATGAAATAATAAGGAGTATATGAATAGAAAAAACAGCAAGCCGGCTGATCTCATACTCAGAATGTATGAGTCGGTCATCTTCCCGGGGAAATGCATACATCTTACAGGGGAGAAAAGAAGAAGTCTGCGTTCTGTATGGGCATATGATATTTCCTATTTATATCCACGCATGGAAGATGGAATAGATTGGATGAAGTTCGGGCTATTTGAATCCCAAAAGCTCGATAGAAAGGTGCCATTCTACAATAGGCAGCAGGAACTGTTTTTGAAGATGGCAGAGAAGAGCAGCTGGATTGAGCAGTTTGTGGAATATCCTGAGGAGATTGTATATGAGGAGGAATTCACGCTTACATTCACTCCCGACTATATGATGGTCTTGGAGGATGGAAGTGTGGTGATGGTGATGCTGGTACCTTACCATCTTTTCTCTACACAAACTGTACAACGCAAATGGTATGCCCTGATGGAATATTGCAAGATTCATGGCTATGGATGCGTACTGTTTGACATGGTAAGGGGTATCAGTTTGAAATGGTTGCTTCATTTATGGGAGAAGAAGGAGATGGAAAAGTTCGAAAAGGAAGTACTGGAAACGATGGATGACAGAAAGAGCCATTGGATAAACAGTATCACCCTGGGCAAGATCATGAAGAAGCATGGTGCCAATCTTTGTGACATTCAGGTTCTTGTTTTCAGGAATAAGCTCCTCTATGTTCCCAAAGGTCAGAAAAGAAAGATAGGACTCATCAGACAATATACTGATGATATGTTTGATTCACAACTAATTATAGACGCTCATGACAAGGATTATCACACATCAAGAAAAAACTCATTACGAGTTATCTGCCAACTCTGAAAGCTTGGATTTCTGGAAGACATTAGGCTTCAGGATTAAAGGAACAGGGGAACGAGAAGACGAGTTCTATCTAAGAAAGACTTGTTCTTTCGGTATCAGGCAGCAACTGGGTGGTCTGGCCATCATACAAAGCAAGGGAAAGGAGGGTATAGCCAACAGATGGGGATGCATTCTGCTAGCTTGCCGATTTCAGAAGATTGAGTTATTTGCCTGTGATGAAGGAGAAGGGGTTCAAAAACTGCATTTCGTCGGTTACAAGGAGGGAGAAATGGAGATTTACGAATTTGATGGCAGCAAGCCCACCAAGATATTGGTACTGAAGCAGCTCTCAGCGTGATGTGATTTTTCTATCATGTTATTGTTCTTCCACATGTGGAACCTCACCCTCTTTATACCCTGGTGGCATGCCTTCACCGATACGCTTTTTCCGTGCAAAGGTAAGGCTGCTCCGCCAGATACCAAGTACCGCTCCATGCGAGCTATGAAGCTGGAATCTTTCTTGGCAGCCTTCCGCAATTCCGTCGGAATAGGGTATTCCAAGCAAGATTCCAGCTTCATTACTTGGCTTTCTGGCCTGTGAGCAGCCAAATGGGGGGCACGAAAAAGGCTATGGTGTGAAGGTTATGCCGGAATGTCATAAAAAAAAGTTCGATTTTCTGTGGAAGAACAAGTTTGGAAAAAAGGCTTGTGTTCAGGAAATCCAGAATTTTTTCTTTTTGAGGTCAGTTCAGGGGGCATAGAAATCAATGTGAGTTCAAACAGGTTGATGGAGTGAGCGTAAATGGATTGGCATCAGATTTTGGGGAGAATATACGGCAATGATGTATGCATCCGTACACATGATGCAGGTATACCACAAGTGTTAAAATATTAATTTAATTGTGCAGAGGAGGTTGATGTGGAGTAAAACCATTACCTTTGCATGCACAAAAAGGATAGAAAGAATGAAAGCAAAAGAGATTATCTGGAAAGAGGTAAGTGTTTTGCCACATAGTGCAAACGCATATCCAAAGGGAAAGCCCTATAAGGGACAGATGATGATGGGGAGGGTATTTCCCGTCAGTAAGGCCCAGGCTATGGCTTTTGTAGAGATGGGATGCTGCATAGCGGAAATGAACTCCGAGGATGTAAGCATCGTAGAGAAACTGCTTGAGAAACACCACTTGGAGGGAAAATACCGATATGTGGGAGATAAGAGTTTCGTAAAACTCATCAACCAGAGCGATTTAGACAGGGCATTGAAGGCGGAGTATGCCTTTTAATACAAATAAAGCCCCTTGACTCCTTTCGGAATACAAGAGGCTGAGCCAAAGGAATTTCCTTGAGATGAAATGTGGAAGTTTCACAGCGCAAAGATACAGAAAATATCTTGTAAAAGCAAAAGAAATTGCAGATAGTTTAGGATTTTGAAAGAATATTAATAACATTTACAAAATATTGAATGATATGAAGAATCTAATGATGGCAGTAGTGATGCTTATCACCTGTACAACAAGCATGGCACAAGGAATCCAGGAACCTGAGTATATCGGTCAGGTGGCACTGGTGCAATCAGACAGCAGCCAGGTGGTCCTGGTAAAGGAAGAGGCAGAAATGAAGACCAAGACCTCTGGTTTTGGATACATTCCTATTCCGGGAAGCAGTTTGCTGGACAAGGGTAAGACTTTCTTGAGAGTAAAAGGTGATACTTCACCTAACAAGATAGCCAAAGGAGAGGTACAACTCATTGTAAGAGTGAAGGACAACAACGAAGATCCGAAAAACTCCATTGGGGTATTCCAGTTTGAGACCAAGAAGAAAGAGCGCAGATTCACGCTCGCCGAAGTTGGATTACTTTCTGGCATGAAGGCAACGACATCCTTCAATACCGTTCCATACGAGGCAAAGAAGATTGGGGCCAGTTCATACATGGTGACCATTGTAAACCTGCAGCCCGGAGAGTATGGTGTGACCACAGCAGATTTCACACATATCTCTACCTTCTCCGTACAATAAACAAGAAGTTACACTTTTAATACTGAAGATTATGGGAGCAATATTCTTATTTCTGTTTTTCATGTGGCTTTTCAAGGGATTTGGCAAAGCCATGAGACATAGTGGTGATACCTTTCGCCCCGATAAATAAGCCAGTAGGTAAAGTTCAACAATTTTTCATATACTCCTCAGCCCACTAGGTCCTCGTGAGAAGACCGGTGGGCTTTTCTTGTATCGTTTTTTTAAGACCTTTCCCTAAAACTATTCCTCAGCAGCAGTAGCAGAAGGTCCCAGTATATCGTCATTACAGATAGTGCCAACGTCATTGGTGAGGGCATATCATGCTGTCATTTTTTCCATAGATCTCCATCTCGATACGTATGCTTGATGTCGTAATACAAGACCAGTGCAAGGACCGCAATCAAGATGACAAGGACAAGCAGGGGGATAAGAATAGAACTTCTACTCATCCTACTTGAAAACATGATGAATTGATTCATTCTTATCCCGTACAAACGCTCTCAGATTGGCGTGCCCCTTGTATATGATGCTGTAATCCGTGACCTTTCCCGGGTTACGTCTCTTGAGAGTAAGGGCTATTGTTCTGCCCACAACAGTATTGGGGAAAAACATATAAACCTCATCATAATCATCACTGTCCACCACCATATGCATGTAGTTGCTCACATGAGACATCACGATGCAGGCATCATGCTGAGGAAGGCGGAATTCCCTGGAACCCTTCAAGGTATAGAATGCCAGATAATCCATAAAATCATAAAACAGGCAGCATGCCCGATACTCCTTTGCCTTTGGACTGCGCAGGGTTGTTGGTGCATAGCTTTTCAAGGTGACAGGAAACGGGGTATAAAGCTGATGAAAAAACTCAACGCCACCGATGTCATTTCTAAATCCAAAGCCTTGATAATACTTACCAAGACATGAAAATTGAACGCCCTGAATACAGGAAGGCAATTTAGAAAAGCCGTTTTGCTTGAGGTATTTCTCATCCTCATTCTTCAAATCGACAAGACGAATACCATCTTCCACGTGGTTAAATGCGTGGTGTTGTACTCTCATAATTGTTGTCATTACTAGTTGTTTATCACTTGTTGTTATTTAATGCTTGCTGAATCAATGTCTTTAGACCATCACTTGTGCCGCCCAGCAAGAAGTAGTCACTCACGTCTTTCTCCTGCTTGCTGCCTGCAAGAGGAAGATCTATCCGACTCACCGGATAGTGCCCCTGGAGTTCTTCCACCCGTTGGGCAGATTCTCTTCTTCCTGTAGCATCTACGTCATACACAAAAACTATCTTCCCGAATCTCTTCACAAGCTGATCCATGACCAAATGGGGGATTTTAGCCGTCTCACTATTGAAGCAAATGGCTGAAAAGCCATGACTGCTCAGAGAAAGAACATCCTTTTCACCGCCAGTAATCAAGAGCATATTCCCCCGGCTGGGAAGTTGGTCCAATCCAAAGATATAAGGACTTGGCAACTCTCCTGCATAAAGAAAACGGTTCTCCGAGCGAGGACGATACACCTTGATGCCCCTATCTTCCTGGAAGAAATAGCCATAGCTTGGCGTCAGGGCAGTGGAATAGATGCAATATTGCCAACCATCAGCCTTTGTAAAATGACAACTTCTCAAGCTCCTAACCTGAAAACGGTCAAGAGTATCTTCAGTGATGCCATAAGAAGCCCAATATGCAAGCTCTTCGTCAGAAAATTCCTTGACCTGCGCTTGATAGGCAATCACACCATGAGGCTGCCGGTTTTCTTCATCTGGGCTCTTCCTGCCTGACATAGGAGATGCTTGACGAACCGCCTTGCGGTTTGTCAGCCGGTCAAATACCCCAAGACACATATCCTGATCTATCATTTTCAACAGATGCACAAAATCCGTGGAAGGATTGATGTTCAGAACCTGCGAAGCCACGAAAAAGCAATCTCCGGAAAAGCGACTATCGCCAAAATCATGCAAATAGTAGTAGGACCTGCCATCAAGTGCCTGGTTACGATAGAGCTTACAGGAAGGATGCTTGTCATCCTCTCTCATGTGACTTCTGAACTTTTTCCTCAGGCATTCCTTTCCAAGATAGTGAACAAAGATATCGAGGCCTCCATCTGTCTTGGCCAAAATCTCATCTTTCTCTTTCATGTCAATCGCGGAAATAGGTTTCAGAACAAAGGCGGAAGTTGAAATCCGGCATGACAACAACGTGCATCATGTGATTCACGCGATCGGCAGTTCTATCCCCATAGCGCGGACGAATATCACCTGAAGGCAGATTCGTCGTGACTATGGTGAACAAGCGACATTCATACCGATAGGCAATAAGTTCACTGATGGGATCACATACCTGCCCATATTTGACAATACGCTCAGGCTCCATGCCTAAATCATCAATAGCCAATAAAGACACATTGCGATATTCCAGGAAACGCTCATAGTGGTCCACATACAAGTGACAAAGCTCACAGGCGTTCTTCATGACAAGGCCAGCCATTTTAATCTGGGAGGAAGAGGATTTGATGGGGTCTTTCAATCGCAAGGAAAGTATCAGTTTCTGTATGGCATACACCAAAGTGGTTTTCCCAGTACCACCTACACCACTCAGCCACAAGCCTGTTTTATGGCTATGACCTACCAGCCAGAGAGAGAGATTGTATAATACCATCTCCAATCCTTCCATACTGACATATTTGATGTTCACATCATTGACCGCCTTGATAAAAGCCTGCAATAAGGCTTTATAACAGGACTCATAGTCCAACGGCAATTTAAAGAAACGCTTTCCGTTGGTGGCTGTTTTGATACGATGAACCACTTCTTCTTCCTTGAACAGGAATTTATCCATTACTGCTTCCATATGTTTAAATATTAATAAACGAACTAAAATGTTGATTTATACAGTTGTCCTCCATGAGAAGACCTCGGTGTAAACTTTGAACCATACATAGACTTGGGGTGCTCCAAATTCTGTTTGCTCAACCAATCACAAAAGTGACTCTGGTAATCTGACAAATCCTTATGCAAACCCTTTCCCCTGCAAGCCATGTCCAGTTCAAAGGTTTCAAGCCATGTCTTTACTTTAGACCGGTCCGGCAGTTTAAAGCGCTGTTTCATCACTTCAAGCCAAGGATCAGAATTTGAGAGAAATGAAAAATAGCTTTCTTTGCTTGTTTTCTTTTCAGCTTCACCATTCTCTTCCTCCCCAAAAATCCCTTCACATGCACACACGCGCATTGATGTTGATTTTCTTTCGTTCTTTACATTATATCCTTTTATATTAGTTGTCGCTTGCATGTCGATTCCTTGTCGATGATATGACACCTGCGTGTCAACTACTTGTCGCTCGTTTGTCAGCTGTTTGTCGGACAAATTGTCGTCAACTCCATATATATCTCTACAACAAGAACTTACAATTGGATTTAAATCACTGGATAGAGGGGAAGATTTGCCATCAAACAGAGATTGTTTTGTACTGCAAGAATCTTCCAGCTCATCAAGACAACTGAATTTGGATGTAAAACCTTGATAAAGCTCATACTTGCAAACTGTGATTAGGTTTGGACGAGAAGTAGGGGACTTGAAAACCTCAATTTCACCAGTGCGCACCAAGTCATTGAGACATGTACTTATCTTAGATGGGGAAATACGTGTTTCCTTATGAAGGGTGTTTTTGCTTAGAGCAAGCTGAGCTCGTTTCAAAGAAGAGCCAACCTGCTGTTGAAAAACAGCATTGAGCAGCAAATGAATGAATAAATGTACCTTTTCCGCATCATGATACCAATTCCATTCAGTAATTTTACGGTACAGCTTAATCCAGCCAATAGTAGCATCTTCATCAGATAACTGCTGAAAACGACTATAGTCACGTATGGTCACAATGGTTCCTTTATTGCTTGAGTGAACCTTGATATCACCGGTTTGTGATAACTTTTGAAGACAAGTACGGATATTTCTTGGGGATAAGCCCGTATCCTCCGCAATAATAGCAAGACTGGTCACGACCTGACCTGGGTATACTGTCAAGGAAAGATAATCTGTCTTCTTTACATTTGCCTGTAACAGGAAATACAGAAAGACATGTACCATCTTAGAGTCATGATACCAGCGCCACGAAGTAAAACTTCGAGGCAGTTTAATCCATGAATTATTTAAAGGATTCATCATAGGATGTAATTTTATAAAAATTGATAAGACCTCTTACACAAGCAGTTACGCCTGTGTTTATTAAACACTCTTCCATAAAGTGAGAATATAAATTCCCCATAGAGACTCTTTTGGAGCCTCCAAATATTCTATTTCATTATTACATTTTCTTTTATTTTTGTATGATTCTAAAAGAAAGGGTACTTCTTCCAGCTTTAGTTAAAACAAGCAGACTCTCTCCTTTTACTTTTACATTTCTTATTTGAGTCAAGTTCCGACTTCCACGATGCCACTTTACCGAAGACTTTTCCAATATGTCCTTGATAATAATCAGGTGCTTCATGCAAGCATCATAAGACTCCTGCCAATCATAGACCTTCGGGGGAATCTGATACAAAACCCCAACCATCCAGTCTGGCTTGGCTTCACTATGTATTTTCTTTTTTACCTTATACATATTTCATAATTAGTATTGACCTAAATTAATTTTACCATTTAATATGACATGAATTATCCAAATGTCTATGTATGAGATTAACATCAACATTACTTTAGATAGTTGTCATTTTTTAGGTATAAATATTCAATCGGTCATGCTTCTAAAATTAATATTTATTTTCATCATTCCTTTATTTAATCTCTTCTATCAACCAAGTAAGACTATGAAAGTCTAATTTCGATTTCGTTGCAAAAATAACAAATATTTCTGGACATTACTTACAGTATGGCTATATTTTAACTTTTATTATGTGCAAATGCTCGTTTTTTATCGCGATCTACTATATTTTTCATACAATGGGGAGTTTATATATAGCTATACTACCATTAACTATAACCTAAAGATATAGACTCTTTTGGGTGTTAAGAGGTATGTCAAAAACATAGAAAAACTGAACTTAGATGAATCAACACACAAAAAAAACTCAAATATGATAGAATTTGATTTATTTTTTGTACCTTTGCACCATCGTTCTTAGGGACGTGATTTTTGTGGGAAGAAATGTAAAGTGCCTCACTTCTTGATAAATCGCCAAAATTAAAAAGAATGTAAACACGAGGCACGGAGCAGCTCATAATATGTGGGCTGCCATCCGTGTATGTGTTTATAGGCGTTTGGCGATGCCTTCAAGAAGCGTATATGGGGGCAGCCCACTTCTTTTGTATCAAATCTGTAGTATGTCAAACTAACGAATACATAAGTAACTAAGATGTTTCGAAAATATAAAAGGTATAGAATTCATTTTATTACTTTGTAAACGATATATGTAAGCAATTAGTATTCACTTACTCTCTCAAGGTGATTAAGACTATCAACGGAATTCAAAAACAAAAAATAAGAGTATGAGCGGAAAAGAATTAAGAGAATTATTAGCATCAAAGGGTATCCTGCAAAAAGACATTGCAAGACAACTCAACATTACTCCTGGTGGTTTTAGTCAACAGTTAAGGGCTAAAGACATCAAGACAGGATTACTGGAATCCATATGTAAAGTACTCAATGTCAAAATGGATTTCTTTTATGGAGGCACCGAATATCTCGAAGGATATGAACTCATCAAGCAATCTGATTTAAAAGAATTCCGATCCAAGCTTGACCAAATACATACATGCTGTAACGAGATCACAGGAAAGTTGTCTTAGTTCTCTAACATCACGCAATCAGTAATTCTAGAGAACTAAGAACTATAAATTCATTCACTACCCTTTGATTACGGCAATGGGTAGCAAATGGGTTTTGATTTTGACTAAGTCTGATTCTTGTGCCATGACAAGTTCTATATCTTTGTAGGCATCAGAGGCCTCTTCCAAATCTTCCTGACTACGAATGGCATGAACGATTCCTTTCTCGTCCAGCTTATGGATTTCCTCCGCTAAATTGAGTGTCTTTACAGCTTCAGTTCGGCTCATGATACGGCCAGCTCCATGGGAGCAGCTCATGAAACTGAGAGGATTGCCAAGACCTTCCACGATATATGAACTCGTTCCTTGTGAACCAGGTATGATACCAACTTCACCTTCTCGGGCACTTGTTGCTCCCTTTCGGTGTATGATACAATTCTCACCAAAATGGGATTCCCAGGATGCATAGTTATGAGCGATGTTGATCATCGGCTCAAACTCAACGTGTGGTATCGCTTCAGATATGACCTCCTGAATTCGATGCATCATCAACCTTCTATTGCACAGACCAAAATCGATACAATACTGCATTTCATTCCAATAATCATTAAACTCCTTGGTCCTCAGTGGCAAGAATGACATATTAAGGTCTGACTTAACCGACGAAAAGTAACGCTCATTGAGAATGGTTGCCACTCTGTTATAATAATCACAGACCTGTTTGCCTAAGTTTCTTGACCCAGAGTGAATCATGATCCAAAGCCATCCTTCATCGTCCTTTTGAAGTTCTATGAAGTGATTTCCTCCACCAAGTGTTCCCACTTGCTTGGTAGCTGATATATATTGACGCTTAACAACAGTCATGCCATCAATATCATGATTTTCAGGCATATACTTCTCATCCTGGGCAACCTTGTGGTGTTCCATTCCTAAAGGAATCTGGTGCCGTATGCCTCGCATGATTTTCTTTCTCAGAACATCCTGTTCAATGGTCTCCACCTGGATATTGGTTTTAACTGCACACATACCACAACCTATATCCACGCCCACGGCATTCGGAATCACGACATTCCTGGTAGCAAGGACAGTTCCTATAGGCATACCCTTTCCGCCATGTAAGTCAGGCATCAATGCCAAATGATGAAAAACAAAAGGCAGGCTACAAAGGTTCGATATTTGTTGCCAAGCCGTTGCGTCACACATATGTGCCCACATCTTAACAGGGGTTCCATTCATTGCAAATTCTTTCATTTTCTTAATCTCCTATCTTTTTCAGTGCAAAATTACAATACTGGTATGCAGTATTTTTGCGTAGGAGTACAAAATCTTCAAATTTTAGCAAAAATCGGCTGTTCAACGGGTATTATCAACTAATCTAACACTATAATCATGAGGAATCCTCTTACTATTGTACTACCGCAAGAATGGTATAAGATGTTGAAATTACATTCATCATAGGAGTATCTCAATGGTATAGAACTGCCAATAGAAACGAGGGCAATACCCTTCAAACCGCAGCGTCACAGCCTCACGGAGGTATTGCCCTCTATAATGATACTGTTGTGAACCTTATTTCCGCAACAATATACTTTAATTGTTTTTATAAGTAACTGAGCAACAAAAGTTGCTCAGGATTTTGCCATATCAGAAATTTCACTTATCTTAGTGTCGCAAAACAAACAGACAAAAACTCTGAATGACATGGCAAAAGTACAAATAAAATCTGAGTATCTCACTCCTTTTGAAGGATTTTTTCCATCATGGAGCAATTTGATGCTCTTTGGGCACCAACCATAGATTCCACATTAGGATTGAGATGCACACAGTATGGCTATCAGTACAGTAAAATCCTGCGTTCTCTGATGTGCGTATATCTTTGTGGCGGTTCATGTGTTGAGAATGTCACGACTCACCTCATGAGACATCAGTTCCTCCATCCGTTTATTCGTACCTGCAGTATGGACACCATATTGCGTGACTTCAAAGAACTGGCCTACCGAAGCTGACACATATGAGTCAGCTTCCGGCAAATCCTTAGATTTCAATACTGCGCATAAAATGAACGACCTACTGGTCAACACCCTGAAACAGGTGAACAAGTTCCTATTTCCCTTGTCTTCCGGTTTCCTTCATTATCATATTGAGGACTATCTACTATTAGATACATTCATCTATAATTGAATCGGCATACAGCTCCCATTTTATTTTCCTCTGATTTGGATGATATGCATCGATAACTTTCGCACCTTTATAATTATAAACACAGATAGCACTATTATAGTGATCATATACGATACCATTTGATTCCAAATCATGCCAGAATGGTGCAATTGTGCCACCAAAGATTATAACATCTGGATTCACTAGTGTCCCGTTAAAACGAGACGATTATTAAATAAGTTATTAATACTCAAAAGTTTACGGACTTTTTATAGTGTATTCGATTTGATTTTGTATCTTTGCACGCATATTTAAAATACGTGTGCGATGAACAAAGGCAAAACTATATTCTCTCAGATTATGTCACTTATACCAGAACGTGATTTCAAAACTTGTGTAGACCGTTATAAGGGAAACTACAGAGCAAGAAACTTCTCTTGCAAAGACCAATTCCTAGTAATGAGCTATGCTCAATTAACAGGTCGTGATAGTCTTCGAGATATAGAAAACTGCCTTACGGCACTCTCCTGCAAACTTTACCATTGTGGTATTAGTTATGCTGTACCACGTAATACTCTAGCAAAAGCTAACGAGAAGCGAGATTGGCATATCTATAAAGATTTTGCAGACGTTCTTTTGAAAAAAGTACGTCCTCTTTATGTCAAAGACAAGTTCAGATTAGACCTAGACAACATGGTATATGCTTTTGATAGCAGTACTATAAGTCTGTGTCTCAAATTATGTCCTTGGGCAAAGTATCGCAAAAACAAAGGTGGCATCAAAATGCACACATTAGTCGATTTGCGAGGAAATCTTCCAGTCTCAGTTTATTTGACTTCTGCATCGGTTAATGATGTAAAAGCTCTTGATGATCTCTACATAGAACCTTCTGCTATCTATTTGATGGACAGAGGATATGTAGATTTCAACAGACTCTTCAAGTTGATAACTAAGAAGAATGCATTCTTTGTTACTAGGGCAAAAGATAACATGCTTTTTGAAGTTGTATCAGAAGCCGAAGTTGACAAGAGTACTGGTATCATTTCTGATGAACGTATCAAATTAACAGGACTACATACTGCCAAATGGTATCCTGAAGAACTTAGAATGGTAACCTATGAGGACTATGCAACAAGTAAGGTGTATAGGTTTCTCACTAACAACATGGAATATGAAGCGCTTACTATATCTGAATTATATAGGGAAAGATGGAACGTGGAACTTTACTTTAAATGGATTAAGCAACACCTTCACATCAAATCCTTTTATGGAACTTCCGAGAATGCCATATATCTGCAAATCTGGATTGCCATATGCACATACTTGCTTTTAGCTTATGCAAAGAAAGTGATGCACATAGATCAATCGCTACACACTATTTCAAAGAACGTGGGTCTATTCCTTACGGACAAGACTCCTTTAAATGAATTGTTTTACAAAGCTGTTCCAACAGAAGAGACGGAGGATTGGCTATATCCAAGCCTTTTCAGGCCCGATGATTTCTAAACGGGACAGCAGTGATCTGGATTATATAAGTCAATTTGCCTAAATAGGATTGTCTTCCAATTCTCATAACACTCACAAAGATTCGTCTTGCCAGAGCTAGTGAGGTTAGGCATCTTACTGATATTGACATAGGCAGTACTCAACAAAGACTCCATTATTTGGTCATCTTCCTGTACCCATCCTTCATCGTCGTAATGTATCTTATTCAGAATTCCATATGTTGTATATGCCATTAACTGCCATGTTCTTATCTTCTTAGCTGACTCTTTAATGTTTCCATTTTCGTCCAAGAAACCTTCTTCCAGGTACCAATCACCACCTTGAGGATTACCTTCTTCATCAATATCATCATATGGTTCCTTGAGTACCCACATAATCTTTCGACTCGAAGTGAGGTATTTTTCTGCATCAAGCACTCCATCAGGAATAGGTTTGAGATTTGCTGTGCTTAACCCTAGTTTTTCAGCATTTGAATACATTTCTGCTCTCAATTGCTCTTGTTTTGATTGTAATTCTTCAACTGTCATATTACGTATTTTTCTATTTTAATTATTTTTTGCCGTATTTCTGCGGCAAAATTCATTAACTCATTTTTTTATATGTACCTGATTAACAAAAAGTTACTCAGGATTTAGCCATATCAGAAATTTCACTTATCTTAGTGTCGCAAAAACAAACAGACAAAAGCTCTGAATGACATGGCAAAAGTACAAATAAAATCTGAGAAACTCACCCTTTTCGAGGATTTTTTCGATTATGGAGCTATTTAATGCACTTTTGGCTCAAACTATAGATTCAACATTAGGATAGAGATGCACAATGTTTGGTTATCAACATAGCGAGATTCTATGCTCTCTGATGTGCGTAAATCTTTGTGGTGGCTCATTCTCGAAGGAAATCGTTGAAGGGTAGAGACCCTCTGCTGGCAATTCTGCATCCTTGCCAACAGGTACTCTTCATTCTATGATTCCATGTTCTCCCTAACCGGATGGAACACAGTTGCAATCAATGACATTGAATTCGAGTTGAATTCCAACCTGGTTGATGAATGGAAGGGAAAGCCCTATCGTCTTGACATACAAATACAGAGACGGACAGAGGAAGACCTTGATATCTGGGGAGGTAAATACATCTACAGGTGCATACTTACCAACGATTACAAGTCGAAGGCAAGAGACTTCGTGAATTCTACAATCTACATAGCGGCAAGGAACGCATAGTCGATGACATGAACAATGATTTTGGATGAAACCGACAGCCGAAGTCTTTCATGGCGTAATAAAACGTATTTCTACTTATGACCACTCTCATCACAAAACTTCTACAAAGTCATCATGCAGAGATTGCGAAGCGGGGAATTCTGATTGAGTACCACAGGCAGGATTAAGACCTAGGTACTAAAACAACAAGGTAAATGGGGAAAAAGGTAATCATGGTGATGTATAATTCACCTTGAAACCGCTGTTTAGAGACGGATTTCTTTTTGAAAACCTGCCATTTTGTTCCAATTGTCATGACAGTTTTTGACGGAAATCAAGAAATCATACCCTTGACAGCATTTTCTTTCCGAAAAATTGTGTGCGCACACAAAAAGGCATTATCTTTGCACTCGAAAAGATTGAATAACGAATAATTAAAGTAAAGAAAGGGTAACATTATGATGGTATTAGGAATGACATTGGCAGTTGCAGCTGCTCTTTTTGCAGAGGTTGTAAATGTAAACCATAAGATTAGCCTCGGCAAGTAAGCAAGCTTTGAGAGGCATCCATAGGATGCTTCCAATGAAGCTTCTCTAATGGATATTAGATGAGGTAAAGAAGATGTAGATTAGGATAATAGATTGATATAGAGAAAGGATAATATTATGATGATTTTAGGAATGATTTTAGCTTTGATTGTTGCAGCATGCGCTGAGTATGGTGCAAGATCCAACATGAAGAACTTCGCTTAACAGGCGATGTTTCATGAAAATTTGAGAGAATTGTAGAAAGAAGTTTCAATATATATTATAGAGATGGCAGTTGTAGGCGTTTGTGAAGATGCTTGCAGCTGCCTTTTCTTTTTGTATCTTTAGGGTGTCGAAATTCAAAATTAAAGTTGTACCTTTGCACCCAAGTTGAGATTACAGAAATGAAAAAGGAACGTGAAACAGCAAACAAATATCGTCAGCAAGCTCTTGAAGGAGATTTAATGGCGATGAACAACATGGGTGTCTGCTATGCGCAAGACATCGGTGTTGTGGAGGATCATGTGATGGCATTTCAGTGTTACATGAAGGCTGCTCTAAGTTTGTACAACTACTGATTATTGATGTTCAAAAAATAAAAGATAGATTATTATGCAGATATTATTGGCAAATGCAAAAATCATGTTTGATAAGGCAGACAGGAAGCCTATCTCCGTGCCACTCTTCCAATCAGTTGCCAATGTCTTGGCCGAAGAAATGGCAAGGATGAATGTAGAGGAATTGGCTAGGCAACTGGATTGCAGCAGCAAGATTGCAACTGAAAATTGGAAACGCTATCATAATTTTATGGCAACTGAAAAGATGCCTGCTATCCTGGCTTACAATGGTCAGGCTTATAAACATCTGCGTGCCAGCTCTTTAAGTGACGATTCATTAGAGTATGCCCAGAAGCATCTCTGGATTACCTGTTTTCTCTATGGTTTGCTTCGACCAATGGATGGTATCGTGCCTTATCGTATGGAGCATTGCGTATCGCTTGAAGCCACAAACGACAAACCGGTCAATCAGTTCTGGAAAAACAAACTCACGGATGTTCTCATCGATAGTGTGAAGGCTGACGATGGCATACTCATCCATCTATCAACTGAGGAATATGAACATCTGTTTGATTGGAAAAGAGTATGCAAGGAGATAAAGGTCATTCAGCCACTCTTTTATGTCCGCCAGAAAGACGGCAGATTGAAGATGCAGGCTGTATGGGCTAAATCTTGCCGTGGAGCCATGCTGAGATATATCCTGAATAATCAGCTTCTTACTCCTGAGGAACTGGCAGGCTTCAGTTACGAAGGTTTTGAATATGCGGCAGAATTAGGAGAAGCTGCTTTTCCTCATTTCGTTCGTTGAATAGAACAAAATCGTACTTTTTCATTAAAAACGAATGATATATTGAATCACTAGTATCTCTTAATATTTCATGATCAAGAGCCTTACGCTTCTTGAAATAGTCGACAAGCAGTTCGGCAGGAGGCAAGATTTCTTCATCCTCTTTCGGGAACTTGCTTTCTCCCCCATTTTCATTATAAGAGGTCTTATGGTAAATAGGATGTTTGCAGTACAGCCTATTGAGAGGAATCACTATATAACTTTAGCAATTAGTTTTTTTAATGATAAAGCATTTAAATTGCATTGCAAGGATTATGATAAATAGTAAATTAAATATGGTCTGTATAATGTAATATCAGCCTCTCTTTTGTGCCGTAAATATTAATATCCTATTCTAATTAAGACATGAATGTTATTAGTAGTCTAAAAATAATCGTAAATCTTTAAAGAAATACGTTTAAAAATTTGGAGGTTACATAAAATCGTTGTAACTTTGTGCGCATAATAAAATTATAGCAATCATGAGAATTAACAAGATAGATATTGTAAACTTTAAAGGATTCCAGCGTGAAATGAGGGAATTCAAGTCGAATCTTACAGTGGTTATTGGCAACAATACCGCAGGTAAGACTACTTTGCTCAAGGCTTTACAGATAGGATTGGGTGCCTATTTGCAATGTTTGAGTAAACTGCCTAGTACAGTACAATATCGTCGCAACTTTAGTATTCATGATCGCTTTATGGCATTTGATTCAACAGAAAAAGATTATGTCCCAAACGGAGAGCGTACTCGCATCACAATAGATGCAGATTTCTACGTTACTGATTCCATAGAAAATAATGAGCCACAATTTACTCCTATTTCTATTTCATGGTCTCGCGAATTCACTGGTAGTACCACAACTCATAGCAGATCATGTGCAGGGGAACTGATGACTATGGTTTCAGACATGGAAGCCAAAAGATATGAGCATCATGATGGTGCAATATATCCATTAGTCTTATCTTTCGGAGCCAAGAGAACCAGCGATGCCCAGATGAAGATTACCCGTAAGATAAAGGAAAGAGCGTCTAGAATAGAGAAAGCCTACAAATTTGCTCTCCATGACAAGGTTGACTTTGATGGTGCTATGGAATGGTTAGCTCGTTACGATAAAAATGTCAGGGATGGAAAAGAATTTGAGGGAACTCGCGAAGCTTTCTTTGAGGCACTGCAAACAGCTATTCCTGCTTTGTCAGAAATCGATTTTGATCATGGTGAAATAGAAGCTGTGGTATCGGTAACAGGACATATTCCCTCTCGCCATCATTTCTCTTACATGAGTGATGGACTTCAGTCAATGATTAATATTGTAGCAGAGATAGCCCATCGTTGCATCGAATTAAATGGTTGCTTGGGACGGAATGCTGTTAAAAAGACACCAGGTGTTGTGATGATAGATGAGATTGATCTCTATCTGCATCCTCATTGGCAAAAGCATGTGCTTCAGGATTTGGCTCAGGCTTTCCCTATGATTCAGTTCATTGTATCTACCCATAGTCCATTTATCGTTCAGAGTCTTCAAAAGAATCAGCTTATCAGCTTCGATGAAAATGTAATGATAGAAGGTGAACCGTACCGAGAATCATTAGAGGATATTACTGCCGATCGAATGGGTTTGGAACAGAATATTAGAAGTAAAAGATTTCAGGAGATGCAGGAAATCGCAAAAAATTACTTCAAGTCGATACAAAAAGGAGAAGAAGACAAGAAATTGTTGGAGAAGCTAAGAGAGATTGAAGCTACCTTCAGCGATAATCCTGCCTATCTTGCTTTATTACAATCTGAATATAATATGAAAGGAAATTAGCCGATGAGACCAGTAGAGAAAAAGAATGTTGGCGAAACTGTCTCTTATGTAAATTCCAAGAATCAAACAATAACAGAGACTATACAAGAATACTATTCTCCCTATAATAATGCCAAAATGCCATTATTGGGTAATCTTGGCTGGTTTTGTTCTTATTGTGAAGGAACCCATTTGCCAAATGAACTCGCAGTGGAACATATTGAACCAAAAGGAACAAATGGAGAAGAGACGGCATGGAATAACTTTTTAATATCCTGTGGTATCTGTAATTCCACAAAAGGGCACCCTGAAATTCATGAAGAGGATTATCATTGGCCACATACTGATAATACTTTCAGAGACTTCATCTACACTGCAGGTGGAGCGGTCATGCTGAATCCTCATTTGGATGAAGATGAAAAGGGCAAAGCCAAGAAACTATTTGATTTAGTAAAACTTGGAGCATATCCTGGCAATGAATTAGAACCTACTCCAAGAGATTTCCGATGGAAGAAACGCCTGGAAACATGGGATTTAGCAGAACGATTACGCAATAAGTTCAATGCTGGCATTGCAGATGTTGAAGAAATTATCTGTTTGGCTCAGAAACTAGGCTATTGGTCTGTTTGGTTTACTGTCTTTAAAGGATACGATGAAGTTAGAAAACGTTTAATCTCTGACTTTACCGGCACATGCGCCTCCTGTTTTGATGCAAATAATCATTATGAGCCGATCAAGCGAAACAAATAGAAAGCGTAGCCTCTCACACCTTTGGTGTGAGAATAAGTTTTTTGGTGATTACAAATACTCCTTACATGATAAGGTTCTGGATGATTCAAGAGCCTTCATCATGTGAGGAGTTTCATTTTCTTAAAAATGTCTGATTTGAAGGCAAGCACATAGCCGTTGCTTCAAGTCTTGAGCTCCTGTGAATAGGATACCATGTATACCCACATGGTTGGCGCCATCAACATTCACTTGCCTGTCATCTATGAAGATGCTTTCCGATGCCTGGAGACTATAGCGATTCAGAAGAAGCTGATAGATTTCTGGATTCGGTTTTATCAACTTCTCTTCCCCACTCACTACAATTCCTTCAAACATGCCAAAGAGACGGGCATGGACTTCCTTTACTATCGAGAATGTCTCATGAGACCAGTTGGTAAGACAGTATAGACGATATCCTCTTTGCTTCAGTTCACACATGATCTCATAGATGCCAGGGATTTCACCACCATCCATATCTTTGTAACAGTACCAGTAGGCAACAATATAAGGAGCATACTTGGGATAAGCCTGTTTTAAATCAAAGAGACATTCATCCATAGGCTTACCCAAGTCTGTCTGATCATTCCATTCATTGGTGACCACATGATTGATTATCCACTTAGCCTTCTCCCTGTCGCCATGGAACAGAGTGGTATAAAGGTTCATGCGCATCCAGTTCACCAATACACTTCCTACATCGAAGACGATATTCTTGTATCTACTCATTGCTATCTGATTCTTTAAACATTCACATAGAAAAATTCAGGCTGCTTAGGTTCCGAATACGCTTTCTCGAATTTCCAGCTGACAGCCTTATACAGCAGGCCACCGAAAAGTCGGGCATGCTCAGGACAGACCACGACACAGCGTCCGCAAGAGATACATTTCTTTTCGTTGGTCTTGTAGGGTTCCCCTATAGTGATGGCTCCGACAGGGCACATTTTCACACAAGCATGGCAGGATGTACATTTTCCCCTACTCCCTTCTGGATGCAGAGGAATAGGCTTGGTATCACGATAAGGGCGATTCCCCTTTACCATCAGTCGGCTAACTGCTGACATCTTTGGTATCTTGAGTAGAAGTTCCCTACTCTTTGAAGCAAAATCATGGAGTTTCTCCATATCATCCGCATTAGGTCTTCCTTCTGCTATCTTGGGAAATATGGAATGCTGGGCTATGACGGCAGCCGCAGAAAGTAACTTGAAGCCAGGGGATTCCACCAGGTCCTTCAGCTCTATGAGCGTATCATCGTAGGCTCTGTTACCATAGACTGATACGATGATGGCTGGGGTATTGTTTCCCAGAAAACGTCTCAATGGACGAACTGCCATTTCCGGGACTCTACCAGCATAGGAAGGTACGCCCACTATCAGCAGATCGCCATCACTTCCCAGCGAGACATCATCCTTCAGCACGTCTGAGGTAATGTCATACTCAATGACAGGCTTCTGAAACTGGGATGCTATCTCACGAACGATACGTTTGGTGGAGAAAGTGGCACTAAAATAGGCCAAATGGATATTCTTAATGTTCATAATGTCTTTGGTTTCTTTTTGTTCGATGCAAAGTTACTATTTTTAGGCGAAACCAGCGAGTGATTTCTAGAATTTTGTTATCTTTGCAGAAGATTTGCTGCACTCGGCAATTTGAAAACAAGTTTTCATTGCGCTCATTTGCATTATCTTTGCAGAAGATTTGCTGCACTCGGCATCATATTGACGAGATTTTTTGAAATAACAAAGGAACATACAATGATAGATACAAGACTGAAAGTTTTCAGAAGTGTGGCTACACTCCTGAGTTTCACTAAGGCTGCCAACGAACTGTTCATCAGTCAGCCTGCCATCAGCAAGCACATACAAGAGCTTGAAAAGGAATATGGGGTGCAACTGTTCGACAGAATCGGCAATCGCATCCAGCTCACCCGTGCCGGACAACTTATGCTTGACCATGCCTGCAAGATTATCGATGCCTATCAGAATCTCGATTTCGACATGAAGAAGCTCACAGAGAAATCTGGTGGCGAACTGCGCATCGGAGCCAGTACCACCATCTCACAATATGTTCTCCCCGAACTGATTGCTGAATTCAGGAAACTATATCCCGACATTCGTCTTACCCTGCTCAGCGGAAATTCTCATGAGATAGAGGATGCGCTTGCTGCAGGAAGGATAGATCTGGGTATGGTGGAAGGCATCAAGCGGCAGCTCACCTTTAAATACACTCCTTTCATGAAAGATGAGCTGGTGGCGTTCGTACATTGTTCCAATCCCCTAGCCCAGCAAGATGAGATTTCTCTGAACCTTCTCAGGCAGACACCGATTGTACTGCGTGAATTAGGTTCCGGAACTTTGGATGTCATCCAAAAAGCCCTGCAGGAAAACGGCATTGCTCTTTCTGATCTGAACATTGAAATGAATCTTGGAACCACAGAGGGCATCAAGCATTTCGTGGAACATTCCTTAAGCATGGGTATCATCAGCGTAAGAGCCATCTACAGGAGTATCTATGAACAAGTATTCAAGGTTCTGGAAATTGAGAATCTGAAGATGGAACGAGAATTTCTGTTTGTAGAGAAGAGAGGCGAAACCGCCAAACTCCAGCAGACATTCAAGAGATTCATAACTAAAGATTATAACGTATAGTTATTATGTATATACAACAACTCATGATTTTTCGTACCTTTGCACCCGCTTTTCAAAAGCGATAAACCGACAAAAAAAGAAAAATATGAGATTATCAGAACAAAGGAGCAATATGCTGCATGGCATATTGCTCATCGCACTCTTCGCATGCGCTGCCTTCTACATCGGTGGCATGGACTGGGTGAAAGCTCTTTCGTTTAGCCCCATGGTGGTGGGCATCATCATTGGTATGCTCTATGCCAATAGTTTACGTAACAACCTGCCCGACACCTGGGTACCTGGCATCAAGTTTTGCAGCAAACGAATCCTTCGCACCGGCATCATCCTTTATGGATTTAAGCTCACCTTCCAGGATGTGATGGCAGTTGGGTTCTCTGCCATCGTGATGGATGCCATCATCGTATGCGGAACCATCGGCTTAGGAATTCTAGTAGGAAAACTCCTAAAGATTGACCGCAGCATCGCACTTCTCACTGCTTGCGGAAGTGCTATATGCGGAGCTGCAGCAGTATTGGGTGTGGATGGAGCCATTCGTCCGAAACCTTACAAGACGGCAGTAGCCGTAGCCACCGTAGTTATCTTTGGAACATTATCCATGTTCCTCTACCCTATTCTCTACAGGGCTGGCATCTTTGACCTATCACCAGATATGATGGGACTCTTTACGGGTTCCACCGTTCATGAAGTAGCCCATGTGGTAGGTGCAGCCAATGCCATGGGAGCCGAGGTGAGCAACAATGCCATCATTGTGAAGATGATAAGGGTGATGATGCTGGTACCGGTATTACTGGTGACTGCATGGACCGTAGCAAGGGATGTTGCCAAAAGAGATAATCTGGAAAATACTGATACCAACAAGCCTAAAATCAGCATTCCATGGTTTGCCATTGCCTTCCTAGTAGTGATTGGATTCAATTCTCTTGATTTGCTTCCGGAAAGCATAGTGGATTGGATTAACCAACTGGACACCTTCCTCCTGACCATGGCCATGGCAGCATTGGGAGCCGAAACAAGCTTTGACAAATTCAAGAAAGCCGGCATTAAGCCTTTTCTCTTGGCTGCCATTCTTTATTGCTGGCTCATCGGAGGTGGATATTGTCTGGTGAAGTTTGCCATACCTTACTTACAATAATATTATCACATATATGATACCGTCAAAACAGAATATCCATGTGAAAAATTGAACGATTCACATGGATATTTTTATTCGTTAACGTCTTTACTTTCTTCTTCTCCTAGGAATTTCAACCGTAGGCTCGTAAGCTTTCAGTCCTTCATCACCTGTAAAGATTTCAACTTCATATCCTAAATCTGTATAATATTTTACCACCTCAACAATAGAAGCATCGCCTAAAGCTTGCCCTCCTATAACAGTGACCTTCCACTTCTCTGCCAACTTTTTTAAGTTTTCGGGATTCCACAAACTGCTTTGTTCAGTAAATGCAGCCCATGGTGATTTCTCATCAGCAGAATCAATCATGATTTGAGCAAATTCCTCACCTAATGACATTCTGTCTCCTGAAGAATGAGCTATATGATTTCCTGTCTCAATGATCGTTGCCAGTGGCAGGATAAAGGTTGTTCCTTTCTTCTTTTCTTCCTCTATTTTCTCAGAGACCATCTCGTATGTAACCAAGGCATTGCTTGGACCACAAGTTTCCTTTCCTGGTACTTTGAGCCAAACGCAAAGTACACTCGTATCAATCACCAATACCTTTTTCATTATATTTTATCATTAACCATCATTCTACCAATTGTTCCTGAAGCCATCAATTTGGCTAGATTCTCTTTTTCTTCCAAGAGATTGACATGACTATCACCATTCTCATCACGGGTAACATAGCTGATAAACGGAATCATCTTGTTGCCTAACTCATCTAACAAAACTGGATTATGCGTCGTACAGAGCACATCAACCTGGCGCTGTCGTGACAAATCCTTCA
>OLSQ01000062.1_pt1 | contig 105112 bp, 89 predicted proteins | sample 1672561 | NCBI WGS metagenome assembly OLSQ01 (sample SAMEA3136699, study PRJEB25190) | human gut metagenome | biome: human gut; feature: human-associated habitat; material: faeces | place: Austria | collected 2013
CGGAGACCTTACATCGAGACATGTGTATCGCATGCTCCGGGAGTTCGTGGATTTTGCCAATGTATTTCACTAACTCTCAATTTACAGCATTCCAAGCGCCGATAGCAACGCACCGATGATAATGCAGAAATCTGAGCAGTTGAATACGATCTTGCGGAACGCCTGCCATTTCACCGGGAAGCTCACATAATCCACCACATAACCTCTGCGAAGGCGGTCATAGGTATTGCTGAAGGCACCACCAAGCAACAGCGATAGTCCCAGTCGCAGCAAATTGTTGCCTCGATGTCCCAGACTCACGATAAAGACAACGGTCAATATCAGTGTAAACGCCAGTGAAACAACAGCCACCAGACGCCTTCTCTTCTGTCCGGCATTGAGCATCATGCCTTTGTTGTGATGCTTGCGGATTAGAAATTTCCCCCTGCAGATCTCTCGTTCTTCCCGCTCGTCCACATGCGACTCTATATAATTTTTTAAGAAAAAATCTCCCCAGAAAATTCCTGCCAGTATCACAAGGCATACCACTGTCATATATTCCGCTCCTTATTCACGCCGTCCGTATTTCCCCTTGCAATCCGCTTATTCGCGCTCTGCTTTCCGATTCTTTATCTTCAAAAACGCCAGAAGTGCCCCATACAATACTCCGGCCACAGGCCATACGACCCAGGTAATGTCCCAACGCATCGTCGGCAGGCTGATAGCCAGATAAAGCGCTGTCCAGACACACCAGTAAATTGCTGTCACATGCTCATACTTCCGGTTAACTGCCTTATTCTCCACAGTATAATCCCCCTCCTGAAGCAATTTCTGATAACCGCCCCAGATAATACCGGACCACACGAACAGCCATACAGCGATCGCCACTACAATGAGCAAAGCATCCGTAGCAAGGATTACCGCATAACCATTATTCCCGAAAAAAATAGATACTGCCAGCAACGGTACCACTCCCAGAATACACAATACAACACCCAGGGTTATGCAGATCCGGTAGGTTCCCGCAAATGTTTCTTTTGCTTTCTCCACGATTCCGGACACCCCATATTGCAATGTCAGCTTTTCTTTTTCCAGATATTCATATTTATTATACGGGATTCCGGTGAGAAGAAATACCGCTACCGCAACTACCACCATCAGTAACAGTACGATGAGACCGATTCCTCCTGCGACATTTTCTGTAACCGCTCCTCTTTTGGCACCTGCCATTCCCAACAACCACAACAATACAACAGGAGAGAGCACACATAAGGATACCGCCGGAGCAATCCGGGCAGCATATTTTTTCGTAGCTTCCAGAAACGTATTGGCTTCCTCCACCGTGATCACTTTGCCCTCTGTGATCTCCGGTGTCATTCCATCGGTGAATTCCGTCTCTTCCATTTCATCTTTTAATAGGTAATCCGTAGTAACTCCGAACAACTGGCTCATACTGACAATACGTTCCAGATCCGGGATTGAGGCTCCGCTCTCCCATTTGGATACAGACTGTCTGGAAATGTCCAGGCGTTCTGCCAGTTCCTCCTGGGACCACCCATATTTCTTACGCAACATTATTATTTTTTCTGACAGGATCATTTTCATTCTCTCCTTCTTTTATTAATGTTTTCTTGTGCACACATAGATCGTCGACATAGGAAAATCATAACAAAAGAGCCGGTTGACAACTACCAAGTGCCCTTGAAATTTTGTCAACCGGCAGTTGCGTTTCCGGATTTTTCTGAAATTTTCAGCAATATTACTGTACTTCACGGATCAGACAGTATTGCTTTAACGGGAAATTCTTCTCCATCACACCATATACCTTGAATCCAAATTTTTCATAAAATTCCACGTTTTTTGGATTATGAGTCTCCAGGGAGATCATCAGCTTGTGCTTCTGGGCATAGTCGATGGCTTCCTCCAGAAGCTCCGCTGCAATTCCGTGATGCTGCATGGTGGGATCCACTGCCAGATAAATGATGTGCAGCCGTTGGTTCTGATGCAGCTGATCCGTCCAGCTGGAATTCAGATAATCCTCACCCTTCATAAAATTCCGAAATGTCTTTAACGAAGGATCCTCCTTGATCAGATAGGAATCCGTCTGTAAAGCAGCCATGGCCTCTGTAAAATAGAACTGAAATACATTGTACGGCTCCGCTTCATCCGATACCACCAATACACTGTTCAGATCCGCGCTGTCTGCGAAGATCTCACAGGTCGCATAAAATTCATCCATGTCACATTTAAACAGCTCCGGCATCAGATTTTTACGGACTTCCGGATCCGGAATCAGCGTCTCGTACAACGGATCGTGTGCAAAGCACTGATTCAGCATTTTCTCCACTTTCGGAAGGTCTTCCTTCTGCACACGATATAACTTATCACTTTCCATAATTGTATTTACTGTTATCTCCTTATTATGATGATGTCAGTCCCCAGCTTTGTTGTCTGTGGATCGTTCCGTGCTCTGCTCTCGCCATCATTACAATTCGAATATCTCTGTCACAGATCTCTCCATTTGTTGCACGATATTCATCAGGCTGACCACAAGCTTGCTGCATGCATGCTCCAGGCTGGTAATTTCTTCCCGGTAGTCCATTTCCTTCATACCGGATCCTGTCAACATCTCCAGTTGTTTTTCTTTTTGGAGAAGCTGCTTGACCGTTCCATATAGATTTTCATGCTCCGGCAGCCTTCCGTAACCCCATTTCAGGCGATCCTTCGGCTGATGGAATACATAATCCGTAAAATGCCTATATACTTCTTCATCAAAATTAAAGGCATAGGCATTGTTGTCTACCTGATAAAGCTTACGAAGTGCGGAGGAAAGTCTCTGTTCCTTCAGATTTCTCACCGCTCCGCCCAGAAGTCTCAGATTTGCACTGCATATCTCATGAGGATACAACACATTTCCGTACCAGTCAATCCGCACAAAAGCGTCCTGCTCCTGTTGGAACCTTGCGAGCAGCTTCTGTTCCAGCGGTCTGATCTGCCGGAAAAGTTTCTCCGCCTCGTCGTATTTTCCATCTCTAAGCAACTGTTTGTAGTTACGGTTGTATTCCTCTACCGCTTCATATTCCTCCCGGCATCTTCTGAGTGCCCGGTCACTTAAAGTCTCCAGTTCCTCAATTTTTTCAAGCAAAACCCGTTTTTTCTCTCCCAGCTGCCCCGCCACATCGGCGCGGTAGCAGATTTCCCGACACTGTTCCAAGCCCTTGCGAATCCGCTGCACCACCGGTGAAAACTGCAACGGTACCACTGCCGTTTCATCGAGTGCCAGGATCAACAGGGCAAACAGCTCATGATGCAGACGATATACCTGTTCATCATAAAACTCATCGTTATCAAACTGAGAATGGTAGTGGGTCTCCATAAAGCTTCCGCCGGTGAAATCATTTACCATGGACGGTACACCTGCGATCGCCATGGAAAAATCATCCGACCAGGTCTCGATCGGAGATGTCACTGCTGTCTCTTCCGGATAGGCTATCGTCAGATTCGGCAGATCCGCCAGATATTCCTCCAGAAAGCTGACGTATTCATAGCAGCTGCGGATCCTCGCTCTGGTACCATGCGCCAACGCAGGGAGTTCAAAGTTCAGGTCTGCGATCACCTTGCCCACCCATTCGGGATGTGCGGTGAATATCTGCTCATAAGCTCCCGTAGACCAGTCGAAATTGGAATCCACCACGCCCCATTCCTCGGATGCCATGGCACAGATCACAATGGTATTGTTCGGTTGAAAACCACTGTCCAGCAACGCCTTTGCAATACCAAACATCAGGGCGACCGCTGTATTGTCATCCTGGAATCCGTCAAAATAGGAGTCATAGTGGGCAGACAAAAGCACCATGCGGTCAGGATGTTTTCCGGGAATCCTTCCCACAATATTATAAGTCGTGCAGTTTCTGGTCACCCTGGATTCCGCATCAAAGGTGACCGTTATTTCCTCCTGATCACGCAGCAGCTCCAGCAGGCCGGCCGCATCTTTTCTGGAAATGGAAAAAGCGGGAGCATCCTCCGGTCCGGCGATATCCTGTGCATTCAGAGCTTCATCGTCGATTTCGCCGTAGCCGCCGCTCTGCACTGCGATCAAGGCTGCTGCTCCCTTCAGATGTGCCTGGTATACCGGATAATTGATCCACCACTCATCCCTCTGGTTAATCTCCACCAGTACCAGTTTATCCCTGACATCTTTTCCCTGATAGTCCGTCTCCGTTCCTTTTCCCAGATACATCATGGAAAATTCCTTCGGGCCATCGGTGACAAAGGTTGTCTGATAGGCTCCCAGCTCTGCTGACACGGTCTCCCCGGCTGCATTCGTATAGCTTAACGCCGCCTTATGAAATTCCCAGCCGTCTACCGTCACGGCATCCTTTGTAACCTCAGACAGTCCGATTTTTTCCATTTCTGTCTTCAGCATCTCTCCGGTCTCAAATTCTGCCTTAGAACCCGCCGGGCGATACCCCAGTGTCGGATGTGACCGGTATTGTTCCATTCGCTTTGCCAGTTCATACGAATACGGTATATCCAGATTCTGTAACACCTTTTTCTGTAAAGTCACCCCGTTGTCATGCATATTCTGTCACTCCTGTTTCTATCCTGTCCGTTCTGTCACAGGAACCGTTACTTATTTTTTTACCATAGAATTCATATTTTCAGTAATTTTCTGCAGAATCTCTCTGTTTCTCTCTTCCGCTTCCAGTGTCTCACTGGCATGGGCAGACACTTCTTCCGTAGTCGCTGAGATTGTCTGAATGGAATCCACGATCTCCTGGTTGGCTGTTTTCAGAGCTTCTACTGTCTGAAGCATCTCACCCAGATTATCCACAATCGTATAGCTGCTGTCTTCAATTGCCGTGAAACTGTCCGCCGCACGCATCGTTCCTTCCCTTTGGCTGCCGATACCGTCTATCATCTGACGGATGACCGTCACCACTTCTCCAATCGCTCCGGATACATTTTGGATCAACTCCGCGATGTTACCGGTAGCATCCTTTGTCTGGGTGGCCATTCCCGAAATCTCCGTCGCCACTACGGAGAAACCGCGGCCGGCTTCACCGGCTCTGGCTGCTTCTATGCTGGCATTCAGCGCCAGAAGACTGGTCTGATTAGCTATTTTGCTGATGATTTCCACGATGGAATGCATCTCCTGCATATAATGATCCAGCGTTTCCAGCTTCTGTGCCGCCAGTTCACTGTTTCTTGCAGAATCCTCTGCCTGCTCCTTCAGACCTGTCATCTCTTCTTTTCCGGCATCCAGCATTTCTATCGTATGTTCCATATTGCTTCCGATCGTCTCTGCCACTTCACCCACAGTATTTACTTTTTCCTGAATAGCCTCCGTCTGGGACGTCTGCTGCTGAATCGCCGCTGCAGACTCCCCGGAACCTGCAGACACCTCCTCCATGGCTGTTTTGGTACTGTCAAAAGCAGTTTCCAGTTTATTCAATTCCGCTGTGATATCAGATACTGAAGTCTCCATCCGGCTGCTCATTTCCATGACCTCACGTAAGGTTGCTTCCGCGCGGTCCTGCGCAGCTGTAATGCTCTCTATATTTTCATCGGTGTTCTTCTGGTTGGATATGGTAGCATAGATGGATGTAATGCACAGCAGAATCATTACCGAAATCTGTATAAATCCTGCGTCCTGCCCCAGATAGCCAAATCCCCCTTGTGTGGCTCCCAGGAGCACCACCAGGATATTCTCTACCACCGTCCCCACATTAATAAGTGCAAATGCCTTGACATCATGATAAGGCATGACTGCAAACATCATGGGAATTACAAATGCATACACCATGTTGCACTGTGCCGTAAAAAGCAGCACCGTATAAAACAACGCAAATCCGATCAGTGACAGATGTTTTATAGCTTTGGTTGCATGATCCCTCTTCCAACAAATAAATTCTGCAAGAACCGGTATGATCCCAAGAAGCAGTAACACTACCAATACCGGAACCGACACTGTGTGTTCAACAAATCCGATCACGCTAATGAAAAGCATACATGCATTGATCACACCATGTGCAATCATGGCCACCCGGTTACTTCGTTCCAACTCTTTCATTTGCATTCTCCTTCTCTCCCGTATGATATATTCATAATGTAATTCCTTACACTCCTTATATTGTAATTCATGATGGTATCTCCGTCAATAAACCACACGAAAATGCAGTCCGGTTTTCTGTGAAAACTGGACTGCATTTTCTGTCATTTATATGTTATCTCCCTGCCGGACAACTTCCGGCCCCCTCTTTATACCTTGAAAACATCCAGTACCTTTTCCAGCTTATCCGCTAATGCCAACAGGTTCTCAGAAGAATTCATCAGTTCTGTCATGGTATCACTCATGCCATGAGCCGCCTGCATGGTACTGTCTGCGGATGCTGCATTCTGTTCGGAGATTGCCGACAATCCTTCCACTACATCACGGATCGCGCTTCCGGACTGTCCTAAGACATCCATCTTCTCCCGGATACCGCCGATATGCTGCAGGGAATTCTCCACACCATCCGCTACTGCCGCAGTCTTCACACCGGTCTCCTCTAACTTGCTCTGCTGGTGATTCATGTTGGCTTCCACTTCACCCATGATCTCCACCATTCTGCCGGAAGACTCCATGATATTTTGGATGATCTGCTCGATCTCGGTTGCGGAGCGCTTAGACTGGTCAGCCAGCTTGCTGATCTGCTCTGCTACCACTGCAAAACCTCTTCCCGCTTCTCCGGCTCTGGCTGCTTCAATGCTGGCATTCAGTGACAGCAGATCTGTCTCGTCCGCAATATCCTGAATCATGGATACTGCCTTGGTGATATTCTGAATTGCTCCGTTCATATCCGTAATCTGTTCCGCTACCCGCAGGACAGATTCCTTGGTGCTCTCGTTGGAGCCGTTCAGTTCCTTCATGATCTCTTCGGAGGCTTTCTCTGCTTCTGCCATCCTGCCGGCATAATCCGTCAGAGATTTTACTTCCTCAGATATATATTCGATCTGCTCGCCGATACGCACTACATTTTCATTAGCATCCGTTGTCTCATTGGCCTGATTCCTTGCGCCGTCTGATATCTCGCCGACAGCATGGTATACATCATTCACAGATTCCTGGGTATCCTGTGCCATCTTGATCAGTTTGTTGGAAGATGCTGTCAGATCATCCGCGGAATCCTTGATCTCTGTTACGATCGAACGGAGAGTTTTTTGCAGTTTTACAGAAATACGATATACATCTCCAAGTTCATCCTTTTTACGGCACTGCTTTTCATCCGGTTCTGCATCCAGTTCTCCGTTCACGATCCTGCCTAGGAAATGCTTCGTCTTCTTCATGGTCTTCACCATGCTACGGGATAATACGCTTACCAGCGTTGCCGCCACAAGAACACATGCCACAGCAATCAGAATAATATCCTTCACCTGCATCGAGATTGTATCCTTGACATTCTGCATCGGCGTCGCCACTTCGATGGCACCGATCACAGAGCCATCAGAATTGATCAATGGCTGATAATATACATAATAATCTACCTCGGAAATGTTGCAGTCCGTCAGGAACAAAGCCTCCCCAGTCTGAATCTGTGCATAGACATCGTCTTCCAGCGCCGTACCGTTAATACGTCCTCCTTCCGGCTTGGTCAATGTCGTGATCAGACGCATATTTCCATACAGAAAAGACACCTGGAAGCCTGTCTTCTCCTGCAATCCATCGATCAACTGTGTCTCCCCGGAAATGGATGTGCCGCCCTTGCGCACCTTGCCTCCCTTATCTCTGGTGTAATCGCCTTCATACAGATTCGTGTAGGTTTCATCCACACTGACACCAACGATCTGCAGAGACTGCTCAATCTGTTTCTCAATTCCGGTCTCTAATGCTTTGGCCCCCACCGTAGCCACCAGTGCACATACAATGATCATCGGCAGAAGGCTCAACGCCAGTATCTTTTTCGAAATTGTGAAAAATGGCTTTTTGTTCCCTTTTACTTTCGTTTTCTTATTCTCTGTCTTCTTCATGCTTACCACATCTGCCTTTCTGTAAAAGACTTTATCACATTCGGTCCATCTCGAAAACGTTTAAGTATTTTCTCGGTAAATTCATTGTAACATTTTCCATATAGTAATACAATTCGACAAAATTACAAGTATTTTATTGTTAAATTTGGTCATTTTTCCTTAACGTTAAGTGAAAATATCTCTTTTGTTTACGAAACAGTTAAGTTTTCTGCTTCCAGACCGGCATACGCAGTATCTTTATCAATAGCGGAATGATCATGATAAACCACACAATAGGCTCCGCCGCGATGACACCCGGGTATCCGAACATGGGAACCAGCGTCGCCGCAATCACAATTTTCCCTATCATTTCCAGTGAGCTGGAGATCAGCGGTACAATACGTTCTCCCAACCCCTGCATGGCATTTCTCACAATACAGATTACCGCCGTCACATAATAGAACAAAGTATCTACCTTGAGATATAACGTTGCATTGTAGACCACTTCCGGGTTTTCACTGCCCGTGACCAGCCATACCAGCCAGTCACCGATGGTATAAGCAGTCACAATATTAAGCGTACACCAGATGCAGGTATAACCGGTTGCCAACAGGATTCCTCTGCGGATCCGTTCGATTTTGCCGGCTCCCAGATTTTGTCCGCAATAGGTCGCCATGGTCTGACCGAAGACGCTGAACATGATCATGAAGATCTCGGAGATCTTGCGGGCTGCCGTATGAGCAATGATAATATTCTGTCCCAGCTTATTGATGGAAGTCTGCAATGTCAATGTACCGATATTGACCAGTGAGCTCATGAACCCCATGGAAAGGCCGGAGCTTAACATATTGCGGAGCATTCCGGCATCCTGCAGCTTCAGATCATTCACACGTATCCGCAGAATTACATACTTTTTCCACAGATAGATCGCACACACTACCACAGCGATCAGCTGCGACAGCACAGTAGCAACTGCAGCGCCCAGCACTCCCATATGCAGCACCACGATCAGAAGCAGATCTCCTCCGATATTCAGCACCACCGACACCGCCAGCACGATCAGCGGGGTCACGGTATCTCCGATTGCTCTTAGGGTCGCCGCTAATACATCATATAGTAATGTAACAACAAGTCCCGCTATGATCACGGATACATACTGTGTTGCTGTGTTCAGCAGATTTTCCGGCACATTCAGGAATCTGAGGATCGGCTGCAAAAATACAAGCCCTCCTATCGTCAGTACCACAGCTGCCAATAGGCCAAGCACCAGAGAATTGCCCAAGGATCTGCGCAATCTGTCCATATCCTTCGCTCCGAAGCACTGTGCCGAAATAATAGCAAAGCCATTGCACATTCCCATCAGGAATTGTACGATCAGATTGCTCAGCGTCGTCGTGGCCCCCACTGCCGCCAGGGCATTATCTCCCAGAAAAGTACCTACGATGCGGGTATCTGCCAGACTGTAAGTAAGTTGCAATAAATTGGCCAAAAAAATAGGAAGGGCAAACGTCAGTATCAAAACTGACGGTCTGCCCTTTGTAAGATCTTTCATATAGTTCCTCACTTCTACACTTCCGGGAAAAATATAGATTTTCCCGCGTGATAGGGCTACAGAACTTTTTTAAAACTTTTTCTTGGCATTGTCAAGGTATTTCTTGGTCTCAGCCACCACAACACCATTTAATGCCAACAGTGCGATCAGGTTCGGGATCGCCATCAGACCGTTGAAGATATCTGCGATGGTCCATACTGCCTTAACAGTCATGTAGGGTCCGATGAATACGCAGGCAATGTAGATCCAACGGTATACTTTGATTGCCTTCGGCTTCTGACCGATCAGGTATTCCAGGCATCTCTCGCTGTAGTAATCCCAACCGAGGATCGTGGTAAATGCAAAGAATACCAGGCATACCATCAGGATAAAGGATGCAATAAAGCTGTTAAAAGGCAGCCCCTGCTGGAAAGCTCTGGTGGTAACATCCACGCCGTCCAGACCTACGTTCCAGGAATCGGTAATTACGATCGTAAGACCGGTCATGGTACAAATGATCAGAGTATCAATGATGGTACCCATCATTGAGATCAGACCCTGTTTGGCAGGAGAGTCGTTCTGCGCTGCAGCCGCTGCGATCGGTGCACTACCGATACCGGCTTCGTTGGAGAAAATACCTCTCGCAATACCCTTCTGCATTGCCATGATAACCGCTCCCAAAGCACCGCCGGCTACGGCACGCATACCAAACGCACTCTGTACAATGGTTACGATAGCTGCCGGAATGGCCGTTACATTAAAGATCAATACTAACAGACAGGCTACTACATAAGTCACTGCCATAAAAGGAACGATGACCTGTGCCACGGTGGAGATACGCTTTAATCCACCGATAACTACCAGTGCCACGCAGATGGTCAAAAGGATTCCGGAGATCACCACGCTCCAGGAATAGTCCATGCCGAAGAGCTGTACGGTATGTGCATTATTTGCATCGAAGAAATTATGTACCGCACTGGTGATACCGTTGATCTGGGTAAAGGTTCCGATACCGAACAATCCTACGCATACACCCATAAAAGCGAAGATCTTCGCCAGCCATTTCCAGCTCTTGCCCATACCGTTCTCGATATAGTAGAAGGGTCCACCGATAATGTGTCCATCCTCTGCTACCACACGATATTTCACCGCCAGCAGGCACTCGGAATACTTCGTAGCCGTACCTACCAGCGCAGCGATCCACATCCAGAACAAAGCTCCGGGGCCGCCTGCTACAATAGCCGTTGCCACACCAACGATATTACCGGTTCCGATGGTAGCGGACAATGCCGTACACAGTGCCGCAAAGCTGGATACTTCGCCGTCTTCGCCCGACTTTTCATTGGCAATTAAGTGTTTGATTGCATGGGGAAGCTTCGTGATCTGCAAAAAATGAAGTCTGGCTGTAAGAAAAAGACCGGTAGCCAGAATGAGGACGATCAGGGGGATGCCCCAGACGAAATCATCCACTGTGGTCAGAAAGTTACTAATCATGTCTAACATATTCCCTCTCCTTCCGTCACCTCTTGTGACGTCCTATCGTAGATTGATTTCTTCCGAAGAGAATGGGAATAAGCATATAGATGCTCTGTCCTTTTGCCTGAGAGATTGGCAGCTTTACTGCCGTACACCTTCGGCGCCTTCTATACGGAAATATGATAATTGCTTTCCGTGGAAGGACTCTCCAGAGTAAATCTTTACCGCACTAAAGCGGCAACAAAATCACAATAGCATACTTTTTCACCCATTGCAACTTTTTTTATCTTTAGTCATTGATCTGACCAACACAGACATTGACTTTTATGGTACCTGATTACTATAATATAATTCATATGAATACTAACACGAACAATCACAAAACTTCATATTCCATTACACGTGGACTGTTTTTCCTGATCATGTGTTCTGTGATTTTTACGGTACTGTACTACAGTCTGCCCAGGCAGAACCGTGAGCCGGCAATATCGGATTATATTGACTTTTCAGAAGGCTGGACCACCTCCGATGGAAGCCCCGTTGATTTTTCCCATATCAGCGGCACCTGCACAGTGACCAAGAAGCTTCCTGCGCTGACTCACGACATGGCACTTTTCTTTTTTTATAAAAGTTCCAATGTGACGATCCTGATAGACGACCGGCAGATCTATGAGTCCATACGACCGGAGGGAGTTTTCTTCGGCAAGACGCCGGGAGCCTCTTATGTCTCTCTGCCCATCTACCGGGAAGATTCCGGGCGCACGCTCACCCTGGTGATCGATAATCCTTACGGAGACGGCAGTGGCAAGATCAATCATATGTACCTGGGACGTAGTGAAGATATCCTGATAAGCCGCATCCGCGACAAGGCACCCGGATTCGGCATCAGCTTCCTGATCGCCCATCTTGGTCTGGCATTTATCCTGTTTTATCTGCCATTACACAAGAAGCACATCATCGGCAGTGAGATGCTTTATCTGGGATTATTTGCTCTGAATACCGGTATCTTTATGTTGGCAGATAACCGTATGCTGCAGCTGATCCTGCGTAACAGCCATATTTATCATACAATTGCGGAACTTTTTATGATGCTGATCACCATTCCACTGTTTCTGTACCTTGGCAAAATGTATACAGAGTACTCCCCTGTGATGGTACAGACAGTATGCCTGATCAGTGTCATGGATTTCAGTATACGTTTCTGCCTGAATCTGACCGGTCTCAAGGACTTCCATGAAAGTCTTCGTCTGACCCATATTACTTTTGGCATTCTGATTGCACTTGTTATCTATGCCATCGGCAAGGGGTTTTATCAGAATCAAAGGCAGCATCTGAAGCACAATCTATATCATAACCTTGGAATTCTGTGTCTGTGCTTTGGCGTTCTACTGGATATCCTGCTGCTATGGTTCGGCAGTGCTCCCGAGACCAGCTTCTTCACACGGATCGGTGTGCTTATGTTCCTGATCATGGAAGCAGTCCAGGTTACCCTGCGCCTCATGACCAACTATCAGGAAGGTGTTCGCATGCAGCTGCTCAGCCGCCTGGCTTATCGCGACGGTCTGACCGACCTGCTGAACCGTACTTCCTATATGGAAGAATTGAAAAAACTGGACGCATCCCATAATTTTCATGTGTTGCTGGCACTGTACGATGTGAATAGCCTCAAATATGTGAACGACACCTACGGTCACCAAAGCGGTGATAAATTGATCTGCAGGGTAGCGGATACTCTGTCGGCACATCTCGGTTCCTTAGGAAAATGTTACCGGATCGGCGGAGATGAGTTCGTATTCCTGTCGACCGTATCCGATTCTGAAAAAGAATTTCTCAAGCTGCAAAGAGATTTCGAAGCGTCTCTGGGAACTCTGAAGCTTCCTGACGGTTCCGAGCATCCCATTACTGTAGCCATGGGATATTCCGTACTGACCCATACTATGCCTCGTTCCATGGACGATATGGTCCGGGAGGCCGATGCCAGAATGTATGAGGCGAAACGACGAATGAAAACAGAAAATTGATCATAAGATTGGCAGCGTTTTTGCTGACAATCTTATGAATAGCGTGGCTCATTGCAGAGAACTGCCAACAAATGTGGAGTGCCCTTTGCGAAACATTTATGAATTGGGGACATGGCTCGTAACGTAGGGTTGCCATAGCCCCCACGCAGAAAGGACTGCCCCCCCGACTCGGATGCTAGCTACAACTGTGGATTTTCTAAAGGAAAGTGGTCAAGTGTTTCTCATCATGACGGGGCCGCCTTTACGCTGCCATCCATGTCGCTTACCGGCTAACGCGAACATCGTGTTCGCGTTGCCCCTGCGGCTTAACCACTTTCTAAGAAAATCTCACAGTCTCCTCCGCATCTACGCCCGGGGGAGCAGTCCTTTTCTGCTGGAAACCTTCCGCCTCAGCGTGGACACAGGTGATAGGAACAAGCTTCTCTGTATCCTTAAACCAAGGTATGGGGCATTACGCACAATATTTGATAATTAAGCCCCGCTATCGTAAGACTGCCGGGGCTTAATTGACTAAATTTGATGATTACGCCCCGCGTATCGTAAACTACCGGGGCTTAATTGACTAAATTTAATGATTACGCCCCGCGTATCGTAAACTGCCGGGGCTTAATTGACTAAATTTAATGATTACGCCCCGCGTATCGAATAAGACAGCGATTTGTGCGCAAGCGCCCATCGCTGTCCTCACTATGCCTATGCGCGGCTCATTGCCCGCGTAACTCTCAATTAACTACGCTTGGCAGCATGTTCCAAATAGAGAAAATAAGCCACATTCAGAACAATGCCCACTGCAGTAGAGATGGGGGCTGCGAGGCCGATATTGGTGAGACTTGCGTCCGGTTGGATACTCATATAGTAAGCGAAAGGAAGTCGGACGAGAAGTGTCTGGATCAGTCCCTGAAGCATGACCCACACGGTCTTGCCATTACCGTTAAAATATCCCATCATGCTGAACAGCACAGCAGTCAATAGTGTCTCCGGTGCGAAACCTTTCAGATACTCATACCCTCTCTGCACCACTGCCGCATCCGCGGAGAAGATACCTGCCAGCAGATCCCCCCGGAAGAACACCAGTGAAAAGGCAAAGCATCCCACCAAAAGTCCGATGCCGATACCGGTGAACATGGCCTTCTTCGCCCGCTTCTGTTCTCCGGCACCTACATTCTGTGACACGAAAGAAGAAGTGGACTGCATCAGTGCACCGGGGATCAGCATGGCAAAGTTAACGATTTTGCATGCCACGCCGTAGCCAGAGGAAGCTTCCAGTCCCAGGCGGTTGACAAAGGCACACAGTGCCAGGAAAGAGCCTTGCGTCAGACACTCCTGCAAAGCTAACGGCAGACCAATCTGCAGGAATTTACCACACTGGGGATTCCAACGGAAATCGTATCCGGTAATGGTAAAGGGCAGTCCTTTTTTCACAAGGCGTACAATTGCAAACACTACGCTCAATGCCTGTGCAAAAACAGTAGCCAGCGCTGCTCCCATGGCATCCATGCCCAGTCCTGCCACCAGCACCAGATCACCCACGACATTGACAATGCATGCCACGAAGACAAACAGCAGCGGTGAATTGCTGTCACCAAGTCCTCGAAAGATCGCGGACAATACATTATATGCCACAATAAAAAAGATTCCGGCACCGCAGATCCGGATGTAAGCAGCGGTCAGCCCTACCGCCTCTTCCGGTGCCTGCATGAGAACCGCAATAGGACGGGCAAAGCCCACCATAATTACAAACAGCACCAGCGAGATCGCTGCAAATACAACGGTTCCGCCGCCGATGATACTGCCGATCTGCTCCTCCTTCTTCTCTCCCAGATACCGTGCGATCAGCACAGTAATACCCATTGCCAGCTGAGTCACCACGAAAGTTACCAGATTCAGCACCTGACTACCGGTAGAGACTCCGGACAATCCCGAAGTGGAGCCGAACCGTCCCACTACCAGCAGGTCTACCGCACCGTAGGCCGCCTGTAAGATCAGTGCTCCCAAAATGGGAACCATGAAGCGAAGCAACTTTTTCAAAATGCTTCCCTGTGTAAAATCCATCATGTCATTTTCTTTATTTTTCAAACTTCTCTCTCCTCTCGCACATCACCTGATAAAAGGTCTCTATGGTCTGTATCATCACTTTCGCATCTGCTTCGGAAATGCTCTCCAGATACGGTGCCAGACCGGCAAAATAATTCTCATTATATTTTTCCGACAGTTTTCGTCCCTCTTCTGTCAGAGAAATATAGGTGATCCTGCCGTCTTCCGCCGCATTGGCTTTCCGCAGATACCCCTTTTCTTCCATTTCTTTTACTGTCCGTGTCACGCCGGGACGGGGGATATTCAGATAGTCACTGATATCTGAAATCTTCACAGCAACCCCCTGCCTCTCCATGATCTGGATCACATCCAGGAAATGAATATAAGAAGGTGTCACGCCTGAGGGCAGCGCCGGAAGCATCTCCCGGATCCGTTTTGCCTGATAACAGGCATCCAACATTCGTTTTATGGTCTGAACCGTCATTCTTTTTCCTCTCTGATATCTTTTTTCTATTCTCTAATTGTCTTTATAGTTACCACTAGTAATTATCTTTGGTAATTATATGGAGCCAATTTCAATTTGTCAATGAGATATTTTCATAAACACAAAAACAGCAGACTCTTTTGGAGAATCTGCTGTTTTCCTTTCTCTTCATTCAGATCATGAAGTTTCCACCTGGATGATTGTTTACGCATCCGATCTGGCATAGGCATTTTTCATCTGTCCGCTAAGTTCGTACAGTACCTTGTCCAGCGTGTCGGCTGCTGCCTCCCGCAGCATTTGGGCCGTCTTTTCGTTGGCTTCTTCCTGCAATTTCTTACATTTGTCCTCTTCGTTCTCCTGCGCCAGCAATGCATCGTAGCGATTCAGGATCACATGGCTCTTCGCCGCCACATTTTCCTGATAGCGCTCAATGTGAAACACGGATTTGCTATAAGAAGCATCGGCCATGGCTGCGATCATACGGCTCATCCAGTAGAAGTTCTCCGTGGAGACTTTTCCGGTGGTCGCTGACAGGTACTCAGGTGTCCTATCGATGCCGGTATAAAAAGGTGCCAGTACATTAAAGGCATTAGAGGCCAGCGCCAGCCACTGAACCGGCTCTCCCTCCGGACGCATCTGGATCAGGGTCATGACGTCATTGCGGTTGATGCCGATGGAACGATAGGCTCCCCGCATGGACTTATCTCCATAAGCCGCATAAGGATCGTAGGGCGTTCCCTGATAATGGGAAGACAGCACATATTTCACATCTTCCACCGTGATTTTCTTCTCCGGCACCATGCACCAGGGCAGATCATCGGAAAACGGTGTGTACTCTGCATTCGGGCCATCCCAGACCTTTGTACGGGGATTCAGGGTCCGCAGCATATACCAGGCTCTTGCGGTATTGTATACATGGTCGGAATCGTCATGGCTTCCAAAGGCATCTCTGGCGGAAAAACTGCCGTCCTGTGACAGATCCAGGTGGTTCTTTTCAATAAATTCTTTCAGATCCGCGGAACACATATGCTCCTTTTGCTCCGTCAGCGCATCTTCCAGATCAAAGGCATCGATTCCGAACTGGTTCGGCATCACCACATAAGCGTCGTCCGGCACTCTCCGGGCGATCCAGTGATGGCCGCCGATGGTCTCCAGCCACCAGATCTCGTTTTTATCGGAAAAAGCAATACCGTTCATCTCGTAGGTACCGTATTTCTCCAACAGGCTTCCCAGACGTGTGACACCCTCTCTGGCATTGTGAATGTAAGGAAGCACCAGAGACACAATGTCCTCCTCGCCGATGCCGCCGGAGATCTCTTCCACACCATCCTTCGCCGGAACATATTCCACCAGTGGATCCGCTCCCAGAACTCTGGCATTGGAAGTGATGGTCTCTGTGGCCGTCATGCCCACACCTGCCGCATTGACACCGTGCGCTGCCCAGATACCCTCTCCGTCCAGTGCATTGGGGACTGCGGTATAACGCATGGGATCCTCCGGCAGATCGATCTCCACATGGGAAAGCACGGATTTGTATTTTTTCGGCTGTTCTTCCGGATGCACCACAACGAATTTCTTCGGTGTGAACTGCCCCGAAGGAGAATCGTCATTCCGGGCGATCATGGTGGAACCGTCATAAGATGCTTTTTTTCCTACTAATATGGTTGTACATGGCATAATCATTACCTCCTGATACTGTGTTTCAAAATTTTCTTCTCCGGCACCGGAAATCTGTGTTCCAGTCCTGGCACTTATGCCAGCTTCTGTCCGTTAATGACTACATTTTGAATTGTCTCCGGCCTGCCCTGTAAAGGCTCGATCTTTGTGAACTGTCTGCAGCCGGTGACTTCAATATTCTCCATCTGCAGATTTCTGAAATACGGGATGTCGTCCTCATTTTCCATGGCAATGGTCTCTTCCCGGTTCAGGGAATTGAGCACATAGGACATGGTCAGGATCACTGCCTCGCCCTTGATCTCGCTCATATGGATATTGCGGAGAGTGATATTTTCTACCACGCCGCCGCGGCCCAGCGCACTCTTCATGCGGACACCCACATCGGTTCCCACGAAAGTACAGTTCTCCACCAGAATATCCTTTACTCCGCGGGACATCTCACTGCCGATGACGAAACCGCCATGGCCTTCGTTCACCAGACAGTCATGGATGTAAACATTGCTGCAGGGCCCCTGAATCTTGCGGGCAATGGCATTTTTGCCGGACTTCATGCAGATGGCATCATCTCCGGTCTCAAAAACACTGTGATGAATATGCACATTAGTGCAGGACTCCACATCAATGCCGTCACCGTTCTGGGCATAATAAGGATTGCGGACCTGTATATGCTCCACCGTAAGGTTCTCGCAGAAATAGGGGTGGATATTCCATGCCGGAGAGTTCATGAACGTTACGCCTTGCAGAAGCACATTTTTGCAATGGCGCAGACTGATCATCACCGGGCGGTAAAAATCGTAATAGGGTGCCGCGGCGGCCAGTGCTTCCTCGGTGTTTCCCTGAATATTGTGGTGATTTCCTTTTAAAATCGACTCTGTGGGCATCCAGATCGCTGTTTCTTTCGTCTCTAACACATAAGGACTGATGGTAAACAACGCATCCCACTGCTTTTCCGTCATCTTAAACTTCTTGATCGGACGCCATTTATCACCGCTGCCGTCAATGATGCCTTCTCCGGTAATGGCGATGTTTTCTGCATTTTCCGCGGTAACGGGAGATACGGTGCGAATGCAGTCCTGACCTTCATAGCTGGTGATCCGCAGCGGATAGTCCTCTTTGGACTTGATGAATTTTAACATAGCCTGACTGTCCAGATGAAGATTGACACCGCTTAACAGCCGGAGCGGAGCCACCGCCCAGATGCCTGCGGGAACTCTTACCGTACCGCCCCCCTGCTCCGACACTTCGCAGATCGCGCGGTTAATGGCCTCCGCATTGTGTCTGCCGGTCTCGATCTGCAAATCGCCGCTCTTCGCGCCGTATTCTGCTATGGACACCTCCCGGTCCGGGAACTGGGGAAGTTCTACTTTACAATTCTGATTATACATGGTTATTGTTTTCTCCTTTGAATATTTTCATGGATACTTTCACATTTTTCTATGTTTCTGATTCTAGCGTGTTCCGTTTCGGACTTCCACCCGGTTTTTGCGTTTTTCCGAAGGGTTCTACTGCTTATTTGTGCCCTTCCGCGCAGATCCAGTCCTCGCCGTCTTTTAAGTGAATCCGTACCTCTTCAAATCCTGCATTTTCCAGCAGTTCCCGGAATTCTTCCGGTGTGGGATTAAACAGATGGAATCTTTGAATGTTTTCCCGCACCTGTTCCGGCAGATCCTCCTTCTGGTAAATGTCGGCCACCAGTAAAAAGGTTCCCTGCTCCTTCAATACCCGGTAGACTTCTTTCAGATTCTCCGCGGGATCCGGCCAGAAATAAAAGCTTTCCACCGTAATGATCTTGTCAAAAGCATTGTCCGCAAAGGGCAGTTTTTCCACTGAGGCTTCCACGAGATCCATTTTTCCCTGCTGCAGTGCTTCTGCATTGGTTTTCCCGGAAAGCTCCAGTGAAGTGGCGGAATAATCCACTCCGGTCAGATGTCCGTCACGCACCTCTTCACTCATGCGTTTCAGAGTTGCTCCTCCACCGCAGCCGATGTCCAGAATCCGGTCATTCTCCCGGATCTTCCAGTGTTCCAGCGCCCAGCCGGTCACTGCGTAGTGGCTTTCGTTCATGCGGCGCAGCATCTTCTCCCCATCCTCCCCGACCGGTTTCCCGGGGTTGCCGGAGATGGTGATCTCCTGCTGGGTGCGTTCGTTGGTGGTTAGGTTTATGGTATTATTTTCTGTTTTTTCAGTCATGATCTTTATTCCTTCTTCCAGCCGCTTTCTTTTTGGATCTTTGCGGTTTTCTTTGCAATTTTTACTATCTCTATTATAATAGTAACTGTTTATAATCATGTAAAGGGCAATCCCGTTATTGAGAATATCTCTGAATAAGGGATTTGGCAAAACACCCGATACAAAGTACAATCTGCGAAAGCATACGCCGGAATGCAGTGGAACGCTTGCAGGTTACGGAAAGGCATACATTTTTTATGAAATATTATCTTGCCCCCATGGAGGGACTGACCACTTATAATTTCCGCACTAACTGGAACCGCTGTTACGGCGGCATGGACAAATATTTTACCCCTTTTATCTCCAATCGGCACATGAACAGCAGAGAACGCAACGATGTGCTTCCGGAACATAATGTGGGCATGTACACCGTACCGCAGATCCTGACCAATAAGGCGGAGGAATTTCTGTCGCTGGCAGAGCAGCTGGCCGGATATGGCTACCACGAGGTCAATCTGAATCTGGGCTGTCCTTCCGGGACGGTGGTGGCAAGAAACCGTGGTGCCGGCTTCTTAGGCACGCCCCGGGAACTGGAGGATTTTCTGGACGAGATCTTTGAAAAATGTCCACTGGAAATCTCCATCAAGACCCGCATCGGCATGGACTACATGGATGAATGGGCTCCACTGCTTAAAATATATCAAAAATTCCCCATGAAGGAACTGATCATTCACCCCAGACTGCAAAAGGAAGGTTACAAGGGGACACCCCATCTGGAAGCTTTCGCAGAGGCGGTGGAAGCCCTGCAATGTCCGCTGTGCTATAACGGGGATATTACCTCTCCGGAGTCGCTAACGCAGATTCTTACGAAGCTTCCCAGTATCGATACGGTCATGATCGGCCGGGGAATTTTGCAGAATCCGGGATTATTGCAGGAATTGAAGGCTGCCTCCACGGAGAGTGTTGCGCTGCCGTCTTGTGAAGAACGGCTGGCTGTCCTGAAGGAATTCCACACTTCCCTCCTGACCGGTTATCAGGAGATCATGTCCGGCGATACCAATACGCTCTATAAGATGAAGGATCTCTGGACTTTCTTAAGCCACAGCTTCGAATCTCCGGACAAATACGTAAAAAAGATCCGCAAAGCCACAGATACCAGCGACTATAAGCTGGCCGTCAATGCGTTATTCCGGGAGTGCGCATTGAAGTCGGAGAATTCTTGATCCTGACATCATCCCATACCTTTATTCCCCGGTGTCGAACTGTTCCCCTTCGTTGGCGTCTTCCATGACGACCTCCGGCTCCGGGATGCCTGCATTTTCCACATAGCTGAAATGAATGACCGCCTGTGGCCAGTTGAAGCTGATCCGGGCGGTCTTCTGCCGCTCCTCGCCTGCCTTGCGGATCAGTTCCAACAGTTCCTGCAAGACTTCTCTGGTCAGATAGCCTCCCCGCCACTGGAACGTCATGGCCCGGCCTTTTTTCGCCATCTGCTGTGCTCTTTTATATACTTCTTCCGTTTTCGTAAAGGAAAGTTTTTTCTCCTTGTAATAAAAATGATCGTTGTCCGGACAGCCGGGTGCCGGGGCGATCAACGGTTCATGATCCCGGAACACTGCTTTATCTCCCAGATTGAAATAGTCGTAGCGGATCTCTCCGGGTGCTTCCGCATTGCCCTGATGTTTTCCCAATGTATTGTCAAATGTGGCATCCAGATGATAATACTGCCCGCCGATCCGCACAATATTCCAGGTGTGACGGTACTTGATCCCTTTCTCCGGATTGTTGCCGCAGATAGCGATTACACACCACACACCCAGCGCATCACAAAGCACCTTCACCGATTTGGCAATGCCCTCGCAGACACCCACGCCCTGTCCCAGCGGTCCGATAATCTCATGGGAATAGGGCTTTTTCAACTTATCGTAGGTGATATTTTCGCAGATAAAGTCGTGAATGTACTTCTCTTTTTCCCACTCTGTGAACTTTGCGGCAGGTCTTGCCAGCTTTTCCACCCGGGACTGCATGGCTTTCTGATGTTCTCTGATCTTATTTTTCTCAAACAGATACTCCGGCACGAAGATGATGTTGGGGGAGTCCTGATAATATTTATACCGATAACTCACCACCCAGAAGATCTCCGGATAATCCAGCCGCAGTCGGAAAAATACGTCATACAATTCTTCCGCCGGGATCCGCGGCAGCTGAATCTCGTCTGCCAGCGCCAGCACTCCCTGCTGCATAGCGTGATAGGCGGCCTGCTGGGGCTTGTTCATTTTCTGATAGTAATATGGTTCCATGGTAGTTTCCTATTCTATTGTTTTCATCTGTCTTATTTTTACATTTTAACAGAAGGTTTTTCTTTTGGGTGGATGTTTTTGATATTTTTTTGATATTTTTTGAAACTTTTGCAGCAGATGCATAGTCTAACCATCAGAGACCTGTAAGATATGGTTTTATTTAAGAGAGGAGTTTTACTTATGAAAAACAAAATGATCTGTACACTTTTAACTACTGTGATGGTATTGTCTTTTGCTGCCTGTGGCAGTCAGGGAAATGGAGCAGCTTCGGCGGAAAGTACGGTGACTTCCGAAATCGGTGCGGAGGCTTCTACTGCTGAAAGTTCTGCTGCTGAAGCTAGTGCTGAGACAACTACAGAAGCTTCTGCTGATGCGACCAACGGTACTTCTTACGAGGATAACTTTGCAGTTTCCACAGAGGATGCTGCCGCTTTCGCTAAAAAGATCCAGGATGCCGTAGCCGCTGAAGACCTGGATGCACTCGCTGATCTGGTCAATTATCCGGTCTATGTTGCTCTGGGCGATGGCAGTGTGATCGAAACCAGGGAAGACCTGATTGCCTTAGGTGCAGACAAAATCTTCACCCCTGAATTGAAAGACTCTATGGCTAATGCTGATCTGTCCGAATTAAGCCCCAGCATGGCAGGCTTCACCCTCTACAGCACCGGTGACGGCCCCAACATCACCTTCAATGTCCAGAACGGAGTACTCGGCATCAGCGGTATCAATTACTAATTTCCGCTTTGAACCATTAAGGGGAGCCTTTCATCAGGCTCCCCTTACTCGTGTCGAAATAACCGTTGTCAACGGTACCATAGTGATATCTATGTTCCCGTCTGTCTTCCTCGTGATCAGCGTAGCTCCACGCTGGATATATTGCTTCGCAATGCCGGAATATCCCAGATAATCAATGGACATTCCGTAGGTCATGCGGATGCCCTGATATATCAGGGATAATGTATTCAGGTGATCGTGTCCACAGAAGATCCATTTCAGCCAGCCGTTATCCACCGCTTTTTCGAAAAAATGTGGCGGTTGATTCGATATTCCGAAGTACTCGTCCTTTTCTCCGATACTGCCGTGTTCATAAATCACGCTGTGATCGCCCAATTTCATTTTCTCATAAGCTTCCTTAAATTCTGCGGGCGGCATGTGGAAAAATGCCATGGCAGGCACTTTTCTCTCGTTCAGTTTTTCCATGCACCAGTCCGTCTGATCCTCATGGATCCGGTCGAAACCACTGAAAAACCAGCCGCCACCATACATGTTGGAATCCAGCAGAATCAGCGGAAGTAACAGTTTTCCCTGATCATCTGTGAGGTCTACTACAAAATTCCCTACGCCGGTAATGGGATTCTGAGGACTGTGCTCATATCTTCCTTTGGTAAAAACGGCATATTTTCCCGTAGTGAAAATCTCCGCCAGCTGTTCCTTATTGCAGGTGGAGCCCATTTCACAGTCATGGTTACCAAAGACCAGAGTATAGGGAATCTGAAAACCATCCAGAAATGCCAGCAGTTTTTCTGCCTGCTTTCGGTTGTTCATGGTACCGCTTTTCGGGAAAAACGGGAAAACAGAATCTCCGGTCAGGACGATCAGATCCGGTCCCGTCCGGCGAATCAGCTCCGTCACCGCTGCCAGCGCCAGTCTGTCCTTTTTCCCGGAAAACATGCCGAAACCAAGGTGCAGATCCGTCAGCTGCAATATTTTATAATCTCTGTCCGTCGGGATGCAAAGAGAAAAAGTCTCTTCGTCCCGAATCTGAAAGTTTTTGGAAGTATACATAAGAATCTCTTTTCTTTTTGGGGATTAACTCAACGGGATCAATGCTCCTATTGCAGAAAGTACTGTTGAAATCACCATCAGCACCTGAAAAGGCACCGTGCCGATCACACCGCAGATAGGACTGCTGCCCGCATTTTTTCTGGATTTACCGTATGTCAGCACCAGCATGATGCTCACCAGTACCACTACACCGCTCATGATCCGGGTCAGAACGATAAAGCTGTTCACGCCAAACACGGCAAACAGAATGCAGGGAACTGTGGCGATCAGCCAGCTGATGCGGTTGCCGCTGCCGATCTGCTCATGAACCACATCGCGGAGGGCGAGAGTATTGCTCCAGAACGTGGTAAGTAAAGCAAACAGGGAAAATACGCCTGCCAGGATCATCGCCCAGGTACCGATACTCTCTCCCAACTGCATGTATGCCAGTTCTTTTTCCAGCGCTCCCTTGGTTCCCAGGAGAACCGTGCCCGTTACGATCAGGACAAACACTGAGGAAAGTCCAAAACCGATGAAAATGGAGCGGCGGATCTGTTTCGCGTTGCCATCCAGACCTTTCACCACCTGAATCACCGCCTGATTGGCCGAAGTGGCAAATACCACCATGCTGTACAGCGCCAACAGGTTGTTCCAGTGGAACTCTGCCCGTTGCAATGTATTCAGCGGATGCAGAAAAGTCCCCACCGTCATCACCGCAACGATTCCCATCAGGACGATGACTGCGTATTTCTGCGCGATTCCTACTGCTTTCATGCCGATAAACACCACGACTCCGGCGATCACATAGTACAAAATCTGCGCCGCCACGAAGGGCATCCCGAACCAGTTCACAAATATCTGGGCGCCACCGTTGATATTACCGCTGACACCAATCATGATGGCCAGCCCGTAGACAATAAATACGCCCCAGCTGAAGATCTGTTTCATTGTGCCGTGGAACAGCTCTCCTTCGAAACTTTTTACCAGCTGGACGCCACCGTTGTTATAGGACAACTCGGCAATGATCAGGTGCAGAATCACGTTCACACAATATGCAATCAATACCATCCACACGACATCCAGCATACTGTTCTTCGTGGCAAGATACGGAACGGCAATGATGCCCGTGCCGATGCTGTTGCCGACGATCATGCTGATGGCTTCGAAGGTCGTGAGATGGGCTTCGGATTGGATGGGGTGGGACATGGGGAGGACCTCCTTGGTAAAAATACTGATTTTCTATAGTTATAAAAGTTTAGCGGTAAGTGCTTCCTGCAATACTTTGGAGCAATTGATTCCTCGCTTATCGGCAAGTTTGGACATCCATGCCGGAAGCGAGACATTTTTGCGAACTGCCTTGGTGTCAGTCATGCTACGATATTTTATAGTGTCTGCCTGAATGATCGTAAGAATATCTGTCGGTAAATGAGGAATCTCTGACTGCGGTGTAGGCTCATTCGGAGTAATTTCCTCATCTTCCAGACCAACAAGACAAAGATTCAATGCATCTGTAATAAGGGCAATCGCCTCTGCCAAAGTCGATGCTGTAGTAATACACCCGTCCACATCCGGAACCTTCGCATAGAAAGTGCCGTCTTTTTCAGTAATAACAGCGGTATATGTGTATTGCATGTCATTTGCCTCCTTCTATATTTGCTTCTTTGAAGATATAGCGCATATCATTTTCATTAAAATCATGACATTTTACAGGAATTGTCTGCTTGGTATTCGGTTGAAAATACAAATCATGACTTGCTCCATGTCTTTTAAAAATAAAACCGTTCTTTTCCAATTCTTTAATTGTTTTCTTTCGTGGATGCATTCTTTTCTCCTTTTATATTATACACAATTATACACAAAATCAATAGTAAAATACACAATTTTACACAAAAATTCACGTGACATAACATTAAAAATTCAAATTGTTACATAGGAAATATAAATGGATTCTGTTAAAACCAATTTCTAAAGACATCATAGTTATCAACACAACATACGATATCAGACATAAAATAGAATAGTATAAGAAATTATTACAATCTGTTTTGCTTTCAATATAAAGCATTTCTTGTCTGTAAATAAAAAAATCCAAAGAACTAATTATTCTTTCATGTTCTCTTCTTGCATCCAAAGTGGCATATAGTTTCCATCTTTTTGCTTATAGAATTTTTTACTCAAATATCTGTTTTCCGTCTCGTATTCTTCCGGTGTCATTCCGTTTCTCCAAAATGGGGCTTCCATAAGCGTTTCCGTTGCCCAATTGCTTTGCCTGACCGTCTTACTCAATTAGATATCCTCCTTCTATGTAATCACATAGTACATGATATACGATTGTCTTTTCTATTTCAATGGTCGCTCCCGCAAGGGGAGCGACCATGTTGAAAAAACAGATTATCCCCATCGTCCGTGCATTTCAATCCGCGCTCCCGCGAGGGGAGCGACAACAGATTGGAGGCAGTCCGGATGAAGACAGAAATATTTCAATCCACGCTCCCACGAGGGGAGCGACTTCCTGACGCCGGAGTCCGCAGTCTAACATCAGATATTTCAATCCACGCTCCCACGAGGGGAGCGACCCTATACCGGAGGCTATGGTGGTAGTGTTACCGATTTCAATCCACGCTCCCACGAGGGGAGCGACAGCCTCATCCATACAGTACTTAGATCTTGGAAGCATTTCAATCCACGCTCCCACGAGGGGAGCGACGCGTAAGCAAGTTAGACCTCTATTGGAACCCCGCGATTTCAATCCACGCTCCCACGAGGGGAGCGACCGCAGTTGGACAGATGCGTTGATGTGAATTTGATATTTCAATCCACGCTCCCACGAGGGGAGCGACGTCCTGACCCGGACGATTTACCTTTATTTTCCGGAATTTCAATCCACGCTCCCACGAGGGGAGCGACCTTTTCCAGTTACTAACCAGTCAAGGCTTACTTTATTTCAATCCACGCTCCCACGAGGGGAGCGACATAGATGAGGCACAGCTGCTCTTTAACTCCAGGATTTCAATCCACGCTCCCACGAGGGGAGCGACTTGCCTGTGTCTTGATAAATACCGGCTCATACATATTTCAATCCACGCTCCCACGAGGGGAGCGACCACCGGCTCCGGAAACCTCTTCGGTGATAGCATCATTTCAATCCACGCTCCCACGAGGGGAGCGACGCCGATGCTGCAACTAAGGTACAGCCGGAAACCGATTTCAATCCACGCTCCCACGAGGGGAGCGACTTCTGCTGTCTTGCTGTTACCCGTAGCAACATCTAATTTCAATCCACGCTCCCACGAGGGGAGCGACCTAAGGCAATCGGCGTCGACGTGTCAAAAATCATTTCAATCCACGCTCCCACGAGGGGAGCGACAAGCCGCCGATTCCATCCAAGCAAGAAAAGGAATTATTTCAATCCACGCTCCCACGAGGGGAGCGACAAAGCAATATCGTGCAAAAACAAACGTAAATGCAAAATTTCAATCCACGCTCCCACGAGGGGAGCGACAGATATCAACTTATCCGGTATTGTGGCGACAGAAATTTCAATCCACGCTCCCACGAGGGGAGCGACTTCCTGTGCAGATAAACATTCTGCCTGCTCTTTTTATTTCAATCCACGCTCCCACGAGGGGAGCGACTCCGAAGACCGAATCAACATCTATCAGGTAAATATTTCAATCCACGCTCCCACGAGGGGAGCGACCCCTGTCAGTACTCCCATTCCGGGAATACACTGCATATTTCAATCCACGCTCCCACGAGGGGAGCGACGGATAACGGGCGCGTGCTGGAAGCAGAGTACTTGAATTTCAATCCACGCTCCCACGAGGGGAGCGACCTTAAAGATCGGTGGCGGTGCAGCTCCCATTGAGAATTTCAATCCACGCTCCCACGAGGGGAGCGACTGGAGGAAAAGATATTATCGGAGGAGCTTCAGAAATTTCAATCCACGCTCCCACGAGGGGAGCGACGGATGAATGCCGGGCATGGAAAGAGAAGCATAATGCATTTCAATCCACGCTCCCACGAGGGGAGCGACCAAACTGCTTTGATCATTGCCAGGGAGAGATGGATATTTCAATCCACGCTCCCACGAGGGGAGCGACGCTTACAGATTTGGGTTATGAAGTGCAGTTTAAGATTTCAATCCACGCTCCCACGAGGGGAGCGACAGTATTTTCATTTCTGCTCAAAGATGCTGAAAAAGATTTCAATCCACGCTCCCACGAGGGGAGCGACGACTTTCCCTGGAACATTCCGTTCCACATATAACTATTTCAATCCACGCTCCCACGAGGGGAGCGACAGAAAGTGAGGTAGTTTGATGTCGCATTCTGTTATTTCAATCCACGCTCCCACGAGGGGAGCGACATATTACCGGTGCCACCACCTGCAGCCGTCTCAATTTCAATCCACGCTCCCACGAGGGGAGCGACATGATCGCTCCCTACGACTGGCAGCTTCTTCAGGTATTTCAATCCACGCTCCCACGAGGGGAGCGACTTGGAATGAGTTACACGGATCCTGTGAAACAGGAATTTCAATCCACGCTCCCACGAGGGGAGCGACAACGGAGATTTCTTAAGTTTCCCTCAGAGCAAGGATTTCAATCCACGCTCCCACGAGGGGAGCGACAGTCATATATTCCCACAAAAAAGAGAGTAGACGATTTCAATCCACGCTCCCACGAGGGGAGCGACGCAGGAGTAGCCACAAGTGTATCTAGTGCCGTAGATTTCAATCCACGCTCCCACGAGGGGAGCGACCACAGATTGATCGGTGCATAGACGTTAATCTTATATTTCAATCCACGCTCCCACGAGGGGAGCGACACTAACATGAGCCTTGACAAAGCTACAGCCAATATTTCAATCCACGCTCCCACGAGGGGAGCGACATATGTTGCCGCCGTCCGAAGCATTCCGGGAAAAATTTCAATCCACGCTCCCACGAGGGGAGCGACGAGAAAACCTGACAACAATAGTAACAATAGTAAATTTCAATCCACGCTCCCACGAGGGGAGCGACGCAGAGCAACAGAAAAGAGTGAGGTGAACAAAGTATTTCAATCCACGCTCCCACGAGGGGAGCGACACAAGAGACCTCTTTTCTTTGTGTGTGAGGCAAATTTCAATCCACGCTCCCACGAGGGGAGCGACCAGACCTTGAGTTCGGTGAGATGTTCTCCGCAGATTTCAATCCACGCTCCCACGAGGGGAGCGACCGTAGGTATCATAGACCGGAAAGAGATCCTCTATTTCAATCCACGCTCCCACGAGGGGAGCGACATGGTTCCAGTCAGTTCTCTGGTATGCCGGTGGTAATTTCAATCCACGCTCCCACGAGGGGAGCGACGCATGGGAGCGCTAACCAGTATAAAAGCAATCTCATATTTCAATCCACGCTCCCACGAGGGGAGCGACGTCTTGATACTAAAGCCATGAAGTGCAACAACAAAATTTCAATCCACGCTCCCACGAGGGGAGCGACAGCGGTAGAAAACCCGGTGGGAATTATAAGTGGGATTTCAATCCACGCTCCCACGAGGGGAGCGACTGATCTGTCACGCAACTCTTCCCCTATCACTGGGATTTCAATCCACGCTCCCACGAGGGGAGCGACGAATGTGACGAATTTATGAACCAACAGTTTATTATTTCAATCCACGCTCCCACGAGGGGAGCGACACAAACCGATCGAATACGAGACAGACAATCTTATAATTTCAATCCACGCTCCCACGAGGGGAGCGACTATAACGTGCAACTATATGCGGCGGCGGTGACGATTTCAATCCACGCTCCCACGAGGGGAGCGACCGATTAACAAATTTACCCCATACGGTGACGTGGATTTCAATCCACGCTCCCACGAGGGGAGCGACGGTGCATATTATGCCGCCCAGTGCAGATTTCATAATTTCAATCCACGCTCCCACGAGGGGAGCGACGCAAGCTGTACTTTCCTTAATTGATAGCCTTATCATTTCAATCCACGCTCCCACGAGGGGAGCGACGATTCTACTCTAATATCTGCTAAATAATTAGGCTATTTCAATCCACGCTCCCACGAGGGGAGCGACGGTAATGTGGTTGCTACTTGTTCAACACCAAAATATATTTCAATCCACGCTCCCACGAGGGGAGCGACTGTTGGTGATGCTATCTGCTTATATGAGTTGATAATTTCAATCCACGCTCCCACGAGGGGAGCGACGTAAGCTATATCAAATTAAATGTCAGCTAAAGTATATTTCAATCCACGCTCCCACGAGGGGAGCGACAGGCAAAAGATCATATAAAAAGGAGTTCCAACATATTTCAATCCACGCTCCCACGAGGGGAGCGACGTTCCTGTTGTAACAAGGTTACCGTGATTCTTGATTTCAATCCACGCTCCCACGAGGGGAGCGACGTAATGTGGTTGCTACTTGCTCAACGCCAAAATGTATTTCAATCCACGCTCCCACGAGGGGAGCGACTATAGTTACTCATTCGCTACACCTCCGACAAATATTTCAATCCACGCTCCCACGAGGGGAGCGACAATCCTCTGTAATGTACTTCTTCTGATAGTTACATATTTCAATCCACGCTCCCACGAGGGGAGCGACGCAACGAAAACCTATGTCGCCATGGCTGCACAAATATTTCAATCCACGCTCCCACGAGGGGAGCGACAGCACTTCTCCGCATGAACGATAACGACATCATGATTTCAATCCACGCTCCCACGAGGGGAGCGACCGTAGATGCAATGTATACCGGTGCTAACTATGATATTTCAATCCACGCTCCCACGAGGGGAGCGACAAAAAGGAACGTGTCATTACCGATGAGGTGCTAAATTTCAATCCACGCTCCCACGAGGGGAGCGACGATTACACACTATTCCAGAAGATATTTCCTTTGGTATTTCAATCCACGCTCCCACGAGGGGAGCGACTAAAATACGCCTGTTGCTGTACCTCGCTATTAAAAAATTTCAATCCACGCTCCCACGAGGGGAGCGACAGGGACACCTATTGGGTAACGGTTGCCACTGCTAATTTCAATCCACGCTCCCACGAGGGGAGCGACAGATACCAGCATGGCAGATGGATATATACAGATATGATTTCAATCCACGCTCCCACGAGGGGAGCGACACTCGAAAAACTGAAAGAGATATATCGTCATTAATTTCAATCCACGCTCCCACGAGGGGAGCGACAAAACCAGTGCAGATACCAAAAATGTTTTCATGTATTTCAATCCACGCTCCCACGAGGGGAGCGACTTTTTTGTTTGGTTTAACCACATCTCCAACATAATTTCAATCCACGCTCCCACGAGGGGAGCGACTTGTCCTTTATAAACTGTTGTCTCAAAGTCACACATTTCAATCCACGCTCCCACGAGGGGAGCGACAAAAATTGGTTTCCAGACTTAACACTTATTGAATTATTTCAATCCACGCTCCCACGAGGGGAGCGACCACTTACCGCTTCACCAGTTAACGATATATGGGATTTCAATCCACGCTCCCACGAGGGGAGCGACAGGAGTTTCTAAATGGGATTCATATTCCGAAGATATTTCAATCCACGCTCCCACGAGGGGAGCGACATTTTAAAATTGAGTTTTGCCCCATGTGCGGCAATTTCAATCCACGCTCCCACGAGGGGAGCGACGATAAAGAGCCTAAAGAAGATTTGCCAGTTAAGGAATTTCAATCCACGCTCCCACGAGGGGAGCGACGGTTTACCCGGACAGCGGCCAGATGAAAGTAATGTTATTTCAATCCACGCTCCCACGAGGGGAGCGACAGGTACACACCCACGCAACACTTGTCATCAAAATTATTTCAATCCACGCTCCCACGAGGGGAGCGACCAAGACCACCGGAGCCGACAGACCGGAACCGACAAATTTCAATCCACGCTCCCACGAGGGGAGCGACCTTTTAACTGGATTCTGAGAAGATTCATGTCAGTATTTCAATCCACGCTCCCACGAGGGGAGCGACAATATCAAGGATTGTGATTGTCAATGGTGATGTTATTTCAATCCACGCTCCCACGAGGGGAGCGACGCTTACCAGGACAGCGGCCAGACGAAAGCAATGTTATTTCAATCCACGCTCCCACGAGGGGAGCGACTATAGTTTTTCCGGCAGGCACTAGGGACAAAATATTTCAATCCACGCTCCCACGAGGGGAGCGACTATCCAAGACTTGTCAGAAAATCAATCCAGTTTTATTTCAATCCACGCTCCCACGAGGGGAGCGACGTTATCTGCCGTTAGAAGATAGCAGTTACCGGAAATTTCAATCCACGCTCCCACGAGGGGAGCGACGGTCTTTGCCATCTGCGAATATTCCACCTACATGATTTCAATCCACGCTCCCACGAGGGGAGCGACGTCTCCACCATGTTACATCATCAAAGCCTTCAGCTATTTCAATCCACGCTCCCACGAGGGGAGCGACGGAAATTTCCCCAACAGTTCCACCAGTGGGAATCTATTTCAATCCACGCTCCCACGAGGGGAGCGACAATGCGTTACCGATAATCTCTGCATCAACCATATATTTCAATCCACGCTCCCACGAGGGGAGCGACCGGTATTTTCCACCAGTTCTCTCCATAAATCCATATTTCAATCCACGCTCCCACGAGGGGAGCGACTTTCACGTGAAACATTAATAAGATAAAACAGTAAATTTCAATCCACGCTCCCACGAGGGGAGCGACATCTGTTAGCAAGACATATTCTTGATGGTAGAATATTTCAATCCACGCTCCCACGAGGGGAGCGACATTATCGTCTTTCAAATATGCGTATTTAAAAGACATTTCAATCCACGCTCCCACGAGGGGAGCGACACTCATATTACTAGCGACTGCATCCTCCGACCAAATTTCAATCCACGCTCCCACGAGGGGAGCGACACCATTTTTCCTTGTCCCCTTGCTATTGATTTATATTTCAATCCACGCTCCCACGAGGGGAGCGACTGTTAACGCTGATTTTGATGCTACAATGGACGTTATTTCAATCCACGCTCCCACGAGGGGAGCGACGGTAATTCCCATGGTAGTACTAAAAATATCGGAAATTTCAATCCACGCTCCCACGAGGGGAGCGACCTTAAGGACAAAAGATCCTTCTCTTTCTTCAACGATTTCAATCCACGCTCCCACGAGGGGAGCGACATAGAGGGACACGTATTGATAAAACTTTCCGAGAATTTCAATCCACGCTCCCACGAGGGGAGCGACGTTGGTGCTACTGAATATGCTCTTGTGTTCTACCGTATTTCAATCCACGCTCCCACGAGGGGAGCGACATTTTCAACGGCATGTTCATACGCTTCAGACAGGATTTCAATCCACGCTCCCACGAGGGGAGCGACCTTTTCGATAGATCATTCAATAGTTCTTTCGACTATTTCAATCCACGCTCCCACGAGGGGAGCGACCCGGAGGTTGGTGACTACTGGTTAAGCGGATGTATTTCAATCCACGCTCCCACGAGGGGAGCGACTCAACCCGACAACGATAATGCTGGTTCCATAAAAATTTCAATCCACGCTCCCACGAGGGGAGCGACGGTGAAGAAGGAAAGGGGGTAGGAGGATGCAAAAATTTCAATCCACGCTCCCACGAGGGGAGCGACGGGAGACATGGATTCCAGAGCTTGTCTCTGCTTATTTCAATCCACGCTCCCACGAGGGGAGCGACTAGGCCGTTTTTTTATCATAACCTGCATAATTGATTTCAATCCACGCTCCCACGAGGGGAGCGACTAACAGCTTCCCTTAGACATACGTTTCTGTATGTATTTCAATCCACGCTCCCACGAGGGGAGCGACTGTCTGCACAGTCGCAGTACTATTTAAGGATGTTATTTCAATCCACGCTCCCACGAGGGGAGCGACAGCAATTTTCGCCAAAAAGTTCTCTTTTCTCTCAGCAAAAATTGTCTAAAATATTTAATCTTAACAACAAATTATTTTAATTAAAAATATCTTTGTATGTTATTTCAATAAATCGCATAATTTATAAGGTGCGAATCCCCCAGGCATTTTATGTATGCTTGGCTTTCGCATCAGTTACAAAATCAGTGTCTGATCCGGGGCGATTCCTCTGTCTACCCCGATATGTTCAATCTTGGTCTGATATTTATTACCCAGATAGTAGAATCGAAGACTGTCCTTTTCTGTATCAATAATATCCTCAAGTGTTGCCTTCAATGCAATGCTCTGAGCATTATCCAAAATACATTCAAACACAGAATTCTGAACTCTTCTGCCATAATTAACGCATTGTTTTGCCACTTTGCGTAATCTCGCTTTTCCGGTCGCATTTTCTGTGTTGACATCGTATGTGATCAATACTAACATATCGCACCTCACTTCCACAGGAATGCAGGATAACCGTCCAGATCCCCACGTAGATACCGCGCCAACAGCATTGCCTGCACATAGGGTACCATGCCCCATTCCAACTTTTCCTGCAAATAGGGATGTGTTATGGTTTCTTTTTTTCGATTCTGCCACTCCGTCAGTATCAGTCTTCGTCCATCATCATCCAGGAGAACCGCACCGTTTTCCTTTTGGGTAAAATTCTTGGCTGTGATCATCCGTTTATTTACCAACGACAACACAAAGCGATCTGCCAGCACGGATCGCAGTTCCTCCATCATGTCCAATGCCAAAGATACTCTGCCCGGGCGTTCTGTATGTAGATATCCAACACAGGGATCCAGTCCTACACACTCCAGTGCAGATGCCTCCGTATTCGTCAGCAACGTATACACAAAAGACAGCATCGCATTCATTTTGTCGAGAGGCGGTCTCTTATTCCTGCCCTGAAATGTAAAATCTTTTTTCTGCTGCAGAATCAATTCGTCAAACACGCTAAAATAAATACTGGCTGCCTCTCCTTCATATCCCCTGAGTTCGTCCCTGGATGTGCTATTCTGAATCAACATCAGAGAATTTTTCAGCATTTCAGATGCCTTTTTTACCCGCTCTGCATCAATCTGCATACTATGATCTCTGACTGCCCGCTCCAGAACCCACCTGGCATTATGTACTTTTCCAAGGATACAATTTTGAGCAATCTCCAATCCCACCTGTTCATCTTTGCTGCTGGCATACTGTTGTTCCCGCAGAATCACGTTACCCCGCACTTTCCCGGTGACCCGTGCCAGGAATTTTCCCTGGGGAGTCATGTAACACAGAGAAATATTTCGTTCTGCACAGGCACCCATAAGTGCCGGGCTGGTTCCCCGATATCCGAATGATACAATTCCCTCAAGATTATGCAGCGGAACTCTGCCCAATTCTTTCTTGTCATCATAAATTACAATATTTTCACCATCCAGAGCAAGATAACTGTTTTCGGAAGTAACATATAACGTATTCAATAATTTTTTCATACGTTTTCCTCCATAAGTACCTGATCCATATAGTTTTTCACAGAACCGGTTTTTGCAAGTCTTGGCATGCAAATCTCCTTTAAAGAGCAGGAAGTACAGTGCTTTCCCATCTTTACTTTCGGTGTATACCGCCGTTCATAATATTGATGCATTTCTTGAAACATCTCACGCACTTTGCTGCGAAGTTCTTCCGTGATCTCCACGATTTCCCTCCGTTTTGTCTCTCCGTAAAACAGTGCACCTTCCGGAATCTGTGTGGAAAACATTTCTTCCAGGCACATTGCCTGCGCAGCTAATTGTAATTTGTCTTCCTCTGTGATCTTCGGTTTTCCCTTTTTGTATTCGATCGGATATACCGAAAAATTGCCCCTGTGCCCATGCAGACGGATTCCATCCTCACATCTGTGAAATTCCACCACATCACACTCACCCGTGACGCCCATTTCTCTGGACGCCACGGGTAATGCTCTCGCTATGATTGTGTCTCTTCTTTTTTCGGTAAGATATGGATCATGTGCTTTCTTATGCATTAATTCACCGATTACCGTATGTTCATTTTCAGCCCACTGTTGCTCTATATGGATCAGCGCCCACTGTCTTTTGCAGAATCTGAAATGCTGGATCCCTGATATCATGAGATAATCATCTTCTGCATATTCCATTAATTCATCCTTCTTACTTCCACGGAATCAGGAATCTGTTCCTCGTGAACGGTAACCGTATAGTCCTGATATTTTCTGGGATATTCCACGCCCTCGTTTCTCTTTACTTCTACGGCATCGAACAATTTATAAGCCGGGCAGTCTCCCAGTTCTTTGCTATGCTTGAATACAATCAGTTCCCGCACTGCCATATTGCCTCTCGCTGCAGAATGGTCTACCTCGAACATGTTAAGAATTGCTTCCCATAGCAATTCCAAATCGTCTTCGGAAAATCCGGTTACTTTCCGCGCCAGATTTGCGGAAATATAGCCTTCTGCCCGGTACAGTCCATAAGGAACGATGGTCTTTCTACCCATTTCCGTATTCTTGTTTTCCGCGTCCTTTTCTGTGGTGATGGCAACTCTGGTGATAGTTACTTCTTGGCTGATGATCGGATCGATACTTCTGGCAAATCCAATCTGCACGGGTCCTCTCACCTGACCGCAGTTCAACGATGCTTTTACAAAAGTAGTCATTACGGCACCAAACGTACGGATATCATAGAAATTCCGGCACATATAATCCTTCAATTTAAGATCTACACCGGGATCATTTTTCTTTAACTTTTTAAGTTCCTCTGTCACCTTTTTATCATCCGTTTCGGTGATTCCCATATCCGCACAGGCTTCTCTGTCACTGCGATTTAAGGGTACATCTTCTTTGATGTAAATCTTATATCCCTGAGCATCCTCTTTTACGGTCTCGACATAATTGCGGATCTTACGTTTCAGGCAGACATCCGTTACCAAGCCCAGTCCGCTCTCTGGATCGACTCTTGGCATATTGCCCGCATCAGGATCTCCATTGGGATTACCGTTCTCCACATCAAATAATACTACGAACTCATATCTGTTTTTAATAGCTTCACTCATTTATTTGTCCTCCCCTTTTTTATATTTTTCCTGCTGTTGATGATAGTAGCCAAGTGCAAACTGCCCCTGCTGTTCCAGGGATAAGCGTTTCGGGAAATCGTCAAATTTGCCCATAATTTTCCCAACTTCTTTTTCGTAATAGACTTTCGCTCCGCCTTTATCCCGTTCCAACTTTTTCATATGGCTGTTTTTCAGTTTGAGCAACACCGGGAAAATAACTGCCGGCGTAGCACATGCGGAATTAAAGTAGCGGTCATGAATTGTCGTAGTGATTGTCGGGTTTGCTTCTTTTTGTATGCTTTCCAATACGGAAAACAATCTTCCCAATACATAGGCTATATCATTGCGGTCTTCGTTCAATCCCATGAGATTTTCTCCTTTCATACAATTATAATTTTTGATCAAAAATGCTTTGATGATAGCAGCACGTTTCCAGTTCACGTTACCGCACTCTGCCCGAATGCGGATCAGTGTGTAGGTATACAGACTTGCCGGATATCGTCCGCCCGACAGAATCGCCTGCAATACAAGGGCTGCCATGTTCGGAACCGGTGTCTTATCTTTTGATTTCTGATTCACGGTTTCATTCAGCATGTCACGAATCCCCAGATAATCCTGTTCTTCCCATGCCGGTTTTACAATCTTGAGCCGCTCATAATGGTCTGCTATATTCTGTATGATTTTCCCAAACGAATTTACATAGAAAAAACGGACCGACAATCGTGCTGCATTTGGTGCCAGCGCCAGTATGTAAAAATTCTGTTTCGGATCCATCTCCGCATCTTCTAAGTAAACCCTGGTGCCTTCTTTCAGGCTATCGAAAATGTCCTTCAGTTTTTTCTGATTATCTTTCGTGGGTTTAAACATATTCAGAAAACACTTCTGATACTGCTCTTTACCGCTTTCTGCCCAGTACACGATCATGGAATCCCCCAGGGAAAAGGTGTAATCCCGCTGGGACAGCAGATAATTCAGTGCCGTGGTATATGCAAATTCCGCATATTTTCCCACCGGCGCATTATAACTCTGTTCCTTTCCATAAGACTCAAATGACAGTGCATTGAATGATACCAGCGCCGCTCCGCTGGACTGTGCCCCGGGTACCCCTTTGATTGCTTTATGGATTCGTGATATCTCGGCTTTTTTACCGGTAACCAGGCAAATGCCGTTATCTTCTCCACCATTCCGCGCCCGATAGTTTTCCCAACAGTCTCGAATCTCCGGATCTTCCTGTGCTTCCTGCCCTTCCACAGAGAAAATAAGATTGCCGCCTTCTGTCAATTCTTCCCAGTTTTCCCGAATCACAGGATGTTCTGATGCTTTCTGCGGATCCCATTTTTCAAAATAGGCTAAAATTGCCCGGGCTGTTTTTCCCTGTGCAGATTGCAGAATCTGTCCATGCTTTTCTTTCGTCGCCTGGAAGCAATCCACTACACGTGAGTTCGTTCCATCTGCGTCAATACCCAGCATATACTTGGAATTGTCGCACAGAAAATTAGCTGCCACACCGGAAGATCTGGTCACCATCTCCGGCACGACGAGATTTGCCGGTACCCAGACTACTTTCTTACCACGCATATCCGCTATTTTTCGGGAAGTAATACCTATGATATCCCCCTCCGAAGACAAATTGATTTCATAGGACACTTTCGCATGGCACCATCCCAACCTGGATACTTTCCCCTGTTCTGCCAGATTTTCATAGTATTTTACCAGTGCCTGTAGTATCATCGCAGCACCTCGCAATCTCTCAGATCCACCACGCCGTGACGCATTATTGCCCGGAAAAACATAGGCTGGATATTTTCCGGATCACTGTAATCCATGTCAAACAGCATGATGCCAAGATCTTTTTCTTCTACTACATCATAGGCGGTATGAATTTCTTCTTCCTCGCAGAGAGCAAAATGCGCCGAGAATTCTCTACAACCGAAGTATGGCATATAATAAAATTCTCCTTTACGCAGCCGTCTCATGATAATGTCCTTAAATTTTCCGGGATTATCAGAAGCGTTGGCTTTCTCTGTCATTTCAAAATGAGCTTCGATGGTGTAGCTTACATTGCAGAGCAGCTGTGATGCTCTCTGTACAATGTCCTCCTTCGTACTAATATACAATGTTTTGTCTGCACCGTTGTATGCCTGCAATACATTGCTTGCCAGGATCTTGCTTTTTACTTCATTTCGTCGTACACTTGTAAATTGGATAGGGTTTTTGACATAGATTTTGTCGATGATCCACCGCATTCCCGGATGCCAGTAAATGGCTTCCAAAATACCGCGTGCCGCTGAGGGCGTGATGATGTCATAGCTGTAGCGTTCAACTTTGAGTTCGGGTCTCGAAAACAATGCATAGTCTCCCCATACATTTACTTTTACTCCGACTCCCATTTATTCCACCTTCTTTCCACAATTAAAGCGCTGTTCCCGTTTACTGTTCCTTTGTAGTACTATTTTCTGTCTGACAATAATACCCCCTTTGTAAAATACTGTCTTTTCGCAGATATGATATGACAATATTTTAGTTTATCTGTATTTATCTGACAAATTCACTATACTACAAGTCTAATATATTTGCAATGCTTATTTTTATTCGTAATGATAATTTCAATTGAAATTATCGCTAAAACTATTAGATTTTTTTGAATTATATGTTATACTTTCAATGTCAGGTATATCCTGTGGATTGAAATAATTGTAATTTTCATTAACTTACAAGAGTAGCGGTACACTTTTCCATCGTGTACCGCCACTTCCATTTCCTGCAATATTAAACCATCATCATTCCGCCCAATTCCACTTCCAGTTTCAATCCGGTGTCTTCCCGGTATTGTTCCTCCTGCGTCAGCACATAAAAATCCTGCGCATCCGGGTCTACCGCTTCTACCATCCCCGCATCACGCATTTCTTCAAACAACATATTCCGTTTCTCATATTCCCCTTTTTTCCGAACACTTACACAATATTGCCCTGCTTTTCGCATACGGCTCTTTGTCAGTCCCTGCTGCCGAATTTCCTGCAAAAGAGCCTCCGCTTCCGGTTCTCTGTTGATATATACCGTAACTGTATTTTCCTCAATCAGATTAAATTCTCCGGCTACTGTTGCAAATTGATAATTTCCGTCCTTGAACTTGTCCAATATTTTCTTTATATCCAGGCTTTCGCCCTTGATGCGATATAGTCTCCGAAAATATTCTGTGATATTATCCAGTGCAGTAATATCTCTGCCCTCCGCCAGCAGATTTTTCGTCGTGTCGATCTGCTGCCGCTGTCCGGATACCCTTTCCTTGTCTTCCCACTGGAAGATGCGGACAATGCTCTCTTCCTTTCCTCTTTTATCATTTCGATTACAACGTCCTGCTGCCTGAATAATGGAATCCACACCGGCTAGTTCCCGATATACCGAAGTAAAATCCAGATCCACTCCGGCTTCCACGAGACTGGTCGAAATGACGATACATTTTTTTCCTTTTTTGTCATCCAAACGTTCTCTAATCTCCGCAAGCACTCGTCTTCTATGCGCCGGATACATGGTGGTTGATAAATGATAAACGCCCTCTCCCTGCAGCCGTTCGTAAAGCCGCTGTGCTCTTTTTCGCGTGTTCACGATACACAGTGCATGCCACTCCTGCTGTAGTTTCTCCGCCATTTCCTCTTCCGTGATGGTATCAATATTCTGATAGGTTACCCTTTCAAAAAATCGAAATTGTTCCTCTCTCCGTGGGCATAATTCCCGGGCAACATACTTTTCAGGCAGAAACTGCTGTAATGCCGGTTGTGTCGCCGTACACAGCACGATACTCGTGCCATATTGTTGCAACAGTTCCTCTATCATTGCCATGCACGGTTTCAAATAATTCGCAGGAAGCATCTGCGCTTCATCGAATATGATGACACTGTTTACTATATTATGTAATTTCCTGCATTTGGAGGACTTATTGGCATACAGGGATTCAAAAAACTGGACATTTGTGGTAACCACCACCGGTTTATCCCAGTTTTCCGCCGCCAACTGCATGGGTTTGAACTCTTCCGAGCTCTCATAGTCTACATTGCTGTGATTTTCCAACACATTTTCACTACCCAGGATTTCCCTGAACACCTGCGCATTCTGCTCGATAATACTGGTATAGGGAATCACATAAATCACACGGTCCATATGGTTCTCCACCGCATGCTGCAACGCAAATGCCAGAGAAGCCACAGTTTTGCCACCACCGGTGGGTACCGTAAGCTGAAACAATCCTTTGGAGGACTTTCCCATTTCCAGACAGTTCCGGAGAATTTCAGATCGTCTTCCATCAATCGTAGTATCATTCCGATTTATAAGCCATTTTGCTATGTAATTTTGCAATTTTTCCAAAAGAACATCCATGTTCTCTCCGGAATCCCTTTGAACCGTTCCGTTGTTCATAAACTGTTCTGTATCCAGAAAATCGGCATCCACCAGGCAGGAATACAGCATGCGAATAAATACACTCAGCGCAAAGTTTGGATCCTTTTCCGGATTCATGGCAATGGGTGGTGTGGTAATTTGAGGGATTTCTATTTCCTTTTCATACGCACTGTAATCGCACAACCTTTTCTTAAGTCTCCCCAGCAAAGAGGACGGCAATCCCTCTCGTCCCAGATCCGGCAACCCTGCATGATGCCCTGCTATGCAGTAAGTCAGAAGCCAATAGCAGCCATCTAAATTTTCGCAGACCTTCGCCCCGGCAGTGGAATGATCCACCCGGATATCCAGATTTTCTTTGATCTTCTTTTGAAATTCCGCGGAATATTTTCCAATGTCATGTAACATCCCACAACAATATCCCCAGTCCGCTTTCCTGAATTTTGCAGCAAATTTTTCTGCAAGCTCTGCGGTTCCCTGTAAATGTTCTTTTACTGATTGCTCTCTGTCCCCATCAATGTGTGCAAGGTATTTCATGTTCTTCCCCTCTTTTCTACAATCTATTCCCTCCGCTCCGGCAGCATCCCCTTGATCTTCGCTCCACTCAGGTCCACATCCAACACAATCTTCACCATCCAGAAGAACAGTAACAGCACCAGCATCGGGATCACGCAGGAAGTAATGATCATCACAGCCACTGCCTCAATAAAATGATTTAAGGAATTCTCCACTTTCTGCACCAGTTCTTCGGTAGAAACCGTCACGTTTTCCACAACATTTGTCACTGAATCTTTAGCGCCGGAAATAGCGTCTTTTGCCCAGTCGAAAATGTTTGAGACAGATCCTGAGTTATTGCTTTCCTTCTCCTGCACGTTACCTGTAACAGTTCCAGGAACTTCTGTTGTTCCGATTCCAGGTGTTTCCGTCGCATTAGTGTCATCGTCATCATCCGCCACGCCACTGTTTTCCAGTATATTCTGTGTGTTCCTGGCATCCTCAATGGTAGCTTCGATCTGGGCCTGATAGGTGTCTCCGATAAGGTCAGAAATCTTTACACTGGCCGGAACCACGAAGGAGATTGCCAAGCCAAACACCACCAGTTTTGTTGCCAGTTTTCGCAAGGTGGCATTTGCAAAAATCAGGTTGAATATCCACAAGCCACAGGCAATCGGAATCAGGTAGGTAAATGCCACATAGCCGGTAATCGTCACGAGATATTTTTCCAGATAGATAGCGCAGAGGACCACCAGCAGGTATCCGCTGACATCTGCCATTTTCTCTGCGATGGGTGTTGCCGTGTCGCCCGGAAGCAAAGTGATCAGCGCGGAAGTCACCGTAGATGCCGCCGTCAGCTCCATGACGGTCTGTTTTTTCTCATCCAGAGAGGCGATGGTCTTCTGATGATTCTCCGGTGCGGAGACGTATTTTCCTACAACCGTTATGGACAAAATAGCAACCAGCAATAATACTGCTGCTGTAATGCATTTCTGTTTGATAAAGTTCATACTAATTACCTTCTTTCCTTCACGATTTCTATATTATTTCACGCAAATATCCTGCTATTACATTTTTCAGGACGTAATTTAGGCTATACACTACACTTTTCAGGACGTAATCTCGTGCCATCTCACACTTTTCAGGACGTTACTTTAAAAACCGCCGCAACAACTTCTCTTTTTTCTCATCATACCTCTGATACCGTATCGGCAGATCCATCCATGTCTTTTTGTCCACGATACTCCGATAATGGCTGAAGGTCTCGAATCCGGTGCGGCCGTGATACCCACCCATGCCGCTCTCACCTACGCCGCCGAAGGGCATGGCGCTGGTGGCGAGATGAATAATGGTGTCGTTGATGCAGCCGCCGCCAAAATGGCAGTGATCCAGGATCCGTCTCTGGGCTTTTTTATCTTCACTGAAGAAATACAATGCCAGCGGATGAGGATGTTTCTCAACACAACGGATCGCCCAATCCACAAAATCTCCCGCGGCAGCGTGGGTTCCAGAAACCTCCCCGCTAAAATCATTTTGTGCAACACCTTTCTCTGCATCATGTGCATTATACGTCAGCACCGGCAGGATTGGTCCGAAGATTTCTTCTCCCATCACGGCATCCGACCAGTCCACGTCCGTCATCACCGTAGGTGCAATGCGCAACGTCTTCTCGTCATACTGTCCGCCGCAGACGATTTTTTCCGCATCCATCAATCCCAACAGTCTGTGAAAATGCTTTTCGTTAATGATTTTCCCATAATCCGGATTCTGCAGGGGATTTTCTCCAAACTGTCTCGAGATCTCCGCCCGGATAGCTCCCACCAATCGGTCGCGGATCCTGACATCACACAACACATAATCCGGTGCCACACAGGTCTGCCCGCAGTTTAGATATTTTCCGAATACGATCCTCCTCGCCGCCAGCGGAAGCTTCGCCGTAGCATCCACGATACAGGGACTTTTCCCGCCCAGCTCCAGCGTCACCGGGGTCAAATATTCCGCAGCACTTCTAAGCACCTCCCGTCCCACGGTCTTGCCTCCGGTGAAAAATATCATATCAAAGCGCTGCTGTAACAATGCCTGATTCTCTGCTCTGCCGCCGGTGATCACCGTCACATATTTCGCTTGGAAGCATTCTTCCAAAATCATTTTTAACACTGCTGCCGTCGCCGGAGCATAGGCACTGGGTTTTACCACTGCGGTATTCCCTGCGGCAATAGCATCGATCAACGGATCCAGTGTCAATAACACCGGATAATTCCATGGACTCATGATCAGCACGGTGCCATAGGGTGACGGAGACCGGAAGCTCCTCGCTGCGAACTGCGATAACGGTGTCGGCACTCTCTTTTCCCGCATCAGCCCCCGCAAGTGCTTCTGCATCCAGGTCAGCTCCGAGAGCGTCAATCCGATCTCGCACATGTAGCTTTCCATCCGGCTTTTCCCAAGATCCTGTTGCAGTGCATCGTTCAATTCTGTTTCATGGCGCTGCAGGGATGCCTTTAACTTTCCCAGCTGTTTTGCCCGGAATTCCCGGGAAAGTGTGGCTCCCGTGGCAAAATATTCTCTTTGTCTGCGTAATATCGTCCGGATCTCCTGCTCTGTCATAAGTGCCTCCTGATTTCTCTGCTCTTCTATTCTTTATACTACCCATTTTTTCATTTCAATGCAACGAAAAACGGCGGAGCTTTTCACTCCGCCGCCCGCCTATTTTTATTTACTTTATTTCCACGCAAAATTCACTATTCCGTACACATAAATGAACAACACCGCCGCCGGAACAAAATACTTGAACACCGGCTTCATCCAATGCTGCACTTTCAATCCTTTTCCCTCGTTGGCTTCCTCCAGGAATTTGTCCCAGCCCCAGCCGACCTTATAACAGCAAAATACTGCCAGCAGGATCGAACCTATGGGCATGATATTGTTGGACACCAGGAAATCCCAGAAGTCCAACCAGGTCGTTCCCGCCGCAAAGGGCTGAAAATGGATCACGCTGAAGCCCAACGCCGTTGTCAATGCCAACAGAAACGTTCCCACACCGCAGACGATACATCCTACCGGTCTCGACCATCCGGTCAGTTCCCGGACCATGGCCAGAATATTTTCACACACGCCCAGCACTGTGGACATGGCTGCGAACACCATGAACAGGAAAAATAAGGTTCCCCACCATCTGCCGCCTGCCATGTTGTTAAATACTGTCGCCATAGTATCGAACAGAAGGCTGGGACCCGCCGTCACTTCCACATCATAAGTAAAGCATGCCGGAAATATAATGATACCGGCAATCACTGCCACCAGTGTATCCAGGATAATAATATGAATAGACTCCCCCATGAGAGAACGGTCCTTGCCGATATAACTTCCGAAGATCGCCATACCGCCCATTCCCACGGACAAGGTGAAAAATGCCTGATTCATGGCGCCCACCACCACAGAACCGGTGATTTTGGAAAAATGAGGGATCAGATAGAAGCTCAATCCCTCTCCTGCTCCCGGAAGTGTAAAGCTGTGCACCGCCAGCACCAACATCAGTACGATCAATGCTGACATCATATATTTGGTAATACGCTCCAGCCCACCCTGCAGATGGAAACTTAAAATGACAAAAGCGATCAGTAAGGTGAACAACAGATATGTCACATTCACCGAGGGCGTCGTGATCATTTTTTCAAATCCGAAATCCTGATTCTGCCCTGTCAGAAATTTTACAAAATAATAGAGGATCCATCCGGACACCACCGCATAGAAAGCGATCAGCGCAATGTTTCCGATGAGACAGACGATGCCCCACAGATTCCATTTGCCCCTGCCGCCGGATAATTTCCGATACATATAAAGTGGACTCGTCTGCGCCGCACGCCCCACGGAGAATTCCATGATCATGGTGGGCAGGCCCAGCACGATCAGGCAGATCACGTAGATCAGCATGAAGCTTCCGCCACCGTTCTGCCCGCACATCCACGGGAATTTCCACACATTTCCGCAGCCGATGGCACACCCCGCCGACAGCATGATAAATCCCAAACGACTCCCCAGTCTTTCTCTGTTTTCCATACCCATGATCCTTCCCAAAACTACTTATTCTAAACATGGGATACGACATATATTTTTGCTGTTTTCCCATATTTCCGCCATCTTTTCACATTGACAGCCTTATTTTTTCATTATATAATTTTCATAAATATTTGAAAAACAAATTATTTTTATCATATTGATCGAATAATTCAATCGAGAAGGTGCAATTATTTTATGGATGTCAAAAATCTGGAAACCTTTGTTATGGTGAACGAACTGAAGAGCTTTACACTGGCGGCACAGCGCCTGGGCTACACCCAGTCCACCGTGTCTTTTCAGATCAAACAGCTGGAAAAAGAGTTGTCGATCCCACTGTTCGAGCGCATCGGTCATACCGTAACCCTGACCAACGAAGGGGAGAAGCTGTTACCCCTGGCCCAGCAGATTCTGCGGCTTGCTGCGGAAGCCACCCACATCAGCGGTAATACCGCCCCGGAGGGTCTGGTGCGGATCGCCATTGCAGAGTCCCTGGCCAGCTGGGAATTTCACAGCCGTTTTAAGGATTTTCATGAAAAATATCCGGGCATCCGCCTGAAGATCATTGCTACCAGTACTGACGAAATGTTCCAGATGCTGGGGCAGAATCAAGTGGACATTGTATACACGCTGGACCGCCGTATTTTTAATCACAATTATGTGACCGCTTTCGAAGCTCCAGTGGATATTCATTTTGTCACCGGTGCCGGTCACCCCTTAGCCGGACAGACTCAGATCACCCTGGAACAGATTTTGGAATATCCGCTGATCCTGACGGAGAAAAACATGAGTTACCGGGCTGCTCTGGATGATCTGCTCTCCCAAAACGGTAAGGAGACAATGCCCATCATGGAGGTGGGCGATACCCAGCTGATCCGCAATCTTCTGTGTCAGGGTCTCGGTATCTCCTATCTGCCGGAGTTCGTTGTAGCGGACGATCTGGCAAAAGGAAATCTCGTCAGCCTCCCCATGACGGAGATTCAGCCGGATATCTGGCGGCAGCTTTTATATCATAGGAACAAATGGATCTCACCGGAACTGAAATGTGTAATAAAATACCTGCAGGAGGAATAATCCCCTGCAGGTTTTCTATTATATATGGATGCCGGGGGCAAAAGCCCCACCTTTAATTCCTACGAATTGTTTCGTGCTGCGCACTCCCAAACTTCTACCCAATATTCGCTTATCGAGGAATTTTCATCCCAGAAGCATTCCGATTCCATGTACCAAAAAGGCTGCCACCCATGCCACAAGACACTGCCAGAGTACCACGGCAATGGCCCATTTTCCACCCAGTTCTCTGCGGACAGAAGCGATGGCTGCCACGCAGGGCGTATACAGCAGACTGAATACCAGTAATGTAGCGGCTGCCAGTGGGGTAAGTACCGTGGCAATGCTGTCGCCGAACAATACTTCCAGGGTTGCTACCACACTTTCTTTTGCCATAAATCCGCTGATCAGAGACGTACAGATCCGCCAGTCTCCCAATCCCAGCGGCCGGAACACCGGAACCAACAGACCTGATAGCATTGCCAGCATACTGTTGGCTGAATTCTCTACCAGATTCAGTTTCAGATCAAAACTCTGTAAAAACCATACTACAATCGTTGCAATGAAGATCACAGTAAATGCCTTCTGTAAAAAATCTTTCGCCTTTTCCCACAACAACTGTCCTACATTTTTCGCTCCGGGCAGACGATAATTAGGCAGTTCCATTACAAAAGGCACCGGTTCTCCCTGGAACAACGTGCCCCGATATAAAAATGCTACCAGAATTCCCATAAGGATACCAAACAGATACAATGCCGACATGATCAGTCCACCCTTTCCCGGGAAAAATACGCTCACGAAGAACGAATAAATCGGTAATTTTGCAGAACAGCTCATAAACGGAGTGAGCAAAATCGTCATTTTACGATCTCTCTCACTGGTCAGCGTCCGCGTCGCCATGACTGCCGGAACCGTACAGCCGAAACCAATCAGCATGGGTACGATGCTTCGTCCGGACAGACCGATCTTTCGAAGCAACTTATCCATCACGAATGCCACACGGGCGATATAACCGCTGTCTTCCATAAGTGAAAGGAAGAAAAACAAGGTCACCACAATAGGCAGGAAACTCAATACGCTGCCCACCCCGGTAAAAATACCGTCGATCACAAGACTTTGTACTGCACTGTTGACATGGGCCGCTGTCATGGCTGCATCCGCAAGTTCTGTCAGTCTGCCGATTCCCAGTTCCAAAAGCCCTTGCAGCCAGGCTCCGATCACATTAAATGTCAAATAAAACACCAATATCATGATCACAATAAAACAAGGGATTGCCGTATATTTTCCGGTAAGGATCCGATCGATCTTCTCACTGCGGATCCGTTCTTTGCTTTCCTTCGGCTTTACTACCGTCTGTTCACATAATCTCTCGATAAAATCAAACCGCATGTCCGCGATAGCCGCACTCCGGTCCACACCACGCTCTGTCTCCATCTGGCAGACAATATGCTCCAGCATTTCTTTTTCATTTTCATCCAGCTGCAGCTTCTCCAGAATCAGATGATCTCCTTCAATGGCTTTGTTGGCTGCGAAACGCAGGGGCAGCTTTGCAGTCTCCGCATGATCCTCGATCAGATGCCCCACCGCATGGATGCAGCGGTGTACGGAACCATCATGATCGTTTTTATCGCAGAAATCCTGCCGCAGCGGCCGTTCCTGATATTTTGCGACATGGACTGCATGGCGGATCAGTTCGTCCACACCTTCGTTTTTCGCAGCAGAAATGGGGATTACGGGTACTCCCAGGAATGCCTCCATGGCATTCACATCGATGGAACCGTGATTGCCGGTGACTTCATCCATCATGTTCAGGGCTACGACCATGGGAATGTTCATTTCCAACAACTGCATGGTCAGATACAGATTACGCTCGATATTCGTCGCATCCACGATATTAATGATAGCTCTGGGTTTCTCATACAGGATAAAATTACGGGATACGATCTCTTCACTGCTGTAAGGGGACATGGAATAAATACCGGGCAGGTCTGTCACCAAAGTATCCGGATACCCTTTGATGGAACCGTCCTTACGGTCTACGGTAACTCCGGGGAAATTTCCCACATGCTGATTCGAACCGGTGAGCTGATTGAACAGTGTAGTCTTGCCGCAGTTCTGATTTCCCGCCAGGGCGAACGTTAATGTCGTTCCCTCCGGCAAAGGATTCTCATCTTTTTTCGAATGGTATTTTCCATCCTCACCTAATCCCGGGTGCTCCGCATCCGTCACCCGGTCCAGCCCTTTATGTTCTCTTGTTCTCTTCGATATAGGTGCGATCTCGATCTGATCCGCTTCCGCCAAACGCAACGTTAGTTCATAGCCGTGCACCTGCAATTCCATGGGGTCACCCATCGGAGCCAGCTTTACCACCGTCACCTCCGCTCCCGGGATCATACCCATATCCAGGAAATGCTGTCTGAGTTCTCCGGAACCACCGACGGTTTCGATCACGGCGCTTTTACCGATTTCCAATTCTTTCAGTGTCATAACACTTCTGTATCCTTTCGTATCTCAACATTTTAATGTTCTGTGTTGTAACAGAAGTATTATAGCGCATTTGGTATTGAAAATCAGTATCAATTTGTTTTTTTTATTTCCATATTTTTTTAAAAAATGGAACAAAAATGTAGAAAAAATTGATGAAAGCAGTTACAATTAAAATAGTATCAATAGAAAAGGGAGGGAACTTATGAATATGAAAGAAAATAATAAATATCGTTATACGAATACTTCGGAACGCAATATCAGAATGAACCGGTTCTATATTATCGCTTCTTCGCTTTTGGCGATTGTTTTCCTGTTTTATCTGTGGTTAAAACTGATAAATCACAACATTTCGCCCATTGTTACATACGCAAATACCATTCTGATCGCCGTTTTCTGTGTGGTAAATGTCGTGACACACCTTCGAAATAAGGCGACACGACTATTAAAAGTCTTCGCTACCATCGAGATCGGCATTGAGTATCTGTTGGTTGGTTTACAGACAGATGCAAGTTTCATTCACTATGCGCTGATCGCCATTTTCATATTACAGATTCCTTATTATGAGAAAAAATCTCTGAAGAAAACCGCTTTGGGATTATTCGTGCTCTACCTGATCGTCATGATCGTTCAGGCTGCGAAGGGAATCTACGGTCAGGATGTGAATGCCGTCTGCTCTACCCTGCTGGTATTCCTGATCGGAATTATTATTCTGGAGACCGGTAAGATCACAATACTTTTTAATAATGACGCCATCGGTTCTTCCCGGGAAGAACATAACCATGTAAAAGAAGTACTGGATAATATTCTGGACGTATCCCAGACCGTACATCAGGAGACCACCAAAACCACAGATCTTATGAACCAGCTGGTACAGACGACGGAATCCGTTGCCAACAGCATGCAGGAGATCTCCGATGCCACCAATATGACTGCCACCAGCATCGAAGAGCAGAGTCAGATGACCGGTACGATTCAGAATGCTATCGAGCAGACCAGTCATATCTCCGAGCAGATGGTGCAGATCGCCCAAGATTCTAACGAAAGCATCCGTAAGAACATGGCTGCTATGGAATCCTTAAAACAGCAGTCCGCCATGATCAAGGATACCAACCATTCCGTCACCGACGCCATGGCAAAATTACAGGAAAAGACAAAAGAGGTAGAAACTATCGCCGGAAGCATCATGGCAATCTCCGGTCAAACAAATCTTTTAGCTCTGAACGCTTCCATCGAAAGTGCCCGTGCCGGTGAAGCCGGACGCGGTTTCGCTGTTGTAGCACAGCAGATCCGTCAGCTGGCAGAGCAGACCAAGAGTTTTACCGAAGAGATCACCAAGATTACCAACGATCTGAATACCAATGCCAACATGGTAGTCAACACTATCAACGGTTCCATCGAAGCTACCGAACAGCAGGGCGAAAAGATACTGGCCGCTTCCGAGACTTTCGAACAGCTGAACAAAAATATGGAAGCACTGGCTTCCCAGGTAGAAGAAGTAAATCACCACATTCTGGGATTGTCAGAATCCAATAATAAAATTATGGAAAACATCTCCCATCTGTCCGCTGTAACCGAAGAAGTTACCGCCAATGCCGAGCAGGTACACACCATGAGCCAGAACAACCTGGATTACGCAGAACAAGTAAAAACGGCGGTAGAACATATCCGCTCTACCACCGATGAGATGGAGACGCAGGAGGGTTAGACCTCCTGCGTTTTTGTTTTGCTATTTCAATTTCATTCACAGTATGCTCACTGGTAATCATGAGATAATTACTGCCTATCGTATATTCCCGCTCTATGTATTTCTCCGTTATCGGAAACATATCCTGTATCCCTTGACGTAACTCTAGGCTATATTTGCAATGTGGAAAACCGGAAGCTTAGGCTTTCGGCTTTTTCTGTATGGATGCCGTGGTACTCCGAACTGCTTTCTCCACCTCTTACCAATATCTGTTTCTAATGTCTTCCAGTTCCACAAGTGCGTCATATAAACGTTCTTGCAGTTCTTTTTTGGAAAGGCTATTCACATACTCACTAAGTTCTTTATAATGCAACCGTTCTCTTTCTTTTTCCTCTTGCTCCCATTCCTCTACCTGTCTTAAAAAATCCTTTGCAGCTTTGGGCTCTGCTGTAAACAGCAACGCAATCATATGCTTGCAGATGATGCGCCTGCCTTCCGCAAACGGACAATTACAGGATGATTTTCTGGGATGCATTTTATCTATATGCACTGAATATTTATTTCCTTCGCTTCCGGATACTACTCCGTCATATGTTTCCTCACCGGATTTCTTCCATGAGCACACCATTTTTCTTTCATAATAATCCATGCCGCACCAGACGGAATTACCACTGGCCATTTCTATTAATCCCATTCTTATGTACCTCTCTATTTTCCAAACAAGGATCTGTTGAAATCAGCTTGTGCTAATCACAATTTTTCATCTGCAAATACTTCTCTATCAATTGAGGTTGTATCAACGGATATGTCCACGCCTCCGGCAGTTCCTTCAAAAGCACTATCTTCTCTATCTCGCTATGCAGTTCTGTCGCAAATTCTGTTATCTCCGCATAGCAAAGTAGCCCAAAGGATTCTTCTCCCGTATCATTTACTCTGGTCTTTCCGGTTACAGAATATACACACAGGGGCTTCATATCGAACCTGACAGCACCGGTTTCTTTCTGCAACTCTCTTTTCGCCGTTTCAAGAATGCTTTCACCGGCTTCTCTATGTCCACCCGGAACTTCATAGGTGTCTCTTTCTTTATGCTTGCAAAATACCCATTTTCCATTGCTCTGTGAGACAATCACCGCAAACTTCAACAGGGAATCATCCACTGAGTCATAAAATTTTACTTCCAGCATTTTCTTTCCATGTCCTCTCAATTAAATCTGCTTCGAAACAAAATGCACCGTTTCTTTTCTCTGCTCAAGTATGTAAGGTATCAGTTCCAATGGATATACCTTCGCACCCTTCCTTAATTCCTCCAGTGAAACCCAGCAGAAGTCCAGATCGACTCTCTCATGATCCAGTTCATCATATCCATGAAACACCCCATTCATGGGAATACCATCGTCCAGTAAATGAACATTATAATACAAACAGATCTGATGACAGGGTTTCTTCCCCCACGGAAAATAAATTTCACCTATAGCCAACAGATTGTCTACCTCTATCTTCGCATGAAGTTCTTCTTCAAACTCCCGTTTCAACGTTTCCATGCTGGTCTCCATAGCGGCGACATGCCCGCCGATGATAGCGTAGGCGTCATTTTTCGGACGCTGCAACAGGATTTTTCCCTTATGGATCAATATACCACCGACCCTGTAGGAAAATACAAAATCATCGTTTTTAAATAGAATGTCCATGGAATCTCTCCTTACATCAGATATATTCATCATGTCTTATCTAAATTTTAAAATCAAAAATGTTATTCCCACCGAAATCATCATGATTCCAAATAAAATGGCCAAAGCAATCCCCTTTGCGTTTTTCTCCATAAATCGGATAGGTGTCCCATACTTTTCGTCGATATTTGCATCTCTTCGCTCGTTCCTGATATTCTGCTCCCACTCCAGATCCTTCAGTTTCATATATTCGTCATAATGGCGTTTTTCCAGACGATCTTCCTCTTCCCGTAGCAATAATTCCAGGTTTTCTTTATAAGAAGCCCCACAATTACTGCACCCCTTTTCATCCGTGCTTTTTCCCCTTATCTTGTTAGCGCAGTATTCGCAGGTAAATTCATAATCACTTGCGGGTTTATAAACCGGAGACTCTCCGATTTCAAAGTTGTAATATTTGTGGCGTATCAACTTATATTTTTGAATTGCCTGCATCGTATTGCTTATATATTCCATTTCCTGTGCTATGGCTTTCTCCTGGGATTTCATATACTCTAAATACTTTTGTTGCATGGCCCGTTTCTTTCGCTGATACTCTTTGTTATTTCCGAAATTGCCTCCACAGGTGGGACACTTTTCGTCTCTGGAAGATATCATGGATCCGCAAAATTCACAGGAAAAATCAAAATCCTCCTGAAAATGATCCTTTTTGTATGAAATATACTTAACCGGTTTCAGATCTTTCCGGGCTCGGGTCGGAAAGAAGAACAGATATATAAGTAATAGAAAGCCAAAAGTGATTGCTATATTAAAAAATACTGTAGAAAACAAACTGAAGAATTCCATGATAATGCTTCATTCCTCTTTCGTATCAGTCATAATATTTTAAATATAATGTAGTTCTAAACATCATACTGCCATATCAAAAATTATCAACTTTATAGTTTTATCTCCAATTCAAGGCAATTCCATTCTTCCCCCATTACAGTATACTTTTCTATTTCATTTTGCGGCACATCTTCAAAGCCTATTGCCTTATAGCAATAATAAGCTGGAGCATTATTTTCAAAAACTCCCAGTGAAACCTTGTCTGCACCAAATATTTCTTTGGCATATTTTAAGCCTAATTTCAACATATTTTTTCCATATCCCCGTCCGCATTTTTCCGGATCAACAATTACAAAGCCAAACCGTAATTCCTCAAAGGATTCCCTCGGTCTTCTCATAGTAAAGAAACCTACTATCTTATTATCATCAATAGCAGTAAATGCCATAAGATTACTTACCGTATTGAACTGCTCCACAGAAATTGGATATTCCCCTAAAACTCCTGCTGTCCATTTATAAAAAGATGTCTCATCCTTTATCCATGACATAATTATTTTCGCATCATTTTTATTATAGGGTCTTAATCTTAACATACTTACCGCACTCTCTCATTCGTTTAAAATTTTATTTATCATATCCTGCTTGCCATTTGTGTACACAGCCCTATCGCCTGCATACTTACTTTCCAGTTCTTCCTTTAACTTCTGATACTGCAAAGCCACGTCACCATTAGCATTAAGATAATCCCTGAAACGAATATAATTTTTCCACTCGGTTCCGTTCCATTTCACAACGTGAATATGGTGTGTCCTGATATCCTTTTCCATATCACCCATACTCTATGGTTTTCTTTGCAATCTGTTGTACTTCCTTATACTCCAATGTGATTTCCCTCTTCTGCACTTATTATTTACCAAAATTCACTAAGTAAATAGCAATAATCAAGATTATAAACTTAACACGCTTATAAGTTTATAACATAAAACCTAGAGGATATTGAAACAATATCCTCTAGGTCTAATATTAATCCTTATTCAAACTCTGCTCCCATTTCATATATCCACCATATTTTTCTACCATTTTTTATTTCTTTTTGCATGAAATTTATATCTTTTATCATCTTGTCTATATGGTTTCAAAACTTTTTAGAACCAGATTAGAACCACAATCATTCAGTAGAACCAGAGTTGATATCCGTTCAAGAATCTAATCTTCCAACATATCCAACAGCATCTGATAATGCCTCTGTCCAATATGTCGACCTGCTCTCTGCAAACCCGAAACACATTCCTTCACCTCATCCGAGGTAAGTTCATGTTCCTCATATACTGCCTGTGGTATAAGCACATTTTCAAATAGCTTTTTCAGCAAATCAAGTCTTTCTATTTTAAGCAATGATATTAATGGTGTTGTATCCGATACAACTATCATACCATTGCCCCCTTTTTCAGTTGGCGGTATGTTTCCAGTTCTGTATCCAGATCATCCATGGTCATATCAAAATAAGAATACCCCAGCTTATCGTAGATGTCGATAAGTTCTGATTTCCTTATCCCCAGAATTTCTGCTGCTCTTCCGTGGGAAATGGTCTGATTTGCTATATAAGGATATAATAAAAGTGCGTTTCTGGTGAGTTCTGTTTCTGTATTTGTATCAGCCAGGTACTTCTTCATTCCTGCCGGTACTCTAATGGTTATAGATTCCGTTGTTACCACGCAATCACATCCTTCCTGTCCCTATCTGTCAAAATCAATTTCAATTTTGTTACTTACACCTATATTATACTCATAAATCCCCTATTCATCAATCATTTTTCTGTTCTGGATAGAGTAAACTAACTGTCAGTTGGAGAGTCGCAGAAGATTCCCTGCTATGGACTTGCTCAGATCGCTTTTCCATAGTCTACTTCTCCTGCATCGTTTTTTGAAATACCTCCCATTTGCTCCCACATTGGTGCTGCTGGAAGCTATCAAGTCTGCACTTGACAAAGCGGAGGTAGAACTGGAATAAACTGGGATGTAGTAGTAAAGAAAGCCTCTCTGCCAAATTAATGGCAGAGAGGCTTTCTTTACTGCGCTAAACAAGACTCATTTATTCCTCTGTCGTAATTTCCACATTCACCAATTTCCAGTCTTTGATGCCTGAAATTTTACCAAATTCTTTTGCCTGAATTTTTATATTTTCCATGGTCACATGAGTTATTGGATGTTCCGGAAAAGCACTAACATCAAATGCTCTGGATATTCCTGCATAATCCGGTTCATTTTCAGATATGACGTTACGAATTATTAGATTCTTCACTTGTGGAATGCCTTTTTCTTCCGGCACAGGAATAGCCAGCCTACGCCAGTGTTCCGGGATTTCGCCTTGATAATCCTTTGGTATTTCACAATAACTGTATGATGGATTCCAGTCTAAACACATGCTGAAAGGATATTTAACATTAACCATTTTCAAATTTTCGACCAGGACATCTTCGATAACTCCCCCTCTGGTTCTAGCAGATTTTAGACGAAATCCACAGTCTGTTCCATGATATTTTAGATTTCTGATGGTGATATTTCTTGCCCCACCTGATGTTTCGCTTCCGATTGTCACTCCACTACCTGTAAGTATTTCACATTCCTGAATTAGTATATTCTGGCAGATTCTGTTCACTCTCAGGCCATCTGCATCACGACCTGATTTTACGCAGATACTGTCATCATTACAGGCAATTTTGCATCTCTCTACAACAACTCCGTCGCAGGAATCGATATCAATCCCATCCGTACTGGGTCCTTCATTGTCATAAATATGCAATTTTTCTACATGAATATTTTTCGAATAGCAAATATGAATATTCCAAAACCCAGACCGACGACTTTCAAAATCAGATAAATTCACATTCTTGCTTTCCATCACAACTAAATTGCGGCTTCTCCGGCAATCATAATCCACGCACCATCTTAATCCCTTTGCTTCGTAAACCTTTCTCATGCCGCCCTTCCGGTCTTCTCCCCAGTACTTATTCCACCAATACGGTCCCTGACCATCAATACAGCCTTTTCCTGTAATTTTTACATCTTCTTGACCATTAACATTTAAAATGCCAACAGTCCACTCCATTTCAACGCCTGCTACTCTTGTGTGCATAATGGGATACTGACTCTCATCTGTTGTCCCCAGCAGAATTGCCCCCTCTTCCATTCGAAATTCCATATGGCTTTTTAAGAACAGTGAACTGGTTAAGTATATGCCTTTCGATAGCACAACAATTGTTTTTGCACCGCGTTCTGCCGCTATCCCAGCCTCATCAATGGCTGCTTGAATTGCTTTTGTATCAAGAGTAATGCCATCTCCCAGAGCACCAAACTGCCTTGGATTAAAAATTCGTTCCATTCTTATTCCTCCTGTTGTGACTCTTTCATTTTTTCCACTTCAATCGCTGCCAACATAACAATCCCTGTTCCATGGGTATCATTCACATTCCATCCTAAATCATTTGCATAATATTCCTTACTAAAGGAATAACCTGATCCGCGGCATACACCATAAATATTACCTTTCCAGTCAACAGCAATTTTACAAAGTGCCCGCCATCCAAGTAATGCTGCTTTTGCATAATCATCACGATTCTTCAGCCATCCATACCTGACGCCTCTGGCAAATCCATAAATAAACATAGCCGTGCAGGAAGTTTCCTGAAAAGAATGAGGAAATGTCAAAACCTGATGCCACATTCCTTCTTTTCCCTGAAGTTTTAAATAACCTCCACAAAGTGTCTGGAAAATCTCAAGAATTTCTTCTCTTTCAGGATCATTATCCGGCATAACCGCCAAAAGTTCTGTAAGGGAAAATAACACCCATCCATTGCCTCTCCCCCAGGGAACCTTTGTCTGAACATGATAATGCGTATCATAAATATGGGACAAAATTTCTAAATCCGGCATAAAAAGATAACCAAAAATCTGTTTTATCTGTCTTACAGCATCTCTCAGATAGAATATATCCCCACTCAGTTCATAATATCGGCATAAAAACGGAATACTCATGTATAAATCATCAGCCCAAATAGTTTCATTCATAATGGGCAGATAAGAATGATTTCTATAAAATGTACCATCGGGCAGTCTCTGTTGCTTATTTCTCATATAATCAGCAACCATGTCTCCAACTTTTCTTCCTTCCGGAATTACATGATCCTTCATCACTTCAAGAAGCGTCGAAGCAATAGAACCGCAGTCATCCAGACTGTCTATCGTAGTCAGCTGATTATGAAAAGGAGCTGCCCCGTAAAAAGCTTTATCCCAAATACAATAATCGTAAAAATCAGTGCATTTTTTCATGTGACCTTCTACATAATCCTGAATTGCCTGATTATTCAAAAGACGTCCACACTGGATCATTCCATACAGTGTAACACCAAGTGGATAGTTCCACTCCCCATACAACACGCCTTCATTGAATGGACGAAGATACATATCCGGCATATCGGCTCTCCAAAAAGAAGCCCCTCCATCTATTTCAAACGGTTTCTGAAAAGACATCATATCTTTCATATTCAAAACCTGATTTTCTGTAAATGGTCCTGCATAAAGCCACGGCTCTTTTCTACCATCTGCCAACAGAACCGGACTTTCCAATTCCAACAAACTGCCTTCACATTGCACATGCAGAGTGACAGTTTTACCTTCATATGCCAGAGTATGATATCCCCCACTTAATAAATACTCTGCTTTCCATTCTCCTTCAACGGAATCTGTTTCTTTTCCGTCTATCCATAATTTTCCTTTCCCTTCTGATTTTCCAACCAGAGAAACCATTCCGGCAAACGGACAAAAAAATCTTGAGGCACTTACCATTTTTCTATGGTCATCCTTCTCCATATTGAAAAGGCGTTCCGCCACAGTTTTTTGTTTTTCTCCCTGTTCCCAGGATACTTCCGGATACCAATGAATTCCTGTCTCTTCTTCTCCCTCACCAATAACCGGAACCCTTTCAATTGGTCGTTCAAATGCCTTGCTGTACACGAATCCACTCATTCCCTTATGTTCTCTATCCGGACTAAAAAACTGAATTCTTCTTCCTTTATAGGAACTGCTTCCGATATGGAAGCCACATCCCAAGGGAGTAGAAACACTTTGAAAGAAAAGGCTGTTTTCTCCTTCTTTCAGATTCAGACTGATATTGGAAATCTGATCTGCAAATCGTTCCTGCGTATGATTCGTACGATACGACAGCACTCCATTCACCCAAATACTCACAGGACCAAAAGCACTGAAGCGGAAATTAAACGGTCCGGCCTGAGGTACAGAAAGCTTTGCCCATGCATACACATACTGCTCGGGAACAAGCTCCGGCATTTTTTTGTGCAATGCTATCTCATCCATGTAATCTTCTGATATATGGAAATTCCTGCTGCTTCTCAAATAATATTTTACAGGAATTGGAGGATTATCCGCTATAAAGCGATTTGCAATTATCTGCAGAACCTGTTTTACACCGTTGCCAATTCTTACTCCAATTCCATTATCTTGCGGAAAATAATCATTCATAATTGTCTCCTATCTTCTATGGTTCAATGTTTACCAGCTTCTGACTATCATAATCAAAATACGTCCCATCCAGCATATTAGCCAGTGTATTTGTAACTGCTATTGTAATAATGTTTTCATCTTTCTGTAAAACATCCCGAGGACACTGCCAAACATATGGCGTATATGCTTTTACGCCAAGGCTTACTCCATTGATTCTGGTCTCAATACAGTCATAGGTTGGAACCTGAAATCCCAGTTTTATATCAAAACAGTTGACCTGCTGCTCTGTCACGGGTATCTCCAGCTTCATGCATGTCTCATATTCCATCGTACCGCTGTAATACGGAAATCCCTTACACCAATGTCTGTCTGGGCATCCTGTTTCTGGCTGTTTCGTCAGTAATGGTATTCCAGCTGTTTCGGTTACGCCGAAGGAACCCCACAGATACAATGGATCCCTTAATCCATCTTCATCCTTTTCAATATTCATCTGAATCTCAATGGAATTTTTACCTTCCTTCACCATGCTGTATATATTCAAGGCCTGATTATTTTTATCATTTACAAAAACATCGTACCAGTCCTTTTGATCTGCTTTTTTCCCGTTAATGAATAGCTGATAGGATCCCGCCATCGTTTCTCTATCCATAAAAATACATATATCTTCCGGAACTTCATTCATCTGGAATTCCACCCGATACCAACAAGCCAACGGATACGCTGGTGTAATCTTCTTTGGTGTTCCAAAAGCGCCTGAGAATCTTAACTGCTGTTTTTCCAATAATTTAGTAGAATCACACTGTTCAATAAATGTCTTTACTTCCACATTTTCCCACTCTATCCGGTTCAAAGACATATCAACGTATCCAAACCGGCAGAAATTTTTCCCTAAAGGTTTCATCTTCCATTCTGCATCAAGTGGAATCGTAATTTCAGGTCTTATGGAATTATGACTAATTTTGTTATCAGTGCCATTGTTTGAAATCTGAATCCATTGACTTTCAAAACTGCCAAGTCTGATAACAACAGCATTTTCTTCAACAGGAATATTACAGATTTTTCCTGTCTCCAAATCCAATCTGTAAACATTTTTATCGGCAATTGTCGTACATTTATAATCACATGTAAGTTCAACTGCAATGCGTTCTTTTCCCTGATTTGCCGCAAATACATACCAGTTTCCATTCTCATCATAGCGTACAGATACAATCGTATCTTTAGGATTTCCTGAAATTATGCGACAGTGTATATGCTCGTCAATCTGTTCCCTGCACAACTGAATGAGTTCATCATCTTTCATTTCTGTAAAGAAAAATGCCGATGGCTTTTCAAACAATAGCTTCCATCGCTCCTTCGTTTCTTCGTTATTTTCTCCACCATCAATGGCATAAGTAGGAATTTCTTCTATTCCAATAACAGTTCCCCCCTGAGCCGTAAATTCCTCCAGTTTATTTCTTGCATATGATTCCATACAATGACAAGGAGGCAAAATAACCACAGAATATGCCGCCTTTCCCAAATGAATCTTTCCATCTGAAATCTCCGCATCTTCCAGCATCTCGGCATCCAAATGATCGTAGTCCAGCTGATTGAATAACAATGTTTTACAGATATGAACCCATCTTTCTCTTAGATAATCGCATTTTTTCTGTTCCCTCTCGCTTTCACCCCGGTAGGGAAAACCGTGGAACGGATTTCCAAGTTTTGTCCACAAAGCAGCTACCGGATCCAACACAGCAATCTGAATATCCGCATCTGTATTTGTTACCATTACACCCATTCGGCCTACATAATCCGCAAGCTTTCGATAATATTTCCAGTAAGGATTCTGTAGAAACTGTGAAGGTGGTGCGTCGTGTTTTGTAATATCCTGAATGGTATAATAGAATGCATGAAAATTGTAAAGGTTAATCCCGCTGCTTCCCAATCGGTCAATCATCCACTTCGCATCCTGAAGAGTCATTGTCCAACCAACACTGTGAAAGCTCTCAATCATCGCATACTTTTTCCCCAGTTGTCTTGCCAGAGAGCTGACTGCCTTGGCATTACTCCTATAATTATGAATATATTCATCATAAATCCATTCCAGAGGTTTACCCAATTTCTCATGGGCCGTATCCCCCCCTACGATATCACTGTAACGTTGTGTACTGTGTCGCATGGAAGGCACTTCCGTAGCATATTGTAAATGATGCTCCCGACACCAGTCAGAAACCTGTTTATGATAGCTCGTCCGGAAAAGAATATGAGCTGTTTCATACAAGTCATATCTGACTTTCATGGCATTCTCAAACGAATCATCGTGCAGCGCCGGCATACAATCAAGAAGAGAATATCCGTTACGTTTTTCAAATTCTTCCGGGAGAAGCTTTGACCAAGGAATGGGGCTCAAAAGTCCAACTTCATCAGAGAACATTCCATGAACAGTAATACCAAACTGGTCTCCTACCGCTTTCTCGTAGCGTTCATGTGTTGTTTCTAAGAATGTACGCACTGCCTCCTTATTGCATGGATCAAAAAATCCTCCATAGTACTTAAAATCACCCATGGCCATTTCCATATAGAGTTCTATTCGCCATGTTCTCTCTGCGAGTTCCGGCAGAACAGTTTTCAGTATTTTGGATGGACCATACGAAAAAAATCGCTTATTATTGTATTTAGTAAGGCCTGTCTGCTGATAGATTTTTTCTTGCTGCAGATTTCCAATACAATCCTTTAAATCAACCGCTTCATCCCAGCAGGTATTCCCTCCTTTATCAACCGGATAAGCTTTTGCAAACAGGACACGACTCCAGCCTAAATTTACTTCAACCTCCCCTCCTCTCGATTTTTCTACTTTTTTATGCACTAATATCATATGTTCTGCTTCCGGATGCTCTAACAACACCTCTCCGCCACTCATACCGCTCGGATATGGATACTCATCATATAACCATGCTTCGAGACCATATCTTCTCGCCTCTGCGCACGCATACTCTACCATTTCGAACCATTCCTTCGAAAGATATGGAATCGTCATTCCCTGTCTGGCACAGATAAACATCCCCCCAAGTCCCTTATCTGCCATCTCCTTAATCTGATGACTTATTTCTTCTTTCGTAATATCTCCATTCCAAAACCAGAATGGCTTAATCCGGTACTCTACCGGCGGATTTTGAAATTCTTCTTTAAATATCATGTAACCGTCTCCTAAAATCAGAAAATGCAGGAACTGCACCGGACCTGCGCCCATTCTGCATCTCCTGCACTTTCTTTCTAAGTCTCTATTATTTTATTTTGCATAAACTGCATTTACTTCTTCAATAACCTTGTCTCCGCCACTCTTAGACCATAAATCCCACTGAGCCTTCAACTGTTCTTCATCAATCTGTCCTACAATAAACTGAATTCTTGCATCTTCAATGATTTTATCAAGCGCAACACCGTTTTTAGTATATTCTTCTGAATCACCCAAAATACCGGCAGTTGGATCAGATACTGCATACTGCTCATTGTTCTTAATTGTTTCCTGCTGCTTGTAATATATTTCCGTTTCATTTAAGGTCACATATGGATCTGTATTCGGAGCATACTCTGTATAAGAAACCAGCTGGTTCAATGCCTGATATTCCTGATTTAAGGTTGCATCATGGCTTCTTGTAAGTTTTCCGTCAGCTTCAAGTTTAAAATGCTTATCCTGCAAACCATAGTTTGCAAGAGTCATCATCTCCTCATCATTCATTTTGTCCAAGAAATCAAGACATTTACGTACATCATCCTCAGTCTTTGCTGCCTTTGTAATTACGAAAAATCCCTGACATCCCAGTGTAGCCATTGTTCTCGGCTCCGCATTTTCATCTGCTTTAACTGCTCCCACGAAATCCATCTCAGGACCTACAATTCCCTGATTTTCAAAGTAATCTGCTACACGACGTCCATCATCTATGGCATCTACAATCATTCCGGCTTTCTGCGTTTTCAAATCATCTGCCTTAGTTGCCGCATCTCTTGTGGGGAAATCTTTCTTGATCAGGCCTTCCTCGCATAATTTGCGCAGCCACTTTAAACATTCCAGATATTCCTCTGTCTGATGATCCGGTACTAATTTACCATCAACTTCGCCCCAGCCATTTGGAGCTCCAAACCATGTTTGAATGATATCTAACGGCACAGTATCCTTTGTAAGTGTAAGACCATATGTGTCATCCTGTCCGTTTCCATCCGGGTCACCATAAGTAAATGCATAAAGCATATTATAAATGTCTTCTACAGTTTCCGGTTTTTCCAAGCCCAACTTGTCTGCCCAGTCTTTTCTGTAAGTCATACCGTACCGTCCCAATGCACGTCCACGATAAATTCCATAAAGTTTTCCATCAATACGGATATTATCATTTACTACCGCCTTGGAATTTTTCAAATGAGGAAACTCCTGCAGCAATTCTTCTATATCCCACAATGCACCGGCTTTTGCTGCATTGATGATAGCAGGAGACTTTGTTTCTGTTGCAATAATCTGGGGCATATCCTCTCCACCACCAGCTAATATCAGGTTCAGCTTATCATTATAGTTATCCTTCGGTGTCCACATAACATCAAGATTCACACCTGTATAATCTTCCACTTTTTCTATAATCTCAGCACCTGTTTCACCCTTCATTGGATTGCCGGAATAATCATAGGTCATAACCTTTAAGTTGTACCTTCCGTTTGCATCAGTAGACGCCTGATTTTCACTTCCACCGCATCCCGTCAAACAGCCTGCAGCTGTTATTACCGCAAGTCCCATCGCAATGCTACGTTTCATTGTTCTTTTTTTCATGATAGATAACCTCCTAAATAATGTTGTTTGAATTCTATTTATTAGCCTTTTACTGCTCCAACCATAACACCCTGTTCAAAATATTTCTGAACAAACGGATATACACATAGAATCGGAATCGTTGCAACTACGGTCGCTGCCATTTTTACCACCTGCTCCGGCGGCGTACCACCCACTCCAAAGTCAACCGCACTACCATCTGCACTTGCTCCCTGCGCCAGTAAAACAATCTGTCGCAAAATGATCTGAACCGGGAATTTCTCAGTTGAATTTAAGTAAATCAGTGAGTTAAAGAAATCATTCCAGTGGGATACCGCATAAAACAATCCTACTGAAGCAAGTGCCGGTTTGGACAATGGAAGAATAATTTTTGCAAAAATCCCAACATCAGAACATCCATCTATTCTGGCAGCTTCTTCTAATTCATGAGGAAGTTCCTGAAAGAAGTTTTTCACAATAATCAAGTTAAATGCATTAACAGCACCCGGAAGCATTAATGCCCAATAACTATCTAATAGTCCCAATCCCTTTACCACCAGATAATTTGGAATCATACCTCCTGAAAACAGCATGGTAACTATAATTACATTTAGCACCACATTTCTTCCCTTCAAATTGCTTTTTGACAGTGGATATGCAAGAGTAGTGGTAAATGCCATATTGACGACTGTACCCGCTATCATGATAAAAAATGAATTAGCCAATCCTCTGAAGATACTTCCGTCTGCTATAATGTATTTGTAGGCATTTAAGGAGAACGTATGCGGAATGATGAAGAATGCTCGCTCTACCAACTCTTTTTCTGTCGCAAAGGAACCGGCTACTATATAGAGAAAAGGTACAATTGTGAGTATACCAGCCATAATGCAAATCAAATACACAACAGCCATTCCGACTCGTTCCACTGGATTCAATTTGATTCCCCTATGTTTCTTTTTTGCTGCAATTGTTAACATCTGTCGCTCCTTCCTTCCATTAGTATAAGCCTGTTTCGCCACATTTTTTACAAATCCAGTTTGTCGTCAAAACCATAACCGTCGCAACTACGGATTTAAACATTCCCACTGCCGTACTGTAAGAAAATGCGCCTTGCGTAATACCTAGTGTATACACATATGTATCAAATACTTCTGCCACCGAAGAATTCAGAGAGTTTTTCATCAAGAAAATCTGCTCAAATCCTGTATTCAGCAAAGTTCCTACCTTCATAATCAACATAATAATGATAGTACTTTTGATTGCCGGAAGTGTAACATGCCAAACCTGTCTTAGTTTGCCTGCACCATCTACCTGAGCCGCCTCATATAATTGAGTGTCTACACCGGCTAAAGCAGCCAGGAAAATAATCATTCCCCATCCTGTTTCTTTCCATATGTTTTGAATTACAATAATCCATCGGAAATATTTAGGATCAGACAGAAATTCCAGTTTATTCCCCGTCAATGAATATATAATCTGATTAATTACACCTGAATCTGTATTTAACAGTGTAAACGTAATACTTGCCACTATAACCATAGAAATGAAATGTGGAATATATATCATCGTCTGAATTGATTTCTTCATGAACTTATTCTTAATTTCATTCAAGAGCAATGCCAGAATAATCGGCATGGGAAAAAAGAAAACCAAGTTCAATATAGAAATCGAAAAGGTATTTACAAGAAGCATCTTAAAGTCAGGATTCATAAAAAATGTTTTAAAATGTTCAAGTCCTACCCATTCACTTCCCAAGATTCCCAAATAGGGGCTGTAATTTTGGAAAGATATAACCAACCCCGCCATTGGTACATATTTGAAAATCACAAAATAAATGATTCCAGGAAGCATCAACAGATACATCCATTTGTGCCGTTTCATATAGCTTAGCAGTGTTTCTTTCTTTCCATAAGAAACTGCTCCAGCACCGGCCGTTTTTACTCTCGCCATAAGCCAACCTCCCTTTTCTTAATATGGGTTCCTTTTCACTTTATCCTCCGGAAACTCCATGCATTGCTTTGTTTGCTTATGGCTTTATCTTACTGATTATATTCAAAATTTCAACAATCATTATATTTACACAATTATAGACATTTATTACAAACGCAATTTGTGTATATTGTACAATTACATATCAAAACGAACCGTTATTCACAAAAAATAATCAGATTATTGCATGATCTATGCTCATAACTACACATTTTGATTATTCTTATTGTTCTTATAATAGACAAAATGCTCTCTGCTTTGCGAAACAATTATCCCTTATTAATCCTTGCAAAAAAGAAGATAGATTCGCATTGCATGAATCCATCTTCTTGATGTTTTATTTATACTGTTTCCGATATTGTCCAGGAGTAATATCCATATGTTTTTTAAATAAGCGGATAAAGTTCTGCGCATTACTGTAGCTTAATCGTTCCGCAATTTCTGCAACAGAGAGATCCGTTTCTACCAACATCCTTTTTGCCATCTCCAGCTTTTGTCCTGCAACATAATCGGTAAATGTCATATCCTTGGTATTCTTCATAACACGCCAGATATAACTCGGATGACATCCAACCTTTTCAGCGCACTCACTTAAAGTCAGATCTCCACCATTCTTTTCTACCAGTTCTGTAATCTTATCCATGACCATTTCAGAACTGCTTTTTCTAAATTGGTTCATTCGATTAATTACCGGAACAATTACCTTTGTTTCGTAAAACATTTTGATACTTCGAGAATCATACAGCTGATTAAACTGTAAAAACAGATCTTCGTCCCCTTCCGGAAATAAATCATAAATCGGAATTCCCGCATCTGCAGGGACAGATAAAATTGCCAATAAAAATCGATGGAAATAGTAATGCTGCTCATACAACACAACACCGGACTTATTGACCTCTTTCATGAATTCATTGGTAATGGCAAAGGCACGCTTTTGGTCGCCGGAATCGATTGCCTCTTTGATCGCAGCATCTAATACCAGATTGTAATCACTTCCACCTGGGCTATGTCCAATCAAATCCCCATAATACGTGACGGAACTATCCTCCATAGATATACCTTCTATATTTTCATCACGATTTGAGTATTCATTTATCTTCAATGCCTCCAGACTTTCATTATATGCTCGACGAAAACCAGTTTCCTGTTCAAAGATACGGCTAACACCCATATCAATATACCCACCACAAATCTCTGCAATAAAACTTGAAAGACTGTTTCTGAGAGCAACTAATTTCTGTTCTGTCTCATCTCTGTTTTTCCCATCCACAATCATTACAATAGCTCGCGTGTAGATAAACGGCGGAAAAAGGAGCATCTTTTTTATTTCTTCCGGAAGATGATTCAATAATTCCAGATTCAGGGCATCTATTCCTGTCTGATCACGGTCTGTTTCGTACAGTGGACAAAATATCACCGATGTAACGCAAAGACATGAATCAAATTTCATTTGAAGTCTCTCTTTTATCCTTGTTATTTCTTCCTCTTTTATCCGTCCACGTACCAGACGTATGGCAAACAGTTCTTTTACCTGATTCTTCTGTCGGTCAATCACATCCTTCAGTTCTTCATTATGGCCAAGAAGAGAATGTATTCCTTCCTGAATCAGATTAAATTCATCCTCATCTTCTTTTTCCTCTTCCGGAATAACAGACTTCACCTGGTTCACTAGATTTTTCACCGGTTTATACACAAAAAAGCTACCAAAACCACTAATAATCCCTGTAACCATGAGGACAATCATAATAATTCCAATCATCGTAAACAATATTTCAAGAAACTGGCTGTCTGCCGCTGCTGAATTATATCCAGCCACATAAACCCAACCGCTAACCGATGCCTTACGCTTTACGATATCATAGACTCCTTCAGATGTATGAATCGTAGTTTCATTCATATTCTCCAAAAATTCCGGATGATTCTTGTAATAAGAATAAACGGCTTCATTTTCAGAATAGACCATCTCTCCATTCTGATCCATAACTAACAAACTACCATTACCCAAGCTATCGTGAAACAGATCTTCCATGGCACTTTGTTTCATATTCACTACTAATACAGCATCTGTATGCGCTGTATTAGTCGGCATTTTAACCACATACATAAGATATTGGTCATCGACATATTGGGAATCAATTGCATTTTCACCTTCATCATTCCCTATATGATTCACCCAGAAAATGCGCTGATATGCATCTGCCAACTCTTCCAGCCACTCATAGTTTGCAACTACATCCATGGAATTAAATCCCTTATTGCTTAGAACCCATTTCTTTTTATAATTAATAAAACTATACCCGTCTGCATAGTTAATGTAAGATTCGCCTCCGCTTATTTCATCAATAAAACTTCGAATCTGAGGATAGGGGATATCATCATACTCCTGATCAATTATCTCCTTCGTAGAACTTCGTCCAGCTATCATAAGAAAATCCTGCCGTACAGCGTCCAACACATTTTCAGTCCTATTCTCCACCTGCAACAACGCTGTCTCATTGGATTGGCGAATACTATCTCTTACCGCTGAAACAGCACTATGATAAGAATAAAAACCAAGAACCAAAAGTGGTACAATGGCAATTGCCATAAAATACAGAAAAATTCTCCGACGATATGTAGGTACTTTTCGCTTTCCAATCATCGAACCGCTCCTTAAAAATCATAAATCAACCTCTAATCACACAAAAGTATATCATGACAACGTAATTTTGGACAGCGTTCTTTTCATGTTTTTTACGGGAGTTTGACAGTTGTTGAATAATGAAAAAATAACTCACAGGTATTTATTTACGGGTATCACAAATAACTCTAATATTACTATTTCTGTTTGGTTACTTTTGTTTCCACAAGAGTTCCATTTGGATATTGCGTTGCGCTATATTTAGAATTTCCATTATCCGTTTGTACTTTAACTACTCGTCGGTTAGAATCAGTAATACGTGCTTCTAATCTGTCTCCCGGTTTATTTAAAATTCCCAGTTTGCTAACAATCTCTGAATTATCCATTTTCCCAAATATACTTAATAAATTTTTCATTTGCCCTTCCTATTCTGCCAAGCCTAAATCTATTGATTTTACTGGCTTTGACGATATTTAGTGTCTGCTGATCAAACCGTTTCCGGTTCAAAATCAGCAGACACTACGTACCTATTTAAAACAATTATACTCACCAGAACGTGAAGAAGTATTAAGAAATAATGCTGGACGTATAAGTTTTTCAGAACCATTTTTTTAAATCCTATATAAGAATGCTAAACGCTCAACAATCATAAACAGGTATCAAAAAGGTATCACACCACACACAAAGAGCCGGAAAGTCCGCTGTTTAAGCGGATTCCCGGCTCTTTGTGTGTTAAATGGCAAATCCCTTCATCTTCAAAAAGGCAAACTTCTTTATCCTGGCTAACATGATGAAGGTCTTTCCCCTTTACCACCAAAAGCCATACGACAGAGTCTCTATAAATGTCTTGGTTATCTATTCATATCTCTTAAGAATATTGATTTTACAAGGTTTTTCCTACATTGAATGAAGAAAAAAATAGACCTTGGAATGTAAGTACGTAATCATCGGTACCTTGTATTTTAATAAATGCCGCCCATTGGGCGGCACATTTTATTTCTTCTCTTTAGTTCGAAATCCTTCCGGTAATTCATCTGACCATGGCAGAAGCCGATTTAGGTCATCCGGTTTTGGAAAAGGACCCATTTTACGAAGCTCGTCTAACACATAGGTAAGATATATATACGGCTTCAGTCCATTCAGCAGGGCAGTTTCAGCGATACTGTAAACAACTGCGCTGGCATCTGTGCCACGGATACTCTTGGCAAACAGCCAATTCCGGCGGCCGACCGCAAAATTTTTGATGGCGCGCTCCGCACTATTATTATCAATGCTCAGATGTCCGTCATCCAGATATCGTCTGAGATAGTTTTCCTGATTCAGCGTATATAAAATGGCATCACCAATAAGGGAAGATCTGTCTGCAGAATCTTCCATCGAATGCAGCCATTCAAACAGGGCATCCACCACTGGACGTGACTGTTTCTGACGTTCCTGATACCGTTCTTCCGCCGTCTTATCTTTGATCAGTTCCTCCACTTTATACAGGATTCCGATCCTCGTCATTGCCTGATATGCAATGGTTTCTTTCAGCTGCTCTTTGGTAAAATCTTTTTTTAATGCCGTAAGCGCAGCATCAAAACGGCGTCTGGCATGGGTAAAGCATCCTGTTACGGTGATGGAATCGTTCAGTCCATGATACGCCTGATACCCATCGCAGGTCAGATATCCATGAAATGTATCTCCAAGGAAGTTTACCGGGTGATATCCGGCACGCGTTCTCTCATAATCAAAGAGAACCATCTGTGGGGCTTCACTGTAACGGTCTGTCAGGTATACCCACATCCAGTTTTGAGATGATCCTTTCTGATCCGGTTCATCAATCACCTGGATCCTGGTTTCATCGCAATGGATGTATCTGCTCTTTAGGAATTCTTCCTTCATCTGACCATAAAGCAGTCCCAGATACCGGTCTGCACAGCTGATGATCCAGTTTGCCATTGTTTTTGTCGATAGGTTTAAGTCATACCTTGCGAATTCACGTTCCTGTCTTGCCAGCGGCATACCATTGACATACTTTGCATTCATGATTCCGGCAACCAGTGAAGGAGTAGCAATGCTTCCCTTGATCAGCGGAAACTCTCTTTCCGGCCGGATCATAGCACCACATTTTGGGCAACTGTATACATAGGTCACTTCTTCTTCAACTTCAAAAGTGGATGGAATGAATTTCAGCCGTTTTACAACTTCTTTTGTGACGACTTTATACTTTGTTCCACAGTCCGGACAATAGCGGTCTTCGCCGGTCAGTTTATATTCGATTGTTTCTGTCACTTCGAAATTAGAAAGATCTTCTTCCTTTTTGCCGGTGCGTTTTTTCCGTTTGTGCGATGGAATCACGATTTCCTCTTCAATCTCAGCAGCATCCGTATCTGCATTGGCTTCAGCCTCATTAAACAGATCCATCTGTTCATATCCATCTGCGTATTTTTCACTGGAAGAACCGAAACGTCTTCTCTGTGCGAGAGCAAGACGATCTGAAAGCATTGCATTCATAAATTCCAGTTCTTTCTGCTTGTCTTTCAGAAGCTGTACCTCGGTCTCTTTTTTTCGAACCTGATTCTGCATGATTCTCATAACTTCCATCATGTTTTCGCGGCTCATGTTATTCAGCTGTTCTTCTGTAAAAAACGGATCCATCCGGTAATCTCCAAACTCTTATATGATAATTCCAGTATAGCATAGAAAGTCCGGCTGTTCGAGAAAAATCAACGTTTTACTGTGTAGGAATATATACCGATATCCACGAGTATTTCGTGCTTTTTGCGAATTGACAAATCCGTTCTTTATACAACAATCTTTGGATGTCTTTCTTCAAAAGCTCCCTTCGGAGTAAGTGAAAGACCATCACAAAGCCAATGCATTTCTTTCAGGGTTACTTTCTGTAATTCATCCGGAGTATCCGGCCAGTGAAAGGAATCCCTGTCAAGCCTCTTCATCAGAATCCAGAAACCGGATCCGTCCCATTGCAGAATCTTAATAGAAGTCCGCCTGCGGTTGCAGAACGCAAACATGCAGCGCGAATAGGGATCGAGTTTGAATTTCAGCTTGATAATTGCAGCAAGTCCGTGATAGCTTTTTCTTAAATCGGTAGCTCCACAGGCAAGGTAAACGGTTGTGCCACCTGCCAGATCAAGCATGGTCTTTTAATCCCTGAATCAGAACACGAAAAAGCTCTGAAGGGCACTCTGGCATCACTTCAATCCGAATGCTGTTAGTGATAAAAATACGGACTGGAGACAGACTGGTGTTCAAAGTCTCATTCGTCGAAATTTCTTTTTCTGTTGGCATTTTTGCAAAAATCATATCTGTATCCGATTGTTCGTCCAATGTTTTCAGCTTGCACATCCAGTAACTCATTGTAGAGACTGGAACGTGATGTTCCTGACACCATGTTTTGCAAGTCTGCCCACTGGATTGGAATGCGCGGATTCTTTCAGACCACAGCGTGATTTTTTCATCTGTTTTCATAGTGATACAGTTTCCTTCCTTTGTTATGAAAAGAGTGTATCAGAAAAATATAGTTGCGGACAGATACGGATGATTACGTACTTACTTTACATCGGTGCCGTCTTTGATACTGATATCATTATTCTTCAGATAATCACGCATCATTTCTCGCATTGCTGCTTTTTGTGGGCTGTCTTTTCTTCTTGCCATAAAAATAACCTCCAAACTGAGTAATTTTATCTTACATCAGTTTGGAGGTTTACACAAACTTTGGGATACTCCCGCGGGTTCCAAGACTTGTGGCTTTTATTCAAACTCGCAGAGTCTGGTTTGATTCAGGTTATTTAAATATGGCTATCTATACTGTTTTGTATTGATAACCCATGTCTTTTCCACACATTATTTTTCGTTTAACATATTTTTAGTACCAATCCAGTACCATTGCATTTTTTCATTATTGTGTGTAGTTTTGGTGGCTTGCAGGTTCGTTTACTATTCGCAAAATAATTTTCTGCTGGCTTGCTTGTCCACCTATGAAAATTATAATCTCCAGTCGATATTCCTGCAAGAAGAAGTTTTGTGGTACTAATGGTTAGTACCACGATTGTTTTCTATGTACTGAGCGAAATCAATTACCTTTGCTGGCTTTCTCTTAGTAGCAATCCCTAGTCGTTCCATGTCTAATTTAAAAAGTTCGTTCGGATATCCATACGCATCAAATCCCTCTGGCTGGCAAATATCTCTGTTCAGATACTCACTAAGTTCCCACTGATACTTTGCTTCTTTCTCCAGCTTCTTACCAAAATACTGTGCATCCATTACCATTCTGTTAATGCCACCAACCGATTTCCTACCATGAGTTTTGGTTATAGTTGTATCGCCTGACATTTTAAAATACTGCTCTATCTGCTCCTCGGAATATCCCATTTCCTGCATCATGCCATGAATTACACGGATAATATACATTGCATAGTAATTCCAGTTTCTTGGTTCAATATCTGTCATTGCTATTGTATAACGATTACTGGCATTTACAATAAACAAGACATTTCTTCCTTTTATTTTCGTCAAATGTGTGTCCCAGCAGAACACAAGTGAAGCACCTTTGCTTTCTTCAATCTTTGTTGTTTTTAGTCGGTCTTGAACTGCTTTTGTTGCACCAATCTCCATATGTATCACCTGCTCATCTCAAGTATTCTCTTCACTTCCAACTGTAATTCATCACTAAAGTCTGATAAATCACCATATGCAATTACTTTCAATCTAATAAGACGAACAATATCCCATATCACCTCTGACTTACTCATCTCCATGATAACACCCAGATGACGCTTATCTTCTTTTATCCGTTTTTCAAGTTCCCAGAATTTCTCTGATGCAGGCTTTTTATCATCATTCAGAAAATTTACATACTCTTTAACAAGACCTTCCATATAATTTTCCTGCCAGCCTGATAATCTTTCTCGAAATAATTTCCAATCCTTTTTGCTTATGTCCATGATTTTGAACCTCCTCAGTCTCATGTTAGTCTCAACAAACAACTTCAAAAATGAGACTGACCTGAGACTACAACTTTATAATTCACCTGCAACTACCGATTTTATCGCATTTTGCTATATCATAGAGTCTCACTCAGTCTCAAATCTAGTGAGACTTCGTTGAGACTAACTTCGGAATATTCTTGAGTAAAAGTTTGGGTGTCACATTGAGTGCCATATTTACTGTCATTTACTTACCTAATTTTCCATCTTCCACCATTATCTGGACCTTTTCGTTCTATGATACCTTTATCCTTTAATTCTGATATATATCTAGCAATTGTTCTATCTGTGACATCTAATGCTATTCTTAATTCATCAATAGAAATATTCGGGTTTTCCGAAATCATTTTCAGAATCTCATATGCTTTAGCAAGCTTCTTCTTAGAATACTCTGGCATTAACTTCTTAATTTTTTCTTCCGAAATTTCTATGACATTTTCTATGACATTTTCTATGACATTTTCATTCACCTGTGTTGCATAATTAGTGCCATAATTCAGATTATACAAAGTCAATGTAAAATCATCATTATCTGCATCAAAGACAGGCATCTTGGACTCATCAAATTCAACCTGTCCCTCGTAGTCTGCCAATATTTTCTTAAATCCACTACCTCTACGCTCCATGTACTTCAAGCGGCTGAATATATCAGCTAATATCGGATTTCTTCGCTTTGATGGAATTTTTAATAAATCTTTTCCCTCAAGAGATATTCCACTTACCATTCCACCGGGTGAATATATTTCGATTCTGTCATCGAACATATCTATATGAACTTCACTGCCTATCTCCATATAGTTTCTATGAATTAATGCATTTACCACACCTTCAAGCACTGCCCGATCCGGATAATCCGGCATTTCAATTCTGCCGTCCCCAACCTTACGCCATGCCTTCTTAGAGTTATTTCTTACAAAATCTGTTCCATCTTGTAATAATGTGACAAGACTGCCAGTATATTCCTTATCATCAAGTGCATCTACAATTCCAGATGCCTTCGTAAGTCCATTCCATCTTGTACAAAATAATCTGGAATGACGAACCGGAGATTCATCTGCCAGAAGTGCTCCTGCATTCGTCAGATTGCCTTTCTCATCAATCAAACCAAAAGATTCATAATCTGTATCTTCAAATGCATTTCCTGTTCTTTGCTTATATACCGATTTTAATTTTGTGAAAGACATATTGCTAAAATCATATCTTGACTTCAGACTATCATAACTTTCACCACTTCCACGAAGTACCAACTCTCTTAACTGTGAAGGTGTTGCTGGAACACTTTCATTTCCAATACGCATAAACGCAATAAGTTGTCCATCGCCTTCATAATAGTATGGTGTCTGCTGCCCTTTCATAACTTCTACAATAACAAACGTCTTGTCTTTATCTTTTTCAAATGAAAGCTCAAACTCTGGTATTGGATTAAGATGTGTTTTAATTATCTCACTAATTTTCTCTGCATCTCCTTCAGCATCCGAAAGACCAACCAACGCATCATCGTTTGCCACACCAAATACCAGCCTACCACCATAACAATTTGCAAATGCACTAATGCTCTTGCACCAGCTTTTAAGTTTCTTTGTCTCAAGCGCAACCTTTTTATCGTAATCTGTGGCTTCGCCGCTTAGCTGCTTTATGTCCATAAATTCACTTCCTTTTATTAATTCTCATAATCTTCTGGGGCCTTGCCATCATTATTTCTAAATGTAATCTCCAGCAATTCACCTGCTATCCCTTTACTCCTTACTCTCATAATACTATCATCAACCTTATCTTTCGCCAGCAGATTAATATTTCCATACCAGACTACTTCCTGATCAATAACAGCAAATCGATCACAATATTCTTCTACTGTTCTAATATAAAACCCAGCTCTACGCATATCTTCATGTAACTGCATCCAGTATGCAGCATCACCAAATCCATAGGAATCTGGAGTCCACGTGACTATTGTGACCTGAACTCCTGACATCTGTTTTTCCTTTAGCATATTGATTAACTCATAAACTTTTGATCCGCTGATTACGGGGCTGGAAATAATTATATTCTTATTAGAATCAAGCAAATCTTTATGATAATTTTCACTATAATTATTTCCATCATATATTGCATTAACCGTCTGTTTAACAGTTTGCAAACCATCGCCAAACTCATATCCGATCTGTTTATATGCTTTCAGCCGCTTCATATACATATTATTAAACATTGGAATATGATTATCCACATAATCATATATTATCACATTTTCTTTACCTGCATAATCACGATTCAGTCTTCCTGCATACTGTTCCACTACACCGCGAAATGATACAGGTGTTGCCATAAAAAGTGTATCCAGTCTTGGAAAATCAAAACCTTCTCCTACAAGAGAACCTGTAGCTATCAGTATAAGTGATTCATTCTTATCAACCTGATGCATCTGCTCAAGAATCTTCCTGTGTTCTTTCTTAGAGTTGTTACCCGTCATAAGAAATACATGATCTGCATAGTTTTTTAACCGCTCATAGAATTTTTCAGAATGATCCTTGTATCGTGACAAAACAACCGGTGTACGGCCTGCTGCTACGCAATTCTTCACATCCTCAATAATCTGTTCATCCCTGACATCATTATTATGAATAATCTCATATGCTTCATTTGGATGCATCTTATCGGTAATTACACCTCTCGGCGGTACAGTCCGGGTAAAACGTGGGTACACAAGATGCTGTATTCCCTGCTCCTTTGCTTTTTCCTTGGCCGTATAGCTATATCTTATAGGTCCGATAAGCATATAGTTGATTTTTTCCAGTCCATCTCCTCTTTTGGGAGTTGCTGTCACACCATATACATACTTTGCTTTCACTTCTTTTAAAACATTGGCTATTGTTTCTGAAGCAGAATGATGACACTCATCAATCAACACGAGTCCATATTCATTCATCATCTTATGATACTTACCCTTTTTACACAATGAACCTGCCATTGCAATGTCTATGATTCCTGTCATTGAATCATGTGCTCCCTGTAATGTTCCAATCAGGCTTTTTCTTTTCCTTACTCTTCCTGTCTTAGTCTCATAAGTTGGAAGTCCTTCATTGATATTTAAGAATTTTTCCAATGCCTCTTTCCACTGCTCTATAAGTGCAGAAGATTCAAGAATAATCAATGTATTTATTTTCTTTTGTGCAATTATTGCACTACTGACCACTGTTTTACCAAATGCTGTTGCTGCATGAAGTATTCCATTATCATACCTGATCAGTTCTTTTAATGCCTTATCCTGTTCGGGACGCAATTCACCTTTAAAATCCACATTAATTTTTCTGCCCTGCTGGCGCTCATCTTCCATTTCGTAATCAATATCTGCCTGTTTTATGTTTTCCCAAAGTTCGTCCTGCAGTCCCCGTGGTATCTGTATATATCCGCTCAGATGATCTTTCCCAAGATAAATCCATCTTGCTGTATCATAATTTGATGTTCCTATTGCCTGATTCTTATAGAAAACCGGATTACTGATTGCTGCCATTCTCCGGATTCTATTCTGCATAGCAGCTTTTAAATTCGTATTGTCTACATATATTCCATTCGACAAGACAATATGTAATTTTCCTTCTACATCATTTTTATTAAAATGCTGCATTCTGTTCCATGGTTTTTCCCTGTCACTTTCAGCAGCATTTGCTGCAATATTATCAATAGTATTTGACCATTCTTTTATTTTCTCTTCCAAAAATCCCTGTGATAATCTTGGTTTGTTAAATAAAGTTTCCCATTGATTAGGATATGCATTCCAATTACCATCAATAAATGCACTGTTCCCATCTTGCAAAGCTTTTCCCTGCAATGGCAATGCAATCAGATTGCCAACAGCACTATCCTCCGGTAATGAATCCTGTGCAGGCAACATTCTATCATAGTATTTAAAAGATTTTAAATTAATCTGTTCCGCACCCTTGTCCAGCAGAGCAAATCCAAACTTTCTTACAAATGAAGCAGCTATCGGCTTATCAAAGAATATCCATACATGTGCACCTCTGCCCGATCTTGAGCGTTCTACTAACGGCTCTATTCCGTTTAATACACAAATTTCTCTCATTGACTCAACTTCTTCCACCCATGTATCATCAGAATTTGCAAAGTCTTTCTCTTCTGCACCCTTATCATGATTATCAAAGTCAAATACCATGAATCTGCATGTCCCATTACTAAGAAGAGGATAGACGCCTATTACGTCCGATGCATTATATGCATTTCCCTGCAAATGATTTAATATATCTTTCTTCGTTATTGTTTTATAAGAACGGTTCTTGCAGTCCTTACAGTTAATCCCATCCTTTATCTTCTTATGACACACATTTGTCCAGAAATTATTACACTGTGGATAGTATGCAGCCTTTCCTGTTTCTTTATTAACACTACGCTTTGCATAGACATCCTGTCTTCCCCAGAACATACTAAAAAACTGATTTGCCATATTTTCTGTTATTGCCTGTGGATGAATGATTCTTTTACCCTGTTCTGGATCAAAAGCTTCTTTACTACCACTTTGTCTTAATTTTGATAATTCCTTATGGTATGACAATCCTGCTTTGTCCAATATATTTTTCAATATCTGATTTTCCAGCTGCAGGTCATTCAACTTTTTCTGAAGTTGTGATATGTTCTCTATTGAATCACGCATCTTGACATACCTCCCATTGCAATACCTAAAATCACAGCTCCTCTGCCAGTGTTATTCTGTAGTTATCAAACTTAAGCACTTTAAAACTCTTATCAGATACATTGAGTCCATCACAATTTTGTAAGAAAAGCATATACTGATTTGATAATTCAAAATTAATGAATCTCCTAACATCATCATTAATCAAACAATCTGCATTATCTATCACAATAAAATTATTGCGGCACTGTTTTATTGCTTCTAAAAAGTCATCTGATTTGTAATTAAATAATTTGATAGCATTGTATTCCTCTGTAAGTCTTATATCTTTCAACAATCCATAAAGAAATGTCTTACCTGTACCACTATCTCCACCAACAAGAGTAATTCTATCATCAAATTCCAAATTGTATGAAAATGGATCTGCTTTAAATATAATACCTTTATAAATCATATACATCTCCTTTCATACTCCATCGAACACCCATTATCATCAACTCTTCTGGCAGAATACAATTCATCAAACTTTTGTCTCAATCTCGAAGCATTAATATCTATTCTCAATTTTATTTTCAAACCATCCCAAATTACGTTTACGTTATCATTTCTCTTTACGTTATACACTTCTTTTAGCATCTTGCAAAATGCCAAAAAATCTGCATATTCCGTCGGTAATTCGTGTGCCAAATCAAATCCATTTCCAATTATAATTATATTCATTACAAGCTTTCCCTTTTACTATTCCGTTAAAACTGCATCATCTTAGACTATCTTGGCCTAATCCAATCACAATTCAATCACAATCCGCTTTATGAGCAAATTATTTGCATCTTTGAGCATTTGTAAATTGCTAACAACATGGTCTACGCCTTTGTGCTTTGATCATCAACCTTATTATATTTAATGTACCCTGTAGTTCTCAATTCCCTTGCATGAGCTTTTTTTATATCTGTATACACTTTGCAATATCTAATAAATTTAGGACGTGTTACTTTTTCTATGTATTCTTTTTCTTTTTGTATAGTCGCAACAAATCGGTTCATTTCATCCAATTCTAGCTTAGATTTCTCAAGATTACTTATTTTTTCTTTGATTTGTTCTAATTCTGTTTGAGCAGCAATAACTTCCTCTCTCGAACCATGACGCTTATAAAAATCAACAAGTTGTTCTGTGTTGAATTTTAATTCATAATCTAAATTTAAAGAATTTAAAATTTGTTGTTCCTGATTTAAGCGTTCAAGAAAGTTATCGCAAGCATCCAACATATCGAAATAATGTTTTTCCATATCATAAAATAAATCTCTTAATTCAAGCATTATAGTTTTATCAACGCAAGGCGAATAAGAACACTTTTCACATTTCTTAAAATCATCACACAAGTCTGTTAATAGCTCAAATTTTATGTGTACAAGATCCATATTTACCCTTGAATCAGCAAGAACCTTTCTTCCCTCATAGATATTAGACCTTGCCTGCTGTAATAAAGCATCATAAACCACGCCAATATTAAAGCTCTGTACTACGTCAACCAAAACCTCTTCTTCGCGTCGTACTTTCTCCAAATAATGTTGAGCATCCTTTTCTCGCAATTGCATTTCTCTATCCTTACTCGAAGATATATATACTAAATATACCCCCAAAAAAGAAATCGAAATAGCTAAATACTGTTTCCAAAAATCCAACCATTCCACATTGTTTAATCCATATGCTGTTAAAGTAGTCCCCGTCTTATCATAGATAAAATCTGTAATTACCAATCCAACATTAATCAATAACGGTGCAACAGCAAATGCAATTACAACCAATGCTAAAATCTTCCTTTTAGAAGCTGTTTTTTCTTTCTTTGGCTTACTCATATATCCATCACCACTATCCCCTCACATCACATTACTTTAACCCGATAAATACTATTATTAGTGTTACCCTCCGCTACTACGATTCCTGTAGCGGTGAGTATTCCCAAATAGCGTCTTACTGTTGCTGCTGATTTATCACATACATTCTCTGCTTCTTTAGGCGTAATATAACCCTTTTCCTCCAAATATTTTATTATAGGAATTACTTTATCAAAGTCTTTTTTTATTAAAACTTCGCTCAAAACTTCGCTCAAACTTCGCTCATTTTTTTCACTAACTACGTTCAAATTTTGTTCATTTCCATCCTTAGCAAAGGCTTCGTGTATAAACAACCTCGTTATAAAATAACTTCTATCTTCATCCGTCTCAAATTCCGGCTTTGGAGAGCCATTTGCTTCTAAAGCATCCAAAATCTTCTTGAATCCGGTGTTTCTACCTTCAGTTAAATGCAATTCTTTTAAGAAGTCACCAATTCGACGATTTCTATATCGGCGGTTTGATACGCGATAGCTTTTTAACCCTTCAATCGTTACAGAACGATCAGGTCCCGGAAAGCTAACAATTTCTATTCTGTCATTTTCAACACGTACCTCGATTGGCTCGCGCTCATCATAGGCACGGTGATATACAGCGTTCGATAATGCTTCCTCCACCGCTGCATACGGAAAATTAAAGAAACGATCTGCTTCCGCCCTATCAGGATGTTTTACAACTTTTTCTGTGATAATAACATTTTTGATATACTGCAACGCATCCCGAAGTTGTTGATGAATTGGTCCATTAAAAGTTTTCTCGATAATATCATTACCACCAAGTCCACTCGGAAACTGAACTACATCAATCTGGGTATACGGAAAAAATTTGTCCGGTTCCATACTAAAGAACATCAAACCCACATTCTTCGGCTTAATGTATTCTGGCAGAGTACTAACAATATTCATATCCTGGCACACTTCAACAAAATCCCCTGTTTTTGATTTCTCATACAAGGAACTTTTTACCTCTTTTAGGTAATTCTGAATAAGCGTAATATTCAAATCGGATATCTCCGCCTTATGATTTACTCGATCATCAAACGGAACCCTATTTGCAAGGTTAAACAAATCCTTTTCCTCATCATCAGTTGGTTCCACAGAATTAGAAGACTTACGAATATAATGAATACGCTCCTTATTATTCTTTTCCATTGTTTTTGGAGATGAATATGGGCGTGTTTCACCACCAGGACACCAAATCACTATAAAATTCTTATTTTGGTAAGTTTCTACACCAATAATCGGCATATATGCAGGTCTGATAAGCTTACATTTTGCAAATATATCCTTCTGATATTTATCAAGCTTTTCTGCCGGCACACCCTTTAGCGGATACACTGGGCGACCATTCTCTTCCTCCACGCCTATGACAATATAGCCACCGCCCCAGTTATCGAGGTCATTGGCAAACGCACACACAGTTTTCAAGGAGGCTGCCGGATCCCATGTTTCTTTAAATTCAATTCTTGCCCATTCGACAACTTCGCCGGATAGTAAAGTTTTTATATTTGTTGGTATCGCCATAATTGAACCTTCCTCTCAGTTAACACTCTATTTATTCTGGTATAAATCCCTTTCTATCAACATTAGCATTACCTGAAAAATGAATATAATTAATATTACTCTTTAAATCTTTAGTCGGTTCTTCATTTTCAAAGATAATTATCTGATAATCTTTACATGCCGTTGCTAACTTCTCATATACCGCCATCTTTATGTCTTTTCCAACACTTTCATCCTTTTCATTTTTAGCCGCATCCTTTTCTCTAAATGTGGTAAGCGGAGTATCTAAAATTATAACGCCCGGATGACAAAGCCTGTTATCATAACAATATTGCATCAATCCAATCAAGAAAGCAGAATTAATAATTGCCCTTGCACCTTTTCCAAACAGTTCTTTACGCTTTCCATCTACACATAAATCTTTATTCTGTTCGTCAAACACAACATTTGATTTTTGCTCTATAAAATTCCACGAAACTAACATTTTCTTAACTATTTCAGAAAATTGTTCCAGTTTTTCTTCAGAAATATCTTTAACATTACCCTTGGACTTATTTGTCACTTTTTCCTTACTACTTTCCAATTCCGAAATTCTATCTTCATACTTTTTTATTTTAGAATCGTTTGCATGCATTATATTCCATAATTCTCTTTTTTCTAACAAACCACTGATTTCTTCTAACTTTGAATCTATAACCGGTCTTAAGCTTTCATTCATATCATTAACAAGTCTATTAATATCCTCTAACAATTTATCATTTTCTGTTTCTATATTTATCTTGTTATTTTCAGCATTTTCTAATGTTGCTCTCAAATCTGCCATGAGAACCTGTATTTTTCTCTTTTCTGCAAGAAATGCTTTATGACACAACTCCTTTTGCTTAACATCAATTACACTTTTACTAATAGCATGACATACCGGACACTCTACATCCAACAACTGTTCTGTAACATTGTGCGCTTCTTCTATAAATTCCAGTCTTTCAATATCTGATTTATAATTCTCCATAAGCAAATGAAATTTACACACGTTATCTGATATCCTTTGTTTTTCATAATCAGCTTCTTTTAAGCGCTTTATGAGCAGACAATATTCTTCCTCTTTACTTAATAAATACTCTTTTTTCTCATCTATCACTGTTTGCAATTCTTCAATTCGTTTATCTAACTCATCAACAGAAGTACCTTCTACAGCTTCTTTTAGCTCTTCAATTTCTGTTTTTAACTCTGCACACAATAGTTCTAATTCCTGAATCTGTCCCTTAATACGTGATTTAATAACATCTGCAGATTCGGCTTTTGATGTTTTTATATAGTCTTCTCCCGTAATAATTGTTTGGAATGCCGTCCACTCACTTACAGCTAGCGTATTACCTCTTGGGCTTGTTCTATGCACCGGCGAATACTTTTGAGTGATTCTTCCTTCGTTTACCATAATAAGTGGAACAAAATCTCTAAAAGTAAACTTTTTTGTTTCACCTGTGGAAGTTTTTTTCAACAAATTCTTATAATTACATCCACAAATACTCAAAATCTTTTCAGAAATGTTCTTATCAGTTTTACTTTCAGCCTTTATCTTTTCGAATGATGTATCATCATTTATATCCTCAAATTTTGAATATATCCAGTATGCATTATTTTTGTCATTAAAATCTCTTCTAATTGTAAATACGTCATTATTCAAAGTCTCTATTTCAAGATACACACTATTGTACCCTTTTGCTTCTGGTGGTAATGCAGGCACATTACTTGATCCAAATCCATAGTTAATACAATCAAACGCAAAAGATTTACCTGTATCAGATGCCCCCGCAATTACATTTAGCCCTTCTTCAAAATTAAGAATAGCATTTTTCTTATTATTCCCACCCAGCACCAATCGCTTTAAAAAGAATTTAGACTTCATCATTTTTCACCCTTTTCTAAACTACTTTTCCAATTGCCTATATTATTCCCAGCATATTTATTAATCTCATACTCTGTTTTCTGTCCAAAAAATCCGTCCACACGTCTTACATATTCGACGTATTTCCTCGAATAATTACAATCCAACAATTTGCTTATATCCTCGGAGAATTTATCAGCATAATAACATATCCCAACTTCCGACAACTCTATCTGCACAAGACCTTTCGATACCAAAAATGACAGTGCTTCACGAATCATCAACTTCCTTACAACAAGCTCAGACGAATGATTCGGATTACTCGGATGCAAACACGGCAATTCACTAAATATATCATCGATATGAACAGAAAAATAATCATATACCGAAATTGTTTCTGCTTGCATCTTTTTTTTCGTACAAACTAATATCAATAAAATTCGACAGCCTATTTCTTGTTTTGAATTATAGATTTCCATTTCCATCACTCCACATAAGCTTACCATCATTAACTAATTCGTGACACATTCCATTTTTATCCTGTACCTTAATGTCATGTATTTCTGCACTAGACAAATTTAGTTCTGCTGCTTTTCCTGTAGTACCCTTTACTCTTTCCAATTTCGATTCATAGTGCTTTTCATATGTATCTGCTATACCAAAATTCACTTGCTCCTTTAACGTCTCGTATTCACTTTCATCCACTAGCTCATCCCTTACAAAACATTTTAACGACTGTGCAGAAAAAAAGCCCTCTCTCTGTCTTGTAAAGTGATTAAATAAACTAGGATTGCGTTTTAGTTCATTATCATCTTCATATAAACAATTATCCTCTTCCGAATACACTTCTAGCAATTGTTTTACATATGGTAATTTCTTTTCCTCACTCGACAGTGTTTCTTTAGGTTTTTCTGACACAGGACGTTTCTTTATTCCCCCGCCAAAATGGTATTTATACCAATTGGTCTGACTAAACTGTTCCAAAAACTTTATTGGAGATATGTCTTTAATAATACTGAAATCAAACTGTTCTATATATGTCTTCAATTCATTTGTTAATGTGATTCCTTCTGCTAAAATTTGCTTTTTCCCGCCGCAATAAGTAACCCACTGCTTAATTAATTCTGCTCCTATAATAGTAGGATTCTCAATATATTTTCTTAACTTCGCACCTATACCCTTGCTAGCTACAATATAATATTTTTCTGGAATTCTATATTCTTTCACATATGTGTAATAACACAATTTTCCCAATTCTATCCAATATTCTGATGGCTTAAGCGGAGTATCATAATGTTTGCATTGATAAATATCATATCTGTTATATGTATCATCCAGATACGCTACTAAATCTCTTCCTGAATCGGATGAACCACCCATTAAAACAACATCATAATAATCTTTACTTCCTTTTAGATATGAATATGCCCATTCTCCTACAACACGCTCATATTCTGCTGCATCCATTTGTTCAAGTCTGATAATAGGTTCCGTCATATCAAAAATTCTTCCTCTATCAGTTGGCACTTTAGGAATTTCTAACTCTGTTGTTTTCATACGTAATTCACCACCTTCTCCTACAAATACACTTCTCGCATCAATTCCATTACCTTCTCTACAAGCTTATCTAAGCTATGTCCTTTTACCATTGCCGATATATCTTCTTTATCATCAAAGCAATGCTGCAAAATAACTTTCACTATTGTTTCATCCCTCAGCTCTTGCTCTGACAGTTCTTTTATATGTTTTTCGATTTCTATGGCAACCAATGCAATCTGTTCGCATTTATCATATGAATTACCCATATCTTCAGCAACCATGTTTCCAAACTCTTTTTCATATGGATTAAAACCATAAAACGTTCCCGTAGCAATAGGGCATATGGCGTCATATATCAATTTAGCTCCAATTTCTCTCTTTATCTGTTTCGGATATATAAGCCTTCCTTTATCCGATTTCATCTCCATTTTAATTTCTGCTGCTTGACTAGCTTTAGTAATTCCTCGCAAGTATGACATCATACGATTTGCAAAATTTGTACTATAAACTCGTTTAACCGCTACAGTTGTAGGATCCTTTATCTTTTCGTTTTGTAGATATAAATCATACATTTCTTCAGCACATAATTTTACAACGGCAATATTTTCTAAGGTTTTATCCCCGATATTGTGTAACATCTTCATTTCCACATATCCATAATCTGGCTCAGCCGATTCCTGTGGGCAGAAAAACATATTCTGTACATACTTATATCCCTGTTTGGTAATAAAATCATCATACGCAAGCTGATATAGATACTACTTAGTAACATCGCCAACACCCGGTTGGCCAGTCACTTTATGTTTCCCATTAACCTCATTAAAATCTATACAATAATAGCTACCTTTTTTATTATAAGCATTAATACATTCAAATACAATAACCGTTCACATAGATCAATTTTTATTTAGAATTCCGCTCGCAAAAATGCACCCGTTTCCGGGTGCATCCTCTCCTCTACTCCGACTCCGAATACAACTCATCCAACACCTGTTCCAGCGTTCCTTCCTTTGCATAAGGCAAAGCATCTAACTGTCTGAAATTATGCTTGATGTCCTTTGTATCCTCGTCAAAGCCCAATATGTAACTTGTCGCTATCTTATAGATAATTTCCGTCGGAGCCAATCCATACACCTGCTTTTCAAAGATGTGTTTCAGGCGTTCCTTATTGTCCGGGAATTGCTTTTTCATTTCGTCACTCTGATATAAACGCTTCACAATCTCTGTAATATACAGACCGGATTTCATATATAAATCAATAAACGTCTTATCCGGCATGTCAAAGCAGCCGGGATTCTCCTGCTCTAGCATGTCCACCATTTTCTTAACCATTGTCTTTGGTGTAAATATCTGATTGGTTTTCTGCGGTGGAATATAATCAAATATATCCTCTACGCTCTTTTCGTCAAAATAGTCAGCAAGCTTTTTCTTTAAGGCAAGAAATTCTTTTACAGAATCATCAAATACCACCGAATCAAATAGCTGTCCATCAAAGTGCTTGGTCTGTCCGGTTTCTTCCTCCACATAGTCACCACCATCACGCAAAAGCTTGAACTGATCCAGCGTAATGCTTGTAACCTCCAGAAATACATTATCCGGGATGATAGTATCAAAGGTAGCAAGCGTTACCGCATTATCTCCGTATGCCATAAGGAATGACGGGATTGTCCTTGAAAAACCACGCAGATGATCTCTGATGCCATCCTCGATTGTTTCCCTTTCCCGTTCCTTCTTCTTCGTTTCTACGGTCTTGACTGTCTCTTTTGTAGATTCTTTTGCAAAATCAGAAATAGCAGTTGTCAGCTCCTCGTTAAATTTCTCCATAGCGGCTTTCTGCTTCTGCTCAAATTCTTTATCAATCTGCTCTGATGTTTTACCGGTTTCATATCTTGCCTGCTGTTCAGCAACACGTTGATTTTCTATAACATTTCGCTCAATCTCATAATTGGTATGCAACTTATCAATCATCCGATCGGCTTCATGGTTCAATTTTGACTCAATCTGTCTTTTATCTGCTGCTTTCATATCAGAGCCATAAGTAGACTGCGCAGTATCCACAACAGCCTTGACTGCACTCTGTTTTACCGCTTCTTTCAGTTTGTCGATGGCTTTCTGCGCCTTGTCCGGTGCCTGCTCCATCTGCGTCATTGTTTCCTGTACCTGAGATGTCACATCATAAATTTTATCGCCAAAAACATCCTGCGTTCTTCCAATCACAAATTCATCACTAAGAGCCACTTCCCCATTTTCATCCAGCGATAGGTCTTTCTGCACTTCCTCCGTCAGATTTACCTTGCTCTTTGGTTCTTCTATTGGTTCAAACTTTGTGATAATATCAATGACTTCCTTTGGTGCCCCAAAGATGTTACTGATATTCTGAAACAGGAAATTGCTCATAAACCCACGCTTCACAACTTCAACAGAGCGGATTTTTCTTGGAATCGTCAGTACCTTTTCTGCATCCAGTTCTACCAATTCTCCCTGTTCATCCTCGCCAATTACTGGGAAGAAATTTAACAGTTCTTTCACATTTTCTTTGCGTTCCTCTGCGGTACCTCCACCTTTGGCAGTATTAGGATTCAGGTTATTGGCAAACTGCTCAAATATGGTAAGTGTTCTTGCCGGATCAAAGTCAAATACATAAGCATTTTCTTTTCTCTTGAAAGATGTCCCAACTTTAAACAGACAAGGATTCTGTGCCCGGAATGCCGCCTGCATATAAAGTGCCGGGGATCGCATATTACTAAGCATCAGCACTGCTGTCCATTCTGGAATTGTAATTCCTGTCGTAAGCTGTCCTACCGACAAAGTAATGGTCTTTTCATGCTGTGCAATAGCCGCAACCACTTTATCATAAGATTTCATGGTTTCATCATCATCGTCCAGTTTGCCGTCGCCAGCAGCAAGAACAACTTCATATTCCTGGAATATTGGATGTTCCCTTAATTTTTTTGCCAGCGCCTTTGCACTGTCTACCCTATCGAGCAGCCAGAAGGTGTGCTTTAATTCATCTCGCAATTCTTTCGTAGAAAATGGAAATTTTGTCTGTCTTGTCAGGGCATCGAGAAATTTATCAACGGAAGATTCATGGTTGAACTTACCATTGGTAACCGCAAAAAACTCATTCAGATCAAATGCATATTCTTCTGTCTCTCCGTCAATTTCTATGCCCTGTTGAAGCTCATCCTTGATAATTTCTGACATCTGATAAGTATAGAGATTAAGCTGTGGCAATGTTGAATACGGATTTTCTTCCTCTGCTGAAACATCCCAGTCACGTTTTTTCTTCTGTTCATCTGCATAAGTCCAGTTATAGATAGCATCATCAGCAAATTTATTATTGGCAAGTGCTTTAAACGGTGTTCCCGACAAATGCAACGCAAATTTACGCTTAATACGATCAAATGCAACATCTGTTTTATAGGTATCCACACCCTCATGTGCTTCGTCGATGACAAGGATATCCCACTCCATATTTGCGACCTCACCTAATTTATCATACTGACCTCCAAAATAAATGGAGCCTTTCATATCCTGCAAGGATACAAATTCAATACATTTTACATTTTCACTGTCTTTTCCTAAAAGAAAATGTGTATATTCTTCTCTTGTCAACACACCTCTTTTCCCTTTTAGTGCATCAACTTCACTCACAAAAAGATACCCTGATTCGCTACCCAGAAATTTGGCATAATCTGAAAACCACGAATTTGCAATCGCTGGTCGGTTTGTCACAATCAGTACTTTTTCTGCACCGGTTTTCTGCACAAAATCATAGACCGATAATGTCTTTCCAAATCTCGGCTTGGCATTCCAAAGGAACTCCCCATCTTTATGCGCTGCCTGATAATCAACCGTCATTGCAACCGCACGCTGTTGCTCCTCACGCAATTTGTACGGAATAACTGTATCTGTCGTTTTTAAGATGCCATGATCTTCCCTAAAATCACGAAACATTTGCTTTGATGTGGTGCCATCCACATGGAACCATTCATTATTTTTTCCATTTTCCTGCTCTATACCGGATTTTCGCAAATAAGCATGAAAGTCCTTATCTATAAATGTCTCTCCGGAACCATCATCAAAAGTGGCATTTCCTTTCCATTCCAGTTGCCACCTGATATCAGCAGTATGTGTCTGTTGATTGATCCGGGTTTCTACATCCTGCTCTGTATATCCTATCTTCGTCCAACCATTATGGCGAACCACTTCCGGAGTGGAATAGCCATAAAGCATCGGAACTACCTGTTTGGTTGTCTGAATGTTAGGTTTATTCATGCTATTCCATCTCCTTTACATTAGTTTCGATAAATGCGATTTCCTCTTCGGAAAGCCCATATTTTTTATAGAGTTGCTTGTCAATGTTTGCTATGGATACAGACCAGTCGATATCGGATTTATCAGTGAAATCTTGACGAGGGACATATTTCCATACATCAGGCGTTAAATGCTGCGTAATTTTCAATACATTTAACATAGCTCTGGCAAACTTACTTTTTATATATTTCAACAGATTTGTTGCTTCAGCCTTGCTATCAAAGCATCCCACACTGATAAATGTTTCCGTAGATCCTATTCCCGGAATACCTAATACAGGTGCAGTAAGCGTTTCTCCAAAAACACCATTTCCATTTGCGCTTGGTAAAAAAATCTTATACTGAAACAAATTTTTAGGCTGATTAACATAATCGGAACGAATATACTTATATACTCTTTGAGAATTTTCTCTTCCCAAAATTCGAATATATTTATTACCGTCATTAGGTGCTTCATTAAAAAAGAACTGAGGAAGCCGATCAAATATATTCGTTGACATGTCGTATGGATGTCCTTTGCTTAACTGATCCATCGCTTCCGTATGTTCTTGATGTAACTTTTCAGTTAAACGATAAGCGGTACGTGTAACTACAAGAGTATCCATCGGAGCAAAATCAATCGTATTGTTTACTTTATGAAGAATATGATTGAGTGCTGGATATTTAGTAAATACAACAATGGGTTCATACGTAGCATCAGAAGTTCGATAAGTAATAGCTACTCCACCTTTAATATCCGTATTGGCAAATACCTTAGAAGCATCCTCCTCATAATGCATTACTTTAAAATGTGGATCATTTAGCATTTTTTCATTCCATGCCTTCGGAGTAGATCCAGCATTAAATAGAAATCTTGCCGGATGTATCATTTCCACAGAATCTGCTACCGCATAAGCCGCATCTAAAAATTTGTTATATACCGGTGGTGCATATGTATCATTTTCTCCTATGGCATTATCTTGATACGGCGGATTTCCAATCGCAAAATCAAACTTCATATCATCTACCTTCCTTCATGCTTTTGTATGTCAGTGACTTATCGCTACGCCAGTCATAGATCCGGCAGTACACTTCTTCCGGTTCTTCTGTATCCTGCTTTTCCGGCTCATCTGCTACCACAAAGTCAAATAGACTAAATTGATGGTATTCCTCTTTGGGCTTTCCAAAAGGGATTGTCCCGGATATTCCATCCATCTGCCACAGGTTCCAGACAATGACATTCACAATCTTTCGCAGTTCTGCATCTGTTGGAACTCTACCCCACCTGTCCTGCATATAGTCCACAAAAGTTATTAGCAGATTGATTCTTGCAATCAGAAGGCTGTCTCCCTGAAATTCATAACCATACACACTCTGATATGCCCGAAGCACCCATTTGAACCATTCTGTTTCATTGACTGTATTTTCATTTACCACACGTAGTTTTCTGTCTAAAATTCCTATCCGCTGCCTAATCTCAAGCAGTTCTCCGGTAGCTGCATCATAACGCGACACGATGTAGGGAGCTTCGCCACAGGTAATCTCAAGCCTTTTGGAATCGACATATTTTTTCCATCCATCCTCTGTGTCAAACCCCACTTTTTCTGTGTTTACCAGCCAACCCTGTTCCTGTTCAGTATTAAAAACATTCTTTCTTCCAAACCACTCCTCATCACAGTGGTTATTCATTTTGTTGCAAATCCATGAAGGCGTAAACACCTCTGCTTTGGCTTTGGTACGCTCCTGCTGTTGTTCCTTATTCTTTAGCACCCTCGGTTGTATCTCATACTGCGTAAATCCTTTTAAGATTTCCTCCGTCATTTGTTCCGTTTCCTTGATTGGAGTACCTTTGGAACTATATACCGAAGTTGCAAATATAATATTTTTCTTTGTTGTCTTATCCTTCAGCAATGCTTTAAGATTTTCACTGACCGGATAAGTATTCAGATTAATTAACTTATCCATTTTTATCCTCATTTCTAAAGCCAGCTATCCTTGATAGCCAGCTTGGAAAAAATGTATACCATTTCAGTTAGAACGCATGAACTATTTAACTAGATTTTTCATATTTTACCGCTTTGCTATAAAACGTCTTAGGGCACATATTACAAGCCTTTGCAGCTTCTTCTATTGTGATTTTTCCTGCCCGCCAGTCTTTGTGCATCTGATAAAAGTTTTCCGGGATTGGTAATGGTGGTCTGCCGAATTTTACGCCCCTTGCTTTCGCTGCTGCAATTCCCTCCGCCTGTCTTTGCTTAATATTGGTACGTTCGTTTTCTGCGACATAGCTGAGCAATGCCAGAACAACATCACTGATAAATGTTCCGAGCAGATTCTTTTCTCTGCGGGTATCTAACAGCGGCATATCTATGACAACAATATCTGCTTTCTTCTCTTTCGTGATAATGCGCCATTGTTCATTCAATTCCCCGTAATTCCTGCCTAAGCGGTCAATCGACTTGATATACAGCACACTGTTTTCATTTAATTTTCGCAATAACCGCTTATATTGTGTTCTCTCAAAATCCTTACCCGACTGCTTATCCATATAAATGTTATTCTCAGGTACTCCCATCTCCGTTAATGCGATTTTCTGTCTATCCTCATTTTGCTCCTTGGATGACACTCGCATATATCCATAAATGTTTATATCTTCCATGTATTTTTGCCTCCCATCTGCCAATTTTTCCTACTTAGGTCTAGTATTTGCATGCATATTGGTATATAACCAACAGAAAGCTGATTCGATAAAATCAACCTTCTGTTGTAGTGTGTAATCATCATTGTATTATTCTTGATAACCGCCATCTATCCCACCTCCTTATCCGTAGATAGCCCGTAGATTCGTTTCATAAAATACTGTGTACTGACACGTCCTTTTATTGTCACGAATCCATCACCCTCAAGTTCCGCATTCAGCCGTCGTATCAGTTTATAGGAATACGATAGTGATACTCCCAGCATTTCCATGACATCCTGTGCTGTCAAAAATCTCTTGTTCTCCATAAGTTAATACCTCCTCTCTTTTGTTTTTATTATTCAGTTCATTTTCGAACGGTTTTGATGCGTTTTATATTAGCAGTTCATTTTGTACTGTCAATGCTTTTTGGCAAAAAACATTTCATTTTTGCACTGTTAGTGATATAATGTACGCGAAGGCAAAGTGAGCATGGAGTTTTGACGATTGATATGCGAAGCATAAACAAGCGGCAAAGTACCATGAGAACGCGCCCGCGAACGAGGAAAACCGAAGGTTTTTCGAGTTTTTGCCTTCGCAGAAAACATATTAAGTATTAATTTTATATGCATATTTTGTACCTCGTGTCTTCGTGCATTCTACAACACTCATTCCACAAATAAGGAGCAGTTAAAATGGGCGAGAAATTCACCAGCCGAGTAGGCTATTTGATTCGAAATTTCAGAATTGCATCTGACATGACGCAAAAAGAATTAGCCGATAAATGTGGATTAAACGAATCCACTATCAGAAACTATGAACTTGGAAACAGATATCCGGATGAAGCCACTTTATTAAATATTGCAAACAATCTAGGTGTCAGCTTTTATGCGTTGTCCGACCCTGATGTAGCAAATATATTCAGTGCTCTTCATGTGCTGTTTGACATTGAATGGGCATACGGACTACGACCTACTATGAAAGATGGAGAAGTATGCTTCAAATTCGAAGAGCGGCTTCCAAGTGCCGGTCCCCGCCCACAGGAAGACCTTGACAGCTTCCGAAAGATGGTTGAGTATTGGGCACGTTTACGAGACAAGCTTGAAGATGAAGAAATATCAGAAACGGAATATTACCTCAAAGAGGTAAAATACCCAATGAACCCAACAGCCCCGAATAAAGAATATACTGTATCGTTGAATCTTGATGATGACGACCAGTTATTGGTTCAGAATATGAATGAGGATAACGATACAGAAGAAACTGCTGAATTGTTAAAAGACCTGTTTCCGGATTTCTCCTATGTGAAGAGGAAAAGGAAACCGAAGAAAGAGTAGTTCACCCATAATCACAGGAAAGGATTTATTATTATGAGAAGATTTATATATTTAGATACTGATACCCTTAATTCATATATTGCACAAATATATGATGGCTTGGTGCAAACACAAGAAACAGAGACTCAATCCAGTCAAGCAACTGATAAGCAATCAGAACGGACATCTAACATAGGAGCAGATGCTGATTTGAAAGTTTTTGGAAAAGGAATCGAAGGCAAAATAGATTTTACCTATCGACATTTAAAAGATACATCTAACACAGAGCTGATTAGTGATGTACAAACCAAACTTTTACATGATAATGCATTTGATCAACTTATGAATTATTTAACCAAGAACAAGCTTTTATCAAATCTTAATATTGGTGACTTCATAGAAATTAATGATGAATTTTATATTATGGATTTAGACTATTACAAAAAAATATTTAGCGACAAAAAATTTCTTGATTTTATAAAGAAAAGTGAACGTGATAAAATATTAGCCTTACTGAAAATACAACAGGATTTTGAATTAACTCAAGAAGGAGCTAATTCTAATGAAATCAAGAAAAACTACACAAACCTTGCCAAAAACAAATGTGCAGAATCTGATAAAGGCTATGATGATATAAAGGACATAATTGATATGCTTTGTACACTTGTTCCATATCGAAGAACCTTATGCATTGCAGACAATATGGTTGTGTTAAATGACAAATATATGCGTGATAACATTGATATGACATCTTTTAAATTCGGTGGTAAAATCAAAGTTCTCGGGTATATAACCAACAAAATAACAACGGATGCTACTGAAAGTTCAAATATTTCACCATTAGCTCAAGTTGGCATCGGTTTGAACCAAATCATGCTTTCATTTTTTGGTCAACAATCATCCTTAAATATTGTACATCCTATTGCAATATACTACGAATAAAAAGGAGCTATACATATGAGATTTTGTGATTTATTTATTAGCTATAAAATTGGGTTAAAAGGCATAAAGAGTACTATCCCTTTTACAAAGCTACCTCTTTACCGAAAGATTTTTGTAATCATCTTTTTTGCAAGTGCTATTGTTAGTGGCATTTTATTACTGTTCAAACTAACTTTAGCCTCATATATCCCAATAGCGTTAGGAGCCCTTTCATTTATAATTTTTATTATAATAGATTCCCTAAAAAGAAATCTCGAAGCAATGCTTGACGAACACTATACACCTTATTCTGAAAGCAGAATGAAAATGGTTATTGAGGTATTAACTAAATACAATATTAATATTAACGATCCTGAATTACTTGATATGCTCATTAACGAAGCTAAATATGCACAAATTCATTGTGACTATTTAGCACCTTTAATAAAACCATTTAAAACATTAGGAGCAATAACTATTCCCATCATTGCGTTTGTTGCACAAAAAATTGGCGAAGCCGCTACACAAGATGAAATGATTACAATGGCTGCTCAAGCTATAACTTTAATATTGCTTATTTTCTCACTCATCTTTTTATTGACTCCTACAATAAAGGAACTTCTCTACATTGATTATAATAAATATAATGAATTTATATATGACATGAGACAAATAAAACTTTTTTATGCAAAAGAGGATTCTTCGTCTACAAATTAAAAAACACATAAAATAATTTCCAAAATTATTGTCATTTGATTGTCACTCAACCAAAAACGAGCCAAGAAACGCCGTAAATTCGGCATTTCTTGGCTCATGTACATTATTCAAACTCGGCAAGTTGTTTATTTAACTTAAATTGTTTTGTTTAAGTTTTATTCAAAATCTGCCGGTATTTTACTTTATTTACAAATTTTATTTTGGCTTACTGATTTTCTGTTGCCAAAGTGTTGCCATGACTTATTATACCAAGTTTGTCAAATAAAGCAACTCTCTCTAACAAGAAATCAAGCAGACACACCAGAAACTGATTCTTTATGTCAATCAATCGTTTTCATTCCAATAACTATTGTCCCTGACAAACTATCTGCACTATTACTGCTTAAGAAACTCTTGGAAACCTGCTCATATGTAATATGCTGATCATTCGTAAGCACTATAAATTGTGTACCATGCGCTGCGTTGGGATCCTTTCCTGTCAAGACAATGTAATACTCAAAAAACATATCACCATCGACAACATATCCTCCGTCAACTTCTTCATACACCACACCCAGATTTTCATCTTCTTTTGAAATTCCCGGAGCCATTCGACTTTGTGAATCTGTATTATTATGTTGCAAATCGTCTACAATACCACTGCTTTGTACAATTGTTATAGCACTGCCATTTGTTTCATATGATCGAATGATATTTATGTTCTCATCTGTCATCTCAGTCAATTCTACCTCCAATCTCAAGGGATTTTCCCTAATGGCGGAGGTAACTACAAATGGTAATTTCCCAGCAACCATATCTGCCGAAATTCTCTCCTGCAATGTTTCAACATATGCCCTTGATGGTGTTTCATTTGATTGTGTGAATTCCATGATAGTCTTCAATTCCATATACCCTGTATCGTAGCCACAATCAAGGATGCACTCCCGCCATAGAGGTGCATCATCATATGCATAAACATAGGTAAATAAAAACTTTCCATCCGATGTCGGTTCTAAAACAGGCTGTCCATCCGGTGCACCTGAATAAAACCAGGGAACATATGCAAAGTTCCAATGATCCTCTCCTTCTTTTTTATCATTCAGGAGTAAACCAAAAGCGCCATATTCTGCGCTCATAATACCATAGACTTCATATTCATCAGTATCATCGTTTGCCATTTTTATTAATACATCCGCATCCTCCTTAAATTCCACAGTATTATTCCAGGAATATGCATTTTCCAAACCGACTCTGCTAACAACTTCTGATAAGACATTATGGTAAATCGAATTTGTTTCTTCAAATATTGTATGGTATGACGACTGAATATCCATCGCATATCCCAGTTCCCCAATTGTTGTATCGTTTACCAGACAATAAAACTTGATATCACCATCTTTTTCATATGGAGCACGCTTTCCGTCAAAAACAACTTGATCTGAATACTTATCCCTATATAAGTCATAACCATCCAAATTGTACGGTTCCCTCCACATCTGATTATCCGCCACAGAATAAACATACATCATATTACTAGATACCGGACTTAATAAAACCTTTGAGCCATCTTCTGTGGCAACTATTTCACATGCATTATCACCTTGCGTATCATTGCACCCTATAGGAGCCAAATCAACACTTCGAATGATTTGGCTTTTTGTTACATCATATACAAACAAACCATAGTAACCGCCAAAGATGAACATACTTTCATCTGCATAATACATAGTACTTCCATCTGCTCCGGTAGTAGCTGACAAATCGATGGTCGGTACACTTACCTCTATTATATCCTGCAAAGGCGCAATTTCCGCAGTAGTGTCCTTATCTGCTGCAATTCGAACCTCCACATCTTTTACAGTCACATGAACTGTTTTTTCTTCTGCTGTATCATTACTTGCATAAATACCTACTTGAAACCATGCTCCTTTCTCAACCTCCATTTTGGCAGGCATTCCCGGCGTCGCATACACAGGCTCATCATAGGCATTTTCTTCCTTTACCTCAACACCCTTCAGTTGGATTGCGGTATCTCCGACATCCTGTCCTACTAAAAAGGAAACAGTTTTCCCTTTCGGCGATATCTCCTCATCTGCAAAAACAAGTGCCCCTTCACACTCTGCCGGAATATGAAATGTTATTTCATATGTATTATTTTGAGGGTTTGTTAAAAATAATACAGAAGTTACCAAAATTGAAATGACCGCTACTGCAATAATCCAAAATGTAGGTTTTTTATAATTCAAAATAGATTTTATTCTTTCTTTTACTCCTACTTCACCAAAAGCAAGCGGACACGCCAATACATGTTTTTCTGATTCACTAAACGAAAGAAGAACTTTGGAATAAATCTTCTTCTGCTTTGCATCCATATCTTTAATCACTTTCTCATCACATGCCAGTTCTATATCTCTGCAAAAAAGAATATATGCCAGCCAGCATAGCGGATTAAACCAGTACACTGAAAGTAAGCCAAAACCAAACGGCTTCCAAAAATGATCCAAGCGTTTTAAATGTGCTCGCTCATGGGCTATTACACTTTCCTTTTGTTCTTCATTCATTCGGGAAGGTAAATATATACGTGGCTTGATTATTCCAAAAATAAAAGGAGAATCTATCCGGTCACAGATATATATGTTTTCCGTTGTACGTATAGACAGTTTCACTCTTCTCCATATCTTCAAGCAGCTTCCCAAAGCGTATACCGCCAGGATAACAACGCCACCCAACCAAATGATTGAAAAAATATGGAGAGGATCCGTGTTTTTCTTTTCTACTGTTACCACTTCATGATCATAGCTTTCCGCATATCCCTTTACATAACGATCAGAACCCGTCGTTTTCGATAGAACATTTGGCATTCCTACATAGTTATCCATGCTCACAACTTCTGCATCCGGAGCCAGACTAAATTTGCTTTCAATAGAAAACGGACATACAAGCCTTATTGCTACCAACGCCCATAAGAGGCATTTGATCGACTTTGGAGATTTATTAAGTATAAAGCGAAGCAACAAAACTACAGTTATAAGAATTGATGCCTGAATACTTAAATTAAGCAATTTTATAAATATACCTTCCATACCTACTCCTCCTCAAAGGAATCTATCATCTGCCTGATTTCATCTATTTCAGCTTTGCTTAGTTTTTTACGTGTAGTAAACGCTGCTAAAAAGGCTGGCAAGGAACCCTCAAATGTGTCTTCCACAAATTTCTCACTTTGAGCGGCACCAAACTCAGCTTTTGTCATAAGTGATGATACGATTCCATTTTCATTCTTAAAGATTCCACGTTCACATAGACGCTTAAGCATTGTATACGTAGTTGATTTTTTCCACTCCAACTCTTTTTCACATATCTTAACAAGTTCGCCGGATGGAATGGGTTCATGGTTCCATATAATATCGGCAAACTGTGATTCAACATTTCCAAGCTTCAATTCTACCATAGCAACCTCCTTTGATCTAACAGTATTAGACCGCTTATTGATATAAGTCTAATATCGTTAGACCATATTGTCAAGTATAATTTCATCATTGTCTTATTTATAATCAAATTGTTCAAATCATATTTTTTAAAAACAGTTTAGTCTATTCGCTATAACAAAGCTTCTTTCGGAAGAAATTGGTGTTTACCCTGCCAGATACAGTCAGATAACCAAGTTTCTGCAATTCTGTATTCAGCTCTCTTACAACCTTATAGGCATAAGACTTTGATACGCCCAGTTCATTTGCAACTTCTTCCACCGTCATAAATGATTTGTTCTCCATACAACCTCCTCCTTTCGTCATTATTTGTTGTTCGCCGTTCTCCCTCACTGGTTCCTAACAGGTTGCCTTGCGTGGTACTTTGTCGTGTTTCCATCCCTTCGTACGCTCGCTTTCGGTCATCGCATATTTTTCCGGATGGTATCTGCTCGGACGGTCATTCAGTTTTAACTTAACTTAATTTGTTTAAGTTTCTGTTTGTATGATACTAAACATTTTCCGTTAAGTCAAGTGGTTTGCAGAAAAACCTTAAACATTTTTATTTAAGTTCTTCTTGCTATCCTCATTAACACATGTTATACTCTACTTAAACATTTCTGTTTTACCTAACAGATAAATGGCAACAACATGACAGGAGGCAATGCCTCTGCTCCAGCAATGGCAGTCGCATTTTCCTTCGGAAAACAAGGAGGCATTACTATGGCAATCGGGCAACGAATTCGATTTTTTCGTAACAGAAAAGGCATGACACAAAAGCAGCTTGGAGAAGTCCTCGGCTTTCTTGGCAAAACTTCTGATGTCCGTATGGCGCAATACGAATCAGAAGCAAGAGTACCCAAGCATGACCTTGTAAAAGAAATGGCTGGTATCTTTGATGTTAGCACTCATGCACTTACCGTACCGGATATAGATACCTACATCGGTCTTATGCACACCTTTTTCGCATTGGAAGATATGTATGGACTGAAAATTGACGAAATGGATGGAGAAGTAGTCTTACGTCTGGATAAGTCCGACTATTCTACCTATTCCTCAATGGATAAAATGCTCCGTGCATGGCTCACCGAAGCTAAGAAGCTGGAGACTGGCGAAAGCACCAAAGAAGAATATGATGACTGGCGTTACAAATATCCTGAACTGGATACACACCAAATCTGGGCTAAGGTTCCTTCACAAGAACTTTTTGATATGTTAGAGAAAGAACTCAAGAATACTAAAAAAGGAGAACAGACATGAAAATTAATATTCCTAACACAGTTCCATCAAAACCATTACCACAAGCATCTTCATCTGATGATAACAACGCTCCTTGGGAACATGACACAACCCGTCAGGAACGGGATCATGTAATAATTGATGAAAAATTAGATACGGAACTTGACTTAGATTAATTTCCACAAAATAAGCATGAAAAAACCTTACCAATTTTCAGTTGTCATATCTGAAAATCAGTAAGGTTTTCTTATGCTCATAAAGTAATCTTATTCATTGAATAAGGAAAAACTGTTGCCAAATCGTTGCCAATACTTAAACATTTTTGTTTGGAAGCCGCATAAATACTGGGTTCTTTTGGCACTCCACCTTATTCAAACTCTTTTTCGGGTTTGATTTTTCATATTAATCTAATGTTATCAGGTGTTGAAGTCGTATCATTTTGATACGTTTTTACATCTCGTCAATGTGGTTTCTAAACTACTGTACCCAAATTGTACCCAGCACCATTTTTAATAGTCTTTTTCCATACTGTCTTTTGCAAAAATATATTCTTTATTCTCTACAGATAATGAATTAATCAAAAAAGCACTTTTACCATCTTGATGTACTGTTATTGAAACACAATACACACCCGATTCATTTATTACTTCTTTCAAATCAAACATATATTTCCAATGTAAACATTCACTGTTTATTAATATTCCTTCTGCCACCTTTTCACCTTCAACTTCATTATTAACGTACTTATCTTCTCGTGCAAACAACAATTTTTCCTTTTCAACAGACTCTGTGTAAATTTTTTCTCCATCCATATTCCATATTTCTATATCCAGTCCATTATAGTTTTCTGCTGATGTATTACAAATTTCCACTATACCATCAGCATTATAACTTACACTAATTGTTGCTTTATTATTCACAATAAATATAGCACTTATAGTAAAACATAATAATACTACAAACATCCATTTTGCAATTTTTCCTCCTACCTTCAGAAGAATTCTCTTAATTTCCTCTTTACTCTTATGTTTTACCCATTGCACAACAAGAACAATTCCAACAACTGCACACAGACAAGAGACCAAAATCCCACTCCATTTTTGACTCTCCTCTCCATAAATTGCAGATAATGGAATAGATAAAATGAATACAAAAATAATCATTATTGTATATATTCTAAAATCACTTAGTAAGTACATGTATCTGTTGTCTGATTCCTGATCATACTGCTTATAATTTTGATCCAGCGTATTGTACCTTTTTAGATCACTTATTACATACAACACTATGTCAATAAATATAATAACTGATGTTGATAATGCGAATGAAAAAAGTGCTTGCAAATACCAATACATTACCCCCTGCTCCGACCACACATTTAAAGAACTAATCGTCATCTTAAATAAAAAAGCACACAACGTTCCTATCACCGCAACAATAGCTATAATTGCTCCTAATCGGGTTGTTCTTCTTTGCTCTTTCTCAGCAGCATCTACCAATATCTCTTGCTGGTTTTCTACCTGATTTTTATCAACATCAGCACCCAACACCTCCTGCTGATTTTCTACCTGCATTTTTTGTATTTCTCTTTTTTTCATATTTTTATTTTTCTTCTTGTGTTTCTTTTTTCTCATATATTCCTCCATAAGAACAACAGTTTTCATTATAACATAGCAAGGAAGCAAAATGACTTTGCCATATTACTTCCTTGCCTGATACTTTACTATATTACTTCTCTTTTCTTACCCCTTTAAAAGGTGTGTTACTAGATGTTTTTACATCCATGAATTTTCCTGTTTGTGCATCTCGCTTAGTCCATAATCCCGTTGTCGGATTATATACCTGCGATCTACCTCTAACTGCTCCCACTCGAGAATTATCTCCAACTGGTCTGTTTGTTGCCATAAAAATAGCCCTCCTATTTCATTTTGATTGTTTGTGTTTTGTTCTGGTTGTCCCACCGCTACTCAACGAAGTCTTAACTCTTACTCTTCTGTTTGATATTGGTTTTGCAGTGACTCTTACTCAAATTGTCTTTCCCATTTTCAATACCATACCTTTCTCAGTTGGGAATTATATCTTGAAATAGAAGTACAGTTTCGCTATAATCTATTTGAACTATCAAGATTCGGAATACCAACTGTGTATCCGATGTTGCGGTATTGCTTTGCAGAGCAATACCGCATTTATATTTAAAGCTCTATTATTCGAGCCCTAAACATACTTTTATTCATTGGTTACATGAACTACATTTCTTACTCTCACATCATGATGAATAAAGTTGCGGTTTGTAAGTTGTTGCGTCACTTCATCATAAACCGGAGCTGTATGTTCTGGATCTCGAATAGTTAAAATCATACAGTATTCCTGACTTAACTGAAAATCCTTTTTCACAGCTTCCTTTTCAATAAAATCGCGATATAAACCTTCTATCTTCAGATACCACTTGCGTGTAGATGGCAACCACTTATCGCGATTTGACGGGGTCATATCAGCTAAATCAATTGCATACTTCTTAACTGGATGGAACTTTTTACCATACTTAACCAGTGTACATTCCCGTTCAAATCCATTTATAGGATGTATTCCCTTCGCACTTGCGCTATATAAGCTATCAGATAAAAGGTTTTGATTATCATCCACACCTCTAGGATTTTTTATCGTCGGTTTTGTCACATCACGATCTTTCTCAGTCTCATATGTACCAAAAAACACATCGATATTTGATTGGCAATATTCTCCTGCCTGTTTTTCATCTACAAGTGATTTATTTACCAATGTAAGAATAATCTGTCCTCTAAAAAATCCATTTTCATCTACCAGACTTGTCGGAAAAGGAAAATCAAACATTTCAATAAAGCTTCCCTTTTCCAAAGTATCCCTCAAAATTAGTGTTATCTCATCTGGTGAATTGTAAAGTATCTCATTGGCACCTACAGGCATTCCAAATCCCATTTGTGCAACCTTATCTGTCATTTTCATTTTAATATCCGCCGGATACTTTGCATAATGAATCATCAACGCCCTAATAAGTAACGCATCAAAATCCTCATGCATCATGAAAGCGAGTTCTGCAGCTATTCTAGACACTCTTGGGGTAGAAAAACTTGTTCCAACATTTTTATAGATATTTCCATCTAAACCAAATGACGGAACTCCATTGATAACCAATTTCCCCTTATCAACTCCAGCATTACCTCCATAAAATACCAAATCCGGTTTTACAATACTTGCAGGTCCCGGTCCAACTCTTGTAAATGGCGAAGGCATATTGGGTTCGGCATAATCATGCTCCCCCTGCGTTTCTGCAATTGAACCTACAACTAAAGAACGCACTGAATCTGCTGTCTTACTTATTCTGCTTTTGGGTAAACCTTTTGCAAAATTGTTACAATTTCCAGCTGATTTAATTATCAGAACATTATTCTCATCTTGGATATTATCCAAAGCCATACCAAACTCTGAAAATTCGTCTAATTCACTTTCCATTGTCGTTCCTAGAGATAAATTCCATATCTTTATCTCAGGATTGTTCTCAACTGCTTCACGCACATGATCAATTAATTCTTCCGGATAAATTGTCATTGTATTTCCAGGATGTACTACAGCATTAAATAATCTCACTCCACTTAAGGCTGAGATATTTGTACCATTCAGTTCATCTCCATATTCAATGATACCTGCAACGAAGGAACCATGGGAATTATCCTGATATTCCTTTGGATAATTTTCATGTACAACCGCCTCTTTCCAAGGTGCTAAGTACGGAATGTCCGCTATGCCCGTATCTAATACTCCTACCACTGGGTATTCTTCCGTTTCCTCTGGTTGTTTTACAACGACTACATTATCAGAATCTAAAATATCCATAGTTGCCATTATCGGATATGTCTTTTCAGCCGAATAGACACTCTCAAATTCTCCCATAGCATTCAGCTGTTCCAAGTTGTCAATTGTGACCCTATAAATCGTCATATCTGTAGTAAATCGCACCTTAGAATGAATTTTAATACCAGCCGCTTCACAAGATTGTTCAAATAAAATCTTTGCCATATTATTCAAGTCAAAATCATTATAATCACATAATCTAACTCGATAAACATTGTTATCAGAATCATACGGTTCAACAAAAGGTGAAAACACATCTATTCCAGAAATTGAAGAAATAAGAGTTGCCTCATCCTCTCTTCTTCCTATTACCTGGCTAATTGTACTTAGCAGACTTTCCTCTGTAACCATTGATAGCAACTGCCTATCTCCATACACACCTATCACATTATCTTTGCCGTCATTTTCTAGCAAATTTACAATTCTTCCTCTATGTGTCTTGGCAATTGCTTTATCAATAACCGTCGTTGAGATAATCATTGGCAATGCTCGCTTATTTTCTTTCCATTTTTGAAAAGAATCTTGTATGGTATTAACATTTTTACTTAAGTAGTCTACACGTTTATTTAATTCTTCTCCATGAAGTACCCAACTACCTTCATGACTATCTCCTCCGCCCTCAGTACTTCTATCATCATAATCTTTTCGTTTTTCGAAAATCTTTATTGGCAAATATTTTTCACTCAATTTTTTTCACTCCTTTCCAAACAGTTTTTTATTTGTCTTGTTGAAACATTAAAATATAAGGACGCTTGTTTTTGCGATACCCCATGATCAATCATATATTGTACCATTTGCTCCATAGTGTAATTTCCATGATTTTTAAATAAATATGCTTCGACTAAAATATCTGTAAACTTAACTTTATTCTCATCCTTTAATACTAGTTTCTTTACCATATTATTTAAAATATTTTTAATATCCGAATACGACAATCCCAATAATGCATCATATACCTTTTTCCATTGTCCTGGCTTTATTTGGCTTACATCAATAAATTCCGGCATATTTTTTATCATACTTGCAACTTCAGCCAATTCAGGCTTCGGCATTTCAATTACAGTTTGAAACCTTCTCCAAATTGCACTATCTAACAATTCATGATGATTGGTAGCTGCAATCAAAATTCCATTTTGACAATACTCATCCATATTTTGAAGTAAACTATTTACAACACGCTTTAATTCTCCCAATTCATGATGATCGTCTCGAGCTTTTGCTATCGCATCAAATTCATCCAAGAACAATACACATGGTTGCTTTTTAGCAAACTCAAATATTTTATGAATGTTTTTCGCAGTGTTTCCTAGCAATGAAGAAATTAATGTATCTAATCTTGCTACAACTAATGGCAATCCCAACTGTGACGCAATATATTTTGCTGCACTTGTTTTACCACATCCCGGATGTCCATATAACAGCAGCGACATATTGAACTCCAATCCAATCTGATCCATCTTTTCTTTGTTATTTATTGTTTCCATGAAATCCATCAATTTCAATTCAACAGCCTTAGATAAAATCAAATCATTTACAACCGGTTGGTAGTCTATTTCAACAATATTCATTCTACTTTCTTGATCAACAGGTGGCGGGGCTATAAGCGAATCTGTAACAGCCTTACTACGGTTCTTTCGTTCCAATATATCACCAATTCTCTTGCTTCCTCTTTCTTCTCCGTCTGCCGCCATTTTTTTCGCTAATAACTGTGCAAAACTAGCAACTTTATCTTTATCTCTTTCTAAACCAGCTTCAATGATTTTTCCTATCTCCGAATAATACATATGCATTCTCCTTACCTTATCATTTATATATATTATACCACATAAGCGTTTTATTTCAAGAAAAATCGTTTTATTTTTATGTTTTTCGTTTCGTTTTACTGTTTTTGCGTTTCATTTTAGATATTTTCGTTTTGTTCATACACAATAATAGGCGGCAATCTATGTTTGATTACCGCCCATTTTTATTAAACCGATAGCCGACACCCCAAACCGTCTGTATGTATATTGGCTTGCTTGGGTTATCTTCTATCTTTTCCCGTATGTTACGAATATGGCTCATAACAATGTTGTAATCCCCGAAATATGGTTCTTCCCAAACACTATCATATATCTGTTCTTTGCTGAATACTATTCCGGCATTTTGAGCCAACAACAATAAAATTTCAAATTCTGTATATG